>Ga0307378_10001674_pt1 | contig 35357 bp, 27 predicted proteins | sample UN1MG_FD_202238 | JGI IMG/M metagenome (GOLD analysis project Ga0307378, IMG submission 202238) | Soil microbial communities from Risofladan, Vaasa, Finland - UN-1 | ecosystem: Environmental > Terrestrial > Soil > Coastal area > Acid sulfate soil | place: Finland: Risofladan, Vaasa | collected... | reverse complement strand
GCAGCGATCCCTTGACACAGCCGAGCACATGGCTACAGTGGGGAAGGCGGTGGAACAGCCGAGTTGGACAGAATCGTTCGACACTAATTTCTCGTCAGAGTTGTCTAAGAATGCTTGACACATTCCGGGAGGGGCACTACAGCGGCTACCATGTGATCGGCCGCCGCATCTTTGGCCTGGTGCGCGAGGGCATAGAGAGGGAAGCGAAGTGGTTACAGGAGCATGGTTTCACTGATAGGGCCTTACAGAGACAGATCCGAACAGCTACCGAGAGTATGCGAATCCCATATGGAGCAGTGAACAATGGGGCGCAACTGGCTCCAGTGGAGATCAAGCCGAACTTCGATCCTGCCGACCCGTTTGTGGAATCCTTTGCCTCTGTAGTGGCTACCGAGGACTTGGCGGCGGTTGTAGGGGAAGTACGCGCGAGCTGCTTCTACTCGCTGATGTACTACCTCAACGGTCTTGGGAAGAGAGTTCAGCAACACGGCTGTGGCGGGCGCCTGTATGCCCTGAATGCGGATCTCATGGACCCGGAAGTGATCCTGCTTTGCGGGTTCAATACAGATGCTTGGGAGTTCTTCGATGTGGGGATACGGGAGCAGCACCTCCTGGCAATGGCCTATGGTATTGCGTGCACAGACTGCCGCGCTCGTATCTACGTACACTATGGCGATTCACTCCTCTACCGGGCAGCAGACCAGCTTAACGTCATAGCGCAGGGCGGCGGCAGTGTCGTGATCGTCGCAGCCCAAAGTGGACTCACCAATGCTCGGAATGGCAGTACTCACCAATCCAGTGGTCAGCCCGGCCTGATATTCACAATGCCAGGTGTCACTTTTCTAGAGCCCGCGGACGTGCTAGACTTATTCAACTGTCTCAATCGGGCTTTCAACAACCGCAAGGGACCTACCTATATACGTGTGCATGGGGGGGACGCCACACCACTGGAGCGGGCAGGGTCCCGCACTTCCCTGCAGACCAATTACTACATCGCCGTAGAGTCTTCATCGCGCCCTATGGCTGTTCTTGTTGCCAGCGGCCTGACAGTCCGGTGCGCGATTGATGCTCATGACCTGCTTCTCGATCATCACAGTGTGGACACACGGGTGATCAGCGTGGTCAATCCTTGCGGCCTGGATCACGGCTTCACGCGACTGCTAGACACCGAGGCTCCGGTTCTCACGGTTTACAATGGGAACCCCAATGTTTTGCGGTCAGCCGTAGCGTTGGCCGTGTGCGACCAGAGCGGTGTGCGTCCACTGCTAATCCGTGGACTAGGGTTTGATATCGGGACATCAGGGCAGCTGGGGGAGATCTTGCGGCATTATGGCCTAGATGGGCCGGGCATCGCCCAATCGGTGTTGCGGTTGCTAGACGAGAGCAAGGATATGGAGGTTGGGGCATGGTCGTGACAGGCAACGCTCACTTCAGCACAGGTTTGGAGTGGCTGGGCACAAGGATAGCATTCAAGACAGGATTCAAACCTGCACTTGATGGACTCATGGCTTCCGATTTCTGGTTTGGGTTTCCATCTCCGCGATTCGCCACCTTTCGAGACGTCGAGGCAGCCATTCACTATGAACACTCCGAATGTGAGAGAAATGCCATCGTATCGTGGGCAGACCCAGAGTTACAGGTATGTTTCAACTGGGAAGCCTACGCTTCAGAGCGCTTCTTGAACGAGCTGGTATTCCTGGTGTGTGAACGTGTAAATCAGGCGAGAGGAAGATTCTGCGTACATGCTGCGAGTATCCAGAAAAGCGGAATGGCGTTAGTGCTGGTGGGTGACAGCCTTAGTGGAAAGACCTCGCTAGCCACTGAATTGGCTTTACGCTATGCCTACCAAATGATTTCGGCCGACTTGACGATAATCGGACTGGACCATTATGGCGTGCCTTCAGTAATGGCGGGTGCGAACCGGTTTGTGCGGTTTCGTGCGGATAGCCTGGAGCGATCAAACCCAGTGCTCTTTTCCAGGCTGTTCTCAGAGGCCGACAGAAGGAGGAACGCTAAGCGATCGGCGGTGCCATCCGAAATCGGGCTGGAGACGTGCAGTGGATTGCAGGAGATCAAAGCCGTGATCTTACCGCGGCTAGAGAGCGGCCTAGAGCCTGAGCTGCGGGTACTAGGCCTGAGCGAGGCCCAAAAGCTGTATGATCACTTGGGGAAGTGGCTGCGAGGATGCGAGATGGTGATGATCACGTCCGATGGCCGGATCGGTAGTGTCCCGCCTCCATACCTGGATACCCCCGGACTTCACCTGAAACGAGCAGAGTTCTTGAACAGCCTCTTGGACCGGCATCTGTGCTTCACGCTTCATGGACATCTTGACGGATCGATCGAAGTCTTGAATGGGTTGATGAAATCATGAGCAGTAGGGTCATGGTAAGGTCTTTTGTGAACCGGGACTCTCCGCGGAGCCGTATTGGTCAAGTTCGGGACAAAATCGGATTCGCAATCTGGCGCCTCGCTACTCACATTGGTTCGGCAGGAGGGTCTGCCAGCCGCTTTCCTGCACATGCAGTCTGCTGCCATTCGCCGCAGGAACTGACCTGCACGCCAATGAGACATATCGATATTCATCCGGACAGAGTTCGTATTGTGGGTGGGAATTGGGATCTGACTACTGCGACTCTCGAGTCGACAAGGACTTTTCGCGGTTTGCAGGAGAGATTCGTGCTGGGAAGGGGCTGGGAGGACACCACGTGGTATCACCGTTGGTCGGAATCAGTGGAGCGGGAACCAACCTGTGGTATCGATAGGTGGCTGGTCAGCATAGGAAGGGACGACCTTCGCAGGAAGTGCTTTGAGGTTGAGCAGTTCTTTCGTGAGGCGCGCGAGCGCTGGGCTCATGCAGACCTGAGTTATCGGCACAGAATCATGCTAGGGGTTGGGCGGCACGGGGATATCTTCGTGTTGGACGGGGCACCGTGGCTTATCTGCTTACAACTCGCTGGCGTGGATCGATTCCCTATGAGGATTGCTGTCCGACACCCGGATTGGCAGACCCTCAGAAGCGAGATTCAGCAGTACGTTGATGACTTCTGTTCGGGTCGCGGCGGAACCTATCAGCCTCTTGTGCATCCCGATCTAGGCGACTTTCATTCTGCCAGAAGTGACAAGAGGCTTCAGATGATCCAGGCCACTCTGCCGGTGCCCCGGGGAAGACTGCTCGACATTGGGGCTAACTGGGGATACTTCTGCATCAAGCTTGAGCGACTGGGATTCGACTGTCACGCAGTGGAGTCCAAGGTTGCAGCACAGTATTTCCTGAAGAGGCTTCGCAGGGCTAGCGGCTGCCACTTTCGAGTGTATGAGGCCTCAGTCTTCGACTGTCACGTAGTAAGTGCGATGAAATTCGATGTAGTGCTAGCCCTTAACGTGTTCCACCACTTCATCAAAGATAGCCTACAACACCGGAAACTGGTGGATTTACTCAGCCACCTGAGGATGGATGCCATGTACTTCCAAGCGCATGTGCCGACCGAAGGCCAGATGGTGAATGCCTATCGCAATTATGAGCCCGACGAGTTTGTGAGGTTCATACTTGCGAACAGCTGCCTGAGCAAAGCATGTGTGCTCGGTGAGGACGTTGGCAGTGAAGGAGTCTCTCGGCCAGTATTTCTCCTCACCCGCGAGTAGGCATGCCTGATATGATTCATGTTGATCATTGCAGGTAGCCGGAGCGTGTTCACTTCTGGACTGTGGCAAATCTGAATTTGTGGAGAGCGAGGCTCAGAACCCCCGGCTTTCCGGGCCTCGGGTGGGGATTTCTCACCGAAAAAGCGACCTCAGTGGGGCAGGTAGCTCTACACTCAACTGTGATCATGCACTACATTGGGCTACCAGCGCTTTCATAGCGTAACGTTTGTGCAACCAGCTGGTGAACCGTTCATATCGGCGAAAAAACGCAACTTCTGAATAGCGGCAGGACCAGTTGGATAGGTGCTGCATCACGAATCACCAACTCGGTGCCTGCAAACGCGCTCAGTTCTGTGAACCTTAACAAACAGCCTCTAGGAGCAATACCTTTCAAATAAGCACCAGGGCTTGGCGCAAAGAGTGCGTTGGCTGGGGCCAGTGATGGTGCTCTGGCCGCTTGAGATGAAACTTGGACATCTTGCGTTTGACCACCCGCGGGTTGGAGCGGAGGCGACGCTCCGGCAGACGCCCGTCAGCGATATCCTGCAATAAGCGGGCATAGAGCAGAGACAGTTGATCGTGGGCGACCATTTGGAATTCAGGGACCGCATCTTGGATCACCCGCAAGGCATGGACAAAGCTGAGGCGGTCGGGGTCCAAGCGTGTCTGGAGAGCGGCTTCGTGCATCAGGAAGCGAATGGCATAGTGGGCAATCACCAGCGCATACAGTTCCTGAATCACGCCTACAGGCTTCAGGCTCCGCAGCGGGCGACCGGCCAAGCGCTGATGGGTATCCACTTCGTCGATGACTAATTCGATCTCCCACCGTTCGTGATAAGCGCAGGCCAAGTCCAGAGCGGGGCAGGCCAGATGATCCAGCAAGGTAGTGACCAAACGGTGGACCTCCCCATACCCAGGCAGGGCCGGATCAGTGATCGTGTACTCGATGACGCGTACCAGGAGACGTTCCCCTCGCTTGCGGCGGTGATAGTCGGAAGGGGAGATGTAGGCCAGATAGGAGCCGTCGGACAGTCGGCGCACCTGCGTGGGCTTGACGTGCGCGGGCAAGCGACTCAGGACGTGGGCTTCCCGCTGCCGAACGCGCTGGAACATATCATAGGCATGCAAGGCCACAGTCCCACATGACCAACATGCCCGGTTCGATCGAGCGCAACATACGGAATCCTCCCACGCGTTCACTGGTGTGACAGGGCCAGAAGCCTGCATCCACGATGGCGTGAGCACCACACTCGACCAGATACACACCCAGCACCTGAGGAAAGGCACTGGCTCCTCGGTCACTGCGGCGGCGGCCGAAGACAGCGGCATTGGCTGGTGTGTCAGGTACGTCCTCGCTGGTGCCGTCGATAACCATCAGGCGCAGTCCAAACAGAAAGGCGCCGGGCGTCTCCGGCGTAGTCATGGGCCGACATACCCGATGAAACAGGGTCACCAAAGGTCGAGCGTTCAGTTGATACCGCCGGTATGCGATTGCACTGTCCTTGGGCAGACGGTAACTCGAGTCGGACCAGATGAAGCGTACTCCTTGAGCAATCTTCCGCATCACGTGTCCGATGGACAGGCGGGTATAGATGTTCATCGCGATCACCAACAGCAAGACAGTTGCCATATTGAGCTTGCGCTGTCGTGCCTCTTGCACACCTTCGTCCTGGATCACCGTCACGATCTCTGCCATCGGCACTGCTCGTCCAATGGCTTCCAGGGTCAGTTCATCACTGAACTTGCTTTCTGCCTCGATTTCGCGTATTCTGAATCCCACGAGGTGGCTCCTTGGTTCCTTTCGGGTTGGTTGCCGCGAAAGTATACCAAAGAAGCCGCCTCACTGCTTATTTGAAAGGTATTGGAGTTAAGCACAGTTCGCGCTACAATAGAGTTGCTCACAGGCCTCCGGGCTGAGATAGTCCGGCGCGCCAACCCGCGATCGGAGTCGCCCCAGTCTATCAGTCCGTATTGTGTCGGCGACTTCTGTATGTGGGCAACCTTCGGATGAGACAACCTCTGCAAACTCAGTCCGGCGATCAAGAGCAGGCCATCGGTAATGCCTCGTGAGAGCTTCTTGGATAGAATACACTTCTTGAGAACACAGGGATTGGTCGGTATATGAAAAGCACAACGAAGTTGCGAGTCTCAATACTTGCAGTGCTGATATCGGTAGCAATCGTGTCATCGCTGTGGGCAGTCTTTAGAACTGGTGACTGGGAAGGGTTGTTTCTTAACCTCGGAACGGAGATGGCTGGTGCAGCGGTGACTTATTTCCTATTTGAGCTCGTCATTGGACACCAAGAGAGACGTGAGAGCGAAAAAAGAGAACTGGTCGAGAAATTGCGGAGTGCCCAGATAAAAGAAGTGATTGATGCTCTAGAGCCTGTTATGCACTTTCAGGCCTGAGTATGGTATACTCAGGGTATGGAACGAAAAGCAAATCCGAGTGACGTATCTGACGACGAGTGGGCGTTTGTAGCGCCCTACCTGACCCTGATGAAAGAAGATGCCCCGCAGCAGGAGCACTCTCTGCGCGAGGTGTTCAATGGCCTGCGCTACATCGTGCGCACCGGTGCGCAGTGGCGCATGATGCCCAACGACTTGCCACCGTGGCATACGGCCTACCAGCAGACGCAGCGCTGGCTGAAGGCAGCCGTGTTCGAGGACATGGTCCGTGACCTGCGCATGCTGATCCGTGAGATCAACGATCGGATGCCGCAACCACGAGCTGCAATTCTGGACAGTCGGACGGTCCAGTCGACCCCAGAAAGCGGTGCTCGCGCTGGCTACGATGGGCACAAGCGGCGCAAAGGCTCGAAGGTGCACCTGGCCGTCGATACGCTGGGTCAGTTGCTGGCCGTCCTGGTCACCCCGGCCAACGAACAGGACCGTGCGCAAGTCGCGGCCCTGGCCGAACAGATTCAGGAGGCGACCGGAGAGTCGGTCGAAGTCGCCTTCGCCGACCAGGGGTACACGGGCGACCAGCCGGCGGCGGATGCGGAGGCGCATGGCATCCGCTTGGAAGTGGTCAAGCTGCCGACGGCCAAGCACGGTTTCGTGTTGCTGCCTCGCCGCTGGGTCGTCGAACGCAGCTTTTTGTAGCCTTCGCCATGTTGCTGGCGCATCGGTTCATCACTTTCATGGTGCAAAGTACATAACAGGCTCTAGATAGATTGCGGCGAGCAGGTTGGCTAGCAGATGGGTCTTTGCACAGTAAGAACCTACGTGGAGTGTTCTGGAAAGGCGCGGACTTGCGCGGGGCAAATCTGTCTGGAGTGAGCCTGCAAGAAGCTCGACTGGAAGATGCCGAACTTCAAGGAGCTATTCTAGAAAGCGCGAATCTGCAGAAGGCGGTGCTAGTTCGTTCCAAGCTACAGGGTGCAAATTTGAAGGGGGCAGACTTTCAGGGGGCAAACTTGCGTAGAGCAGAATTTGATGGGGACACGGTTCTTCCTGACGGTGCAAAATGGACACCGGATGTTGATATGACTCGCTTTACACAAACGTGTGAAGTGGAAATGCCACACGCCAGCAGTTAGCACAGAGGGGAGTGCTACTCAACGACTCACTGCACGCGACCCGCCTGTCGACGCGCGTTAACAATATTGAGGAATACGCAATGCACTCGCCAGACCCCGCGCACGAGAACGGCTGGAACGAGCGGGCCTCCCAGACATTCATCGCCTACGGACTGTACGTCGTCCCCGAACGCGAGTGGCAGTTGTAGGTCATCGCTGACCTGCTCCTCCGCCTCAATGGCCCATGCACGATCGCCGAGATATGCAGTGCTGCCGTGAAGAATTACTCACCGAAGTCATCCTCGACGGCTCCCCCACCTGCATCGTGCAGGTGTTCGATGGTTCCGCCGAGAAGCTGGTGCGAGCGGGGGAACGGCCGGCCCGGTTCGCCGAGCGCTTTCAGGTCCGGCCCTTCGACCTGGCCGCCCGGTCCTGGCACGAAGTGAATGACCCGGTCCACCCCGTTGGGCCGCGAGACACTGGGCATAGAGAAACGCGAGGAGGCAACATATGGCGACAAACAGGAACCCCGGATTGCGGATGCTGCCCTGGATGGCTCTCTTACTCGCCGTACTTTTCACGTTAACTCTATACCACATCCACGGCCTTTCTTTCGCCGCAGCGACCCTGCCGCTGGATGGCGTGGAAGCGGGCCAGACGATACGGTCGGGCCGCGCGGTCGACGCCCCTGCAGCGCCCGGGCAAAAAAGCGCGCTACAGCGGGGCGGTGTGTCAGGACGTGTGCCCCTGATCCCGCAGACCCTTGACCTCGTCGCCGTGCGCGGCGACGAACCCTACGATATTGCCATCAGCCCCGACGGAAGCCGGGCCTACGTGCCCGCCCGCAACACAGACAACCTGTTCGTGATCGACCTGACCACCAACAAGATCGTCGAGGTCATCGACCTGTACCCTGAGGCGGAGCATCCGCTGGGCCCGGCCCCCGATCACGTCGCGCTCACGCCCGACGGCGCTCGGCTGCTGGTGACCAACGCCAACGACACGAGCCTGACTCTGCTCGACACGGCGACCTCCGCCGCCGTCCGGACGTTGCGGTTCAATGGCCAGCCCCAGAGCATGGCCATCTCCCCGGACGGCAGCGTGGCCTATGTGTCCATAATCGCGCCCGACGCCATCGTCAAGGTGATTGACGTGGCCGCCGCCGAGGTATTGACGTCGACGCCCGGCGTGCCCGGCGCTTCGGCGCCGGCGGCCGTGGCCTTTGCGCCCGACGGCAGCCGGGCCTATCTCGCCATGATGAGCGGTGCCGTGCTCATCCTCGATCCCGCCACCCACACGGTGAGCGACACAATCACCATGCCGGGCGACGAACAAATCGGCGCCGACCTGATCGTCAGTGCCGATGGCACCACCGGGTACACGTCCGCGCTGGACGATGATGAGGTGCTCGTGCTCGATCTGGTCAATCGCCAGGTGACCGACACCTTCGCGGTTGTCAACCCGGAGGGCCTGGCGTTGAACGCCGACGAGAGCCGGTTGTACGTCGGTACGTTCGGGTACACGGGGGAATCGGATTACAACCTGTGGATGCTCGACACGCAAAGCGGCGAGGTGGTGACGGGCGTCAATTTCATCCACCCAGCGCCCTACGGCCGCGCAGGTTCCGACATTCAAGCGCTGGCCCTGACGCCCGATGGGAACACGCTCTATGCGCCGAGCGTCGATGCCGATGGCGTGTTTGTGGTCGACCCGGCGACGCTGGAACCGCTGGGAATGGTCCCGACGCAGGCCATCGCCAGCTTTCTCCCCCTCCGCGCGGCCGTCAGCCCGGATGGCGCGTACCTGTACGTCGGCGGCGGCATACAAGATCCGGCGACGGTGAGTGTGATCGACACCGCCACCCTGGAGGTCGTCGACGAGATGGTGGCAGATCAAAGCGGGGGCGAGGGCTGCGCCTCCGGCAGCGACGGGCTGGCCATCTCGCCCGGCGGGGACACCCTCTACGTGCTCTCATCGAACTGCAATGAGGTGTTGGTCTTGAATACGCAGAGCCGGGCCCTCGTGGACGATTTTGAGCTGGGTGTTACCGGCACCCCCCTGACGCACATCGCCGTTCATCCGGGTGGGAACAAGGTCTACGTGCTGGACTATGGGGGCAACGTCTACGTCGTCGACCGGGCGAGCCTGGGGGTGACGGGCACGCTGGCGACCGGCGTGGAGGACGCCTGGACGCTCAAGCTGACACCCAACGGCGGGCGCGGCTACGTCACGGGGGGCTATGGCTACGCCGTCCTGGACCTGACGACCAACGCGGTGGTAAAGCAGGTGGACTACTGTGACGAGTACGTCAGCTTCTGCCACGTGCACGGGCGGGCGCTGGGCGTCACGCCCGATGGGTCGCAGTACCTGGTCGGCGAGTTCTTTCACATGCACGTGTACGACGCGGCGACGGATGCGGAGAGCCACTTGATTGACCTGAGCGAGTGGAACCCCGGACGAACCCTGGTCAGAGACCTTGTCTTTAGCTCTGACGGCCGTACGGGCTACGCGGCGATGTGGGACGAGAAGGCCGTCCTCGCCTTCGACGCCGGCACCTGGAACGTGACGGCCAAGATCGACACGGGCCGCGCGCCCTACTTTGGCGTCTGCCCGGTGTGGCTGGCGCTGAGCCCCGACGGGGGCACGCTGTACGCCGTGGCCGAGGAATCGGACAACGTGGTGGTGATCGACACGGCGACGAGCGCGGTGATCGAGACCATCCGGGTGGGCAAGCCCTATCCCGCCTTCCTGCCCCTCACGCTAAAGAACGCCGTCGCGCCCAGCATCATCGCCGGCACCGTCACCGACGCGCAGGGGACACCCCTCGCCGATCTGCACGTAAGCGCCGGGTCGTACGACGCCGTCGTCAACTGCGGACCTGACGAGTTCTGGACACGTACCGCCACAGACGGCTCCTATCACCTGGACGTGACGCCTGGAAGCTACCTGGTCTCTGTCAACAGCCACCACCAGCCCGGCAGCTACGTCCCCGAAGCCTACCCCGACGTCAATAGCTGGAGCAGGATCGGCATGGCGACGCGCATCAACGTGGGCGCCGGGCAACAGGTGGCGGGCGTGGACTTGGACCTGGCAACCGGCTTTACCGTGTCCGGCCGGCTCGTAGATGGCGACGGGCAGCCGGTCCTGGGCGCGGGCGGCAACATGCGGGACGAAGCACAGGACGTCGAGTTTGGTTGCGCCCTGGGCTTTGGGTCATCGGATACGGATGGCACGTTCCGGATCAACGTGCCGGCCGGAACCTACGACCTGGGCTTTTGCACGGACAGCGCATGCCACACCGTCATCCGCGATCGAGTCGTCAACGCTCCGGTAGATCTGGGCGACGTGCTCTTTGCCGAAGGGCCATAGCCCAACCCGAATCAGGTACTGCTCCGCGATATTTGTGCTATACTTACGCCCGGCGGCGCTTTCGTCATCGCCGGCGCAGTAGAGCGGGCGCACCCACTGGACTGTGACCCCGAGGACGTCGACAAACCCGAGCCGCGACCCTGCGGGGCAAGCGAAAGGAGACAAGAATGAACACCGTTTTATGGATCTTGCAGGTAGCGCTGTGCCTGAAATTTGTCTCGGTTGCCTATACGCACGGCTTCCGCACGAACCAGGCGAAGTGGCAACAGGGGATGCAGAGATTTGGTGCAGTGGCACGGCCCTTGCTGGCCTTAATCGCGCTCCTCGCCTTTCTGGGCGGTGTCGGCCTGATCCTGCCAGCCGCGACCGGGATTCTCACCTGGCTGACGCCCCTGGCAGCGGCGCTGCTCGCCCTGATGATGCTGTTGGCCGTCGGGTTCCACGTCGCCTGCCGCGAAACTCCCAACATCGTGGCCGGTCTCGTTCTTTTCGCTTTGGCCGCGTTCGTCTCCTATGGGCGTTGGGTGATTGCTCCTTTTTGAGCGTGATTACCATGAATCTGCCGATCACGCGTGACCTCACGCTTGCCTATCTGGTTTCGCTCGTGATCGCCCTCCTCATGGCCGTCGCGTCCGTCGCCGGTCTCTTGTACCGGGCCGTCATCTATCCAACGGACGAACTGCTTCTGTCGTTCATCCCCAACGACGTGCTCAATCTCGTCGTCGGGCTGCCAATCCTGCTCGGCTCGATGTGGCTCGCGCGACGCGGCAAACTCATCGGCCTGCTCTGCTGGCCGGGCGCGCTCTTCTACGTGCTGTACGTGTACGTCCTTTACCTCATCGGCATGCCGTTCAACGCGCTGTTCCTGCCGTACCTCCTCCTCGTCCCGCTGAGCGCGTACACGATCATCGGCATCGTCGCGAGCATCGACGGCGAGGCGGTGCGCCAACGGCTCTCCGGCGTCGTGCCGGCGAGAACCGCCGGGGGCGTCCTCGGCGGGCTCGCCATCCTGCTCATCGTGCGGCAAATCGCCATCATCGTCGCCGCGCTCACCAGCCAGACGGAGGTCGACACACTGGAGCGCATGCTCTGGATCGCCGACGTAACGGTGGGTTGTCCAGCGCTCCTCGCCGGCGGGGTTCTGCTGTGGCGGCGTGAACCGCTCGGGCACGTGGCCGGCGCGGGACTGCTCCTCGGGTACGGCGTGTTAGCCGTCGGGCTCATCCCCGTCATGGTATTCCAGGCACTCACCACCGCTTCGCCGATCGACGTGGCCGGCATTGTCGTGGTCCTCGTCATGGGCGCGATTTGCTTCATACCGTTTGCGTTCTTTGTACGCGGCGCGGCGTCATCCTAGACCTTGGCCCGCGCAGCTTGGGGCCTGTCGCACCAATTCGCCCGACGGGAGTGCAATTGGCAAAGATACAGGCTGAACGAGGGTGTGACGTACCGGATGTCCAGAAGGAGGTGGGTCATGATTTCCAATGGAATTCGGTCCTTTCTTCACGTACTGGCAGCGCTCGCCCTGCTCCTGGGCGCGCTGGCCCTGCTCCCGGGCGCTCTGATCGCGCCGCTTTCTGTTGCGGAGCGGGCCGCCGGGCCAGATGGTGCGCAGACGGAACGGCTGGCCCCGGAGCAAGCCATCGCCGTGGCGCTCAACGACCTGCAAGCCACCGCGGACGGCTACCGCTTGCGCCACCCCCGCCACGTGGCGACCTTTACCCCTGACGGCTTGCAGTTCACGCCCCGGCGCGGCGGGCCGGAGTGGGCCTGGCAACTGACGGCTGTGGGGGCAGGTGACGCCCCACTGTCCAGAGTGGAGCTTGGCAGGGTGCGGCCCGTGCACGAGCAGCCGGGCGTGGTGGCGTACTCGCGAGGCGGGTTGATAGAGCAGTACCTGGCGCGGCAGGGTAGCCTCGAGCAGCAATTCATCATCCCGCGGCCGCTGACGCTGGGCGGGGCGGACCTGGTGATCGCCGGGGCGGTACGCAGCGCGGGTGTGTTTGCGGAAACGGAGGACGGCTGGCAGTGGCGCACGGCTGAGGGAGCCGTGCGCCTGGGGGACGTGCGGGCTTACGACGCCACCGGACGCGACCTGCCGGCGACGATGCAGGTGTGGGCAACCGAAACGCGCATCGTGGTGGATGGAGAGGCGCTGGCGCGTGCGGCCTACCCGGTGACGATTGACCCGGAGATCGGCGCCAACGACTTCCGGCTGAGCGACATGGGGAGCGATGACTCCTTCGAGGCCTGGCTCCCGGCAGTGGCCTACAACAGCACGGAGGACGAGTACCTGGTGGTGTGGTCGGGCGACGACGACGCCGGCGGGCTGGTGGACGAGGAGGACGAAATCTTTGGCCAACTGGTGGACGCGGCGACCGGGGCGGAGATCGGCGCCGACTTCCGCCTGAGCGACATGGGGCCGGACGGGGACGTGAACTACTTTGCTTTATTCCCGGCGGTGGCCTACAACAGCGCCAATAACGAGTACCTGGTGGTGTGGTGGGGCGTCGACACCCTCGGCGGGGAAATCTTTGGCCAGCGGGTGGCCGCGGCGACCGGGGCGGAGATCGGCACAGACTTCCACCTGAGCGACATGGGACCGGGCGGAGGCGCGTTCTTCTACCCGGCGGTGGCCTACAACAGCGCGGACAACGAGTACCTGGTGGTGTGGCCGGGCGACGACGGCACCGGCGGGCCGGTGGGCAACGAGTTCGAAATCTTTGGCCAGCGGGTGGCCGCGGCGACCGGGGCGGAGATCGGCGCGAACGACTTCCGCCTGAGCGACATGGGGCCCGACGGGGACGCGAACTATGGGGCTGCCAACCCGGCGGTGGCCTACAACGGCACGAACGACGAGTACCTGGTGGTGTGGCAGGGCGACGACACCGGCGCGCTGGTGGAGGAGGAGTACGAGATCTACGGCCAACGGGTGAACGCGGCCACCGGGGCGGAGATCGGCGCCAACGACTTTCGGCTGAGCGACATGGGGCCGGACGGGGACGTGAACTACGGCGCTTGGTACCCGGCGGCGGCCTACAACAGCACGGCCAACGAGTACCTGGTGGTGTGGCATGGCGACGACGACACTGGCCCACTGGTGGACGAGGAGCTCGAGATCTTTGGCCAGCGGGTAGCGGCCACCGGGGCAGAGATCGGTGCCAACGACTTCCGCCTGAGCGACATGGGGCCGGACGGGGACGCGAACTGTGGCGCTGGCATCCCGGCGGTGGCCTACAACAGCACGGAGGACGAGTACCTGGTGGTGTGGTCGGGCGACGACGGCACCGGCGGGCTGGTGGACGAGGAGTACGAGATCTTTGGTCAGCGGGTGAGCGCGGCGACCGGGGCGGAGATCGGCGCCGACTTCCGCCTGAGCGACATGGGGCCGGACGGGGACGCGAACTACGATGCTGGCGTCCCGGCGGTGGCCTATAACAGCGCAGGCAACGAGTACCTGGTGGTGTGGAATGGCGACGACGACACCGGTCCGCTGGTGGACGAGGAGCTCGAGATCTTTGGCCAGCGGGTGGCGGCCACCGGGGCGGAGATCGGCGCCAACGACTTCCGCCTGAGCGACATGGGGCCGGGCGGGGACGCGAGCTATGACGCTCGCCACCCGGCAGTGGCCTACAACAGCACGGACGACGAGTACCTGGTGGTGTGGGAGGGCGACGACGACACCGGCCTGCTGGTGGACGAGGAGCTCGAAATCTTTGGCCAACTGGTGGACGCGGCGACCGGGGCGGAGATCGGCTCTGATTTCCGGCTGAGCGACATGGGCCCGGACGGGGACGCGAACTATGATGCTTCCTCCCCGGCGGTGGCCTACAACAGCGCGGAGGACGAGTACCTGGTGGTGTGGTATGGCGACGACGACACCGGCGCGCTGGTGGACGGGGAGTTCGAAGTCTTTGGCCAGCGGGTGAGCGTGACCGGGGCGGAGATCGGCGCCAATGACTTCCGTCTGAGCGACATGGGACCGGACGGGCACGCATACTACGACGCTTTCTCCCCGGCGGTGGCCTACAACAGCGCGGGCAACGAGTACCTGGTGGTGTGGGAGAGCGACGACGACACCGGCGCGCTGGCGATCGAGGAGCACGAGATCTTTGGCCAGCGGGTGAGCGCGACCGGGGCGGAGATCGGCGCCAACGACTTCCGCCTGAGCGACATGGGGCCGGATGGGAACGTGAACTATGACGCTTGGGACCCGGCGGTGGCCTACAACGGCACGGGCAACGAGTACCTGGTGGTGTGGTATGGCGACGACGACACCGGCGGGCTGGGGTACAACGAGGATGAGATCTTCGGCCAGCGGGTGAGCGCAACGGGGATGGAAATCGGTACGAACGACTTCCGCCTGAGCGACATGGGGCCAGATGGAAAGGTGTCCTATGACGCCGGAGACCCGGCGGTGGCCTACAATAGCGCCAATAACGAGTACCTGGTGGTGTGGCGGGGCGACGACGATACCGGCGGGCTGGTGAACGAAGAGCGCGAGATCTTCGGCCAGCGGGTGGACGCGGCGACCGGGGCGGAGATCGGCACAAACGACTTCCGCCTGAGCGACATGGGGCCGGACGGAGACGCGAGCTACGGCGCTCGCTACCCGGCGGTGGCCTACAACAGCACGGGCAACGAGTACCTGGTGGTGTGGTGGGGCGACGACACCACCGGCTCGCTGGTGGACGGGGAGTTCGAGATCTTTGGCCAGCGGGTGGACGCGGCCACCGGGGCAGAGATCGGCACAGACTTGCGCCTGAGCGACATGGGGCCGGACGGAGACGCGAGCTACGGCGCTCGCTACCCGGCGGTGGCCTACAACAGCACGGGCAACGAGTACCTGGTGGTGTGGCATGGCGACGACGACACCGGCGGGCTGGTGGACGAGGAGTACGAGATCTTTGGCCAGCGGTTCGACGCCAACTATTGGCTGTACCTACCCGTGATTCTCAGGAGTGGGTAAAGTCCAATTTCATGAATTCCATATTCTACAAGGAGGTCTGTGTATCCATGACTCAAACGAATGACCAGGCAGCCTTTACCGGCGTTGAGCCGGGGGCAGAACTCTCCAGCGAGCAGATTGAGGTCAGATCTCGCGAGCTGCTGGCGCAGCTTACGCTGGACGAGAAACTCGAGATGATGGATGGCGACTCGCCTTTCTGGGCCGCGCTTGCCGAGATGATGGGCGGAGGCTATGCGGATCACCCGTGGAACGCGGGCGTCATTTCCCGGCTCGGCATCCCCGGCATCCGTTTTGCGGACGGCCCCCGCGGCGTGGTCATGGCTGGAGCGACCACGTTCCCGGTTTCCATGGCCCGAGGCGCAGCCTGGGACGTGGCCCTCGAAGAACGCATCGGGGACGTCATTGGGCGCGAGTTGCGCGCGCTGGGAGGCACCCTGTTCGGCGGGGTGTGCATCAATCTGCCCCGTCATCCGGCCTGGGGACGCGCGCAGGAAACCTATGGCGAAGACCCCTACCATCTGGGCGAGATGGGCGCCGCCCTCACCCGGGGCGTGCAGCGGCATGCGATGGCCTGTGCCAAGCACTATGCGCTCAACTCGATTGAGAATGCCCGTTTCACGGTTGACGTGACGATCAGCCCCAGAGCGCTCCACGAGATTTACCTGGCCCACTTTAAACGTGTCGTGGATGAAGGGGTCGCTGCGGTGATGAGCGCGTACAACAGCGTCAACGGTGAATGGTGCGGGCAGAACGAGATCCTGCTGACCGACATTCTCAAAAAACAGTGGGGCTTTGCGGGATTTGTGTTGACCGACTTTATCTTTGGCATGCGCGATGCCAGGAAAGCGGCTCTGGCCGGGCAAGACCTGGAAATGCCTTTCCAGATGCACTATCATCGCCATCTGAAACGGTTGGTCGAAACCGGAGAGGTCCCGCTGGAACGGGTCGACGACGCCGTGCACCGTTTGCTGCGCCAACAACTGCGCCTGGTCCGGCCAGGAGCCTACGATGTGGAGCAAGTCGGCAGCGAGAGCCACCGGGCACTGGCACGGGAAGCGGCGGAGAAATCCATGGTGCTCTTGCAGAACATCGGAGACCTGCTCCCACTGCGAGACGCGCATAAAATAGCCGTGATCGGCCGGCTGGCCGACACGCCCAACACCGGCGATGATGGCTCCAGTAACACCCGCCCCGCTCACGTGGTCACCCCGCTGGAAGGGATTCAGGCCGCGCTCGAGGGCCAGGCGGAGGTGCTGCACGACGACGGCAGCGATCTCGAACGGGCAAAAGCAACAGCCCGGGCAACTGACGCGGTCGTCCTGATCGTCGGTTACGACTATAAAGACGAAGGTGAGTTCCTCGACCCGGACACGATGCAGGGCCTGGCCTTCCTGTTTCCGGCCCCTTCCCCAGAGGAGACACCCATCGTCCAGGCGTTCATGGAAGGGATGGCGGGGCGGCCAGATGACGAGCCAGGGACGTACTCGTCCCCCCTGTCTGGCGGCGACCGCGACCGGCTCACCCTGCACCCCGACGATGAAACGCTGATCCAGGCAATTGCGGCCGTGAATCCGCAGACCATCGTCGCGGTTATGGGCGGCAGCGGCGTGATCATGGAAGCCTGGCGCGAGCGCGTGCCGGCCATCTTGATGCTCTGGTATCCCGGCATGGAAGGTGGCCACGCCCTGGCCGACATACTGCTGGGCCGGGTCAACCCAAGTGGCAAGCTACCGCTCGTGATTCCCAGGCGTGCAGCAGACCTGCCCTTCTTTGACAAGGGTGCGACCGAAATCGAATACGACCTGTGGCACGGCTATCGCAAGCTCGAGCGCGATGGCAACACGCCGGCTTTCCCCTTTGGTTTTGGCCTCAGCTACACCAGTTTTCGCTACGCCAACCTGGCACTCGACCAGAACCAACTCGGCCCGTCAGAAACCTTGAAGGTGAGCCTGGACGTCTCCAATACCGGCGCACGCGCCGGAGAGGAAGTGGTCCAGCTTTACGCCTCGGCCATTGGATCAGCAGTGGAGCGAGCGCCCAAAGAGCTCAAGGCGTTCACCAGAATTGCCCTGCAGCCGGGTGAAACCAGGGCCGTACAACTGGCCGTGCCCATATCCCGGCTGGCTTACTATGATGAAGCCCAGGCAGATTTCGTCGTGGAACCGCTCGAATACGAGCTGTTTGCCGGAGCGCATTCGCTGGACCCGCACGCCTTGAAAGCGCGTTTTGTGGTTCGTGGCAGTTAGCCGCCAGCGCAATGCCATGCAAAGAGAAGAAATCATCAAGATCTGCGACCTTCAAGTACTCGACACGGCATGCCAGTTGTTCGGCACGAAAAAGGATGCCCTGAAAGTATTTGCCAGTTATGAAGGCTGTGCAAACCTTGTCCACGAGTATGAGCGTGACGGGAGCCCCTTCATCCTGCGGATATCCTTCCGTCCCGACAGGACCGCGGGGCAAATTCAGGCTGAACTGCATTTCGTGAACTATTTGGCTGAACACGGCGTCCGTGTTTCCAGGCCAGTGCCCTCTCAAAACGGAAATCTGCTCGAGACCGTCCAGGCTGCCGGGATTCCCTTTCACATCGCCTCTTTTGTCAAGGGCAAGGGGATGCGGGTGCCAGATAACGGTTATCGATATCGGGAGGATGCGCCGATCGAAGAGTACTTTCAGAACTGGGGACAGACTCTGGGGCGGATGCATGCCCTGGCAAAGGATTACCAGCCAGCCAGCGACCAGGTGAAACGTCCGGTTTGGTCCGAAATCCACAAGTCCAGATTGATGATTGAAACGCGGGTGCCAGACCGATTGGTTGTCGTACGTGACCGGATTCAGACCCTGCTGGAAACAGTCCGGTCCCTCCCGAAGGATCGGGACTCCTACGGCCTGATCCATGGCGACTTTAACGACGGCAATTTCACCGTCGATACCACCAATGGCGATATCACGGCGTTCGACTTTGACGATTGCTGCTATTTCTGGTTCATATACGAACTGGCCTCAGCCTGGGAAGGAGGGATCGGCAGGGTCATGTTCCGAGGCCTGGAGGAACGCAAAGCCTTTATGGATCACTACATGGAACAGGTAATGGCAGGCTACAACCGGGAGAACTCGTTGTGTGCCGAATGGCTGGCGCGCTTGCCCCTGTTTGTGAGGCTCATCCAGGTCGAAGAATTCTTGCATTTTGTTCAATACATCGAGCAAGCCGATGAGGAGATGCAGGCCCAACTGGATTACAAGATCAAGTGCATCGAAGACGACATTCCCTACATGGGCTTTTTCGACAGCATCTATTCACCAGAAAGGCCCTTTTCACTGTGATGTGAAAACCCGGATGGGAGCAAAGCCCAGGCTACATCGCAAGAGGGTGCAATCATAAACCCAGAGACGGGAGAGAGGAGAGTGAGAGCATGATCAGTCGCGTATGGCATGGTTGGACCGCACCAGGCAATGCGGACGCTTATGAAGCGCTTCTCAAGCAAGAGATATTCGTCGGTATCGCAGAGCGGGAGATCGCAGGGTATCGGGGGATCCACCTGTTTCGGCGAGACCTGGGAGATGAGGTGGAGTTTGTGACTGTCATGTGGTTTGACTCGCTGGAAGCAGTGCGCGCTTTTGCTGGGGAGGAGTACGAGGTAGCAGTAGTGCCACCCAAAGCGCAGGCTTTGCTGTCGCACTTTGATGCCCGTTCGCAACACTATGAGGTCAGGGCCGAGATGAAGGTGTGACCCTGATTCTCTGGCCTGCGGAAGTTTGCTCGAAAGGTAACTGCTCAGGTGCCAGGCACTTTTGGCGAGTGTCTGAAGGCAGAATCTGCTTGTATCCACCCAGGCCTTCGAGCGAATGGCACCCTGTAAGTGCCTGGCACCTGGCCTGAGCAGTTAACTTTGCCTCTCTTTTTCGGTGAATTCAGTCTTGACTTCTGAAAAAAGCCGTACTATAATATATGCACATCAAAAAGCCACAACGCCCAGGGCGGAGTATGCTTGAAGGCGTTGGCCGAAGCACAGGAACGCTTGGGAGGTAGAGATTGCAGGAGTAAACAGCGCGCCCGCCATCGAGATTTGGCGGGCTGTTGTCTTTCAGACGCAGTTGTGCGACATTGCGCTCGCATAGGTGATGTTGACAGGCTGCCACGTGATGCGCCAGTGAGAGGGATATGCAGCGGCAAGCTTGGATAATGAACCTCAAGCGGGATTATGCAACAGAATGTACCGATAAGCCGCCATACGGCGTATTGTGTCAAGGGGGACGGCCGTAAAATCACGAGCCAGGTTGTTTTTGAACAGCCTCTCAGAGAGAAGGCCTGGGAAAGGGGGAAACAAGAATGGCAAGTTATAGAGATCAAGACAAACGGAAGATATCGCGTCGAGAATTCCTGCATTTGACAGCAGTCACTGTCGCTGGAGTTGTTGCGATGGGGCATGATGCCATCTCAAGCCCGGCGGCTGCCGGCACTGCCGCCGCCCACAGCTCCACAGAAAGCTCATCCGGACAATCAGGGCTATCTGCGCGCGCCCAATCGTACAACGAGGCGCCGATGCTGGCCAAGCTGGTCCAACAGGGGAGGCTGCCCCCGGTGGACCAGCGGCTGCCCACGAACCCCTGCGTCATCCCGGCGCTGGACCAGACCGGCGAATACGATAACCTCATGAATCGCGCTTTCAAAGACGTGTCCGATCGCTGGGGTCCTACCAAGATGATTGACCGCATGTTTGTCTGGTACGATAAGGACTTGAACCTGGTGCCCCGCCTCTGCGAGTCCTGGGAGGCCAACGACGACGCCAGTGAGTGGACCTTTCACCTGCGTCAGGGCACCAGGTGGTCCGATGGCGTGGAGTTCACCAGCGACGACATCATGTGGTGGTACCAGAATGAGCTGACCGACAACCGCATATTCTCTTCCCCCTTCTCCAAGTGGACAGCCGGCGGCGAGGTGATGACGGTGCAGGCGCCGGACAGGTACACTGTCAAGATGCGGTTCGACCAGCCCAACGTGCTGTTCGTCTACCAACTCACCCGGGGCAGCGCTTCATACAGTTGCCTCTGTCCCAGCCACCATATGCAGCGATATCACATCGATTTTACCGACGACCCGGCGGCACTGGAAGCGGAGGCCGCAGCGGCCGGCTTCAGCAGTTGGGGCGACTATTATCGGGATGATAGAAACTGGTGGTACCTGAACCTCGATAGGCCCGACCTCGGCCCGTGGCTGGCCAGGAACAAGCTCACCGAAAGCCTGTTCGTGATGGAGCGCAACCCTTACTACTACTGCGTGGACACCGACGACAACCAGCTCCCCTACGTCGATATCGTCACCCACAATCTCTTCAGCACAGATGCCGAATTCACCGCGTGGGTCAAGAGCGGCGCCATCGACTTTCAGGCGCGCCACGCAAGCTTTGCCTACTACAACGAGTACAAAGCGAGCGAATCGGCCGGGGGCTACCAGGTCGTCCTGGGTGTCCAAGCCAACCACGTGGCCATCCAACTGAACATGACCACTCCCACCAGCGCGCGCCTGCGCGAGTTCTTCCAGGACACGCGGGGGAGGAAGGCCCTCTCGCTAGCCGTGGATCGCGCCTATCTGAACACCCAGTTCTACAACGGCCTGGCCACACCGCGCCAGTACAGCCCCCTCAGCATGTCGCCGCAGTATTACGCCACGCTATCCAACGCCTACATCTCCTACGACGTCACGCAAGCCAACACCCTGCTGGACAACGCCGGCTACACGGCGAAAGACGGGGAGGGCTACCGCCTGTGGAAAGACGGCAGCGGTGAGAGGATCAGCTTCACCATTGAGGGCACTGCTGAGGCCGGCTCTGCGGAAGAGCAAGCCGTCCAGCAGGTCATCCTGTACTACGCTGCCGTCGGCGTCGAGGCGACCTACCAGTACGTCGATCGGGACACCTATACCGATCATTGGGTAAACAACCAGATCGAGGCCGCCTGGTGGGGCGGCGACCGCACGACGCTTCCCCTCGCCGGTTCGGGCATCTTCCTGGGTACGCAGCTAGACCGGCCGTGGGCGGTGGCCTGGGGCGCGTGGCGCAACGATCCCACCAACCCCATCGCCGATGAGCCGCCAGTAGGCCATTGGATTCGCGATATCTGGAGCAAGTGGGATCAGATCGAAGTGGAACCGAACGAGACCCAGCGCAACGCGTTGTTCCAGGACATCCTCGACATCTGGGCTGTGGAATTGCCCATGGTCGGCTACCTGGGCGAGATACCGCAGCCCGTCATTATGAAGAACGGCCTGCACAACTACGACGCCGGCTATCCGTGCGACGATCTGACAGCGGACGAGCACCTGCTCAATCCCGAAACCTACTACTGGGATAGCACGCTTGAACCAACACTGGACATCAACTATGCCAGCGGCAGCCCCGGTAGTTTCTTCACTCTGACAGGCACGAACTACCCACCAAACAGCACTGCGATGATCGCGATCAACGGTCACGTGATCCATACTCTCTTTACCGATCCGTCCGGCAATATCGAGTTCGTACTCGATACCAGTCAGGCCGACACAGGACACTATGAGGTGACCGTCAGCGTGAATCCCAGTGCAAGCACGATGTTCGAACTGGCACAGGACAAGCCACAGCGCCCGCAAGAAAGCAGTGCCCCTGAGCTTGATGTGCCTGAGGGCATTGCTATTACCAAGGTCTATCTACCGCTCATCCAGCGGTAACCCACGTTTAGCTGCGGCCGCGGCGCCAGGTGAGTGGGCAGCATTATTGCAGTGGCGCTATTCCCTTGGAGGGAGACGATCTGACTTTTTTTGGGCGTTTGGTCAATGCATTGTGGGACGCGACTCGCCACCAGGGACAAGTCTCCTCACCCTGGCGGTTCAGAGTGCCAAACCGCTCTGTGTCAATCATCCATCTGGTGTGAGCGTGTCGTTGCACTGGCGGGTTCTCGAGTGGGACCGCTCGTCAGATGGAGCCGCTCCCCAGGTCGTCCCTGGGCGAACACAGTATTTGGTGTCTGGCCGGATGTGCCAGCACGGACTGAAGCTAGTTCGGGATGGTTTTGGCCCAACGCTTGAGTCGCCGTCAGCAGGTGGAGGGCGAAAGACTGGCTTGAGGTTGGGAAGTGGCTCTCGCTTACCGTCAGTCGAAAGGCGCAAGCACGGTTCTTAGGGGCCGGGGAGCCAGCAATGGTCCCCGGCTACCCGACCGCACTGGATGGTTGCTTACCACTATGGGAGGGCCAAGATGGGTTCTGAATCAGCCTATTCGATCAACACTGAAGTAAGGTTTGGTCCTCTCGAGCTTGTTGACGTCCGAAAGATGCACGAGGATTGTCAAGAGGATTGGTTCAATCAGACCTTGTGCCAGGTAAATGACTGTGTAGTGCGGCTTGGCGTCGTCAAAGGCGAGTTTCACTGGCACCAACATGACAACGAGGATGAATTCTTCTACGTCGTTGAAGGTCGGTTGCTCGTCGATCTGGAGAATCGAACGGTGGAACTGGCCCCACAGCAGGGTTTCACAGTGCCAAAGGGAGTAGTTCACCGAACGAGAGCTCCAGAGCGTACGGTCATGCTGATGATCGAAGGAAGCACCGTAACCCCGACAGGGGACTGATTTCAACAGAGGAGTCCGTGGGCACATGCAGCCGACGTCGTGTTCCAGGTCATCAGCTTGCTCGCCACCTGGTGCTCATCGACGTCGTGCGCCAACTCAGGCTGGGCCAGCACGGGCCATACCGCCACCAGCAGCTTGCGGGCGAGGGCCACGTAGGCCCTGTGCTTGCCGATGCGCCTGGATAAGCGCTCAAAGAGGAACAACCAATGCATTCACCAGACCCCGCACACGAAAACGGCTGGAACGAGCAGGCATCCCAGATGTTCATCGACTATGGACGGTACTTTGTCCCCGAACGCGAGCGGCAGTTGCAGATCATCGTCGACCTGGTTCCACGATTCGACGGCCCGGGTACGATCGTCGAGTTGTGCTGCGGTGAAGGGTTGCTCGCCGAAGCCATCCTCGACCGATTCCCCACGTACACGGTGCACGGGTTCGATGGTTCCACCGAGATGCTCCAGCGAGCGCAGGAACGGCTGGCCCGGTTCGGCGGGCGTTTTCAGGCCTCGCCCTTCGATCTGGCCGCCCGGTCCTGGCGCGACGTGGATGATCCAGTCCACGCGGTCGTGACGTCGCTGGCACTCTATCACCTCGACGGCCCTCAGAAGCAAGTGCTGTTCCGCGATATTTATGCTATACTTGCGCCCGGCGGCGCTTTCATCATCGCCGACGTGGTGGAGCCAGCGCACCCGCTGGGCCGGGAGCTGGCCGCGGATGCGTGGGACGAAGCGGTGCGGGAGCGGGCCCTGGAACTGGATGGCACCGCCGAGGGGTTCGCCTTCTTTGAGCGCGAGCGCTGGAACATGTATCGCTACTTTGACCCCGAGGACATCGACAAGCCCTCGCGCTTGTTCGACCAGCTCAAGTGGCTGGAGCAGGCCGGCTTTGGCGGCGTCGACGGTTACTGGATGCGCGCAGGCCACGCGGTTTTCGGTGGCTGGAAGCCAGCGAAATAGGATTGGGTTTCTGCGTACTAGACATGGAGGATCGCAGCGTCATGCCCTCTTCAGTTATGGACGTCATTCAGCAACGGCTGGGCGATCGGGTGGACGAGTACCGCATCCCACCGCCGGTCTTTCGCGCTATGCAGGGTGAGTTCCTGGCATTCGATCTGGATGGCGGGTGGCTCACAGCTCGCTTCCCCGTTCTGGAGGCGTATCTCAATCCCTATGGTTCCATGCAAGGGGGTATGGTGGCCGCGGCTGTTGACAACACGCTTGGGCCTCTGAGTATGCTGGTGGCCCCTCCGAACGTCACGCGTCGTTTGGAAATGAAATACAGCCGGCCTATCACGACTGATCTCGAGTTCATCATCGTCACAGGCAAACTGGTGGAGCGCAAGGGGCGGTGGCTCACGTTCAGCGCGAAAGTACAGGACCAGGAGGAAATGCTGCTCGCGAGAGCACGAGCCGTTCACTGGATTGTCGATGAAACGAATGACGTGTAGCAAGTTGATTCAGGGAAAGATACGCCATGCACATCACGGTTCTGGCGATCGGCACGCGCGGTGACGTACAGCCTCTCGTAGCGTTGGGTGTGGGGCTGCAACAGACGGGGCGACACCAGGTGTGCCTCGTCGCACCTGGCGATTTTGAGGCGCTTGCCCAGAGCGCCGGGCTGGGCTTTTTCTCGCTTGGCATGAACGTGCGTGAATTGCTGAGAACCAGGGCCCTGAGGTCGTTTGTAGAACCCGGCGGCAGCCTCATTCTCGGGATGGGGGAGCTGCTTCGCATGCTGCGCCCCATGTTGAATCGAATGATGGAGAATGCGTGGCTGGCCAGCCGGGAAGCGGAAGCGGTCATCTTTTCAACGCTGGGGCTGGGTGCTTATCACATTGCCGACAAACTGGGCGTGCCTTGCTACTGGGCATTGCCATTTCCCGGCTTTGCCCGCACACGTGCCTTTCCCAGTCTTGCCTTTCCCTCTCTGCGATTGGGCGGCGCCTATAACCTGTTGACCCACGTTCTGGCCGAACGACTCATACAACAACTCACCGGGCGGTTTCTCAACCAATGGCGGCGGGAGCAGTTCAACCTGCCGCCACTTTCGCCCTTCAAATGGCCCTACAACCAACTGCACGGGCAGCCCGTGCCCAGGCTGTACAGCTTTAGCCCCATCGTCTTTCCCAAGCCGCCAGACTGGGGCGAGGATATCCACATCACTGGCTACTGGTTTCTCAACCACCCGCCGGACTGGCAGCCCCCCGCCGGCCTGGTGGATTTCCTCGAGTCCGGCTCGCCGCCGGTGTACGTCGGTTTCGGAAGCTTGCCGCACCGCGACCCCCGGCAGACGATTCAGATTGTGCTGAAGGCACTCGGGCAGTCAGGGCAGCGTGGGGTGATCGCCACGGGCTGGGGCGGATTAAACGGCGGCGACTTGTCCCATCTGCCCGATGACGTGTTCACACTTGAATCCATCCCCCATGACTGGCTGTTTCCACGCATGGCAGCAGTGGTACATCACGGTGGATCAGGTACAACTGGGGCCGGATTGCGTGCCGGCGTGCCGTCTGTGCTTGTGCCGCACGCCGGTGACCAGCTACTCTGGGCGCGGCGAGTGACAGAACTTGGGGTCGGTCCCAGACCAGTCCCGCGCCAACAACTGACCGCCGAACAGCTTGCGGCAGCCATCACCTGCGCAGTCACGGCAAAAGACATGCGGGCACGTGCAGCGGCGTTGGGTGAACGCATCCGCGCAGAGGACGGTGTCGGGCGAGCGATCGGGGTGATCGAACGTGGTACAACGCTGGCAAGCTAACGCCGTAGCAGCATGAACACTGACCTGAATAGCATCATCACTCGAATTCCAGGCTGGGTGGACGCGGAGGACTTGCGCATCGAGCCATCAGGCGCTTTGCCGTAAATTCCAAATACGAGTACAATGTAGAGCGCTCGGCCTGGTTCAACTCTGAAATATGTGGCGGTTTCGCGCCACACAAGTCCTCACACGTTTGGGCGGCACCGGCCGCGGCAGCGAATCCATATGAAAGGCTCTCCGATCATCCTGGTATTGACGATGCTGTTGTCAACTGTCGCTTGCGGTGGACCCGCCACGCCTGGTGCCCAGGCCACCACACAACCCACCAGCGCAGCAACAAGAACCTCACAGCCGACCAGGATACCTGCACTGGAACCAACACCTACGCCGGCGTCTACTCCGACACCGACTACCACCGCCGTCCCAACCCAAACACCCACACCTACTGCAACGCCTGATATTGTCGGGACAATTGTCGCTAGCAGCCCACCACAGGTCATCGAGTCGGTTCTTTCCCCCGATGGACTCTGGCAAACCGACGTCGTCACCCACGCGTGCGTCCAGGTTGGGAGAATGGACGGGGGGCGCATGGTTGAACGACTGAGACTTGTCCGGATTGATGATGGAGCCGAAACACCGATCGACAGCCAACTGAACCTGTGTGGTTCTGGCCTGGGAGCCTACGGCTTGGGCGGTTGGTTTTGGTCGCCCAACAGCCGTTATTTCTATTACACCGACGCCAGGGAAGGGGTGCCGGATGGTGGCGGGGGGAGCTGTTGGGATCGCGCCCTGATCCGGTTGGACGTGAAGAGCGGGGACATAGAACGCCTGGGCCGGATCTGGGGGCTCTCACCCGAGGGGACGGTGATCGCGATGTGGCAGTGGCAGGGAGACGACCTGATTCTCTGGAGTCTCGATGAAGGCGAGATCGGACGTGCTCCGGTTGCTGTCCCGGATGCTGAAGTATGCGAGATCGCCTGGTCGTCGGATGGCCAGGCGTTAGCGTATTTGCAGTCCCCCTGCCCTTTCTGTGGCCCTGCGCAGTTCTCCGTAGTACACCTGGACTTACGTGGACTGAAGCAAACAGTGCTAGTCGAGCTTGAAGAGTACTTAAACGTGGGTATGCAGTGGGACACCGCGAATCAGATCAAGCTCTGGGGCTATGAGGGGGGAAAGCAGGTGGAGCTGGCATTCGATCTTGCCACAGGGGAGTTAAGGCCTGCCCCTCAGGAATGATGGTATGGTCGGTGGTGCCGCCCAACCTGCCTCGCGGCATAGGATAGGAGCGAGGAGAAATGTCGTCTGTGGACGAAGACCTCAACAAGTTGAGGCATCCAATCTCCTTGACGAATGTGACAGTATCATGCATAATACCAATGTGAAGCGATGCCACGTGGTCATCGACACATTCGATTACCCAACTATCTGCACGAAAGTCCGCGAGCTCGCCTAACAGGAAAACGTTTCGATCAATCAGTTCATAGTTAAGGTTGAGGTAGACGTGGAGGAATTGCTGGCGTGGTGTCGAGCGCAGGGGCGAGACGTTGACGGCGAAACCCGGGCGCAATATGCAGCAGTCATGCTACGCCAGCGTTATGAGGGGACACAGTAGCTACCTTAAGGAGGTAATCATATGACTGGGAATTCGTCCAGGATGGGGCCAGAAGCCCCTGTCCTCACCAAGGATGGTTTCCGCTTCCGCGACCTGAACAAGAACGGCCAGTTGGACCCCTACGAAGACAGCCGCCGTCCTATCGACGAACGGGTCGAGGACCTGCTCTCCCAGATGACGCTGGAAGAGAAGGCCGGGATGATGTTCCACACGATGATCGGGATGAACGAGGATGGCAGCTTGTTGGAGGAAATCGGCGGGTTTAACCCCCATCGGACTTCCGACCTGGTTGCCAGGCGCTTGCTGAATCACTTTAACGTGTACGAAGTCGCAGACCCCAGGCACATGGCCGAATGGTACAACAGGCTCCAAAAGCTGGCAGAGCGCACCCGCCTGGGCATCCCGGTGACCATTTCGTCCGACCCGCGCCACGCGTTTACCCAGAACCCGGCCACGAGCATGATGGCAGGGAAATTCTCCACATGGCCCGAGCCTATCGGGCTGGCCGCCACCGGAGACCCCGCGCTCGTGGAAGAGTTCGGCGACATCGCCAGGCAAGAGTACGTGGCGGTAGGCATCCGCACCGCGCTGCACCCGATGGCCGATCTGGCCACGGAACCCCGTTGGGCACGGATCAACGGCACCTTTGGGGAGGACGCAGCACTTGCCTCCCAGATGGTCTCGGCCTACATCAAGGGCTTTCAGGGTGACGAGCTTGGTCCAGAGAGCGTCGCCTGCATGACAAAGCACTTTCCCGGAGGCGGCCCCCAGAAGGATGGCGAGGACGCGCACTTTTCCTATGGGAGAGAACAGGTTTACCCTGGAGGTAATTTCGACTACCACCTGATTCCATTTGAGGCAGCTCTCGAGGCAGGTACCACCCAGATCATGCCCTATTACGGCATGCCGGTTGGGCTCCCCATCGAGGAGGTCGGGTTCGGCTTTAACAAGGACGTCATCACGGGCCTCTTGCGCGAGAAATACGGGTTCGATGGCGTCGTCTGTACGGATTGGATGCTCCTGACATCGGTCACGGAATCAGGGCGCGAGTTGATCGAGGCGAAATGCTGGGGAGTAGAAGTCTTGACGGTCGAAGAGCGTGCCAGGAAAGCCATCGACGCGGGTGTGGACCAGTTTGGCGGAGAAGCCTGTCCTGAGGTCATCGTCGGCCTGGTCCAGAGCGGCCAGATCGACGAAGCCAGAATCGACGAATCTGTCCGCCGGCTGCTCAGGACCAAGTTCAGATTTGGGCTGTTCGACAATCCGTACGTGGACCCGGAGGCAGCGGCCAAGATCGTCGGCAACGACGCATTCCAAAGGGCCGGGGATATCGCCCAGCGGAAATCGGTCGTACTGCTGAAGAACACCGAAACCCCCGATGGGATGACCCTACCGCTACGGGGTAACCCACGGATCTATGTTGAGAACATGGACCCGGAAACAGCCAGCGAATATGGGCAGGTCGTAGAAAACGTGGGAGATGCCGACGTGGCGATCCTCCGGCTCAACGCCCCCTATGACCCCCGGGAAGGATTCCTCGAGCGCCACTTCCACGCCGGGGACCTGGCGTTCAAGGAGGAGGAAAAGGCGCGCATCCTGGACATTCTGGAAAGCGTCCCAACCATCGTGGACATCTACCTGGAGCGTCCTGCGGTGATCCCCGAGATTGCAGACGAGTGCGCCGGGTTAGTCGCAGATTTCGGGGCCAGTGACGCCGCAGTACTCGACGTGATCTTTGGGCATTTCAGCCCCTCGGGAAAGCTGCCGTTCGAAATGCCGTCTTCTGTGGAAGCCGTCAGGGGGCAGAAGGAGGATCTGCCCTACGATTCGACGGACCCGCTCTTCCCCTTCGGGCACGGTCTCACGTATCAGGACACGCCATCGGAGTGAGTTTTCTCGCTCCTGGGAGGTTGCTAATGGACCACATAATCCCCCGACCTGTCTCAGTAGAAGCCACTGGAGGGACGTTCGCCCTGACAGCGGCGACGGACGTCTACGTTGAACCTGGAACGACCGAACTGAAGTCGATCGGCCAGCACCTGGCGGACAAGCTCGCTCCGGCAACAGGCCACCGGGCAAAAGTGCTGGAAACCGCAGGACCCCCACCCGCGAACGGACACATCTATCTCACCACCGTTGGCGGAGATCCCGCCCTGCGAGAAGAGGGGTACGAGTTAACAGTTGCTAAAGATCTGGTTGCGCTGGTAGCTCATCAGCCAACTGGGTTGTTCAGAGGTCTACAGACTATCCGCCAACTGTTGCCGCCCTCGATCGAAAAGTCGACGGTCCAACCCGGCCCGTGGGAGATAGCGACTGGAACGATCAGAGACTATCCACGTTTTGGCTGGCGTGGTGCTATGCTGGACGTGGCCAGGCACTTCTTCATGGTCGACGACGTAAAACGCACCATTGACCTGATGGCGTATTACAAACTGAATCGCTTTCACATGCACCTTTCTGACGATCAAGGCTGGCGCCTGGCGATCGATTCCTGGCCCAACCTGGCGACCTATGGTGGAAGCACCCAGGTCGGAGGCGGCCCCGGGGGATATTACACCCAGGCGGAATACTCTGAGATCGTCGCCTACGCGCAAAGCCGGTACATCACAATCGTTCCCGAGATCGACATGCCGGGACACACCAACGCGGCCCTGGCTTCCTACGCGGAACTCAATCGCGATGGGAAAGCGCCACCGTTGCACACAGGGACCGAGGTGGGCTTTAGCTCTCTGTGCATCGGCAAAGAGATCACGTTTGCTTTCGTGGAGGATGTGATCCGAGAGATCGCGGCACTCACCCCAGGCCCCTACTTGCACGTCGGAGGCGACGAGACACACGCCACGAGTGCAGTTGACTATGTTCAGTTCATCGATCGGGTTCAGACGATCGTACAGGCGCACGGCAAACAGATGGTCGGGTGGGAAGAGATTGCCCAGAGCGACCTTCTCCCCACTTCAGTCGCGCAGCACTGGCACAGCGATCAGGCTCGAAAAGCTGCCCAGCAGGGTGCAAAGGTCATCATGTCGCCGGCGTCCAGGGCCTACCTGGACATGAAGTACGATCCGTCTACACCACTGGGGTTGAACTGGGCGGGATACATCGACGTGAAAGAAGCATATACCTGGGATCCAGCGACACAGGTGAGCGGGGTATCGGAAAGCAACGTGCTGGGTGTAGAAGCCCCCCTCTGGTCAGAGACGCTTCAAACCATCGCGGACGTGGAATTCATGGCTTTTCCACGGCTTCCCGGCTACGCCGAGATTGGCTGGTCCCCCGAGACCGGGAGAAACTGGGACGAGTACCGAATCCGTCTTGCGGCTCACGGGCCGCGACTGACGGCGATGGGGGTGAACTTCTACCGATCTCCACGGGTCCCCTGGCCGTAGCGCAAGTTGTGGTAGGGCGGGGTCTCCCGACCCCGCCCTCCACTGCCAACCGGACGTGAAGGCTTTCCCTTGAAGGTTGCCCATATCTTTGCTCTGTCATTTGGCAAAATAGAACATACGTGCTATAATCTCACTGCCCGTTTTGCTAAGTGGGAGGGGGTTGTCTGCCGAATGAGGCTCCCCCTCATGGTGGACCCAACAGCCAACTGTGAGGAGGTTATGATCCTTGGCAATGGAAACGTTGACCCTCACCAATCAACAAGCCCGACGCTTTATCCTGGCCCACCAGGGCTTGTGGCCACCGTACACGTTGGAGGGTAAAGCCGGCGCACTCGGCTACATCCGTCGCGTTGGCTGCATTCAGTTCGATCCTCTGAACATCGTTGGCCGCAACCCGGAGCTGGTGCTCCAGGCCCGGGTTGCGGACTTTCGGCCTGCGATGCTGGAGGAGCTGCTGTACGAGGACCGGAAGCTTTTGGACGGGTTGGACAAGAATATGTCCATCTATGGCGTGGAGGACTGGCCGTGTTTCCACCGTCGCAGGGAAGGTGCCAGGCGCTACTATGGCGACGGCTCTCGACCCGCCAAGTCGATCCTGCCCCAGGTTCGTCAAGCCATAGAGGAGCGAGGGCCTCTGTCTTCGATCGACCTGGATTTCAATCAGACCGTGGACTGGTCGTGGTCCCCGACGCGGTTGGCCCGGGCTGCGCTGGAGAGCATGTACGCCTGGGGTGAGCTGATTATCCATCACAAAGTGAACACGCGCAAAGTGTATGACTTTGCCAGCCGCCACATTCCGGAAGAGCTGCTGTCGGCCCGTGACCCAAATGAGACGGAAGAGCAATTTCACGACTGGTACATTCTCAGACGGATTGGGAGTATGGGACTGGTGTGGAACAAGTCCGGTGACGCATGGCTTGGGATGCGTGTCAAAAGCAAGGAGCGCAAGGCAGTTCTGGCGCGGCTAATCGAACAGGGCAAGGCCATAGAGGTACGCGTAAAAGGTATCGGACTGCCGCTCTACATGAGAAGCGAGGACAGGATGACGCTCGACCAGGCACTGGACGCCAACGACCTGTTGCCACGTGCTGCCATACTGGCCCCCTTGGACAACCTGCTTTGGGATCGCCGCTTTGTGGAGGAGCTGTTTGGCTTTTACTACGTATGGGAGGTCTACAAGCCAGTGGCCGAACGGCGCTACGGCTACTATGTGCTTCCCATTCTGTATGGCGACCGGTTCGTCGCCCGGTTTGAGCCGGGACGAGACAAGAAGAATGGGGCTTTTACCATCAAGAACTGGTGGTGGGAGCCTGGGATCACCCCATCGGAAAGGATGCAGTCCGATCTGCGCCACTGCTTTAGACGGTTTCTCGGCTACCTCGGCACCGACGACCTCAGGATTGATGGCAAGACCGTGAAACAGGCAGGTTTGGACTGGCTGACCTCTACTGGAGGAATTGTATGACAGTCGAAAAAATAGATCTTTAGAGAGGAACTGGAGTCAAGGGGGATCAGGCGAGTGGTGATCACCGGGCTGGTAACCCATGGATGCGTGAGGGCGACCTGTATTGGCGCCAAGAGCCAGGGATACGAGGTCGTCCTGGTGAAGGATGGGCACAGCAGTTACAGCAAGCAGGCGGCGAAGCTGATAGCGGACTGGAATGAGAAGCTGAGCGAGGGAACGGTCGAGTTAAGAGCAACAGAGGAGATCGCTTTCTGAGGCATCTGGAAGGGAGGTCATCATATGCACACTCGCTTAATGCACGTCAGAGCAAATGTCCACAACTTGCAGCAGGCAATTGAGTGGTACTCCAAGACGCTTGGGTTCCAAGTTCAAAACCGCTGGCCCCCTGACAACCCGGATTATGCCGACTTTGTCTCCCAGGAGGGCGCTACCTTTTCCGTGATGGAGGCAAGCCCAGTTCCGACTGGAGCGCGCTTCAATTTCTCGGTTGAGGACGTGGATGCATTGTAGGAGCGCCTCAAGGACAAAGTGGAGGTCGTCGAACCCCTGTTTGACACTCCTTATGGAACCAGAAAGTTTACCATTCGCGATCTGGACGGAAACGAACTGGGTTTCGTGAAAGGATGAGTTTGACAGCGGAATACTCGTGTGAGCGACTATGACGAATTCATCCGACTCCCCAAGCCCATTGCCGAAAGAGATCTTGAGTTACTACAGCCGAGGCAAGGAAGCGGAACGCCTGTCCACAGGGATCGGCCCGCTCGAGCTGGCTCGCACTCAAGAACTGATCACGCGATACTTTCCTCCCCCACCTGCCGTCGTCTTTGACGTCGGCGGAGGGCCTGGGATGTACTCCTGCTGGCTTGCAAAGTCCGGATACGAGGTTCACTTGATCGACGCCGTGCCGCTACACGTCGAACAGGCCAGACGGGCGTCCCAAGCACAGCCATCCCACCCCATCACCAGCCTGAAAGTGGGCGACGCGCGGAAGCTGGATTATCCTGACGCCAGCGCCGACGCCGTTCTGCTGCACGGGCCCCTGTATCACCTGACGGACAGGGAAGACCGCCTGGCCGCGATACGCGAATCGAAGCGCATCCTGCGGCCAGGAGGCGTGTTGCTTGGCGTGGGCGTTTCGCGTTACGCGTCCACGCACCTTGGACTGGTACGGTGGTGGATCGACGACCCGGAATATCTTCAGATGTGCAAACGGGAGCTGACGGACGGCCACCACGTACCACCCCCCAGTTGGCCCGGCTTGTTCACGACCGCCTTCTTTCATCACCCGGATGAGCTAAAAACCGAGATGGAAGACGCCGGGTTGGTCCACGAAGAGACGCTGGCCGTTCAGGGGCCGGGCTGGCTGGTACCGGAATTCGAAGAGCGCTGGAAGGACGAGGGGCAGCGTAAAGTTCTACTGAAAGTGATACGCTGGATGGAGAAGGAGCCAGTTGCGCTTGGAATGAGCCCTCACATCGTGGCCGTCGCCCGGAATTCGCAGTAAGACCTGACAGGTTTGGCGGGCTGCAGCTCCTGGCTGCTAGTCTGCTATGGACGTGCCCCATTGCTTCACTGGCCCTTGTCAAAACCTGTCAGGTCTGGGTCCTATTAAGACCTGACAGGTTTAGCGGGCTGCAGCTCCTGGCTGCTAGTCTGCTATGGACGTGCCCCATTGCTTCACTGGCCCTTGTCAAAACCTGTCAGGTCTGGACTGCTCGACGGGTAGTGACGGGTGGAAGGAGAACGAACGGTGAACGAGCAAATCTATCGCAAGCTGGCCGACCAGTTGGACACCTTCCCCATCGGTTTCCCCGCCACCGGGAGTGGCGTGGAACTGCGGCTGTTGGCCAGGATCTTTACCCAAGAGGAGGCAGCGCTGGCCGCCGTGATGGACTCGACCCCGGAGCCCTCCGATGAAATCGCCACCCGCGCCGGCGTGGACCCCAAAGTAGCCCGCCATACGCTCGAGGCGATGGCCCGGAAGGGGCTGATCGGCAAGCGCGAGGGTGAGGGCCGGGTCACCTTCGGGCTGTGGCCCTTCATTGGCGCGGTCTACGAGCAGCAGTTGCCCCGAATGGACGCGGAACTGGCGGAGCTGTTCGAGCAGTACTACCAGGAGACCCGGGGCGGCAGCATGGTCAAAGACACACCTCCGGTACACCGCGTCATTCCTGTGGAGGAGGCGGTTCCCATCGACATCGAGATCTTTCCCTACGAGCACGCTTCCAGGCTCGTGGAAGAGGCCAGGTCGTGGGCGGTACGCGACTGCATCTGCCGCGTCCAGCAGCGACTCATCGGCAAAGGCTGCGATCACCCGGTGGAGGTCTGCCTGTTGTTCGCGCCGGTTGCGGGGGTTTTCGACGCCAGCGAGATCGACCGCCCCATATCCAGGGAGCAGGCGTTGGACATCCTGCGCCAGGCGGAGGAGGCAGGGCTGGTGCACTGTGCCTACAACTTCCGCGAAGGGCTCCACCACATCTGCAACTGCTGTACCTGCGCCTGCATGTTCCTGCGGGGTGTGGCCGAGTTCGGCCACCTCACCAGCGTCGCTCACTCGGATTTTCGATCGGCCGTAGACGCCGGGTTGTGCACCGGGTGCGGCGATTGCACGGAGCGATGCCAGTTTGGGGCGCTCTCCGTGCCGGATGAGGTGTGCGTGGTGGACCGTTCCCGATGCGTGGGCTGTGGGCTGTGCACCACGGCCTGTCCCACCAGCGCGCTGCGCCTGGTACGGCTGCCAGAGGGCGAACGGACCCCGCCCCCGGCGGACCGGCGCGAGTGGACGGCCCAGCGCTCGCTGGGGCGGGGCTGACGTACCTATCGTAGGGAAGCAGGGCGATCGAACCTGCGCTGAACTGGAGGCACGTGATGGGTAGCAAGCGGACTGACAGGCAGGACCGGACAAGGGGTAACTACCCAGACGGGGTGCTGGCTACGGGGGCGCATTGGAGGGCGGAGTTGGCATCCAGGGTTCTCCACGATAGGCAGCTTCGAGGACATCAAGCACAGGTTGCCCTTGTTTCCGAGCCGTGGAG
>Ga0307378_10001672_pt1 | contig 35394 bp, 29 predicted proteins | sample UN1MG_FD_202238 | JGI IMG/M metagenome (GOLD analysis project Ga0307378, IMG submission 202238) | Soil microbial communities from Risofladan, Vaasa, Finland - UN-1 | ecosystem: Environmental > Terrestrial > Soil > Coastal area > Acid sulfate soil | place: Finland: Risofladan, Vaasa | collected... | reverse complement strand
GATATTAGCGAAAAGAGTGGGATTCAAGATGAGAATTTAATTGAACAAATCATTCTAGAAATGATTAGTAATCGAGAAATTAATGCCGAATATTTTTCGAGTTCAAAATCAATTGCCTTTTATCAACAAGGAAAAGAATCTACCCCTATCGCGGATTTGGGAAAACTCAATAAACAAAGAGTTTTTCTGAGTTATTCTACCTTGGATGCGGAGCATTTTCAAATATCAAATATTGTCAAAGAATTAGAGGTATATCCTGAAATTAAAAAAGTTTCATATTGGCAAGCAGATAGTAAGCAAAATATCGTAGAATTTATGGAAGATACACTTAAAAATACTGATGTTTTTGTACTTTTTTGCTCTAAAAACTCAGTAAAATCTAACGCAGTTAAAGATGAATGGCAAGCTGCTTTCCAAATGAGAAAAAAAGGAATGGTAAAGATTATTCCTGTGTTTGAAGATGAAGACGATATTCCAGTTTTATTGTGGCAAATGTTAAACGTAAAATTTGCTAAAGATGATTTTAATGGATTTATAGAAAAATTGTATGAGGAGATACTAAGAGGTTTGCAAAAGCAAGTTTCTCCTACTGCATAAAATTAAATTATTTTTCTTTTCTTATTTATCTAAGCTTAAATTTAATAGATTTTATTCGAGATATTTCATTGATTGCCCACAGCATTCTGGAATAGGTTGATAACCACACTCATCGGAGCAACAGCATAATAAGTAATCATCCTTAACCATCATTGACTTATCACAACATATTGGGACTTCTTTCTTTGCTCCACATATATTACAAACTAATTCTGGTATTTTAATCATCTCCTATAGTTTAAAATTTCATTTTTAATAAGAAAAACAAGAAACAAAAACGCTTCTCTAATATATTATAACAATATCTAAATTATCAGTTTCTCAAATTAAGTAAATATTTAAGTTTATTTTCAAATTAGTAATTTCAAATTTGGTTCAGAATAAATTCAACCAACAAATTATTTTTTTTCTATATTTATTTCTTTGAGAAAGTTTTAAATAATAGGATATAACAATAATATTAAGAGAAGAAATTCAAGAAAAATAAAATTAAATAAAAATTTGGAGTGATAATGGTATTATGGAATTAGAAAAACGCGACATTTTTGAGGAACAAATTAATGAATATAAAAAATTACGCCCTCTTTACAAAGAATTTCATAAATATATGAAAAAAGTCCTTAAAAATATCGTGAGAGGCTACTCATCTGAATTTATAATACAAGGAAGAGTAAAGAAAATCTCTAGCTTTGCAAATAAATTACTTAAATCAGAAACAAATATTACTATTCCCTTTTTAGAAATTAATGATATATGTGGATTTCGTATAATTTTACCCAATATTAATGAATTAAATACAGTTAGTGAAGCAATTCGAGATAATTTTTTATTTGATACTGTAAACGGGCATGAAATGTCCGAATTAAATGAAATTAGTGCTTCTTTAGGACAATTCCAAACCTATGTTGTTCAATTGATGCCTGAATTAAAGCTATATGAAAGACTTGAATTAAAAATACCGGACGAAATTTTTAATTTAAAAGCAGAAATTCAAATATGCACATATTTGAGTTATGGATGGGCCGCAAATCAATATAAAGTCTTTAATCAGTATGAATTTAAAGTACCTAAGCCGTATGACCAAGAACTCAATCGAGTAAAATCTTTATTGACTATTGAAGATGAATCATTGAATAAAATTATGAAGAAAATGCGAGATTATAAATCTACAATAATTACATATATGTCTAATGATAAAATCAAATCTGAAATTGAAAGATTAGAAATGGTATATGAAGCAGACAAAGAAAATTTTAAGAATGGTTATAGAATAGCAAAATTAGCAATGGCAATTAACGATATGGATAAGAGTATTGAAATATTGAACGAATTAATGAAAACTGAATCCTTTAAACATGCATCAGAATTAGAAGTAGCAGAGATTTTAAGAGATCTTGGGATATCTCATCATAAAAAATATAAAAAAAACCCTATGGGTAATGAATTCTTACGAGGGCAGAATTATTTAAGAGAAGCAGCTCAAAGAAATCCTTTTGATTCTAATGGATGGTCATCATTAGGAGGTACTTATAAAAGTCAAAAAAATTATACTAAAGCTTTAGAATGTTATAAACAAGCATTGAAAGTGAAACCCGGAGATCCATATCCATTAGGTAATTATTTGATCTTAATAATTCAACAAACGGGAGATTTAATCCATATTGAAAGAAATTATGATATGATCCAAAAAGCCATAAAAAAACGAATAAGACAAATAGAAGTAATGGTTGATGCTCCATGGGCTTTTTTTGATGTAGGTTTATTTAATTTATTTCTTGGAAATATTAATGAAGCTTTAGATTATTATTTAAAAGGAATAAGATATAGTTCTGATATTTGGATGATTGAAACTACTCTAGATACATTAAATAATCTCAAGATAATAGAAGATAAAATAAAAAATATTAGTTTAGTGAGACAAGTTCTACGATTAGGGATGATTTTTCATCCAAATGTAATTGAAAAAACGGATAAAATGATTAATGAATCTACGTTGGTATTAGATTCTGAAATGAAACAAATGGAAACAAAATTTGATGAATCTATTGTAATTATTGCTGGTGGGACAGATAAGCGTATAGAAAGAAATTTGGAATTATTTAATAATAATTTAATTGATGCTTTCAATAATTTTAAAGGTATCATAATTTCAGGTGGTACTACATCAGGAATTAGCAATACTGTAGGAGAAATTCAAGAAAAATATCCTAATAATATAAGAACTATAGGTTACGTACCAAGTCATATACCAGCTCATATTGAACTAGATAAAAGGTATTCTTCAATTCATTTTACAGAAGGAAAAGATTTCAGTATTAGAGAACCTATTCAATATTGGTATGATATTATGAAATCTGGGTTAGTCCCAAATAAGGTAAAACTTATTGGAATTAATGGTGGAAACATAGCTTCATTTGAGTTTCATTTAGCTATCGTTTTTGGGGCACAAGTAGGTATAATGAGAAATAGTGGAAGAGCTGCAACTGAATTGATTAATGATCCAAGTTGGGAAGATCCCTCTGGACCAGAATATGGCTATAGGCCTAAAAAATTGTTTAAAGTGCTTAAGAATTCTCCTGAAGATATCTATAATTTTTTAACAAAACCATTCATTGTGGATCCAGATATTGAAAATATCCAGAAATTATTGGTTCAGCATCGAGAAAGTGGTGCTAATCAATATGAATTAAATTTTACCACTGAAGATGTTGATAACACCATTTTTTCTGGTTTTCTCACTGCATTGGATCATATTGCAAGTCATGCATTAAAAGTAGGAGAAATATTATCAATAAAGTTTAGCCTTGGCCATCTATCGGGTGGATTTTTTACAAACAGAGAATTTAAAGTAGTGCTTTTACTGAATGAGACTCCATCACCGACTTTAGAAGATAAAATTATTAAACTCATTAAGGATGTTGAAGATAAATTTAGTGATACATTCCATAAACTTCATTTAGGCTGTCAAAGCTATTTGGGTGGAAAAGAGATGAATGATATCTTATCAAATGTTTTCGGTTCTGAGATATTAAAACTTATTGGAGACAAAACTGGAACTAAACCCTTAGAAATGCCTGAAGAATGTGACTAAAATATTACTTTTTTATTTTATCTAAAAAACTGCTTTTTTCTCTTAATATTTCATACTTAAAATTTTTGTTCAATAATAAAAAATCATGCTAGTTGTTTTTTTACTAATACTTAACTGAAATACCTTTAGAAATCTTCAATAATTATGTTAAATAATAAAAGCTATAAAATTAGAAATAAAGAATAAAGAAATTGGTTAATAGACTAAATCTTAATAATTCATTCAAATTATATTAATAAAATATGACTTGAGGAGAAAAAATTGAAATCGTTAATAAGATTAAGAATGAGTCTCCATGATGCGCATTATGGAGGAAATTTGGTAGATGGTGCCAAAATGTTAGAGCTTTTTGGTGATATAGCAACAGAGCTTTTAATTATAAATGATGGTGATGAGGGTCTTTTTAGAGCTTACGATAACATAGAATTTTTAGCTCCAGTTTATGCAGGAGATTACATAGAAGCGGAAGGAGAAATAACAGACATTGGAAATACCTCTCGAAAAATGAGGTTTGAAGCGAGGAAAGTTATTATACCTAGAACTGATATAAATGAGTCAGCCGCAGAAGTTTTAGAAGTCCCAATTATTGTATGTAAAGCTACTGGTATATGTGTAGTTCCCAAAGACAAACAACGTAAATAAAGAAGGTTAATAAATGGAGAAATTAATAATTACTGCTGCAATATGTGGTGCTGAAGTAACCAAGGAACAAAATAAGAATGTTCCATATACGATTGAAGAGATATCAAACGAAGCAGAGATGGCATATAAATCAGGTGCTAGTATTATACACTTACATGTTCGTTATGATGATGGAACACCTACTCAAGATATTAATAGATATAAAGCATGCATAGAAGAGATATCGAAAAAATGCCCAGATGTTATAATACAACCTTCGACTGGAGGTGCGATAGGTATGTCTAATGAGGAAAGACTCCAACCTCTCAATTTAAATCCAGAAATGGCAACTTTAGATTGTGGTACGTGCAATTTCGGTGGTGATGATATTTTTATTAACACAGAGAATACTATAATAGAATTTGCTAAAAGCATGAATAATAAAGGCATAAAACCAGAATTAGAATGTTTTGATAAGGGTATGGTCGATATGGCCTTAACATTGAATAATAAGGCTATTATTAAATCTCCTATGCATTTTAATTTTATATTAGGAGTTCCCGGTGCAATAAGTGCAAATGGTCAAAATTTACTCTTTTTAGTACAAAGTATCCCAAAGAATTCAACTTTTACCATAACTGGTGTTGGTAGAAACCAGTTTTATATGGCTGCTATTGCTATTGCTATAGGAGGGCATGTTCGAGTGGGTTTTGAAGATAACCTCTATTTATCTAAAGGAATATTAGCAAATTCTAATGGGGAACTGGTAGAAAAAGTTGTTAGAATCGCAAATGAATTAGGGAGAGAAATTGCTAAGCCCGATGAAGCACGCAAAATCTTAGGTTTATTATAAAGTAATTTATTTGAGTTTTGCAGGATGAAATTATGTATAAGGAATTAGCAAAATATTATGACTTAATCTATTCATGGAAAGATTATAAGGGTGAAGTCAGTAAGATTAAGGAATTGATTAAGAAATATAAAAAATCTGATGGTAATAAATTGCTAGATGTCGGTTGTGGTACAGGAAAACATTTAGAATACCTTAAAGATGAATTTTCTTGTACTGGTACTGATATTAATGCAGAAATGTTGGATATTGCAAAAGAAAAGGTTAGCAATGTAATTTTCACCCAAGCAGACATGATAAATTTAAAGCTAAAAGATAAATTCGACATAATTTTATGTTTGTTTAGTTCAATTGGTTATGTAAAAACATATCCAAATTTAAAAAAGACAATAATTAACTTTGCCAATCATTTAGAAAAAGGAGGAGTAATAATTATTGAACCATGGTTTACAAAAGATACCTATTGGGTAGGACACCCTGGTATGACTACTTATGATGGTGAAGATATTAAGATTGCGAGATTAAATACAGCAAAATTAGAAGATGGTCTTTCAGTTATGGAAATGCATCATTTAATTATTGAAAGAAATGAAGATGTTAAGTATTTTGTTGATCGCCACGAATTAGGACTCTTCGAAATTGAAAAGTTTTTAGAAATTATGACTGAAGCTGGATTTAAAACGGAATATTTGAAAGATGGCTTAATGAAAGACAGAGGGCTTTATATAGGAATGTAATCATAAAAAAGTTACACATTATTAATTTAAGTGATAATATGAAAAAAGGAAACAAATATGGAACTCATCGAGTTATTGAACCTAAAGGAGCACTTCCCCAACCAGCATTAAAAATATCAAATGATATGGAAATATTTGATAATGAAATTTTAATTAATGTTGATTATTTAAATATTGATTCTGCGAGTTTTACGCAATTAAAAGAACAAGCAAAAGACGACCTTGAGAAAATAAAGGTAAAAATATTGGAAATTGTTAATGAAAAAGGTAAAATGCAAAATCCGGTAACTGGTTCTGGTGGAATGCTTATGGGGCATGTGGAACAAATTGGTGATGCATTAAAAAATAAAACTGATTTAAAAATAGGTGACAAAATTGCTACACTAGTTTCACTTTCATTAACACCTTTGAGAATTAATAAAATCTTAAATATTCAACCTGAAATTGATAGAGTAGAAATTGAAGGAAAAGCCATTCTTTTTGAGAGTGGAATATATGCTAAAATTCCTGAAGATATTGAAGATACTTTGGCCTTAGCTGCTCTTGATGTTGCAGGAGCTCCAGCACAAGTAAAAAAACTTGTTCAAGAAGGCAATGTGGTATTAATTCTAGGGGCTACAGGAAAATCAGGTTTAATGTGTTCCTACATGGCAAAAAAAATGGTTGGGAAAAAAGGAATAGTCATTGGACAAGCAAGAAATGAATCACGCGCAGCATTTCTTAGAAATACAAATTTTTGTCATAAGGTTATTATAGGTGATGTTAATAATCCTATAAATATTTTAGAAGAAACCTTAAATGTGAACAATGGACGAGAAGTAGACATTTCAATCAATTGTTTAAGCATTCCTAATACAGAAATGGCTAGTATTCTACCAGTACGAGACGGCGGAATAGTTTATTTCTTTTCTATGGCAACAAGCTTTACTAAGGCAGCTTTAGGTGCTGAAGGAGTAGGAAAAGATGTTACAATGATTATCGGCAATGGATACACAAAAAATCATGCGAAAATTACTTTGGATTTAATACAAGAATCAGAAATGCTACGAAAAATCTTTAAAGAAAAATATATATCATAACTTCTTGTTCTTAGACAAACCTTATTAGGAGCTAATATTTTTCACCTAATTTTACTGTATTTTGGGGTTTTCTCTTTGAAAAAATAAACAAATTTGAAATCCTTTTCTTTACCTTATTTTCAATACAACTTTAAATCTTAGTTAAATTTTAATATAAAATTATTGAAAAGGATTTTATTAAAAACTGAAAAATTAGATAAATTATTTGAGGATAAACGTTTTTAATTAATTGTCAGTTAAGTTAACTATTACAGATATTAGTGAGTTAAAATATGAAAGTTAATAGACGTAAAGAGTTATTTGGTAATGTTAACGATAAGGATTGGAATGATTGGCATTGGCAGGTTAGAAATAGGATAACAACTTTGGAAGAACTCAAAAAATATATTACCCTAACCAAGGAAGAAGATGATTCTCGAATTTTAGAGGAATATAGAATGGCAATTACCCCATATTACTTATCCTTAATTGATCCTAGTGATCCATATGATCCTATTAGAAAACAAGCAATTCCAACTACTCATGAATTAAATAGATGTCAAAGTGACTTGGAAGATCCACTCAGTGAAGATATTGATTCTCCTGTTCCTGGTTTAACTCATCGATACCCTGACAGAGTCTTATTTTTGGTAACAGAGAAATGTTCAATGTATTGTAGACATTGTACAAGGAGAAGATTTGCGGGACATCTTGATAAGGGACCACAACCTTCACAGATAGATGCTTGTATTGAATACATAAAAAATACTTCTTCTATTAGAGATGTTCTTTTATCTGGTGGAGATGCGCTATTAATGTCTGATGAAAAATTAGAAATAATTCTAAAGAAATTGAAAGAAATACCTCATATAGAAATAATACGTATAGGTTCTAGAGCTCCAGTGACAAATCCTTATCGTATCACTCCAGAATTATGCGAAATGCTACAAAAATATCATCCTATTTGGTTTAATACACACTTTAATCATCCAAATGAAATAACAGAAGATTCTAAAATAGCATGCGAGATGTTAGCTAATGCAGGGATACCTCTTGGAAATCAATCTGTTTTGTTAAAGGGTGTAAATGATTGTATTCATATAATGAAAAAATTAGTGCAAGAATTAGTTAAAATTAGAGTGAGACCTTATTACATTTATCAATGTGACCTTTCTGTAGGTCTTGGACATTTTAGAACAAGTGTAGCGCAAGGTATTGAAGTTATTGAAGGTTTAAGAGGTCATACGTCAGGATTATGTGTACCTACATTTGTTGTTGATGCTCCAGGAGGCGGTGGAAAAATACCAGTTATGCCTGGTTATACAATATCTCAAGGAAATACTCGTGTTGTATTGAGGAATTTTGAAGGAGTTATAACAACTTATGAAGAACCAAGTGATTATATACCAAATTGTCATTGTGAAGATTGTGAAAAACAAATTGGAGTTAGTGCATTACTGAGTGGTGAAAAAGTTACCATTGAACCCGCAGATCTAAAAAGGAAACTAAGAAGGAAAAAACTAACTAAATAGATTTTTCATATTAAATAGCCTTATATTATTCCTTATCCTTAATATTATTTGAAATAACCAACTTTGTCTAAAATCAAACTATATAAAGATTTAAATTTGTCTGACTCAACACCTAAACATTTAATTTAAATGAGTTAATTGAGAGCTCTGAAAGATCAAATTCGTTTTGGTTGTTAGCCAATTCTTATCTTATACAAGGAAAAATATCATTAATAAAATCTGATTTGAAAAAAGCTCGCAGATTTTTGATCCAGGGTCAAAAAATTGCTGAAAGACAAGGTTATCAAAAATTAGCTATAGAGTTTACAAAAGAATATGAAGATTTAAATGCTCAAGAACATTTATGGGAGAATTTCAAAATTACAAATGCTTCAATATCTGAAGGACTAAGTTTAGCTAAAATTGGTGAACATATAAGGCAAACACTAAGAAATCGAGCAAAGTTAACAACTCAAATTATTGACAAGGATTTTACAATTTATAAAGAACGGAAGATTTGCCTTGTTTGTAGAGGAGAAATTAAAGGCTTCATGTACTCTTGTGAATGCAATACTATTTACTGTGAAACGTGTGCCCAAGCATTAACTAACTTAGAAAATGTATGCTGGGTGTGTAATGCACCAATGGATCAATCAAAACCCATAAAACCTTATAAAGAGGATGGAAAAGGAATTGATTTGAATATTTCAAACAATGACTCAAAAGAATTGAAAAAATAATCTTAAATAAAATATATACCATCTATTAACTCTAATTTTAAACGTAATCTAAAATTAACATAATTAAGATTTATATCTCTTTTAATCAAAAACTCACATATTTTTAGTGCGAATATGGACTTTATGACTAATTTTCTGAAAAATATTGATAGGAAAAACATTATCTCTATTATCGGTCTTGCTAAAAATGTGAGTAAAACTACGACTCTAAATTATATTATAAAGAATCTAAAAGATTACAAACTTGGTTTAACATCTATAGGAAGAGATGGAGAAAAATATGATGTAATTACGCAGTTACCGAAACCTCGAATTTTTATTAAAAAGGGTACGATTGTAGCAACAGCTAGACAGAGTTTTGAAGCAAGCGAAGTTAAAATGGAACTATTGAAGACTACTGAATTTAATACTCCTTTAGGCAAAGTCTTAATATTAAAGGCACTGGGTGATGGTTTGGTTGAATTAGCAGGACCATCAACCAATAAAAATTTGAAAAAACTATGCGTAGAATTAAAAGATTTAGGATGTGATTTGATTCTCATTGATGGCGCCTTTGATAGGAAATCTTATGCAACACCCATTATATCTGACGCCACAATCCTTTCTACAGGAGCTTCTGTATCAGAAGATATCCAAAATGTCATTGAGCTAACAGCTCATACAATTGATTTATTAAATTTAGAATGCGAAAAAGAAAAGGAAATTTCAGATATAGCTAGGGATGTATTTAAAAAAGCAAAAGTAGGTATAGTGGATAATCAAACTAATATAAAATTATTAGATGTGCCCACTCCTTTAGATGCTGCAATAGATATTTCAGCAAATTTAGATGAAAAATCTAGATATGTTATAATAAATGGCGCAATTACTGATAAATTATTAGAAGATTTAATGAAACTTACTCAGAGGTATGAGGGAGTCACGTTCCTAGTAGAAGATGCAACTAAGCTTTTCTTAAGTAAAAATTTAAAGAATAAGTTCCAAAAAAAAGGTGGAATAATAAAAGTCTTACATTCCATTAAGGTTATAGCAGTTACAATAAACCCAACTTCTCCATTGGGATATCACTTTGAAAAAGATAACTTTTTAAATTTAATGAAAAAAAATCTCGATGTTCCTGTTTATGATTTGGGAGCAGGTAATTAGAATGTTACAAAATAATATTAAAAGTTAAAATTGTGAATATAATGAATGAAAAAGGAAAGCAATTTAAGAGTAAATTGAATTTAGATTTTACATTAGTAAATAAAGCAAGGCAAACCGCAAAAAAAATTGCTTTTGAGACTCAAAAATTTATTGATGTCCATACTACCACAACTATAGAAAGAACGGTTTGTAGATTACTTGGGATAGATGGCGTTGATGAATTTGATGTACCTCTTCCTAATATTGTTGTAGACCATATCAATAAGAAAAATCGTCTTGGAAGCGGTGTTGCAAATCTAATTGGTAATGCTATATTACATACAAATCTTACACCTCAAGAAATTGCAAAAAAAGTTGCAAGGAATGAGTTGGATTTAATAGAATTATCATTAAAAGATAATTCTGATATTAAGGCAACGATTAATGTCATTGCTCAAGAAGCTTTAGTGAAGATATCTCAGAATAAGAAAAAAAGAGAAGAATTACTTCATGGATATGGTGATAAAGAGGGACCATTGATATATGTTATTGTGGCTACAGGAAATATTTATGAAGATATAATTCAAGCGCAAGCAGCCGCAAGACAAGGCGCTGATGTAATTGCTGTCATTCGATCTACAGTACAAAGTTTACTTGATTACGTACCTTATGGTGCAACCACTGAAGGATTTGGTGGAACTTATGCTACTCAAGAAAATTTCCGACTCATGAGAAAGGCATTAGATGATGTCAGTAAGGAATTAGGTAGATACGTAAGGCTAACTAATTATTGTTCTGGTTTATGTATGCCAGAAATTGCAGCAATGGGGGCATTTGAGAGGCTTGATATGATGCTAAACGATGCCCTTTATGGAATTTTATTCCGTGATATAAATATGAAAAGAACTATTATTGACCAGTACTTTTCAAGAATGATAAATGCTTATGCGGGTGTAATTATCAATACTGGAGAGGACAATTACTTAACTACAGCCGATGCTTATGAAGCAGCTCATACGGTTCTTGCATCTGAATTTATTAATGAGCAGTTTGCCTTACTTGCTGGATTAAAAGAAGAACAGATGGGATTAGGTCATGCATTTGAGATGAATCCTGATTTAGAGAATGGATTTTTATATGAACTTGCTCAAGCCCAAATGGCACGAGAAATATTTCCAAAAGCTCCTTTAAAATATATGCCTCCAACGAAATTTATGACAGGAAATATATTCAAAGGCCATATTCAAGATGCTTTATTTAATATGATAACGATTATGACAAATCAAAGAATTCATCTCCTTGGTATGTTAACAGAAGCAATACATACGCCTTTTATGTCAGATAGAGCTTTATCAATCGAAAATGCACGTTATATATTTAACAATATGAAATCTATGAGTGAAGAAATAGTATTTAAAAAAGGAGGATTAATGGAAAGAAGAGTAGATGAAGTTCTAAATAACGCATATGATTTATTAAAGGAAATTGAAAAAGAAGGGTTATTTAAAACAATTGAAAAAGGAATTTTTGCCAGCATTAAAAGACCAATTGACGGAGGTAAAGGTTTAGATGGTGTATTTAAGAAAGAGAAAGATTATTTTAATCCATTCATTGAACTTATGAATAAAGAATTAACAAAAGGAGGGAATTAAAATGGGAGGAGGAATTTATTCAACTGAAAAGGAAGGCTTTGACAAAAATCTTGATTTAACAAGAATCAAACCTTATGGAGATACAATGAATGACGGAAAGGTACAAATAAGTTTTACTCTTCCTGTTGAAGATGGTGATAAGGCAATTGAAGCCGCTAAAAAACTCGCAGAAAAAATGGGCTTAAAAGAATCAGAAGTAGTATATCACTCAGTATTAGACAAAAAGTTTACTTTTTTTGTAGTTTATGGAAAATCAATTCATACTATCGATTATACTAAAATTCAAGTAGAAAATATAGAAGTAGACGTTATGTCTAAAGAAGAAATAAATACTTATATAAGGGAAAAGATAGGACGTAAATTAGTAATTCTTGGAGCATCTACTGGAACAGACGCTCATACCGTAGGAATTGATGCAATTCTAAACATGAAAGGTTTCGCAGGTCATTATGGTCTTGAGCAATATGAAATGATTGAAGCTTTTAACTTAGGGAGTCAAGTAACAAATGAAGAATTTATTAAAAAAGCAATAGAGCTAAAAGCTGATGTTTTACTTGTGTCACAGACAGTCACTCAAAAGGATATACATGTAAAGAATTTAACTCAATTAGTTGATCTCTTGGAAGCAGAGGGTATAAGAGATAAAATTATTTTAATTTGCGGGGGAGCTAGAATAAATAATGAGTTAGCAAAGGAATTAGGTTATGATGCTGGATTTGGGCCGGGAACTTATGCGGAAATTGTTGCGTCCTTTTTTATTAAAGAATACGTAAGAAGAAAGGGATATAATTAAAAATTTTATTTTTATTAATCCCATTTTCTTCCCAAATAAAAGAAAACAACATCTAAATTTTTAATGAATCTGTCCATATAATTAAGTAGAATAGTATATAAAGAAAGAAAAGTGAAATTATATGCCAACTTCGAAAGAATTTATTGAAATGGATAATAAATATGCTGCTCATAACTATCATCCGATTCCAGTTGTAATTTCTAGAGCTGAAGGAGTTTGGGTTTATGATCCAGAAGGGAAAAAGTATTTGGATTGTTTATCCGCATACTCAAGTCAAAATGTAGGTCATTGCCATCCAGAAATCGTTGCTACTCTAAAAGAACAAGCAAGTATAGTTACATTAACTTCTCGCGCTTTTCATAATACTATGATGGGTCCTTTTTTAAAAATGTTAGCTGATGTTGTTGGACCACATATTAATGATCCAAAAAGTTCTGGAATAATGTCTCTCCCAATGAATACTGGAACAGAAGCAGTATCAACGGGATTAAAAGTTGCAAGAGCTTGGGGATATATAAAGAAAAAAATCCCAAAAAATGAAGCTAAAATAATTGTATGCAGAAATAATTTTCATGGAAGATCTATTACTATTGTCGGATTTAGCTCTGATATTTCAGCAGCGCGATATTATGGACACTTTGGCCCATACACACCGGGATTTATAATTATCCCATATGGAGATGCTGAACAATTAGAAAATATGATATTAGAAATTGGACCAGAAAAAGTAGCAGCTTTCTTAGTTGAGCCTATCCAGGGAGAAGCAGGGGTTAAGGTTCCCCCAGAAGGATACTTAAAAAAAGTGAGAGAAATCTGTACAAAATATAATGTTTTACTGGTCTTAGATGAAATTCAAACGGGATTCGGTAGAACTGGAGAATTCTTTGCTTGCGATCACGAAGATGTGAAACCAGATATACTATTACTTGGTAAAGCTCTTGGAGGGGGTGTATATCCTGTTTCTGCGTGTGTAAGTACACAAGACATCATTGGTCCAGAAGTGATAACGCCTGGCACACATGGAAGCACTTTTGGCGGTAATCCTCTAGCAGCAGCAATTGGAATGAAATCAATAGAAATTCACTTAAGAGAGAATCTAGCTGAACGTGCTAAGAAAATGGGTGCTCATTTTTTAAAGAGATTAAAGGAAGTGGCGGAAAAAAAAACTAGAATTCCAATTAAAGAAGTAAGAGGTAAAGGATTATTAATAGCAGTTGAATTTGAAGAAGATGCCCGACAAATAGTCGAGGAATTAAAAGATAATGGAATTTTAGCTAAAGATACTCATTCCACTACCATTCGATTTGCTCCTCCTTTAGTAATAACTAGAGAAGAAATTGATTGGGCCATTGAAATCATAGAAAAAGTGTTTGTAAAACAATAAAATTAGTTATCTAAAATTATTTGAGTACCCGCTTTTCCTTCTAATGCTTCTTTTATTTTTTCAATAGAAGTAATAATAGCCTTTTCTCCTCCTGCTTCCATAAAATTTATTACTGCTTGAATTTTAGGGCCCATACTTCCATCAGGAAATTGTCCTTCTTTTAAATATTTTTTTGCGTCAGATACAGAAAGATTTTCTAAGTCTTCTTGATCTGGTTTCCCATAATTTAGTGCAACTTTCTCAACGTCAGTAGCAATAAGAAGAATATCTGCTCCAACTTGTTCAGCTAATTTAGAGCTAGCAAGATCTTTATCTATTACCGCTTCAACACCATATAATCTTTTTTCTTCTTTTATAACTGGAATACCTCCTCCACCACAAGCAATAACGATCCAGCTTCCTAATTCCATTAACTTCTTTATTTCACGCCATTGATAAATCTTTTTTGGTTTAGGAGATGGAACAACTTGACGCCATCCTTTTGCTGTCTTAACTTGACCTGATCTTGTACGGACGGGATATGCCGGACCAATTGGTTTTGTAGGATATTTAAATGCAGGATCCTCAGAATCAACCTTAACATAGGTAAGAATTGTCAGGAATAGTTTTTCCTCGTCTAAACCTATTTTCATAAGTTCCTCATCCAGAGTACTTTCAATCATGAAACCAATTTGTCCTTGAGTCTCAGCTACTAATATTTGGAGAGGTCTTTTTGACACAAATTCAGTAGCTTCTTGTTGTAGTAAGAGATTTCCAACTTGCGGGCCATTACCATGAGTTATAATAATATTGTATTTTTTCGCTAATTCAGCAATTTGACTAATTGGTACTCTTAGATTTCGAAATTGTTCTTCAGTTGTTCCTTCTTCACCAAATTTGATTAGAGCATTTCCACCAAGAGCTACAATTAATGTTTTCAAATAAAAACCTTTTTAATTAAGATGATTAACACAAATGAAAAAAATAATAATATTTAACTTACTATTTAAAATTTATCTCATGGAATTCTGGTTAATTATCTTAAACCGAATTAAACTAGGGAATAACTAATGAATATAAAGTTAAGTAGATTATACTAACTCCAATATGCACTAAAGTCATCATAGAACCATATTTTAACAACGACTTATAGTTGAAATCTGCTACATCATTTTTTTCCGATAGATTTAGGGTTATTAAATCACATGCTGCTCCTTGTGGTAAAAAATTCGAGCCAATATTTATGCCAAGAAGAATTGCCATAATAATAAGGTTAGGAACTTGCCCTATACCATAAATATTTTGCATTAATGTGATAAATACAAGAGCTGTTGGAATTTGGGCTAAAAACCCAGATAACACGCTTATCATCAACAAAATGGTTATAGCAGCAATAAGAGCATTATCCGAGATAAAACTCTCTATTAAATTACCAATAATTATGAAAGTTCCATTTATTTGCATTGTAGCCATAAGGAGGAATATTCCGATAAAAAATGTAATCACCTTTAGATCAGTTTTTTGAAGAACATCTGTGAATTTTTTTCGATTTAAAAGGCACATTATTACCGCACCAACGACAGCGACTATATAAGCTGCAGGGATAATAATGAATCCAATAATGATACCAACAAAATATATCGAATTGAAGACAAATTTCTTTTTATTAACAATAACTATGTTAGGATCCATGACCTCAAGAAGAATTTTCCTATATTCTTTAGGAGGAGGTTCTTGCTTTCTAAGCATGGTAAAATCTACAAGAAAAAGGGTATAAATTAGGGTTGGAATAACTATAAGAGTAAAATTTGAGATAAAATAAGTAAAATTAAGTGAAAAAGCATTTGCTATAAGAATGTTCTCAGATGAACTAAAAGGAGTGTAAATTGATCCAATATTTATCGTAAAACTAAGACCAAAAAGATATGGTGCGGGGTTTATTTTCATGATTTTACATGCTCTTATAACAATAGGTACAAAAATAATTCCTACTGTAATATCAGAAATAAATGCTGATGTCATACTTGCTATAAAACAGATCAAATAGAAGAATTTTCTATGATCAGCTTTCGTCCAATGAAGGGTTTTTAAGATAATCCATCGAAATATTCTATGTTCTTCCAGAATAGCAATTATTATTTGCATACAAATAATAAAAAATAACGGCTCAAATTCGATATAGGTCATAAATTCTGAAAACCCAACACCAAAGGCAATCCCGGCAACGACACATGCAATAACTGCTGCCAGTAATGTAAAAGAAATATAGTCAATTCGTTCATTAGTAAAAATTACCATTATGGTTATAAATAGAACAGCTGAAAGAATAATTGATGCAATCTCATACATTTTACTCAGATCCTCAATTATGTCAAATAGATATAACTAATTAAAGTATCTTTAACTAGTATTTCAGTTTTGAAATTAAAATGTTATAATTTAAACATTAAATAGATAAAAATTTGTTCTAAAAAAAAATTAATCCTAAACAGTAATAATATATTAATTTAATATTTATCCCGTAAAAAGAGCATAATTGCTTTTTGGATATGTAATCTATTTTCTGCTTGATCAAAAACAATCGATTGAGGACCATCAATTACTTCTGTGGTTTGTTCATATTCTCTCATTGCTGGTAGACAATTCATAAAAACCACATCTGATTTTGCCTTTTTCATGACTGATGATGTAACTTGAAAAGGCATAAACGCTTTTTTCCGTTCTTCTTCCTGTTCTTGAGGAATTCCATAAGACATCCAGCTATCAGTATATATCACATCAGAATCTCGAGCAGCTTCTAGAGCATTGTGAATAACATTTACTTCAGCACCGGTTTCTTTAGAGAAATCTGAAACCTCATCTAAGACTATTTGTTCAGGGGAATAATCTGGAGCATTAGGACAGGCAACGTCCATCCGCCAACCAAAAATTGCGCATATTCGCATTAAATCATAAGTAACATTATTATGAGCGTCTCCAAAGTAAGAGAGTTTCAATTTCTCTAAACTTTTCTTTTTCTCTTTAATAGTCTGAAAATCTCCAAGAATTTGGCAAGGGTGTGCAAAATCATCAAGCATATTTATCACCGGAACCTCTGCATAATTAGCAAGATCCCAGATATCTTTGCGTTCAAAAACACGAGCAGCAATAATATTTACAAATCGAGATGCAACTTTTGCTGTATCAGAAATGTTTTCTTTTTTACCTAAGGGAGAATCTTTTATCGAATAAAAGATAGCATGTCCACCTAATTGTTGCATTCCCGTTTCGAAGGAAATACGAGTTCTTAAAGAAGGTTTCTCAAATAGCATAAGTAAGGTTTCTCCTTCTAAAGTGGAACTAAATTTTTTAGGATTTTTCTTTACTTCAATTGATTTATTAATAACTTTCTCACATTCTGCTTTTGAAAAATCAGAGACTTTAAGTAAATGTCGTACCATTTTAACTATTCTAGTATTTTTAATATTAATTAACTAGTAAAAAGAAACCTTAGATATAAATCAGATGAGGTTATTTTTTTAATAACCTATTATTTCAATTCTTCTTCTATACAAAAATCGCGATTATAAGAAAGAGATTCTAAGATCTCTTTATCTTTAGAGCTTATCTTTTCTGTTAAAATTCGACTGAGTAATTCTCCCAATCCTGGGCCTAGCATAAATCCTTGACCACACATCCCAACTGCATTAATATATCCATTAATTTCATTTATATTTCCTACGATTGGATTCCCATCAGGTGTCATTGGATATAACCCTCGCCAAGTCCGCCTTACTTTTATGTTCTTCAAACGTGGTAAAAGTTGTATCATTCTCTTTGAAATTTGAGGCAAAAATGAACTGGTTTCCCTACGATCCGTACCTAAAATATTTGGACTTGGAGTTAGACAAAAAATAATTTTACCCTCTTTATTTTGGTAGAAATAATAATTTTTAGAGTTGCCAAACTTAGGATCAGTACCCGGTCTAATGTCTACTATCATTGGGCTAAAGAACTTTTTTACTGGTTCTGTTATTCCAGCTTCATGTGATTCGGGTTCTACTGGTATATCTATCCCAACTATATTACCAATATCTTTAGCATGAGCTCCTGCAGCATTAATAATTGATTGTGTTTTATATTGACCTTTTGTTGTTTTTACTCCAACAATTTTATTATTTTCAGATAAAATACCAATAACTTTTTCTTTAAATTTATAACTAGCACCTAATTCTTTTGAACGTCGAAAAAAAGCATGTAATGATAATAATGGAGAAGCATTACCATCTTCAGGGCTATATGTTCCGCCTAATAAACCATCATTATTAATACCCGGTATAAGTTCTTTAATTTTATCAGTATTCACGTAGTCGATATTTAAGCCATAACTTCTTTGAAGTTTTACAGTATCTTTCAACAGATTTTCATGTTCTTTTTTATATGCTAAGAATATGTAACCCCCCTGAGTCCACCAAATATCATCTCCATATTTATCTTCCCAAGAAGAGAAAATTTCTATTGATCTTTGACATAACCAAATCTTTCCTTTATGAGAATGAGTAGCTCTTATGCCGCCAATAGCATGTTTGTTATCTGCTTGTGCTACTGATGGTAAGGAGTCCATTACTAATGTTTTAAGTCCTTCATTGGCAGTAGCCAAAGCTGTAGGAACTCCCACACTACCAGCACCGATAATGATTACATCGTATTCTACCATATAGAGTTACTCCTTTTTATTTTTTGCATTAGCAAATACTCCCATCGGAACTTCAATAAATAGGGGGCGTTTTGTACCCGGTGTAATTTCATCAATGAGTATACTTTCCTCTCGGAATATTCTTTCAATTAGAGGAGTACAAGTTTTACCTCCACATGCTCCCATTCCTACCTTCGTTAATGCCTTTAATTCATTGAAATCTTTAACTCCTGAATGTATCCACTTTCGAATTTCGCCTACTGAAACGCGTTCACATCTACATACTATTGTTTCATCATCTGTTAATGCTTTTCTGTATAAATCTATTGGTTCATTAAATTGTATTTCATGGAGTTTAATTGCAACAGCTTTTTTTGCTATTTCTGAAGGTAACTTAATTGTAATTAGTTGAGTCTTAGGAAAGTCTTTTAAGGTCCGAGCCCTATGAATTTTAAATTTGCCCAAATCCTTTCGATTGCTTACAACGATGATTTCTTGTCCCTTTTCTAATTTATTTTCGGTTAGTTCAAATGGGAAGGTGACTAATGGATTATTTTCGTCTTTACGATAATCTATTAACACAACTGCTAATCCCGGACAAACAGCGACACATTTACCACACCCAATACAATCTTGCTCACCCTTAAAATATGGTAATTGGGTAATTAAGTCATCAATAGTTTCAATCTGTTCTTGATCACATACAGTAGTACAAGGATTACATGGAATTTCTTGATTACAATAAAAAACAGGATAGATTCCTTCTTCCTTAAATTTAATTTCTGTTTTAATAGGATGTGGAGGTTTTGCTTTCATAATTTCAGCGAATTCTTCCAATTCATCAATATTTTCTGAAATATTAAATCCAATTTCTTTTAAAATTTTATAAGCTTCAATCTTACCTGTAAATATCGCAGCTGAAGCTTCTGCAATTTCTTGAGCATCACCTGCCACCCACACTTTAAATCCAAATTCATTCGCTTTTTGATAGAACTCATCAACAGGATTTAAACCTACAGCTATTAAAATAGTATCACAGGTAAAAGTTTTTTCAGTCCCAGAAATAATGTTAAAATCTTTATCAATTTGGGCAATAGATATTGATTCTACCTTTTCTTTACCATTAGCTGATATAATAGTATGACTAGTAAAAATTGGAACACCTAATCTTCTTAGTTTATCCTCATGGACATTATAACCACCACATTGAGGTAATGCTTCAATTAAACCAACTACTTCTATATTTGCTTGTATTGCATGATATCCTGCAATTAATCCTACATTACCCCCGCCAACAATAAATACTTTTTCTGCTGCTTTAATTAAATCTCGATTAACTAATGTTTGAAATGCTCCTGCACCGTACACTCCGGGTAATGTATTACCAGGGAAAACTAACATTTTTTCTCTGGCTCCAGTGGCAATTAATAAGTATTTAGGTTTTATCAAAGCATAATCTTCATTATTTATTAAAATACCAATTAAACCATCACTAAAAACTGCTAAACAAACAGTATTTAACCACACTTCAACACTCGATAAAGATTCAATAGAAATTCCTAAAATTTTCGCGATATCGATTCCTCTCTTTCCAGCGTATACATCTTTTTGTGATCCAAAAAATTTATGTGTCTGGAGTACTAATTTACCTCCAACGGTAGCTTTATCATCTATTAAAATTACCTTAACATTATTTTCTCCTAAAATTTTTGTAGCTGATAATCCCGCTGGACCCGCGCCAATCACAAGTACTTCAGCATCAATAATTTCAGAATCTCCAACAGTTACAGCATTATCAATAGGAGGTAACTCTGGTAATCCATTGCAACTTTTTATTTCCATATTTTGTTTGAGAGCTGTCATACATGCTTTTACTGGAATACCATTTACTATGACATTACATTGAGCACATTGTCCATTTGCACAAAAAATCCCTTGTGGGCTGTTGTCTTTTACATGATGACCAAATATTTTTATTTTATTCAGAAAAAGTGCAGAAGATATAACCATTCCTTCAAATCCAATGAATGAATTCCCATCAAATGTAAAATTTATCCTTTTTCTTTCTGGGATCTCTAAAATAGGATGTTTTTTTATATCTTCCATTCAGATTCTTCTTTTAAATTATAAATATGAGTTTAATTACAATAACTTTAAATTAAAGATTTAGAATATATTAAAATTTTGTTGATGGCTTATTATTAAAAAGCTTTTTCGATATCGATAACGCACAATATTTACCACACATCGAACAGATCTCTTCACTAATTGGATGCTTCTTTTGAGGTTCCATGGGATCTATGCTACATTCAAACTGTTTTTGCCAATCTTTTTGAAATCGGTAGCTAGAAAGCTGTAGGTCATTATTAAATAAATAATTTAAACCAAATTTGAATGAATCCCCAACATGAGCAGCTATTCGACATGCAATTAATCCCTTTTTTATATCATCAACGGTTGGTAAACTAAGATGTTCCGCAGGAGTAATAGCACATAAATAATCAGCGCCAAAACTGGAAGCAAACGCTCCGCCTATAGCAGCAGCAATATGATCATATCCGGGTGCAAAATCTGTGGGAATTGGTCCTGAAACAAACAAAGGTCTATTATCTGTAATTTTTTTACATAATTTTAAATATTTGATTAAATCCTTAGCTAATACATGACCTCCTAAGCTTTCAATAATTACCTGTACTCCTTTTCTATTTGCTCTCTTAGCGAGTTTTGAATTAAGTTTTATTTCAGAAATTTGAAATTTATCAATTTTATCATGAATACAACCGCTTCTCATCGCATTTCCCAAATTTAATATCGTATCGTAATTATTCAGCATTTCAAGGAGATAGTCAAAATTTTTTAAAAAAGGATTTTCAACAAAATTTTTGACCATATATGCTGCTGTGTATGAACCACCTTTGGATACCATCCCCATTATTCTCTTTCCCTTCATTCGGTTTAAATCTTCAAGATTAAAACCAGAATGGATAACTAAAGAATTAATGCCATCCTTTAAATGCTTTTCAATAATATTAAAGATTAATTCATCAGTTATACCTTCTATTGAATTTGCTTCGATAACTGTTTGATATATCGGTACAGTGGTTAACGGAAGAGATGATATATCTAAGATTTTTTTCCTAATTAAATCAATATTACCTCCCATTGATAAATCTGATATCGTATCTGCTCCGAACTTCTCAGCAATTTTAACTTTTTCTAATTCTGTATCTATATTAGCCAATGATGCAGATGTGCCAATATTAACATTGATCTTAGTCCTAAAAGGAAAACCAATACCTAAGGGTTTTTTATTTGCTCTTTTTACGATCACAGCTTGACCATTTGAAACTACTTTCCAAATTCTTTTTATATCTACATTTTCTTCCTTAGATATCTGCTTAAAATCATCTGTGACATTCCTTTTTAAAGCATCCTCTAAAATAGTCATATTCGATTAGCCAAATTATTAAATTTCTTATTAAATGAATAAAAAAGTAAAAGGCATTAAACTTTTATAAATTTGGCTTTTAACCCATTCTAAAGAAAAATTGTAATAATTTTAATTTTTAAAAATTAAAGAACATCATTAAAATTTTCTAATCACTGGCAAGGTTTAATAAAATTAATTATGTCTTCAAAATCAATTCCTAATTCTCTTACTTTTTCTACTGTAGGACAACCATTTTTATTCCATCCGCGTTCTTTATAAACGGCATCTTGAAGTTTTGAATATTGCTCCTCACGATGACTTCTTAGAATTTTTATCTTTTCATCTGTAGTTTTACTGGAGATATCAATTCCTAATTCTTTCAGTTGAGTATCATATCTTACTTGGCGACTCTCATATTCTAATGACGTTACGGGTCCCATTGCTCTATAGGGGAAATTTGAATCCCCCTCACGTAACCCTTGTCCTAAACGTATATTAAAAATTCTTTGAAAGTTATACACTCTTTCCGACATGGTTATAAGATCATCTGGTTTTGAATTTCTCCCAGTAACTGCTGAAAAATATTTAGCATACCATTCAACATGATAAGGTATCCTTGCTTGAAGGAGTTCTCCTGTTTTAGGATCCTTTACAGGAAGCTCTTTATTTTGAGGCCCAATTGCATCATTCCAAGGAAGTTTACATAGACCATTTAATCCAAACCAAGTACGCCAATAGGGAAACCATCTAAGCGCTTTAGCTTTATCTTCAAATGTTGGAATTGTATTTCTCACCATATCTTCAAAAATTAGCCAAGCCTCATCATGTTGCGGCCCTTTTAGTGCTAAACCATATCCTCCTTGTTGAGCAAGGGACTCTTTTGTTATATATTCTGAGAATTCTAACCCTTTATGTTCCATTCCAATATCGTGTAGAAATTGAGGATCCGCACCGTAATTATCAGCGAAAAATTTCTTCATCTCTCGAATTCCTTTGCCAACTATAAGACCAAAACCTTCCCCTCGCGCCATTTGATGAATTAGTTCAAGCGCAGCTTCAGCATTTCCAAAATTCAGCTCAAGTCCTCCAGTGATCTCTTTATTTAATATTCCCACCTCATAACATTCCATTACAAATCCAATTCCAGTTCCTACTGAAATTGTATCCAATCCATATGTATCACAGTAAAAGTTTACTTCAAGTACCCATTTCACATCCCAAACTCCCCAATTTGAGCCACATCCTGCTATTGTTTCATATTCTGGACCATCAACTATTACCTCTTGCCCTTTAAATGGACCAGTCATAACTTTATGTCCAAGGGTATAATGTGAGCAACTCATTGTACACCCAATCCAACATCCATCTGTTCCTTCTCTAACGTGGTAAACCTTACGCATCTCTTCACGATTATAGGGTATATTTTTATCTTTAATCTCTTTATGAGATCCATACCGGAAATTTTCAGTTGGAAGTAGATCAACCACATTCATGATATCCGGTAAATGACCAGTCCCAACTCTTCTCATTTCATTTTGTGAAGGATCAATATCTACAATTTCTTTACTATGAATTCTACCTAATTCTCGAGCAGCCTCTAAATCTGCTGGATTATTTGATTTTATTGTTACTCTAGGTGAACGACAAACAATTGCTTTTATATGTTTATCACTGAATACAGATCCTATCCCCCCTCTACCAGCTTGCTTAACAGAAGCATGGTTACGCGTCTTTGTATACCAAGAAAAATTAAGCATCCCCCATTTTGAGTGTTTAGCAGCGGGACCAGAGCTAACTACGGAAATTTGTCTTTTTTCTGCATCATCTTTCGCATATTTTTCTGTCAATTGTTGAATGAATTCATGGGAATATTCTGAAAATCCATCTGAATATTCTACTTTTTTTATATGGATTAACCCTTCTATCCCATCAATAAATATTATCACATGATGTTCAGCTTTTCCTTGAATCTCAATAGCATCAAATCCAGAAAATTTAAGATATGGTCCAAAATATCCGCCCACATTGCTGTCTATAATTATACCCGTTAATGGAGAAATAGAAGTTACTATTGATTTACCTGAACCCGGGTAAAATATGCTTCCGCCTAACGGACCAGAAGAAATACAAATTTCATTTTCTGGATCATTCCATTTAATTGGGCGATTCTTTGGGATAGAATTCCACATAAGCCATAAATCAAAACCTTTTCCCCCAATAAATTTTTCTTTCATTTCATCCGAAACAGGTTTTATTGTAATCTCCATTTTTGAAAGATTGATATATAAGGTACGATTAGCATAACCTTTTTGAACCTCTTGGATTTCATATTCTTTTTCTGCTAAAATCATAGAATTTTACTCCATTAAGTTCTGAATATTAAATTAAAAACATAATTTTAAACTATGGATGATTTAATGAGACTTTAGAATTAAATATTATTTAACTAAATTTAAAAAAGAAATAAAAAAAAATTAAAATCTATTCAAGTCGTATTAAATTGAATAGGGTTGGTTTAAATTTTGGTAGCTAAATCTTTAGCCCATTTGCGAATCTCATCCCAATTTCTTGAATCGTAAACTCCTGGCTCTGTTTCTTTAAACCCTGCTGGAGCGAAATTTTCTTTTTCTGGATCTAAGAATTTTCTGTAAATTTTACCCATCTGGTTATAATCCCAGATACCTCCAAACATGGTCATCGAGATTGGATTCAAATCATATTTAGATGCTTTTTCTTCAAGGTATTTTTTAATAATTCTACTTATTTCATCATTTTCTCCTTTATATTCCATGAGTGCTCGCGCGCCTGAAGACACGAAGATTGCCACTTTCTTTTTCTTGAGTTCACCGCTAAACTTATTTAAAAATGTTTTAGCTTTACTGGTCCACATTTCCATTTTCATTCCACTCCCAATTATAACAACTTCAAATTTTGAAATATCTTTGACCTTTTCTTCTTTGAGATTTACAACTTTTACTTCAAATCCTTCTCCCTGAAGTACTTTAGCAATTTCTTCTGCGGTACTAGATGTTGCTCCATAGCGAGTCCCATATGCGATTAATATATTCATTATTATATTTTCCTCCATTTATTCTTTTTTTCTAGCTATCCCTTGTAATAACATGTCAATCGAGTGTTGAAGATATCCTTTAGTAGTGATTTCATATGTTTCTAATAGTAATTGATTTATAGGTGATAAAAGTACCATATCTTCAATCGCAGAACCTAAGAACATAACTGTCTGTATGGGATCCAAATCTTTTCTGAGTGTACCGTCCTTAATACCTAAACTGATAGCTTCAGTTAATATACCAAGTAAATCTTTTTTTAGTTCTATATATTCTTCTGCATTTTCAATTTTTGTTTCGTTATCCTCGTTGTTTTCAAGCATTTTCATAAAGCGAGGGGATCTAGTTGAAAGGTTAAGTCGATAATAATCTGAATAAACTTGAATGTAATCATAGTAAGCTAGAATTATGCTTTTTATTTTTCCTAATCCAGTCTTCTCGTTTTTGACAGCATCTTTAAATATATCCAAAAGAATTACCTCACCTTTTATCACTACAGCAAAATATAAAGATGCTTTATTTTTAAAATACAGATAAAGTGTTGTTTTAGAAAGTTCTAAATCTGCAGCAATATCATCCATGGAAACTTCATCGTATCCATTTTTAAAGAATCTATTTGCAGCAGCTTCAAATATATCATTACGACGCTGTAATTTTTCACGTTCTCTTCTGGTTAATTTTGAAATCTTAATTCACCACTTCTGGTCATGTTATTACAAGTTTTTCTTTTTTACCAATAGTAGAGTACTTACTACGTAGATTTATGAAGGTGGAAGGAGACTTCTTTTGGTTGATCATATCTTTTACTCGTGCATAAGGATGTGGATATCTTCCTTTTTCTTTAGTATAGGATTTCATATAGAACTTCGAGTATATTTGAATTGACTCAGTAGGACAAAAATTCAAGCAGGTATAACAATAATAACAATCGATGTGGTTTCGCCAGATAGGCTTATCATTTACCATACTTATTTTCCGAGAGAGACATACTTTCTCACAAATTCCACATCCTACACATTTTGAATCAGTATAAAAATACTTTTTAACTTTTGGAGCTATGTAGTGAACTGTAAATGCCACTAACCTTTCTAAAACGTAGTTGAGTGAATTAAAACGTGAAAATGTATCTCCGCTTATATCGTCATGATATTCTTCTTGATTGGTAATTCTGTTTTGAATAGTATTGAGTTTCTCCTGTACATTCATTTCTATGACTTTTAGTTCCTTAGCTGTTGGAACAAAAAAAGATATCAACTTTGGATCGTTCATCCCCATATCAATGATAAAACTTGCATCTAACTGCCTTCCTTGTTTATTAAGAATTTTATTAATGGCTGAAAAGCCATGAAAAACACTTCCCCCACGAGTCACTATAGCAAAAATATACTTGGAAGAGCTCAGATTAAGAAGTTTCAAGAACATTTTTACTGGAATTGGGATTGTTAGTCCATGACAAGGAAAAATAAACCCAATGGTTTCTGTGACAGTTTTTATACTATTATTTATCTTATGTGATGTTTCATTTAAAATTGCGGCAATTGGTATAAGATTTGAATCTGAAATATGATTCTGCAACGTTTTTGCTATATAGAGAGAGTTTCCTGTTCCAGAAAAATAATAGATATCGGTAGTCATTGATATAACCTTTTGTTTTAATGATTTTAATTAATATTTACTTATAGTAATATACTTACTCATGGTAATATAATCACTATAAGTAAGTTTTTATTTATAAATCTTTTGTATGTAAAAATAGATATTTAAGGCCTAAATCTCTTCATTTTCAAAAATATTACAAAACTTAAGGTTACTCCTATTAAAAATTGGACTAGGAAATTTTTTTAATCAAATTCAATTATTCAAATATTATGCCTGCTTTAGCTCATTTTGGAATAGGATTGGCGACCAAATAATTTGCTCCTCAAATACCCCTATGAGCTTTATTAATAAGTGCTATGTTTATTGACATCTTATCTTTTATATTTATATCTGCAATATGGATCTCCCATGGTCTTTTTATGTCAGTTATTTGGTCAATAATTGCTATGATTACAACAGCATTAATTACAAAGCGTCTAAATTTAAAGAGTAATTATCTACTTATTACCATGATTATAGGACTTCTTGTTTTTACCCATTGGATCTTAGATTTCATTGGATGGCCAATGAGTGTCATAAATCCAAATGCATCTGGAGTACCACTTCTCTTTGATGATGCTGTAAATATAGGACTTGGAGTATATAGTACTTGGATTGGAGCTATATTAATGGATTTAGGAGTATTCGTCGTAGGACTCGTACTTTACATTCATTACTTGAAGAAGGTTAAAAAATAAAAGAAATTCAAAAAATTTAATTATTTTTGTAAAAAATTCTTAATAAAATCATCTAGAACTTCTTCAATCGTTGGACTTCCAATCGATTCGATATCATATGATACTTTTACAATTGGCTTATTTGTTTTGATTAATTTGGTCAAGTCTATAGGGCTCCCATTCAATATTATGTCTGCCTTCACATTATTAAGTGTTTTTTCTAGATCTTCTATTTGTTGGTCAGTGTAGCCCATAGCAGGTACAATTTGTGTAATTTGAGGAAAGTCTTCAAAAACTTCTTTCATAGAACCTACTAAATATTTTCTAGGATCCACTATCTTTGCCTCTGCGTTTTTAGCAGCAACATACGCCGCACCAATAGCCATACCTCCATGAGTTAAAGTGGGACCATCCTCTACAACGACAACCTTCTTACCCTTAAGTTTTAATGGATCTTCAGCTTTGACTACTGAATTTGTATATACTTTTATTGCTTTTGGATTTAATTCAGTAAGGTTTTTCTCAACGATTTTAACGTCTTCTGGTTTAGCACTATTCATTTTATTTATAACAAAAACGTCTGCATATTTCGCATTTACTTCTCCAGGATGATATTTAACTTCATGTCCTGGTCTTAATGGATCAGTAACAATAAAAAGTAGATCTGTAATATAAAACGATATTTCATTGTTTCCTCCATCAAAAATGATTACATCTGCTTCTTTCTCAGCTTCTCTAATTATCTTCTCGTAATCAACTCCTGAATAAATCACCAACCCTTGTCTGATATAGGGTTCATATTCTTCGCGTTCTTCAATAGTGCAATCATATTTATCTAGATCTTCATATTTCTCAAATCTCATGACATTTTGTTGAACTAAATCCCCATAAGGCATTGGTTCACGAATTGCGACAACTTTATATCCCTTACTCTGTAAATATCGATATGTGGCTCGAGAAACTTGACTTTTTCCACAACCAGTTCTTACAGCACATATAGCAACTATAGGTTTATTAGCTTTAAGTTGAGTGAATTTACCAGAAATTAATCGATAATTAGCACCTGCAGCAAGAGCTCTTGATGCTTTATGCATAACTTCTTCATGAGATACATCAGAATAAGCAAATACTACCTCATCTACTTCATATTTTTTTATATAATCTTCAAGTAAATCTTCTGAGACCATTGGAATTCCATTAGGATATAATTTACCTGCCAATACAGCAGGAAATTTCCTTTCAGTCTCATCTGTAGTACCAATATTTTGTTCTCCCGCAATAGTAAATGCTATAACGTCATATTCTTCGTTGTCTCTAAAGACTGTGTTAAAGACGTGAAAATCGTAACCTAATGCTCCAATGATAATAACTTTCTTTTTCATATATTATAACCTATAAATAACAATCTTTAATTGATCATCACAATTAATTTGGGGGTAATTATTAAGATTATTAATTCTATAAAGGGAACGATAACCCACCGCTAAATTTAAGCATGAAAAATTAGGAGGAAAAATAGGTTTAATATTTTTAAATTATATATTTTAAGCATAGTATTTTAAAATTTAATAATTGAGTTAGCTTAGGAAATGATAGCAAGAATCTGGCATGGTTGGACCTCTTTTGAAAATGCTGACACTTATGAAGAATTACTGAGAAATGAAATTTTTCCTTCAATTGAAAATAGAAACATCGAAGGATATAGAAAAATTAGTCTTTTAAAACGCCCATTGGAAAAGGAAGTTGAATTTATAACAATAATGGTATTTGATAATTTGAGTGCTGTAAAAGAATTTGCAGGGGAAGAGTATGAAAAATCCTACGTTCCTCAAAAAGCGCAAACCGTACTTTTAAGACATGACAAATTCTCCCAACATTATGAAATTATTCATGAATTCGATTACTAATTTATATTTCTTATCTAAATTAAGAAAAAAAATTTAGAGAGAGAAATTTCTTTTTATCTTTTTAAATTTTCTATTTTATAATGACTAAAAAAAGAAAAAAACCTGTAAAACGTGGTCATCCAATAGCAATTCTTATTGGTCTGCATAATAATGATGCTGTATTTTGGAGAATATTCAGTGAGACTATTAGGCTGCACTTCAAGATAAAACGTGGAAGGAAGAGAAGAAATCAAAATAAAAAGCAATTATATCATTTTCACGAGGAAATCATTAATACATTACGACCTATAATTAAAGAAGGTGTAAGAAGTGTAATTCTGCTCTCCCCACCTAAAGAAGAATATTCAGATGAGTTTCTTGATCACGTTAAGAAACATCATTCATGGTTATTAAAAAAAGGAGATAAACACGTTGTTTTTTCTAAGATTATAGGTAATCAGGCTAAGACTCAAAAGGATGTGTACTACCTAAAAACACAAGAATATTTTAAAGAAATCGTTGAGGAAACCTCAAATCAAGAGGGGTTGTTTATTTTAGAAGAACTGAAAGAAATTATTAACAAAAATGAAAAATTCTCAAAAATTCTTTATACTTGGAGAGAAATTGATCAAGAACTAAGACTTATTAAAAAAAATCCTACTTTAAATAAGCCAAATTATATTATTCTAACTGAAGAATATCTAAAAAATCCAAAAAATAGAAATAACATGCATCGAATTTTACAAATCGCAAAGAATTTTGAGATCAAAACCAAAATCGTCAAGCAAGAATCTGAGGCGGGTGCTCTCGTAAATCAATTTGGAGGATTAGTATGTTATTTTTGACTTTTATAAAGTAATAGAAGTGTTATTGAAAAATTATTCAAATTACTATAGTTTATGCTATAACATTAAAATGGCTAAAACTTTGATTATAACTTATTAATTTTTCAATATTTGTATCAAAATCATATTGAACTAAATAGACTTTAATTTGAAGACTTAGTAAAACAAATAGAACATTTTATTAATTGCTAATTACCGGTGATTGTCGAAGATATTTCGTGTTCTGCACTTGCTTTAGCATAAACTCAGCCAAATCTGCACGAGATATTCGCAATCCCACCTCACCCTTACCAAGATAACCAACTCTAACCTTTCCTGATTTTGTTTTATTGTTGAGTGTGGTCAAGCGTAAGATCGTCCAATCTAGATCAGACTTGCGTACAGTCTCTGCGATACTGATTATCTCTTCGTATGCTGTATGCATCGCGAGTTTAACGATGTTAACTAAAACATTTGCCTTGAAATCTGGCAAGTCGTTCGGATCCTTAACGCTCAGGGTTGAGGAAACAATCAATCTGCGCACACCATATTTATTCATCGCAGTAATAATATTTTGCATTCCTCGTGTGATCGGTTTGTCTTTTGAGCCATCCCGTGGTCCCAACACACTAATAACTGCATCTGCTCCATCCACTGCTTGCTCAATCATCATTTGGTCAGCTAACTCACCTTCCACAATCGTTAGGTATTTATGTTTAAATTCGAGCTTAGATGGGTTCCGAACATATGCTACAACATGGTTTCCTGCAGCAAGTGCTTGTTCAACAAGTTGTTTGCCTGTTCTACCGGTTGCACCAAAAATGGTGAGTTTCAATTTTTCGCTCCTTTTACTTTACTTTCAAAGTTTTCTTTCATAATAGGATCTTATAAGTTCATCTAATAAATATTTTTTAAATTTTAAATAATTTAACTTAGAATAAAGAGTGGTACTCATGAATTTCGTAAAACTAAAATAATATAAACTTAATTATTAGTGATTATTGTTTCGATAATTTTTCCATCTCGCATTTTTAACATTCTTTCAGCAAGAGCACCAACCATAGGATCGTGAGTAACCATCAAGATAGTTTGATTAAGCTCTAAATTAAGCTCTCGTAGTAATTTAACTATTTCCATACCCATTTTTGTGTCAAGTTCACCCGTTGGCTCATCAGCAATTAAAATGGAAGGTTCATTACACAATGCTCGTGCAATTGCGACTCTTTGTTGCTCCCCTCCTGAAAGTTCTGAAGGAAGATAATCTTTCTTCTCACTTAGATCTACAAGATCAAGAAATTTATTGACATTTCTTTCAATTTCTTTTTTGGTTCTACTTGCGAAAAGCATCGGAAGTTCCACATTTTCATAAGCTGAAAGAACTGGTACTAGATTATAAAACTGAAAAATGAAGCCTATTTCTCTAAGTCTTAAATTTGTACGTTGTTCATCATCCATATGAGCTATATTTGTTCTATTGATGTATACAACCCCACTTGTAGGATTATCAAGAGCTCCAATCATATTTAAGAGGGTAGTTTTACCAGAACCTGACGGACCCATAACTGAAACAAATTCACCTCTCTTAATATCGATGCTAACACCGTTTAAGGCTCTAATTTCAATCCCTTCAGTAATACGATAAACTTTAGTTAAATCAAAAGTTTGGATCATTGTATCAGAGCTAATAATTTCTTTATCTTTGACTTCTTGAAGTACTGAATTTAAAAACTGAATTTCCTTCATCTTTTTAGCTTTCTTCATTTTTTATACCTCCAATTTAAAATTTATAAATATCATTAATTGGCTTTCCTCCAGGTTTTTCACTAGTAAATTCTCCATCAGTAAGAGTTATAATCCTATCTGCTACTTCTGCTATTCTTATATTATGAGTAACCATTAATATTGATTCTCCAGCATCTTTTAGATCAAGGAAAATTTTCATAATCTTTGTAGTTGTCTCCGTATCGAGCTCACCTGTAGGTTCATCAGCAAGAATAATAAGAGGATCGTTAACTAGAGCCCTAGCTATCGTGACTCTTTGTTGTTCCCCACCAGACATCTGTGTAGGTAGATGATCCATTCGTTCCTCTAATCCAATCATTCTTAAAAGACTCTCAACTTTTTCTTTCCGTAATTTCGAATCTTTTTTATCTATTATCATTGGAAGCTCCACATTCTCATATGCAGTAAGAATTGGAAAAAGATTATAGAATTGGAAAATTAATCCAATTTTTCTCAATCGCATTTTTTTATGTTGTTTATTGGTCATTTGTGCAATATCAAGGCCCATTCCTTTAGCATCAACATTATACATAATCTGACCTGAATCTGGGAAATCAAGAGCACCTAAGCAATTTATTAAAGTTGTTTTCCCTGAACCAGATGGACCTACAATGGCAATAAATTCACCTTGTCTAATTGTAAGATTAACCTTGTTCAGAGCTGTGATAGTGGAATTACCTATAGTGTAGGTTTTGGTGAGATCTTGTACAGTAAGAACAATGTCAGGATCTATACTAACCGCTTTTGCCGTTGCTCTTCTTTCTTTATTCATCCTCACTACTAATCACTTTCTCCTTTTTGATTGATGTTATTTAAACCTTTTTATTTACTGAATCAATTATCTTGTTCTCACCGCGTCTATGATATTCAAGTTTGCAGCCCATTTTGCTGGATATCTCGAACCAAGAATTACCGTAATTAAAACAGTTAATACCAAAATGACAATAGTTAACCAAGGTATTGTCCAAGTAACTGTGAGAAATCCCCCGGTGGGCATTGCATTCACCATTAAAGTTCCTTGAATTATACCCGCAAAAATACCCGTTAATACACCCAAAAGTGCTAAAATTAAACTTTCTCCTGATATTGAACGAATTACCCCTTTTTTACTTAATCCTATTGATCTGAGCATACCTATTTCCCTTCTACGTGCCATGGTTGTGAGAAGACTATGAAGTGTTAACCCAATCATTGCAATTATTATAGCAAAGATAAGTAAGCCGTTTGTAATGAAAACAATTAAATTAATCATCGTTCTGAAAGTAGAACTCATAAAAGATTTTGTAAAAGCGAATATTATAAGATAACCTCGATCTTCTATATAATTAATTTGTTCTTCTAAAACATCTTCGTCATGTACTCCCTTTTCCACCCATGTAAACCAATCGTATACATTAGTTCTAATGTGAAGTGTGGAAGTTTTAAGATCTAATATTGACCAGTCTCCCCCTGCCATATCATCAAGATTTTGTAACAACAAATTTTTATAAGTGGCTATATTTTCTGGGTGATCACAGTGAACCAACACTGAAGTTACCATATCATTAGAATAGTCAGATCCTCTATAGTCAGAATATATAATATTTCTTGCTTTTTCGTAATTTATAAATATTGAATTTCCACTAATATCATAACCCGATTCAAAACCAGCATACCAATTGTATTTTTCAGTTTTATATAATGTGGGTGCTTCTATGATTCCTATAATTTTAAATTTTGGCCAAAAATCTGGAGTTACTGTTGAATATATTGACTTAGCTACTCCAAGTTTTATGCTATCAATAGTTAGATTATAGTCACCATTATTTGTGGAGTTACGACCAATAATTCTTAGCTTGAGATCTCCAATTGGATCAATATAATAATGGTTTAAATCGAAAGGAAAAGTGGTATTTGACTCTATAATATTATTAATAGATCCTAAGTTTTCAAATGTGTTAGTATAAATATTAAGAACTTCCAATTCAAGAGAATCGACAGTTGTGTTTACTGAAGTCTCTATCGTAACATTTATAGCTTTATATAAGTTAGTAGGCAGTAAATTCACTGTAATATTTAAAGCAAGCCACTCTCTATTACTTACATAGGATAAGTATACATCATCAGAAAGAAATAAATCTGATGTACTTCCTGATACTGATGTATAATTATTTATGTAAGGGATAGCTGTAGTGATATATGGAAAACCTCCTGCAGAAATAGTATCTAATATGAATTGATGTGGAAAAATTGTTATATTATCACCAATCCCTATTGTAGGATTATTTTTTATGAAGGTTTCATCCACTACACATACATTTTCTGTCGTGTTGAGTAGTTCTTCCATTGTAGATCCAATATATCCAACCTGTGTGCTTACAAGACTATTATTTCCAAAGTATAAATCGGACTTAAGTTTTCCAATTGAATTTGTATGAATACCAGCGACGGAACTTATATAATCTATTACTGAACCGTTAAAAGCTGTAAGTGTAAAATAATCCATTCTAGAAGTATAATAATCAATTCCGTTAATGATCTTAAGAATATCTTCAACATTAGAAAAATTGAACCAATTTGGTTGAACTATATCTAACATAGGATTTCCAGTTTGAGTTAATTGTCTGAAAACCAGATCAGTAACTCCACCAGGTAGGTTTTTATTTGCAATTTCTTCATATGTTTCCCAAGAGATAAACGTATTATATGTTTTTCCTTGCCCTTGAACTCCCAAGAGGTCCAGGGATACAAATCCCTCAATGCTTCGAACAATAGCTATAATTGTCATATTTACTATTAAAGTGTCTTCATGTACATTATAATCATTCCCCATAAGTAATGCAGTCAGATTTGCATAGGTTGTTCCTAGTGAAAATTTTAGAGGTAAATTTCCACCAACATTCAAATTATAATCATCAGCAATATCTTCATCAATTATGATGTTATTACCAATTTTGATTTCATCCATGATTTCATTAAGAGTCATTGTCGTAGGGGAAATTATGGTAGTTTTAGTCAGATGTTCTTTGACTTTTTCTGTGTCCAATATATTTACCATAATAGTAGTATTATACTCACTATCAAGTAAGCTATGTCCAACCCACTCATTATTTATTTGAATTTGTGCATTTTGATGACTTACTCCCATTACATCATCTACTCCTGATTGATTAGCAAGACCTTCTTCGAAAGATCTGGGGGTGTTAAACGTATATAGTCGAATATCTGCACCCATAAAGCCATCAATAGTAGTACCTATACCTGCTCTCATTGAATCCATCATTACAGTCATCCCTA
>Ga0307378_10001671_pt1 | contig 35407 bp, 34 predicted proteins | sample UN1MG_FD_202238 | JGI IMG/M metagenome (GOLD analysis project Ga0307378, IMG submission 202238) | Soil microbial communities from Risofladan, Vaasa, Finland - UN-1 | ecosystem: Environmental > Terrestrial > Soil > Coastal area > Acid sulfate soil | place: Finland: Risofladan, Vaasa | collected... | reverse complement strand
GGCCGTCAGTTGGTCGGAGTTTGCGGAAGGCCCAACGAGCAGCTGGGTCAAGGAACTCGCCTTCTTTGAACTGCTCGTAATAATATTATATAACCGTTTAGCACGCAAGGCAAGTTTTAAGGAGGCGGGTTCACGCCGCGGCCGGCCCGAGAGCACGAGCCCGGCGCGTTGGTAACGCCCGGGCCGCGGCCTTCGCGAAGAACCGACGGCCCCGGTAGGTATCCACCGAACCCGGCGCGCCGTAGCGCCCCGTTAAGGGTTTGACTTCGTTCTTATGTTCTGCTATATTTATAGGAGAAAAGGCGGTTCACAAACTAACGCACGACGGCGAGGTGCGACGGCATGAAGAAGGCAATTCGCGTTATTCCAACGGTTGTCGCGGTTCTAGTTTTATTGTACGCGGCGGCGCCCCCCGGCGCCCGGGCCGCCCGCGACAAGGTAATTAACTCGTTCCCCGCGCCCACGACCGCCCCCGCAGGCCTTACCTTCGGGGACGGCGTCCTATACGTCGGCGACTTCATTTCGAAGACGATATATCGTATGAACCCCGACACCGGGTCCGTAATGAGCTCGTTCGTACCGTCGCCCAAACCCGCCGGCCCCTTTATGTACGGCCTGGCCTACGCCTCGGGCTACCTCTGGGCCGATACCGGCAGACCGACCCGGCTATACAAAATAGCCCCTTCGACCGGCTCCGTGGTCACGAGCTACGCCGTCGGGGCCATCTCGAGCTGCGACGGCATCGCCGCCGACGAGAACTACGTCTACCTCGCGAACAACAACTTCGACGCCCTCTATATCTACAAATTCCGCCCCGCTACCGGCTCCGTCGTCGCGAGCTGGGCCGGCGCCAAGTACCCGGCGGGTTTGAACATGATTACTCACGTCCCCACCTCCAAAAAAGTGCTGATGAACCTGGGCAACGTCGACGGCTGGGTGTACATCTTCGACCTCAACGGCGTTCGCCACGACGGCGAACAATTCAAAATCGACGCCCCCTGCCCGGAGGGCTACTTTACCGGCGACCTCGCGACCCGCGACAAAACGCATATATTCTTCGCCTGCGGCTATTTAAAAACAATATTCGAACACGAGATAGATTGGGGAGGCCAGGAAGAATTCGCCGTCGAACCGACGAGCTTCGGAAAGGTAAAAGCGCTTTTCCGGTGAATTTCGTCGTCGGCCCTCCCTGGCTCCGCGTCACGGTGAAGGTCGAGGGCGACCTGGCGCGGCGGCTCGAGCCTTTTTTCGAAACGGCCGGCGGCGAAAGGCGCGGCGGCCTTGACGGTCCGACCGTAACCGTCGCGTCCCGGGAGGGAACGCCCGGGGACGCCCGAGCCGTTTTCGAATTGAAAGGAGACGTGTACCGGGCGGACGCGGGGGTCGGCGCGGCGTGGTATAATCTAGCGGAAAGGCGCGGCGAGATATTGCTCTCCCGCCGAAGCGGCCCGTTCTTCGAGACCTTTTTACGCCAAATTTTCATTTGGGAAAGCTATCGTCGAGGGGGGTTAGTACTGCATTCGGTGGCTTTCGCGGAAGGCGACGACGTCGTAGTATCGTGCGGCGCGAGCGAGAGCGGTAAATCCACGCTGGCCGCGATGTTACAGGGATACTTTACGGTGTATTCCGATGAAATGAACGTCGTCGGCGCCGACGGCCGGGTGTGGCCGCTTCCTTTCCGCGGGTCAGGCATCGAGCGCGTACAAGGCGGCGGCGGCCTGTTGCGAGCGTTGGCTTTCCACCACCCGGGCCGGGATTTCACGGCCGAGCGTCTCGAGCCCGGCGACGGGGCGCGCGAGCTCTGGCCCAACGTCTTCGTTCCGGAGGGCGCGGACGCCGGCGTAGAGGAGAACGCCCTGGTACGTATCGCGGATACGCTGGCCCGGGCCGACGCGTTCGCCGTAACCGTACCCTTAGAAAGAAGCGCCACCTATGACGGGTTCCGTAGGATAATAATGGATTCCCATAAAGGACGGGAGCTATGAAACGGAAATACTCAAAGCCCACGATCGACAGCGAACGGGTGTTCTCGCTTACGTCGCAGAGCTGCGACGTCGGCTACGAATCCCCGGGGAATTGCGCCACTTTCGCCAAGTACGTTTTACCCTTTTGCCAAATCCACTGGAAAGTCAAAACCGAAGTTTGTGGCGAGTTCCCGCCTAATCCCGTAGGGAGGTCCTGACGGGCCTGACCCGCCGCGGGTACCGCCGTCGCCTCGGGGGTAATATAGAAAACCGATCGCGGTCGAAACGCCCGTATTAAAAAGGGCCGGGGTACTTTACGCCCGTCATTCGCCCCAAATCAAATCCGTCTGGAAAAACCCGGCGCTATGCGAAGCTACGCCGCAGCGTTAAGGACGGGGAAAATTGAAAAAGAAGTACGATAAACCCTCCATCGGTAGCGAACAAGTGTTCAAATTGACGTCGCAGGCCTGCGGCGTAAACGAAGCCTCTCCGGGGGTGTGCGCCGACGGCTTCAAGTACGAGGGATTCTGCGATTCCCCGTATAAAATCCGGAACGCGGAGTGCCCCGAATTAACCTGGCCCCCCGTCCCCTACTCTTAAAAAGAAGCGCGGCTACGGACGATCTATGACCTACGTCCTGAAGAAAAAAGAAATCGCTTACCGTAAAATCGGCGACGAATACTTCGTCCTTACGACGAGTGACAGCACCCTCCACAACGTAAAGGGCGCGGGCGTTCGGGTCGTAGAGCTCCTCGACGAGGGCAAGAACGAAGACGAAATCCTGCGCCTGCTGCTCGACGAGTACGACGCCCCCGCGGCCGAGGTCGAGGCCGACCTGGCGTCGTTCCTGGCCGAACTGGAGGCCAAGGGAATATTAACCCGGAACGACGGCTAGCCGCCGTCGCTCTCGAATTGGCCGAGGGCGGAAGTCGTCGGCGTTTTTTCTGCCTTGGAACAAAAAGAGAGCCTTTACCGGAAATTGACCTACGCGGCGGCCGCCGACCGGATTCCGATCGCGGTGATGTGCAACCTGACGTACCGGTGCCCGCTCGAGTGCGAACACTGCTACGTAGTAGACGCCCGGCCCGGCGGCGACGAGCTCACGCTCGCCGAATACATATCGCTCTTCGACCAGCTCGCGGCCGCGGGCACCCTTTTCCTGACGCTCTCCGGCGGCGAAACGCTCTGCCGGACCGACTTCGTCGACATCCTGGCAGCGGCGCGCGCGCGACACTTCGCCGTCCGCATCTTTACCGGCGGCACGTTGCTCGACGAGGGCCTGGCCGCCGATATCGCCTCCCTCCACCCCATCGCGGTCGAGATCTCGATACACGCCGCCACCCCCGAGCTCCACGACCGCTTCGTGGGGCGGGAGGGGACCTGGGACAAAGCCATGGCCGCCGCTCGTCGGTTGGCCGGACTCGGCGTCAACGTCATAATTAAAATGAACGTCATGAACTTCAACTACCACGTGGTGAGAACCCTGCACGACCTCGCCAAGTCCTTCGGCGCGGACTTCCGCTACTCGCCGTACGTCTCGGTCACGAACGACGGCGGCCGGGAGCCGCTCGGATTGCGGATGACCGACGAGCAGCTGCGGGAATATTTCCAAGCCGTCAAGGACTGGGTGGGCCTGCCGCCCAGCGAAGCGGACGCGTGCGACGAGGATATTTCGACGCCGGTCCGCTACAACGGCCGGGCGCTCAGCTGCATGTCGGGCTTCAACAACTGCTCCATCGACCCCTACGGCACCGTTTGGCCTTGCGTTTCGCTTCCGTACGATCTGGGAAACATCCGCGAAAAGCCGTTCGACGAGATATGGCACGGCGAGGAGGCGGAGCGCGTCCGCGCCCTCGTGGACGAAACCGCCGAAGAGTGCGCCCGGTGCGAGCTCGACCGCTACTGCTTCCGGTGCCCGGCTTTTTCGCTGTTGGAGGAGGGGGACATACGGAGGGCGTCGCGCGAACACTGCCGCGTGGCCCGGGCCGCGAAGGAGGTCTTCGGGCGTCCGTTACGTTAGCGTAATAAAAAACGGGGCGACGTAAAAAAGCCCGGCTCGAGCCGGGCTTTACTTTTGCGGGCCGCCGCTCGCCTTAAAGTTTCCTGTGCTTCCAAATGCCGGTCCTGAATACCGCGTACATAATGCAGCCCTCCAGTACGGTCGGGATCGTAATCGCCCAGTACACCCCCGCCACCCCCATCCCGAGGACCTTCGTAAACACGTACGCCATCGGTATGCGTACCCCCAGCAACACCACCGCCGTCACGACGAGCGGCGGCACCGAGACGCCGGCGCCGCTCATCGCCCGCGAGAGCACCATCCCCAAAGGCACGAATATAAAGGCCGGCGCGCAGATATATATGTAGAGCGCGCCCAACCCGACCACTTCGGCGGTATGGTCGAATATCGCCACCCACCGCCGCGCGAACGCCAAAAGCACAACTATCATCACCGCCGCGACGGCCGCGTATATCCCCACCGAGGCCATCGCCGTGCGCTCGGCGCGCTCCTTCTTGCCGGCGCCCAGGTTTTGCCCCACCAGGATGGCCGCCGACATCGCCAGCGCGAAGCCGGGCATCAATATCAGGCCCGTCAACTGGCCGCCGATGCCGTAGGCCGCGATGGCCCCGGTCCCGGCCGCCGCCACGAAACCCACCAGGACCATCGCCGCCGCCGCCCGGATCAACATCTGCGTGCTGGCCGGTACGCCGATCGTCAATATCTGCCACGCTATCTTGCCGCTCAAATTCGCGGGCACGAAAGACCGCCACGGCAGATGCCGGCGGGTGAACACGGCCGCGGCCGCCGCCAACCCGACGGCGTACGCCAACACCGTGGCCAGCGCCGCGCCTTGCACCCCCAGCTCCGGCGCGGGCCCCAGGCCGAAGATAAAAACCGGGTCGAGGAGGATGTTTACCGTTACGGCCCCGGCGACGATAATGGTCGGCGTAACCGAATCGCCCAGACCGCGCAGCATAGCGCTGATCATCACCATAAATACGAACGCAAATCCGCCGAAGAAGAATATGGTGATGTATCCGTACGCCAGGTCGACGACGTGGGCTTCGGCGCCCAATATTTGCAATAACGGTTTCCCCACAAGCGGCCCGGCCGACGCCATTAAAACGGCGAGAACGGCGGCCGCCGCCAGCGTCGTCGCCATGGCCTTTCGCAGGCTCGCGCCGTCGCGCGCGCCGTGGAACCGCGTGACCAGCGCCTGGGAGCCGATGGCGACGCCCATTATCGTCGTCCACACCAGCCAGATAACAAGGCCGGCCAAGGAGACCGCGGCGATGGCCGCGGTCCCCAGCCGGCTTACGAAGTACATATCGGCGATGTTGAACGCGCTCTGGAGCAGGTTCCCGGCGACGGTAGGAACGGCGAGCCAAAGGATCGGCTTTATCAAGGACCCGGACGTAAGGTCGGCGTTGCGGTAACGTTCGAACATCTAAGGCTCTCTTGGACGCATCGGGTAAACTGCCGCCCACGCGGCAGTCGGAGCAACGAGGCGCCGCCCGGGTAGCGATTTAAGCGCCGGCTACAGCCAGAGGCTCGGGCCGGCGGCGAAGGTCAGGCCGTTCATAAAGGAGTCGCCCAGGTCCAGGTCGTATCGCACTTCAACCTCGGCGCCTACGCGCCGGTGTAGTTGGAGCGAGCTCTTGGCGCTGACGTAGAAGCTCGAGCCGCTACCCGGGACCGCGTCCTCCGGCACGTACGTGTAGTTATAGTAGGGCGCCTGGGGCGGGTCCGCGCCGTGGTTCGTCGGGTCGTCCGTCTTGGTACCGGTCAACATATACGCCTTATACTGGTACCCGAACGTTATGAGCGCGAAGGACCGGTTCAAGTCGAACTCCATCACGGCGCCCACGTCGGGGCCGAAGCCGTTGGCTATAATGCCGTTTTCCACGTTCTCGGCCTTGGTCCAGTTGCCGCGCCAGAACCCGCCGAAATACGGCTTCAACATCTTGTCCTCGAAGTACCCGCGGTTGAAGATGTACCCGCCGGTCGCGGTGAGCGTCGCGTTGTTGACCTGGCGCGTCTCCGTCATCGAGTCGATCTCGTGGCGGTTCCACAGCGAGGCGAACGACGCGCGCCAGGTATCGCCCTTCAAGCCGAAGCCGAAAGGCGAAGCCGCGAAATCGGTGCTCGAGAGTTCGACCTCCTGCCAGGGGTCGACCGGCGGCTTGATGTCGTAATCGTAGTAACCGACGAGCTTCTCGTAAATTTTACTGTCGCCCGAGTCGTAGTCCCCGGCGAAGATGCCAACCAGGCCGTAAATGTAGGCCGCGGTATCGGCGGCGAAGGCCCCCGCCGCGAAGGCGAGCAGGAAAATCAACGCCGCGGTTAACGAACGTCTTAACATGGAAATACCTCCTTTGGAAACGCCTTTCAAAGGTTTGCGTTAAGCGTTCTCCGAAGCGACGACGGCCGCGATCTCGGCGGCGAGGTCGCGGCCTTCCGCGCCCCGCACGCCGCGCAGGAAGAACTCGCGGTTGCCGGCCGGGCCCCGCAGCGGCGACGCCGCGACGCCGACGGCGGCGAACCCCAGCTCGTCGAATACCCTCACGTTCTTCGCGATAACGTCGCCGTGCACGGCCGCGTCCCGCACGACGCCCCCCGGTTCCACCGCGTCTCGCGGCGCCTCGAACTGCGGTTTGACGAGCGCGATCATCTCCTCCAGCTCGGCCAGCGTCGGCACCAGCGGCTCGAGTATCTTCCAGAGGCTGATAAACGACACGTCTATGACGAGCAGCGTCGGCGCCGGCTCGAGCGTCGAGCCGTCGAATTCCCGGGCGTTGAAACCTTCCCACACCGTTACCCGCTCGTCGACGCGGAGTTCCCAAGCCAAAAGGCCCCGGCCTACGTCCAGCGCGTGGACGTGCGCCGCCCCCCGCTCCAGCAGGCAAGAGGTGAAGCCGCCCGCGGCCGCGCCGACGTCCAAACATACCTTTCCCTCGGCGTCTACGCCGAAGCGGTCCAGCGCGAAGGCGAGCTTCTCGCCGCCGCGCGACGCGTACCGGCGCCCCGCCGCGACCGCGACGTCGGCCCGCTCGTCGACGGCCGTCCCGGCCTTCTCCTCCACCCGCCCTTCCACCGTCACCTTCCCCGCCATAATTAAACCGGCCGCTTTCGCGGTCGAAGGGGCGAGCCCCCTGGCTACCAATATCTCGTCCAACCTGCGTTTCGCCAACGCCGCCCTCACCGCCGCTTCAACAAACCCCTGGCCGCGGCCGCTATGCCGGCGGCGTTCAAACCGTATTTATCCAACAGCTGCTGCGGCGTCCCGTGCTCGACGTACTCGTCCGGGTAACCCAGCCGGGCAAGCCTAATATCGCCGGCCAGGTCGCGGTCCATAAGTAATTCCGCCACGGCCGAGCCGAAGCCGCCGGCCAGGCAGCCGTCCTCCGCGGTAACGACGGCGCCGCTCCGCCGCCCCCACTCGAGTATCAGGTCCTCGTCCAACGGTTTTATGAAGCGCGCGTTCACGACCGCCGCCTCGACGCCGTCCTTGGCCAACAGCCCCGCCGCCTCGAGCGCCGGGTAGACGAGGCGCCCCACCGGGAGCAACAGCACGTCGTCGCCCTCGCGGAGCAGCTCGGCGACGCCCGGCTCGAGCGCGCGCCGCTCGCCGGCCATCTCGACGCCGACGGCCGTGCCGCGCGGGTACCGTATCGACCACGGCCCGAGGTCGTAGTAAATCGCGCTGTACAACAGCTGCGCCAGCTCCGCTTCGTCCTTGGCGGCGCTGACGACCATATGGGGCAAGTGGCGCATATAGGCCAGGTCGAAGGTGCCGTGGTGGGTGGGGCCGTCGTCGCCCACCACGCCGCCGCGGTCGAGCGCGAACGTAACGGGCAGTTTCTGCAAGCACACGTCGTGGTTCACCTGGTCGTACGCGCGCTGCAGGAACGTGGAGTAGATGGCGCACACCGGCCTTAACCCCTCGCACGCCATTCCGGCGGCGAGCAGGACCGCGGTCTGCTCGGCGATACCGACGTCGACGAAGCGGTCCGGGAACCGCTCGCGGAATAGGCTCAGGCCGGTGCCCTCCGGCATGGCCGCGGTGATGGCGACGATGCTCTCGTCCTCCTCCGCCAACTCCACCAGCGTCTCGGCGAACACCTTGGTATAGGGTTTGGCCTCGGCCTTTTTGCGCGGCTTGCCGGTGGCGACGTCGAAGGGCGGGTGGCCGTGGTAGGTCGTGGCGTCGTTCTCGGCGGGGATGTAGCCCTTCCCCTTTTGCGTCAGGACGTGGAGCAGCACCGGGCCGTTGAGCTTCTTGACCCCCTCCAGCGTTCGAACGAGCGTGGGGATGTCGTGGCCCTTGACGGGGCCGACGTAGCGGAAGCCCAGCTGCTCGAACAACATCCCGGGCGTGAGGAGGTTTTTTATCGACTCCTCCAGGCGGCGGGCCGCGCCGAAGAGCGACTTGCCCCACGCCGGAACCGATTTCACGAGGTCCTGCATGTCGGAGCGGAACTTGTCGTAAGGGGGGAACAACATGACGCGCGCGAGGTAGTCGGCGATGGCGCCCACCGACGGCGATATGGACATCTCGTTGTCGTTGAGGACGACGATGAAGTCGGTATCCTCGCGGTGGCCGGCTACGTTAAGGCCCTCCAGCGCGCAGCCGCCCGAGAGCGCGCCGTCGCCTATGACGGCGACGACGTGGAAGTCCTCGCCGTTGCGGTCGCGAGCGACGGCCATCCCCAGCGCCGCCGATATCGACGTCGACGCGTGCCCCACGCCGTACGCGTCGTACTCGCACTCCGAACGCTTGGGGAAACCCGAAATGCCGCCGAGCTGCCGCAAAGTATCGAAACCCTCGCGGCGGCCCGTCAGGATCTTGTGGCCGTACGCCTGGTGCCCCACGTCCCATACTATCTTGTCGCGCGGCGAGTCGAAGACGTAATGCAGCGCCACCGTCAACTCGACGACGCCCAGGCTGGGCGCCAGGTGGCCGCCGGTCCGCGAGACGTTCTCTATGATGAAAGTCCGCAACTCGTCCGCGAGCTGCTCGAGCTCGTCTTCGGTCAAGCCCTTCAAGTCCGCGGGCGAATTTATACGGGGGAGAATCTCAGCCATTACCTATTCCTTACGACGGTTGCCGGCCGACGTCGCCGCGACCGCCGTCAGTACGTTCGTGCGAGTAAAAACTCGGCCCACGCGGCGAGCATGTCGCGGTAGTCGCCCGCCGGAACGCCGTCTAACTCCTGCAACGCTCTCTCGTGATGCCGGCGCGCCCGTTCGCGAGCGTACGCAACGCCGCCCAGCGCGGCCAGCTTCTCCTTTAAAATGTCGACTTCCTCGTCGGTGGCGTCGTCGCGGCCCAGCGTCGCCTCGACGTACTCCCGGTCGCCCGCGCCGGCGTTTCGGTACGCGCCCAGCACGACCGCGGTCCGCTTGCCCTCCCGCAAATCGGAGGCCGCGGCCTTGCCGGTTTTGCCTTCGTCGGCGAAATACGGGAGCGTATCGTCGACGTGCTGGAACGCGGTCCCGCACGACCGGCCGAAGGCCCCAAGTTTAGCTATTACGTCCGGCGCCGCGCCGCCCACCGTCGCCCCGGCCCGGGCGCACCACTCGTACAACACGCCGGTCTTCTTGGCGAGCATATCCTCCACGGCCTCGACCGTTACTTCCGCCAGCGGGGCCCGGCTCAATCGCACGTCTTCGGTCTCGCCCGCCAGGATCGCCGGGACCGCGGCCGCGGCGAGCTCGGTCCCCAGCCGCCAGGCCGTCTCGGCCGTCGTCACGCCGTTCTCGGGAAGTCGAGACAGCAGATGCGCCGCCCAACACGGCCCCATATCCCCCGCCAACAGGGCCACCGTCAGGCCGTAATGCTCCGCTTCCTCGCCCTCCAGGCCCAGCTCCGCCGACCCGCGCGCGGCGAGCTCGTTGTGAACCGTCGGGCCGCCGCGCCGCAGCTCGTCGCGGTCGATGATGTCGTCGTGGATAAGGGTCCAGTTGTGCGTCACCTCGGCCGCGGCCGCCGCGGCCAGCGCCCAATCCTCCTCGCCCCCCGCCGCGCCGCAGCAAAACATTACCACCGCGGGCCGAAGGCCTTTGCCGCCGCGCTTCAGGTACGCCGCCGTCGCCTCCCGCAGGTGCGCCGGCGCCACCGCCGACAGGAAGTCGTCCGCGGCCAGGTACTCGCGCGCCCGGCGCGCCCGCGCTTCGATAGCTTCTATTATTTCTTCTCGGGTCAACGCCTCACTCAGTCCCCCTCGTCGAGGTCCTCGAGTTCCGGCTCGCCCTCCGCGTCGCGCGACAGCTTCTTAATCCTGGTCTCGGCCTGGTCCAGCACCTCTTCCAGCCGCTTGGTTATCGCGACGCCCTCCTCGTAGAGCGCGAGCATCTCGTCAAGCGTCTCGGGGCCCTCCTCGAGCGCGGCCACTATCTCCGACAGGCGCGCGAGGTCGTCCTCGAACGTCGGCTTATCTTTTTTGGGCAACTTCTCCGGCCTCCCCGTCGACGACGTCCACGGCCCGGCGGCCGTCGGCGAAATGTAGCGTTAGCCTCTCGCCCGCTCCGGCCTGGGCGGCGCGTTTGACGGTCCTGCCGTCGCGGCCGGCGACGTTGTAACCGCGCTCCAGCGTGGCCGCCGGCGAGAGCGCGCGAAAGGCGCGCGACACTTCCACGTACCCGCCCCGGAAAGAGGCGACGGCGTGGCCTACGGCCCGCGACGCCCGGGCGGCGGCTTCGTCGACGCGCTGGCGCCTCTCGTCCAACCGGCCGGGAACGGCGCGGAAGCCGTACGACCTTCCGGCCGCCGCCACCCCCTCGCGCGCGGCGGCGACGTAATCGCGAGCGGCGCCGAGCGCCTCGAGCCCCATCTCCTCTACCTCGGCCCGGACGTCCTCCTTTACCCGCACCGCGAGCTCGGCCGCCGCGGAAGGCGTGGGCGCGCGGACGTCCGCGGCGAAGTCGGCCAGCGTCCAGTCCACCTCGTGCCCCACCGCCGATATCGCCGGCGTTCGCGACGCCGCTATCGCGCGGACCGCGACCTCCTCGTTGAAGGCCCACAGGTCCTCGAGCGAGCCGCCGCCCCGTCCCACGATGAGGACGTCCGCCGCGCCGGCCCGGTCGAAGTCCGCGATAGCCTGCGCCACGTCGGCCGCGGCGCCTTCCCCCTGGACCTTCGCCGGCCTTAGTATAATGGTGATACCCGGCCAGCGCCGCGACAATACGTTCCTGATATCCCGGAACGCCGCCCCCGAGGGCGACGTTACCACGCCCACCCGGCGCGGGAAGCGCGGCAGCGGCCGCTTCCGCTCCTCGTCGAACAACCCCTCCGCGGCGAGCTTCTTCTTAAGCCGCTCCAGCGCGGCCATAAGCTCGCCCTCGCCCCGCAGCGCGAGCGAGGAGACGTAGAGCTGGTACGAGCCCTGGGGCGGGTAGACGCCAACCCGGCCGCGGGCGACGACCTCCAGGCCGTTCTCGGGCGTAAAACGCAGCCTGTTGTTCGCCGGGTGGAAGAATACGCACCGCAGCACCGCGGCGGCGTCCTTGAGCGAGAAGTACATGTGCCGCGCGGCGTGATGTTTGAAGTTCGATATCTCGCCCCGCACCGCGAGCTCGGCGTCGAACGCTCCCTCCAGCGTCGCCCGCACCTCTTCCGTAAGCTCGCTCACGGTGTAGACGGCGGGGCCGACCGGCGCCTCGAAAAGCGGCAGCTCGCGTTCTTCGTTCATAACGATATCTCCGCCCCCGCGGCCCGGGCCACGTTGGCCAGCAGCAACGCCGTCGTCACCGGCCCCACGCCCCCTTTGGCGGGCGTGACCAGCGACGCCACCTCCGCCGCCTCCTCGAACGCGACGTCGCCGACGACGGTACCGTCCGCCAGGAAATTGTAGCCGCAATCCACCACCGCGGCGCCGGCCTTTATCATATCCCCCGTAACCAGGCCGGCCGAGCCCGCGGCCACGACTAGCACGTCCGCGCGCCGGCAGGCCGCCGCCAGGTCGCGGGTCCGCGTGTGGCATATCGTAACCGTCGCGTGGCGCGCGACCAGCAGGCCCGCCGCGGGCTTGCCTACTACCGGCGACCTTCCCACCACCGTCGCCTCCGCGCCGACGAGCTCGACGCCGTACGCGTCCAGGATGTACAACGCCGCGGCCGCCGTCGACGGAACGAACGCCGGCCGCCCGGCCCACAGCAGGCCCAGCGACGCGCTGGCCTGGCCGTCGACGTCCTTGGCGACGGATATCCCGTCCGCGAGTTCGGCGTCCGCCTCCCGACCGGCGAAGGGCTGTTGAAGAATTATACCGTGGACCGAGGGGTCGCCGTTGGCTTCGGCAATAACGCGCGCGGCTTCGCCAACCTCCGGCGCCAGCTCGTGCACGACGACGCTAACGCCGACGGCCTCGCCGGCGCGGGCGAGGGAACCGGTATAGGCCGCGGCGCCGTCCTCGCCGCGGGCGAGCACTACCGCCAGCGTGGGCGACGCGGCGGCCTCGGCCACGGCGGCCTTTACTTTTTCCTTTACGGCCGCGGCGAGCTGTTTCCCGTCGACTACGGTAGCGTGCCCCACGGTTAATTGACCCCGTACGATTTAAGTTTACGCTGCAACGTTCGCAACCCTATTCCCAAAACTTTGGCGGCCTTGGTGCGGTTGCCGCCCAGCTCGTTTAACGTATTTTCGATCATATAGCGTTCGGCGTCGGCCAACTTCATGCCGACCCGGATGCCGTCGGCTTTGGCTTCTTCGACCGACTTCTGCACGTTGGGCGGGATGTCGGCGCGCGTCAGGCGGCTCGAGCGCGCCATCACCGCCATACTCTCGACGACGTTCCGCAGTTCGCGGACGTTGCCGGGCCAATTATACGCGCGGAAGAGCCAGACGACGTCGTCGTCCACGCCCTCGATGTCGAGGTGGTTTTTCTCGTTGAACTCGCGGATGAACGCGTTCACCAGGAGCGGGATATCCTCGGCCCGCTCGCGGAGCGGCGGCACGTCTACGGTTACGACCTTCAATCGATAGTATAAGTCCTCGCGGAAACGGCCCTCGCTCACCGCTTCCTCGAGGCGGGCGTTGGTCGCGGCGATCAGGCGGACGTCGGCCTGGGTATCCTCGGCGCCGCCTACGCGCTGGAAGACGCCGTCCTCCAGAACGCGCAGCAGCTTGACCTGCGTCGCCGGCGGGATCTGCGACACCTCGTCCAGGAAAAGCGTGCCGCCGTCGGCGGATTCGAACCGTCCGCTGTGCCGCCGTACGGCACCCGTGAACGCCCCCTTCTCGTGGCCGAAGAGCTCGGACTCCAACACGCCCTCCGCCAGCGCGGCGCAGTTGAGCTTCACCAGCGGCCCGTCGCGGCGCCGGCTGTTGTAATGGATGGAGTCGGCGATGAGCTCCTTACCGGTGCCGCTCTCTCCGTAGATCAAAACGGTGGCGTTGGTGGGCGCTATGCGCGTAATGAGGTCGTATATCTCCTGCATCGGCTTCGAGCGGCCTATGATGCGGTCGAAGGAAAACCTCTCGTACAGCCGCGTCTTGAGCTCCAGGTTCTCGAGCTCGAGCTTACGCTTCTCGAGAGCTTTATCGACGACGCGGCCCAGACCCTCGGGGTCGATGGGCTTCGTCAGGTATTCGTATGCGCCGCGCCGCGTGGCCTCCACCGCGGTCTCGATGGTCCCGTAGCCGGTGAGGATGACGAATGGAACCGCGGGCCACTTCTCGCGCGCCAACATCAAGAAATCCAGGCCGTCCATCCCCGGGATGACCATATCGGCAATTACGACGTCGACGGCTTCGTCTTCGAGTATCTTCAAGCCGGCGTCGACGTCGAAGGCCACGTACGTCTCGTAGCCGTCGGCGCGTAAAAGCTCGGCCAATCCCTCCGCCGCGGCGCGGTGGTCGTCGACGACCAGGACGGCCGCACGCGCCGACGGCGCCCGCGTGGTTCTCCTCTCGGTTGCGGCCTTGTTTTTAACCATAGCGTACGGGGATTATAACTTAATCCGTCGGGCTTTTCAAATCCGGTTCTTTTCGCGCCTCCGGCCTTACTTCGGCGGCGGCGCCGAGCGCGACGTACCGGCGATAGGCCGCCTCCGCGGCGGCCGTTTCTCCCAGGGTGGAATAACACTCGGCGAGATAAGCGTATACTACGGCCGAACGGGGCGAAACGCGGCGCTCGGCCTCCAGCTCGCGGACCGCGGCGGCGACGTCGCCCCTACTGCGGTAATATCTGCCGAGCAACAAATGGGCGCCCGCTACCCCCGGGTCAACCTCGACGGCCCGGCGCGCGGCCGCCAGCCCCTCGTCGTAATCCCCCGTCTCCATCAAAACCGCGGCGCAGCGCGCGAGCGCCCCGCCGTCGCGCGGCGTAAGGTTTGCCAACCGCCGATAAGCCTCGGCCGCGGCGCCGTATTCCTCCTGCCTGATGTGACACTCGCCGAGCGCGCGCCAGCCGTCGGCGTAACCGGGGAAACTCCCTACCGCGGTCTCGAGGAAGGGGACCGCGAGGTTATACTTGCCGCGGCGCGCCAGGCTGGCGCCGAGGAAATAGTTCGTCTCGGCGTCCAACGGGTCTATCTCGAGCGACTCGAGGTAGTAGTACTGGGCGAGGTCGTCGCGCCCCTGGCGCTCGTAAACCAGGCCCAGGTAGCCGAGGGCGTACGCATTATCGTCTTTGTACGTAAGGGCTTCCCGGAAGTGCGCCGCCGCTTCGTCAAGGTCGCCTTGGAAGAGGTAGTAAGTACCGTAGTTGAAGTACGACTGCGTCGCGACGCCGTCGCGGTCGCAACCCACGCCCGGGACCCAGGAGAAAGCGAGCAGGAGGGCCACGGCCGACGTCGCGAGAGCGGCCGATTTCCAACGGCGACGCCGCGCGTCCTCCCGGATACGAGCGGCGCCGTTCCCCGCGGCGACGGCCAGAACCGGCGCCAGCGGCACGCGGTACCAGTCGACGACGAAGAAGAGCACCACCGACAGCGCCGTCGCGAGAAAAAATATCGCCAAGCCCGCCTTCCGCGGGGTTCGCCCCGCCAACCCAACGCCAGCCCCACCGCGCCGAACGCGAACAACAGGCCGTAGTACGGGACCGGGACGCGGTGCAAAAAGGAGAAGTTGCGCCGAAAGCGGAAGTCCGCTTTCAACGTCACCTCGTAATTATTCGTCAAGAGCGAAATCTTGCGGCCGTAGAGCAGCGCCGCGTCGCCCGGGTTCCGCACCAGGTACCTCAGGCCGCGTTTGAGCCACCACCGCGACGCCTCGGCCGCGGTCACCGGCCGCCCGAACGCGGCCTCCGCCAGCGCCCCGCGTCTGGATTTCGTTCAGCGCCTCGGGCCTCCCAATCGTCCCCGGCGGCGACATAAACGACCCCGGCGCCCCGCGGTTGTTGCCGATAAAAAAGTTCACGCCCCCTTGCGACGAGACCACGACCCACTCGTCGGCCACGACTTTATTGCGGACCGTTACGGCGCTTATAATCAATATTACCGGGACCGCAAAACCGGCCACCGCGCGCCACGCCGCACCCCGCCGCAGGAGCGGCCACAACGCCAACGCCGGTACGAACAGCAACAAGTTGGGTCGGGTTAACGCCGCGGCGCCGAAGAGCAACCCCGCGGCCGCGCCCGCCGCGAACCACCGCCGGCCGAAGTCGAGCGCCACCGCCAACAACAACAGCGACGCCGTGACCAAAAAGAGCATGAGCGACGCCGGCAGAATTTGCGTATCGTAGAAGACGGCCGGGAGATAGAAGACCCAAACGCCGCCCGCGACCGCCGCGGCCAAAGAGCCGTACAGGCGCCGCGCCAGAACGTAGACCAAGGCCGCCGTAGCCGCGCCCAGGACCGTCTGAGCCAAAATTACGGCGTAAAGGTCCACGCCGAATAGTTTGTAGACCAGCGCGAGGAAGAAGGCGTACGCGGGCCCGATATAGTACGCCGTCGCCGGGCCAACGCCGTTAATAATATCCACGGCCCAATTGTGGTACAACGACGCGTCCGGTACGGCGTCGACGTACGTCACGAGCGGGTCGTCGCGCACGGTGAGGAAGTACGCGAGGCGATACGCCAACGCCGATATGAAAATAATGGCCGGCCCGGGGCCGCCGATTTTACGTAAAAAAGACTTCATGCGCCGGAGATAAAAAAACGCGCCACGTCAAAATGGCGGCTAATCATAATATTCCACGGCTTTTTTGTCAATAATTTGTTGGTAACCTAGTATAACTGCGCCTCCAACGCCGGGAAGTGGCCCCGATTTTGGGATTTCGCTTGCCCGGCCTTCGTTTTTAATTTAAAATCCTTACACTCGCGCGGCCCGGCCGCGTACGCCGCCCGTATTATGAAGAAATGGCTCGTCGCGATAAGGGTACCGTTCTTCACCGCGTCCGTCGCGCCGGCGGTCGTCGGCGTCGCCGTCGCGTTCTACGAGGGTTACGCCGTCAACTGGTGGCACGCGGCGCTCACGCTCGTGGGCCTGGTCGCGTTGCACGGCGGCACCAACCTCGCCAACGACTACTTCGACCACCGCACCCGCGACGACTGGGTCAACCTGACGCCGACGCCGTTCTCGGGGGGCTCGCGCGTAATACAGGACGGCGTCATCTCGCCGCGGGCGATGTTCGTATACTCGCTGGCCTGCTTCGCCGTCGGCATTGCCTGCGGCCTGTACCTGTGGCGCGTAACGCCCGGCAACGTCGTCCTGTGGCTGGGGCTGGCGGGCGTGGCGTCCGGCTTCCTGTACACCGCGACGCCGGTGGCCATCGGCTACCGCGGCGTGGGCGAGCTCTTCGTGGGGTTAAACTTCGGGCCGCTGGCGGTGCTCGGCGCCCACTACGTGCAGGCCGGCCGCCTGTCGCCGGCGGCGCTGATGGCCTCGGTCCCGGTGGGGCTGCTCATCGCCGCGGTGCTGTACATAAACGAGTTCCCGGATTACGAGGCCGACCGGCAAGTCAACAAAAAGACCCTTATCGTTTTGTTGGGGCCCAAACGCGCGCGTTACGGTTATATAATAATAATCGCACTAACGTACGCCGTCGTCGCGGCGTTCGTGGCCTTCGGCGGCTTGCCGGCCTGGGCGCTGCTGAGCCTGCTGACGCTTCCGCTCGCCGTCAAGGCCGTAACGGTTTTGATGCGCCGCTACGCCGAGCCGTACAAGCTACTGCCGGCGAACGCGCTGACGATAATCGTCCACTTCGCGACGGGGATATTGCTGGCGGTAGGGTTGGCGCTGGGCCGCGCGGCCTAACTAGCCGAGGCGGGTGCCGCCCACGACGAGGGAAGGCGTCGCGCCCTCCTCGCGGGGCTCGAGCAGGCGGCGCGTAAACCACAGCGCGAGGACGGCGAAGGCCGCGGCCAGGCCGTAGAGTACGTCGTAGCTCGAGTATTTCAAGATGAAACCGCCGCCTATGGCCGCGAGCATGGCGAGGCCGTTCACGGTATTGTTGAAGCCGACGTAAACCGGCCGAAGGTGGGCGGGGGCGACGTCGATGACGTAGTTGATGCTACCGAACTCGGCGCCGGACCAGCCGAAGCCGACCAGGAAGAAGAGGGCGTAGAAAAGATAGATGCCGCCCCACTCCGCCCGGGCCGAGAGGAAGTACAACAGCGGCGGCAAGATGGTGAGGAGCGCGCCGCCCCGCACCAGGGCCCGGTTGCCGCGCCGGCTCGAGAGGTACCCCCAGAGCAGGTTGGAGGTTACGGTCCCGGCCATCAGCGCGGCGAGGAAGGGCCCGGCCGCCGCGGCGCCCACCCGGAGCTTCCACATCGCGAGGCCGATGTAGAACGGCACGCCCAGCCGGCTGAAACAAATGAATACCCGGGAGGTCACGAAGCGGCGGTAGTTGGCGTCCGCACGCAGCAGGCCGAAGCCGGCCCTGACGGTCTGGAGGAAAGAGTGCTTCTCGACCACGGCCTGGCCCTCCGGCTCGCGGCTGAGAGACATCGCGAGGAGCGCGAACCCGCTGACGGCCGCGGCGACGACGAAGAGGACGCCGTACGACGTGGGGAACGGCAACGACCGTAGTACCGGCCCGACCAGGATGACGCCCGTTAGCACGGCCAGGACGCCGCCGCCGAACCGCCGGACCGTGAACAACAGGCCGCGGCCTCGGGACGATATCGTATTACCGATGACGTCCATGAACGGCGGGCCGGCGAGGCCGGCGGTAAAGTTAAGCGCGCCGTATGCGACGAGGAAGGCGACCAACAGCGCCGGCCCGGGCGCGAGCACGAACGGCAGCGCCGCCAGGAGGGCGACGATGACGCCGCGGACGACGGCCGTCCCGCGGTAGAACGGCATCTTACGCCGCAGGTGCAGGATGCGGGAGGCGGCGAAGAGCTGCGGCAGCGGCCAGCATATCGCGTCCAGCTGCCCCGCGACGGCGACCCACACCGGGTTGGCCGTCAGCGTGCCTACGAACGCCGGCACCACCGTCACGGGGTTGAGTGCGGCGAAGAATATATGGAAAATTACGCCGTTGGCGGCGGCGCAGGCGAAGTTCCAGCGGTAGTGGGGACCGTTTTCCGCGGCGGCCATTAGCGAGTAATCTAACCGAAGGCGCGGCCTTTGTCAAGGGCCGCCTACCGAGGCGACGGGAACTTATGCTGGACCTGAAATTTATCGAGGAAAACGAAAAACGCGTACGCGAGATGCTCGCGGCCCGCGGCGTCGAGTTCGACCTGGATGAGGTGCTAGAGCTCGCGGCGCGTCGAAGGGAAATGATCGGCAAAGTCGAAGCTAAAAAGGCCGAGCAGAATAAGTTAAGCAAAAAAATCGCCGAACTAGCGGCACGAATCGCAAACCCGGAGCGTTTCGAAATTACAGAAAAGGAATTAAAAACCCTTTTACGAGAAAATGAAAAATCCCTAAAACAAGCCGAAGAAATTAAAGCCTCGATTAAAGAACTTACACCGGGATTATATTTGGAAGAAGCCTACCTCGACAACCGGCTACTTTACTTACCGAACGTCTTCGACGCCTCCGTGCCCGTCGGGCCGGACGAGACGTACAACGAGATTCGGCGCGTAGGCCGGGAGCCGCGCGCGTTCGACTTCCCGCCCCGGCCCCATTGGGAGCTGGGCGAGATGCTCGGCATTATCGACGAGGAGCGCGCGGTCAAAGTGGCCGGCGCCCGCTTCGCGATGACCGTAGGCCCGGGCGCCCGAATGGAACGGGCGTTGCAAAACCTGATGTTGGACGAAGCTCGGAAGCGGGGTTATCGCGAGGTTAACGTTCCTTTTATGGTACTAAAGACTTCGATGGTAGGAACGGGACAACTACCCAAGTTTGCGGCTGATATGTATAAGGTGGAATCCGAAGAACTTAGGCATGTGTTAACGCCTTTCGATGGAAAATCACCACCCGCAATAACCAAAGAATCCGATTTCCGAAAATGGAGAGAAGATTTAACTGTTGCGCTGGGGGGAGGGCACTGGTTAATACCCACGGCGGAGGTCCCGGTTACGAACCTCCACCGCGAGGAAATCCTGACCGCGGACGAGCTGCCCATAAAGTACGCCGCGTTCACGCCGTGCTTCCGGCGGGAGGCCGGCGCGCCGGGCCGCGACACCCGCGGTATGGTCCGCGTTCACCAGTTCTTAAAAGTGGAACTCGTCAAAATCGTCCACCCCGACGCCTCGTACGACGAGCTGGAGAGCCTGGTCGCCGACGCCGCGCACATCCTCGAGCTGCTCGAGCTCCCCTACCGCGAGGCGGTCCTCAGCACCGGCGACCTCGGCTTCGGCGCGGCCAAGTGCGTAGACCTCGAGGTGTGGATACCGTCCGAGGAAAAGTACCGCGAGATCTCGAGCTGCTCCAACTACGAGGCGTTCCAGGCGCGCCGCATGAACACGCGCTTCCGCCCCAAGAAGGGCGCCAAACCCGAATTCGTACACACCCTCAACGGCTCCGGCCTGGCCATAGGCCGGACGTTGGTAGCGATCGTAGAGAACTTTCAAAACGCCGACGGCTCCGTTACGATACCCGACGCGCTCCGGCCCTATATGGACGGCCTGGAGAAGATAGCGTAGGAAAAGCGGCGCCGCGGCCTTCGCGTTTCGGAGGGACATATGTCGGGCCATTCCAAGTGGAGCACCATAAAACGCAAAAAGGCCAAAGAGGACCAGAAGCGCGGCAAGGTCTTCTCGCGGCTGGCGCGGGAGATAATCGTCGCGGCGCGGCAGGGCGGCGGCGACCCGACGGCCAACACGCGGCTCCGGGTCGCGGTCCAGGCCGCCAAGGTCGCCAACATGCCGGCGGACAACATCGCCCGGGCCATCAAGCGCGGGACGGGTGAAGGCGAGGGCGCGCAGCTCGAGGAGGTAACGTACGAGGCCTACGGCCCGGGCGGCGTCGCGATGTGCGTCGAGGTCATGACCGACAACAAGAACCGGACCACGCCCGAGATCCGCTTTATCCTCGACCGGTACGGCGCCTCGATGGCGGACGCGGGCGCGGTAACGTGGATGTTCGAGCGCAAGGGGATGGTAATCGTCGACGCCGACCGCGCCACCGAGGAACAGCTGCTGGAGGCGGTGCTGGACGCCGGCGCCGAGGACATCCGCCCGGGCGACGACGTCTTCGAGGTCTACTGTCCGCCGGACCGGTTGGCCGACGTGACGGACGCATTAGGCGCGGCGGGAGTGGAGTTCGCCACCGCGGAGGTCTCGCTCGTCCCCAAGAGCGTCATCCCGCTGGAGGGCAAGAACGCGGCCAAATTCCTGAAGCTGCTGGAGGCGCTGGAGGACCACGACGACGTCCAGACGGTCTACGCCAACTTCGACATCCCGACGTCGGTGATGGAGGAGCTCACGGCCTGACGTTATGCCGACGACGACGCGCGAACGGGCGGGAGTGGACGGCTCGAGCCGTCACCGCCCCGCCTGCCTGGCCGCCGCCCCCTTCGCCGGCGGCCTTGTCTTAGCGGCGCTGTTCTCGCCGCCGCCGTGGCCGCTCATAGCCGGCGCCGCGGCCCTCGCCTTAGCGGCCGTCATTTTTATCCAACGGCGCGTCTCGAGCTGGCTCGTACTGGCGGCGTTGGCGCTGGGGGGTGCCGGCTGGTACGCGGCCCGCGCCGACTACCTCGCCCCAAGCGACATATCTTTCAAACTGGACCGGCGCTTCCGGCCGGCCGCGGCCGTGGTCACGGGCGTCGTCGCCGGCGACCCCGAGCAGCGCCCTTACGCCACCGTCTTCCCCCTTGCAATCGAAAACGTCGCGCTGGACGGCGACGCCGAACCGGCGAGCGGCCGGGCCCGCGTCTCGGTATACGAGAACGTCCCCCTCCGCTACGGCGACGAGGTCGCGATAAAGGGCAAGTTGGTCGCGCCCAGGCCGGCGCGCAATCCCGGCGGCTTCGATTATCGCTCGTACCTGAAGCGGCGGGGCATGACGGCGCTCGTCACGGCCGGCGACGCCGAAGACGTAACGCTGCTCGCGCGCGGCCGCGGCAACCCGGTGCTGCGCGCGTCGTTCGCGGCCCGGGACAAGGCCGCGTCGATATTGGACCGGGCGGTGGGCGGCGACGAGGCCGCGGTCCTCAAGGGCCTCACGTTGGGCAAGCGGGCCGAAATCGACCCCGCCATCGTGGAGGATTTCCGCGGCGCCGGCACCATGCACTTGCTCGCGATATCGGGCCTGCACGTCGGCTTCGTCGCGTTCATGCTGTTTCTGGTCCTTGCCGGGACGCGCGTGCCGAAAGTAGCCGCCAACCTGACGGTGATGGCGTTCCTTCCGGCGTACGCCCTCTTGACCGGGTTCAATCCGCCGGTCGTCCGCGCGAGCTTGATGGGGATATTGGCGCTCGCCGCGGCGCTGCTCGACCGCGACGTAGACCTGTATAACGTCCTCGCCGCCGCCGCCTTGATCATCCTGATCGCCAACCCGCTGTACGTGAGCGACGTCTCGTTCCTGCTCTCGTTCGCCGCCGTCTTCGCTATTGCGGCCTTGTACCGCCCCATAGAAAAATTCCTGAAACCGGTCCCGGGTTTGGTTCGTGAGTCGCTGGCCGTGACGTGCGCCGCGCAGTTGGGCGTGCTGCCGCTGCAGCTCTACTTCTTCAATCGCTTCACGCCGACGGCGCTGGTCTCCAACCTCGCGATGGTCCCGCTCGCCGGGTGCGCCGTCGCGCTGGCGCTCATCACGATTCTCACCGGCGCCGTGTGGCCCGCCCTCGGCGAGCTCTTCGGCGGCGCGGCCTGGCTCGCCGCCAAAGCGCTAACGGCCGCGGGGCATTACTTCTCGCTGGGGCTCGAGCCGCTGGCGGGCCGCTGGCCCATACTCGCCGGCGTGCCCTTCCTGGGGCCGCGATGGGATTTACAGTTCTGGGTCGCCAGGCCGTCGCCGTTTCTAGTTTTACTCGTGGTCTTCGCAATCGGAGCGACGGCGGTACGGAGAACGCGGATAAGGTTCGCGTTCGCCGCCGCGGCCGCGGGTTGCCTCGGCCTGTGGCTCGCGCCCAGGCTCGCCGCCCCCGAGCTGCCGCTTCGCATCACCTTCCTGGACGTGGGCCAGGCGGACGGCGCGCTCGTGGAATTCCCGGGCGGCAAGACGATGGTGGTGGACGCCGGGTACGCCGGCCGCGGATACGACGCCGGCGAGCAGGTCGTGGCGCCGGTGCTCCACGCCAAGGGTATAACGAAAATAGATTACCTGTGCGTGACCCACGGCGACGCCGACCACGCCGGCGGCGCGGCCTATCTCGTAAAAAATTTCGACTTGGGCGAGCTGTGGTTCCCGGCCGACGCGGAGCCGAGTCGCGCGCTCGAGGAATTGGCCGCCTCGGCTCGAGCCGAGGGCGTCCGCATCGCCGCCGCGCCGAAGGGCGTGAACGTCGGCGGCGTCGGCATTACGCGGGTGTGGCCGCCGGCTGGCGGCGTTCCGCCGGCCTTTTCATCCAACGATTCGTCGACGGTATTGCGGCTGACGTACGGCGACTTCGCCGCCCTACTAACGGGCGACGTCGAAAGCCGGGCGCAAGAACGTATCCTCGAGGCCGGCCGGGAGTTGGGGGCGGACGTGTTGAAGGTACCGCACCACGGCTCGCGGGGCGCCGCGCTCCCTTCCTTCGTCGCGGCGGCCAACCCGCGCGCGGCCTTCTTCCCCGTGAAGGCCGGCTCGCCGAAATTCCCCGCCGCGGAGACGCTGGCGTTGTACCGCAAGGCCGGCGTGCTCCTTCGCACCGCCGGCGAAAACGGCGCCGCCGTCGTTCAAACCGACGGCCGGCGCCTTCGCGTTCACACTATGTTTTAAAAGCCCTGCCGGGCCGCGACCCGCTCCCCTATCAGGACGAGGGCGGGGCGAGCAGCGGCGTTATCTTGGCCTCGAGCTGCTCCTTCCCGATAAACCCGGGCCGCTTCATAACCTCGTTGCCGTCGCGGTCGTAGATGATAATGGTGGGCAGGCCGATAACGGCGTACTTGCCCTTCATCTCGTCGCCGCCGCGGACGTTGACGTAGTTCATGCCGACTTCGGCGGCGTACGGCGGGACGTCTTTATCCGGGTTGTCGTCCAGCGTGATGCCGACGACCGTCAGGCCCTGGTCGCGGTACTTCTCCTGCAGCTCGATGAGGTGAGGGATTTCCATCTTGCACGGGCCGCACCACGTCGCCCAGAAGTCGAGGACCAGGACCTGGCCCTTATAATTTTCCACCTTAAATTCGGAAGCGCTTATCAGCGAGAAACCTTCCGGGGGCTCGGTCGCCGTCGGGGGCTCCTCGCCCGGCGGCACGGGTTTTTCCGTCTTCGTCTTGCACGCCGAGAGCGAGAATATGCCCAACGCCAATATGAGGGGCCAAATCAGGTGTTTGCACGGCATGGAAAATTCCTCCTTTTTGATGTATACTAACATAAAGCGCCGCGGCCGGTAAACGTTTAAAAAAGGGAACGGCCTAAGCCGTTCCCCGACGCGGAAATTGGGCCCGCGTTATTTTCGTGACGCTTCCCTTACGCGCTCCAGTATGCTCGCCGCTCTTCCGGGAGGGAGCGCCGTTCGTTCGGCGAGGCGCCCCAGAAATCGGCCCAAACGGGTTTGGAGTCCATCAATCTTTTCTTCCTGTCCTACGTCAAGAGCTCGAGCGGTCGAAACGTTTTCTTTATTAACATCCTCCTCGGTCAGCCGTTTAACCGCGGGAAAAACCTTTGTCTCCATGTCATACCTCCGATATATATATCGGCACCTCCTGGGGCCGAAAAGTACCAATTATTTATGATTGCCGTCCTAAATATTGGTGCGGCGGCCCGGTAAAACGTTACAGCCTTTATGAGAATTAGCAAGGTTTAGGAGCAAGGCCATGATTTACGAGGATTTAATGGGTAAAATCCGAAGCCGCGACGCGAGCGCCGCCGTCGTGGGGTTGGGCTACGTCGGCCTGCCGCTGGCCCTGGCCTACGTCGACGCCGGCTACCGCGTTATCGGTTACGATGTTGACCCCGACAAAATAGATAATCTTCTGGCCGGCCGGTCCTACATCGGCGACGTGACCGACGAGCGGGTGGCCGCGGCCGTCGCCGAGGGCGCGTTCGCGCCCACCACCGACCCGGCGCGGCTGGGCGAGGCCGACGTCGTCGCGATATGCGTCCCGACGCCCTTGACCGCCGATAAAGAACCGGACCTGTTGTTTCTGGGCGACACCGCGGAGACGCTCTCCGCCCACTTGCGCCCGGGCCAGCTGGTCGTCGTAGAGTCCACCGTCTACCCGGGCGCCACGCGTGGCTTCGTCCTGCCCCTCCTCGAGCAGAGAGGCCTCGCCGCGGGCCGCGACTTTTGGCTCGCCTTCTCGCCCGAGCGCGTCGACCCCGGCAACAAGGCGTTCCCGCTGAAGGAGATACCGACCGTCGTGGGCGGCGTGGACGCCGCCGCCGCGGAGCTCGCCGCCGCGTTCTACGAGCCGGTGGTCAGCGAGGTAATAAAAGTATCGTCGGCGGAGGCCGCCGAAATGTCCAAGCTCCTGGAGAATACGTACCGCGCCGTAAACATCGCCCTGGTGAACGAGCTCAAAGTTATATGCGGTAAGATGGGGCTCGACGTGTTCGAGGTAATCGACGCCGCGGCGTCGAAGCCGTACGGCTTCCAGAAGTTCGCGCCGGGCCCCGGGGTCGGCGGCCACTGCATCCCCCTCGACCCGTACTACCTGGCGTGGCGGGCGCGCCAGTTCGGCCACGAGAGCCGCTTCGTCGAGCTCGCCGGCCGCGTCAACGACGAGATGCCGGAGTACGTCGTCTCGCGGCTGGAGGGGGCGCTGGGCGAGCGCGGCGTAAAATTCGCCGACGCCCGCGTGCTGGTGCTGGGCGTGGCGTACAAGGCCAACGTCGACGACCTGCGCGAGTCGCCCGCCCTGGTCGTCATCGACCTTCTGCGGAACCGCGGCGCCGACGTCGCCTACCACGACCCGTACGCGCCGGCGCTGCCCCGAACGCGCAAGTACGACTTCGGCCTGACGTCGGCCGAGCTCGAGCCGGAGGCCGTGCGGGAATACGACGCCGTCGTCATCGCGACCGACCACACCGGCGTCGATTACGATATGGTGTTCCGCGAAGCGCGGCTCGTCGTCGACGCCCGGGGCGTCGCGCGGCGGCTGGGATACGCCGGCGACAACGTCGTGACCGCATAACCCCACGCTAACGTAGCCGCTATAGAAAAAAGCCGGCCTTCGGGCCGGCTTCTTCGTCGGCGATATTTTATTAAAATGCTCACGCGGGCGGAAACGCGAACGGCTCGAAGCGGTCCTTCGCGGCCTTGCAAATCGGGCACACTTCCGGCGGCGCGTCGCGCGCGGCGAGGTACCCGCACACGCGGCACCGCCACACCTTTATCCCCCCGCCGGCCGTTTGCGCCCTCTGTTTATATTGAAGCCGGTCTTCTTTTTTCGGCGGCCTGCGTTCCGGAATGGCCCGGGCTTCCCTCTTGCCGGCGACGACGTCCTTCGAGACGTACAGCGCGCAGTAACACGCGCCGTATTCGCCCAGGTCGGCGTCGCGGTAGTCGCACGGGCAGATTACGTCGAGGTCTTCTTCGCGGGTGCCCGTCGCGCGGCGGCAGGGGCACGCCGGGTAACCGTAGCGGTTGACGTTGGTGAGCAGCCCCTCCATCAGCGCCCGGGTGAACTCGCGGTCCGGGTTTAGGTGGTAACCGCTCGCCTCCGCCTCGCGCGCGAGCTTTTCGTACAGCGCGTCCACCTCTTTAGGGTCGAGCTCGGCCATAACACACCCCCTTTAAAGTTTTAACAATTCCTTGATCTCATCCGGCCGGAAGCCGACGACGCAGCCTTCATTCGCGATCAGCGTGGGGTAACTCGCGCGGCCGGCGAGCGCCGTTATCTCGGCCTCTATCTCGTCCTGGCGCGCCGGCGGCGCCAGGTCCACGTACTCGTAATCGTACGCCACGCCCCACTCCTCCAGCAAGGCGCGGGTCTTCTTGCACCACACACAGGTCGACAACGCGTAGAGCTTAACGTCGCCCCGGTCCACGGTCCCTTCCACGTGTTCCATAATCGCCCCTTCTCGGCGCCTTTCGAACGGGCGCCGTCGAATTACGCCCGACCGCTAACCGCCGAGCCGGCCTTTTACGTAATCCACCCACGCCGCGACGCCGTCGCCGGTCTTCGCGGATACCTCGAAGACGCTCAGGCCGGCGTTCACGGCCGCGACGTTTTTCTTCAATACCTCCAAGTCCACGTCGAGATGCGGAAGGAGGTCGAGCTTATTTATTACCACCGCCTTCGCCTCGCGGAAAGCCAGCGGGTACTTGAGCGGCTTGTCCTCCCCCTCCGCGACCGAGAGCACGACGACCTTCTCGTCCTCGCCGACGTAGAACTCCGCCGGGCAAACCAGGTTGCCGACGTTCTCGATGAAGACGACGCTGAGTTCGTCGAGCGGTAGGTCCTCGAGCGCCGCGCGTATGAGGTTGGGCGCGAGGTGACATTCGCCGCCGAAGGGGCCGGTGTTTATCTGGACGATGGGGACGTCGAAGCGCTGCAGCCGTTCGGCGTCGGCCGTGGTCGCGATGTCGCCCTCGATTACGCCGGGTTTGATTTCCGCGGCCGCGGCCTCGAACGTACGCTCCAACAGCAGCGTCTTCCCCGAGCCCGGCGAGCCGATGAGGTTGAAGGCGTATACGCCCCCGGCGGCGAGCAGCTGCCGGTTTTCGTCGGCCAGCTTCTCGTGGGCCTCGAGGACCTTCTTAACTATTTTTATCTCCATATGGACCTACCTCGCACCGTCGTCTCGCACCTCGAGCGATTCTATCACCAACTCCCGCCCCGACGTTATCTCGAGGTCGGGCGAGCCGCACGCCGCGCACGCGAACGGGAGCCCCTCCAGCGTAACCGCCTCGCCGCAGCGGCGGCACGTACCCGCCACCGGGACCTCCTCTACCTCGAGCCGCGCCGATTCCAGATCGGTCCCCTTCGTCAACGCCTCGAAGTAGAACGTCATCGCCTCCGGTACGAACGTCGTCAGCGCGCCGAGCTTGAGGTGGACGACGGCGACTTCGCCGACGACGCCCAGCCGCTCCGCCTCTTCGCGGAGCTGCTGCACCAGGCTGTGGACCACCGCCAGCTCGTGCATCTTAGCATATCCTCGGCAGCTGGTCGGCGAGCGGCATCTCCAGGATGCGCGTTCCGCCCACCGTGGTGCGGACGAAGACGCGCTTGGGCTCGGCCACGACTTCGCCGATGACCGCGGCGCGCGCGCCCAGCGGGTGGTTGCGCATCGCGGCCACGAGCGCCTCGGCCTCGGCCGCCGGCGCCACCGCGACCACCTTCCCCTCGTTGGCTACCAGGAGAGGGTCGAGCCCCAATATCTCGCACACCGCGACGACGTCCTCGTTGAACGGTATATTTTCTTCGTATATCTCGACGCCGACGCCGTACGCCGCCGCGACTTCGTTGAGCGCCGCGGCCAGGCCGCCGCGCGTCGGGTCCCGCATGAACTTCAACCCGGGGGCGGCCTCGCGCATCGCGGCGCACAGGCCGCCCAGCGGCGCGCAGTCGCTCTCTATCGTCGCCTCGAGCTTAAACTGCTCGCGCGCCACCATGACGGCGACGCCGTGGTCGCCGAGGGTGCCGCTGAGCACGACCGCGTCGCCCGCCTCCAGCGGCGCCCGCGCCGGCCCGCCGCCGTCGAACACGCCGATGCCGGCGGTGGTGATGAAGAGACCGTCCGCCTCGCCCCGGGCGACGACCTTGGTATCGCCGCAGACTATTTCCACCCCGGCTTCCTGCGCCGCCGCGGCCATAGACACCACGACGCGCGCCAGCGTCGCGAGCGGCAGCCCCTCCTCCAACGTGAAGCTCGCCGACAGATACCGCGGGACCGCGCCCATCACCGCCAGGTCGTTGACGGTCCCGCACACCGCGAGCTTGCCCACGTCGCCGCCGGGAAAGAACAACGGCTTGACCACGTACGCGTCGGTGGTGAACGCGACTTGCCCGGGCGGCAACGTCAACGTCGCGGCGTCGTCGAGCTCGCGCAGCGCCGCGTTGTCGAAATGCCGCGCGAAGACGTCCGCCACCAGCCGCCGCATAAGGAGGCCGCCGGCGCCGTGACCCATTTGTATTAACTCGTCACTCATATTCGAATTTAAACGCCGCGGCGCAGCTCCCCTCGGAAGAGACCATGCACGGCCCCACCGGCCGCGCCGGCGTGCACTCGTCGCCGAAGAGCGGGCAATCCGCCGGGACCTTGGCGCCGGTGAGCACGTCGCCGCAGATGCAGCCGTGGTCGGGGACCGTCTCCTCCGGCTCGACCTCGAGCGCCCGGGCGGCGTCGAGGGCGGCGTACTCTTCGCGTATCGCCAGGCCGCTGGCCGGCAAGTCCCCCAGGCCGCGCCAACGAGAGTCGCAAACGTCGAACACCTCGGCCTGGACCTCCTGCGCCCGCGGGTTCCCTTCCCGTTTGACGACGCGGGAATATTGGTTGTCGACGCGCCGCTCGCCGTCGGCGTATTGCTTCAACAATAAATAAATACCCTGCAGAATATCCACCGGCTCGAAGCCGGCCACGGCGCACGCCAGGCCGTAGTCGCGCGGGATGAACTCGTACGCCCGGGCGCCGATTATCGCGCTCACGTGGGCCGGGCACAGGAAACCGTCGAGGGCTACGTCGCCGCTCTCGCACAACGCCCGCATCGCCGGCGGTATCAACTTGTGCGCGGCCAAGACGAAATAATTCCGGATGCCCGCGGCCGCGGCTTCCTTCGCGGTAGCCGCGACGGTGGGCGCGGTGGTCTCGAAGCCGACGCCCAAGAAGACTACCCGGCGGTCCGGCTCGGCCCGGGCGAAGGCCAAAGCGTCCCGCGCCGAATAGAAGACGCGTACGTCGGCACCCTCCGCCTGCAGCCGCAACAGGTCCGTCGAGCTGCCGGGTACGCGCATCATATCGCCGAACGTCGCCACCGCTACGCCCGGCTCGCGCGCGAGCGCGACGGCGTGGTCGACGTACTCCTTGGGCGTCACGCACACCGGGCAGCCGGGGCCGGATATCAATCGGACGTTGGCGGGGAGGAGCTTCTTCAAGCCGTAGCGCGCCACCGCCATGGTGTGCGTCCCGCATACCTCCATGAACGTGAACGCGCGGTCGGCCGGCGCAACGGCGGCCACGGCGGCCGCGACCTTCCGAACGCGTTCGGCGTCGCGAAACTCCTCCAAGTATTTCAACTCCCGCGCCCCGTATCGAACCCTATCTCGTCGAGGAGCTCGAGCGTCTCGCGCGCGTCCTCCTCGTCCAATATTTCTATCGCGAAGCCGGCGTGCACTATTACGTAGTCGCCCACCTTCGCGTCCGGCGAGAGCGAGAGGTCGCACTCCTGGCGCACGTGCGCCATCTCGACCGTCGCCGTCGTCCCGTCGATTTCGACTATCTTCATCGGTACGCCCAGACACATATTATATGCTAATCCTTCTCCAAACGCGCCAGCGCCGCCGCGGCCTGCCCCAGCGACAGGCCGCCGTCGTTGGTCGGCACCCGCTCGTGAATTAAAACGTCGAAGCCGGCGCCCTCGAGCGTCGGCACCAGTTTACGCAACAAGGTTATATTCTGAAAACAGCCGCCGCCGAGCGCGACCGCACTCAGGCCGTACTCGTCGCGGAGACGGGAGGCGACGTCGGCCGCCATGGCCGCGACGGCGTTGTGGAAGCGCGCCGCTATCGCGCCGGGCGCTGTACCCGCCCGCACGTCCGCTACGACCGCCTCGATTACCGGCGCCGCGTCTATCACCAGCGGTTTCCCGTCGTCGTACGAGAACTCGTACGCGCCGTCCTCTTCGCACGCGACCTGTTGCTCAAACTCCAGCGCGGCCTGCCCCTCGTAATTGACGAAATTGCGGAGTCCCGCCAGCGCCGCGACGGCGTCGAAGAGCCGTCCCATCGAGCTCGTGGGCGGCGCGTTCACGCCCTTGGCCGCGGCCTCCAGCACCATCTCGCGCCGGCCTTCGGGGATATCGTCCAGAAAAGGCAGCGGCCTGCGGAGCGCGTCGTCGCCGTAGAGCTCGCGGAGCCAGGCGAGCGCCATCCGCCAGGGCTCCCGGGCGGCGGCGTCGCCCCCCGGCAGCGGGACGTACTTCAAGTGCGCCGCGCGCTCGTAACCCGCGAGGTCGGCGACCAAAAACTCGCCGCCCCACACGGCGCCGTCGTCGCCCAGGCCCGCGCCGTCGAACGCGACGCCGATAACTTTTCCCTCGTAATACCCCGCGTCCGCGAGGACCGAGGCGACGTGGCCGTGGTGATGTTGGACCACGACCTCCGGTAAGCCCGACGCGACCGCGTAGCGGGAGGCGAGGTAGTCGGGGTGGAGGTCGCGGGCGACCGCCGCCGGCTCGACGTCGAACATCTCCCGGAAGTGCGCGATGCCCTCCTCGAAGGCCTCCAGCGTCGCGACGTTCTCCAGGTCGCCGACGTGGTGCGAGACGAACGCCTGCGAGCCTTTGGTCATGCAAAACGTATTCTTGAGCTCGGCGCCGACCGCCAGCACGCTCGTTTTATACGTGCGGCCCAGCTCGAGCGGAAGCGGTACGTAGCCGCGCGAGCGCCGGACGGCGTACTCTCGGCCGCGGAAGAGCCGCGTCACGCTGTCGTCGACGCGGCGGCCTATGGCCCGGTCGTGTGCCAGGTAATAATCGGCGATGCCGGCGAGGTGCTCGACCACCTTGTCGTCGCGGTAGGCGATGGGCTCGTCGGCGCGGTTGCCGGACGTCATTACCAGGATCTCGACGTCGTCGTCGAACAATAAATGGTGCAGCGGCGTGTACGGCAACATCACGCCGAGGTAGCGGTTTTGCGGAGCGATCGCGTCGGGGAGGTGGCACGGCTCGCGCTTACGCAGGAGGACGATGGGCCGCTTCTCGGAGGTCAACAGCTCGAGTTCGTCGTCACTCATTTCGCAGTACCGCCGGGCTACGGCGACGTCCCGCGCCATAACGGCGAACGGCTTGTCCTCGCGGTACTTACGCGCGCGCAGCTTCTCGACGGCTTCGGCGGACGTCGCGTCGCACGCCAGGTGGTAGCCGCCGAGGCCCTTGACGGCGACGACGCGGCCTTCGAAGAGGAGCTGCTTGACGTAGCCGAGCGGGTCGTCCGCGTCGAGCGGGTTGCCCTCGGCGTCCCACAGCGCGAGGCGCGGCCCGCACGCGGCGCAGGCGTTGGGTTGGGCGTGGAAGCGCCGGTTGCCCGGGTCGTCGTACTCGGCCCGGCAGGCCGGGCACATCTCGAAGGAGGCCATCGTCGTCTTGGGCCGGTCGTACGGCACGCCCCGGATGATGGTAAAGCGCGGGCCGCAGTTGGTGCAGTTGATGAAGGGATACCGGTAACGGCGGTCCGCCGGCTCGAGCAGTTCGTCGAGGCAGTCGCCGCAGGTGGCCAGGTCCGGCGAGACCAGCGTCTGCGCCTCGCCCGGGACGCTTTCCTTTATTACGAACGTATCCTCGCCGGCGGGGGCGAGCTCTTCCTCCTCCACCGCGTCCAGCCGCGCGCGGGGCGGCGGCGCGGCCTGTAGTTGCGTCACGAACTCGTCAATCGCGGCCGGCGGTCCCTCCAGCTCGACGACGACGCCGGCGCCGTCGTTGAGGACGAAGCCGGCCAGGCCGAGGCGTCGCGCCAGGTTGTAGACGTGCGGCCGGAAGCCGACGCCCTGGACGACGCCGGCCACGCGCAGCCTCTTCCTCGCTGTCGTCGTTGCCGGTTTCACGGGGCGCTATCCTTTAATATTCCGAGCACGGCCGCGGCGGCCTCCTCTACCGCGGCGGCGACGCGAGGCGAAAGTTCCTCGCGAAACTCGTACAACCACTCGGCCTCGACCGCGACGACCCTTACCTCCCGGGGCGCGCCGAGTTTAAGTTCCCGAAGGATGGCGAGCGCCGAGGCGAGGTTGACGCCGTGGCTGTGGCCGAGGTGGGCCGTGGGCTCTAGCGCCTCTGCCGCGAATCGATAAACCGTCCCCGGTTCGCCGCCCTCGGTCTTGATGGCGTCGGCCACGACGGCGCGGTCGTAACCGCGAAGGTAGTCCACCAGGTCGAAGCCGCCGGTGCACGCCTCGTCGACGTCGACGCGGGCGGCGAGCTCGGCCGGCAACAACTCGGCCACGCGGCGGGCGACGTGGATGCCGACGCCGTCGTCGCCGCGTATGACGTTGCCGATGCCCAGCACGAGCGTTTTGCCGCGTCTGGCTTCGATTTCGGCGGACATGGGCGTGAATTGTAACATAAAAAATTAGTACCAGCGAGGAGGGAATAAAAAACCCGGCTCGAGGCCGGGTAATCATGGCTAAGCTTATTTTACCGCGTTACGAATAGGCCGAGCTCCAAAAAACAAACCGCCCTGTTTATTACGACTCCTCCGATACCATACCGGGTAAGATGGTACCGCAAGATACTAATATACCGCGGCTTCCTTATTGGTTACTCGCCTTCCACCTCCGAATAAGCTTCGTCTTCTTCGGGCGTTAGCGTTATTATAAAAGAAACGCGAGTTAATTCTTCTTCGGTTATTTTACCGTGAGCGACGGCATCTCGGAGTACCCGCCATAGTGTTTCTTGGCGTTCGGGGTCGTCTTTCCCTTTAAAAACGGTCGAAGTTACGAAACCCGCGATGCGGTTCGTGGCGAGTTCGTCTAGCTCGACCCCCGTGCGGCCGTTCCCAAACGCTTCTTTAATTATTTCCTCTATACGATCCCGTAATGTCTGCATAGTCTTTTACTTCTTACGTAGATATTACCTGCTGCATGCAATAACCTATCCGCGTTCTCGCGCATACCTTCTAAATCGTTAGAACGTGTAGCGGTTAATTCGCGTTCCCGATATAGAGATGTCAACGTATTCGTCGTAAGGTACTTTATAAAATTATTCCAACGGCGTATCACGGCAGACACATTCGTACTTATTAATTGCGATAATAAAGGGCTCTGCGGGCCTACGGATAAAGGGTCGTGCCTAAGGTATGCTAGTAGGTTGTGATATTCCACACCTACGGGTATTGCAACGTGTCCTAACCGATACACGACCAAAGCGCTTAACACGCATTCGACAGAAACACCCCCCAAATAAACAGCTAGCGAATAATATATGCCGGCACGGAATAACGAAGTTCCTTCGTCCAGCCTTTCCCCAGCCGCCTTAATATATTCACTCGGAGTTAAAAGAGGACTCTACGAATGGGGAATGGGTGCCTAACGAAGTCTGTACCGTTCACGCTATTATTATATAGAAACCTTCGAGTTTTTCAACTAAAAAGCGCCCATACGGGCGCTTTTCTATATTAAACGTATCCTGGCTTAGCAGTTGCGCTTGATCGTGCGGCGGAGCTCGCCGTCGGCGTCGTAGATGTCGAACTCGAGGGGCATATTGCCGGAGAGGCTGTGCGCCCCGCAAGCCGTGCCGGGGGCGTAGGCGCGGAACGGGAAAGCAAGCGGCCTCGTCCCGACTTTTAGCTAAATACCTCGCGCGAACGTTTTCAGCGCGCAGCGTTTTCCACGGCGACGACGAAGGACGACCTTCGCGTTCGTTCATTCCATTTCCGTAAAATCTTCTTCTACCCACACACCCCAGAAATCTTCCGGGAATAAGGAGTAATTTCCATTGAACCATTCCAAAATACTCCCGTCGTAATATCCGTACTCATCTTCGAACCGCTCGTAGAAAGTATCAAAATCCATGCCTAGTCTAATGGCTAATATATAATACCGGGCGCCGATATTATCGTTCAGGTTGGTTCGAAGCAGCCGACGGAGGATATCGAGCGCTTTTTCGTTTTCCCCGGCCTCCCACAAATCCTCGGCCTTCGCGAGTAACGCGCGTATAATATGCCGGTTTCCCCAACGATCCCAAGGAAGCTCGTCGGGCCAATTGCCGGCGGCGTCCCTAATCAGCTGCAAGGCGCGGACGTAAGCTTCGTTCAATAAACGTTCCGCCTTGGCGTATTTGCCTCTTTCCAATAATATTTCCCTCAGCGTCAAATAAGAGTCGAGGAAATCCGGGTCCTCGTCGATGAATTCCCGTAACAGCTTTTCGCCCGTTCCGTAATCAAAATCCTCCGAGTCGTAGTAATCGCAAAAATCGTAATACGCGCTCATCACTTCGCGGTCCTTATCGACAAAGACTCTCGCGTCCTTAGGCATATCTTACCTCCGGCTAAGGCCGGCCCGGGCATCCCCTTCTTTTGCGCCCCTATAATATTATCAGCCGTAAAATATGCAATAAAAAAAGGCGGCCCGGAGGCCGCCTTTTAATCGGCAGATCAGGGCCTTTAGCAGTTGCGCTTGATGGTGCGGCGAAGGTTCCCGTCGGCGTCGTAGATGTCGAACTCGAGCGGCGTCTTGCCGGGGAGGGCGTGCGTCGCGCAGGCCATGCAGGGGTCGTAGGCGCGGAACGCCATCTCGACCATGTTCAGCTTCCCCTCGTCGACGTCGCCGCCCTTGATGACGCCCCGGGCGGCGTTGCGCACGGCGAGGTTGATGCCGGCGTAGTTGTGCGTCGTCGCGACGATGAGGTTCATCGCGGTGACGATGCCGTTCTCGTCGGTGTCGTAGTCGTGGATGAGGTGGCCGCGCGCGGCCTCGATGGTCCCGACGCCGCGGCTCGGCGTCTCGGTCGGGATATTGCGGATGTGCTCGTCGAGGATGTCGTCGTCGTTCATGTAGTCGAGCCACAGCTCCGCGCCCTGGGCGCCCTCGATGATGCGGGCCCAGTGGTAGGCCAGCGAGGCGTGGACGGGCTTGCCGCCCAGCGTCGCGTACATCTTCTCGAACTCGGCCTGCGCCACCGGCGTCTGCATCCCCTCCGAGGCGTTGAGCCGCCCCAGCGGGCCGCCGCGGTAGATGCCGGAGTCCTTCCCCGTGACCCAGCCCTTCCAGCCGACGCCCTTGAGGTACGTCACCTTGAGGTAGGTCCAGGGCTCGACGTGCTCCTCGATATAGTCGAGGTAGTCCGTGCCCTCATACTTCGCGAACTCGTTGCCCTCCGGGTCGACGATGCGCGTCATGCCGTCGTAGAAGTCGACCTTGTTGTCG
>Ga0307378_10001670_pt1 | contig 35446 bp, 28 predicted proteins | sample UN1MG_FD_202238 | JGI IMG/M metagenome (GOLD analysis project Ga0307378, IMG submission 202238) | Soil microbial communities from Risofladan, Vaasa, Finland - UN-1 | ecosystem: Environmental > Terrestrial > Soil > Coastal area > Acid sulfate soil | place: Finland: Risofladan, Vaasa | collected... | reverse complement strand
TTCGCAGGATAGAGATTGCCACGGCCACATGCTGTGGCCTCGCAATGACGACAGGGGAAATTTCCAGCTTTGAGAGCAAGCATTTAAGAACGAAAAATCGCCTGCCAGAATATCTGGTCGCACCCGGATAAACAAGCAAATTGTTTGCACTGGACAAATCCACCTAAGAGTTATACAATTTTAGTTTAAGAGAAATTTATTGTCATACAACACGAGAGGTAACTAAGGAATGAATCAGAACTTCAAAAATATGTTTCGTGAATACGATGTTCGTGGACGAGTGAATGATGAAGAGCTTAACGAGGATAGCGCTTCGCTGATAATCAAAGCGTTCGGGACCTGGCTCGGAAAGCTCGATCAGCCGAGCAAAACTGTTGTCATTGGCTACGACAATCGTTCTTATTCTCCGCGACTTTCTGAAGCTGCCAAAGAGGCAATGGTGCAATGCGGATTTCATGTGATCGATGTCGGTCTGAGTTTGAGTCCTGTTGTCTACTTTGCTCAGTACCACTGCAAATCTCCCGCCGCAATTATGATTACAGCCAGTCACAACCCGGATGGTTGGTGCGGATTTAAGCTCGCCCACGGCTACTCGAAGACGCTGGGGCCCCAGGAAATCAAAGAACTTTATTCCGTCGTGGAAAGTGAAGAATTCGCAGAAACGAGCAGTGGCAGTATCGAACAAGTTGACGTTCGGGACGATTATATCAATAGTGTAGTAAGACGGATAAAAATGGGCGAGTCTGGTTTTCCTCGTATTGTCATCGAAGCCGGAAACGGTGGAGCCGGAGTCTTTGCCTGGGAGGTTTTCTACAGGCTGGGATGCCCCACTTTCCAACTGTATTGCGATCCTGATATGAGTTATCCGCATTACTTCCCCAATCCCTCGGATCTCGATGCAAGAAAACGTCTGCGTGAGATGGTGACACATCAATACATCCATGCTGACGTCGGGATCGGTTTTGACGGCGACGGTGATCGAATCGGGATTATTGACGAGCATGGACAGGATATTTGGAGCGATAAGCTCCTTATGATTCTGGCAAGACAGTTACTTGAAAAAAAGCCGGGTTGTAAAATCGTTTTTGACGTAAAATGTACTCAGGCACTCCCCGATGTCATTAGAGCGTACGGTGGCGAACCTATCATGTGGAAGACCGGACACTCTCACATCAAGGCCAAAATGCATGAGACCAAAGCCGATTTGGCTGGAGAACGGAGTGGACACATTTTCGTGGGTGGAGACGATTATTACGGTTTCGACGACGCTATATTTGCTGCCGCCAAACTGGTTGAATACTTGTCCCACGTCAAGAAACCAATCACCGAGATTCTGAATTCCTTCCCTCAATACGTTACCTCGCCCGAAATCAAGGCCCATTGTCCGGACCAGACTAAGTATAAAATTGTCGATCAGTTGATAGCCGACTTTAAAGGGGAGTACGGCTCGCATGTGAACGACATTAACGGGGCAAGAGTGCTCTTTGACAATGGATGGGGTTTGGTTCGTGCGTCCTCGAACCTGCCGGAGTTGGTTCTAATCTTCGAAGGCAAAACAGAAGAGGACATGGTGCATATACGAGACATATTCAAGGCGAAACTGGATACCTACGAGGACATTGACAGTCACTGGGAATACGATGTACGCTAATGCATAGCGTGGGCTCTCATGAGTACCCTCTACCAAGACCTATAGTCGGCGGTGAGTTCAGGGAAGCGATGACTTCGATGACACGGCAATTGGAATAAGTACTTAATCAGACTACGGACAATCTGGAGTTACATTCAAGGTCAGTTATGAAAAATGAAATCGATAAAATTGTTCAGACTGTAAATAAAGCGATAGAGAAAAGCAGTGCCTTATTAATTGAACGGTGGAAAGATGGCATTGCAAATCCGATCCCCTTTGATTTGAAGGATGATCTCTCTCCTGTTACCGAAACGGACAAACAAATCGAAACAGAAATCAGGAAAATAATTGCAGAAGATCACCCCGACCATAGTGTAATCGGCGAAGAATTGGGCGTAGAGAATAATGAGGATTCTGTTTATAAATGGATAATCGATCCTATTGATGGGACAAAACAGTTTATTCGCGGCATGCGATTCTTTGGGACACAAATTGCAGTAATGCGCGAAAATCAAATGATAGTAGGTGCATCAAATGCGCCTGCCCTCAATGAAAGAATTGTGGCCGTGAAAAATGAAGGCACAAAGCTAAATGGAAAACCGATACGAGTCAGTAACATCGATACATTGAATAGATCCTTTTTTTCACATGGTGATATCAAATACTTTGCCCAGACCAACACACTGCAACAGCTTATTCGTCTTTGCACAAACTCATGGGGAAATCGGGGCTTTGGTGATTTCTGGAGTTACCATCTCGTCGCTCAGGGACAAATTGACGCTATGCTCGAAGCAAAAACATCTATCTGGGACATAGCAGCTATTTCTTTGATTGTAACGGAAGCCGGTGGCGCGGTTAGCGACTTTGCCGGCAATCCAATTGACGAAAAAAGCACCTCGATTGTTGCTTCAAACGCCCGCATCCATGATCTGATTCTTTCTGAACTACATAGAATATAATTTCTCTATAAAAGGAATTCTTTTGTAGATACATATAATGTGCCCTTTTCATTGGTTGAAAACCATGATGACTGGTTCAGTCAAGCGGTGTTTGGGATCTCGATATTAGGAGCGGAGAACAATGCAAGCTGAAAAAGATGTATTTCACTATGCCAAATCCTTTTTTGGATTCAACAATAAGAATAAGAATATTACTATAGTTGTTCCCCATGTGGAGCAAACACGTGCTCTTTCTCTTCGGTGTAAAAATTATCCGCTTTTTAACTATGAAATTTCCCCTGACGACGCCTTTTCTACCTTTCGCATACTGGGTCTGTTAACTACAATTTACGGTAAAAGGAGAAATATTTCCATTGTAAATGACGTAGCGTACAACGACGATCGGACAAGTAATTGTGTTTTTATTGGAGGCCCCCCTACAAATGCGTACATTCATTATCTTACCCGGAAGGGCCCTTTGAAATTTGGGGAAAATAATGAGCAGCGAGCTATCCATGGTTTAAAAGATATTTATTGGATCGAGTTCAGAGAGCATTCCAACAAGCACAACACCCAGCGAATCGTAGATTCGCTTTCGATAAAAGAAGATTATTGCCTGATCTCGAAGAATACCGTTAACAATCATGTCCAATTTGTTATCGGAGGACTTCGCGCATATGGCCAACGAGCATCATATGACTTTCTTGATGACAGTAAATTTTATCGCGAGGTTGAAGCTCTCTTTGAATACCCTTTTTTTCGTATACTCGTCAGAGTAGGAGTGAAAAATTATCAAATTACTGATCCATGTGAAATTGTTGAAGCAGAAAAATCAGAAAATGAATGGAAGATCAACAAAAACAAATTAAACATTTTTTTGTCTTATGTAAGTGACGATTGGGCAACAAAGGTTTGTCTCCTTGAAGAAAGGCTGAAACAGGAATATTTCAACGTATTTGTCGCTAATAGAGATATTCCCCCAGCAGACGACTGGGAAAAAGCTATCAGAGAAGAAATTGAACATAGTGACGTGGTCATGATATGTTTTTCACAGGAGTATTTAAAAAAACAAAAAGCATATGTTGATAAAGAACTTGAAATAGCATTAGAATTGAAAAAAAACATCATTCCCGTTCGCTTCGATGAGTGTCCAATTCATTCTCCTCCGTTAGAGAAAATCCATTGGTCTAATCTATTCGGTGATTGGGAGAAAAAGATGTCTGAATGGACAATGGAGGACTGGACAAGGGAAAAGAATCTGCGAAAATTAATCAAGACACTTTATAAAATAAAGCTTAAAAAGAACTCAAATGATTAACAGAACAAAAATTGCCTGGTCGGAACCATACATCGGAGAAAAAGATTTCTTCGCATTGAAAAGCTGCTTTGAAACAAAGTGGATATCCCAGGGCATAAAAGTGCAGGAATTCGAAAAAAGGGTAGCCCTGTGTGCCGGCCGCAAATTTTGTGTCGCGGTGAACTCGGGCACATCCGCTTTGATCTGTTCGTTAATTGCATTAGGTGTTGGACCAGAATCGGAAGTCATTATTCCGGCGATGTCGTTCATCGCGCTTCCGCATGCAATACATTTAGCCGGCGCCGTACCGGTCCTTGCGGATATCGACAAAAAAACAGGTATCATTACATCAGAAACGGTTAGGCCGTGCATAACGGAAAAAACAAAGGCCGTAATCGGGATCGATTACAGCGGACATACGAACGATTTCAGCGACCTTTACGATCTGTGCAGACAGAAAGAAATTTCTTTTATAGCCGATGCTGCTTCATCCTTCCTTGCAACTAACAATGGAATCCCAGCCGGTTCAATCGGAGATGCGGCTATTTTTAGTTTTCATTCGGCAAAACCGATTACGACCGGAGAAGGTGGGGCGATCGTTACAAATAACCAGGAAATGTACCGTGCAATGCAGGAGATTCGGAATCACGGAGAGATTGACGGCTACAAATATGTCTACCATAGACTTGGCTGTAATTTTCGCATGACTGATATAGCTGCGGCACTTGGAATATCACAAATAGAAAATAGTGATTTCATAGTAAAAAAGAGAGGACACGTTATTAAAAAATATCTCGAGAGCCAAATACTGAGAGAGCATGCTTACATTTGTTTTACCGATCCGGCGTATGTTTCAAATGGGTTTTCATTCACTGTACTAATTAATAATCGCGATACTATTCAGCAATCACTTCACGAATCAGGCATAGAAACCAGAAGCATGTGGCCGTTATGTGTACACGAGCAACCTATTTACAAAAAATTGAAGGTGAAAATAACCGGCGACTGTATCGGCGCTCGTTCTTTTTCGCGTACATGCTTGTCGCTCCCGGTGCATTGCTCACTTGATGATGATGCCATAGAATTCATAAAAGAAAAATTCGAGGAACAGATAGCACAACATGAACCAGCCTAAATTACTACAGTTCAGATATTGTCCGTTTTGTGGAGATAACAGTGTAGAACTGAATATCGATCAATCACGATATCAGTGTCTTAATTGTCACAATGTTCATTATATAAATTCTAAACCTTCCGTATGTGCCGTCATTGTTCGAAGTGACAGCATTCTACTGGTTTCCGACTCATCAGAAAAAAACCCGCTGTGGGATTTCCCGGGCGGATTTCTTAATTATGGTGAAAGGCCGGAAGATGGTTTACGAAGAGAGTTACTTGAAGAGCTTGGAGTTGAAGCAGAGGCCGGAAAATTGCTTGCTGCAAAAATCGACACCTATTCATCTGATTCGGATTTTTCTTTGAATCTGTTTTATGCTGCAAAGTTGAAATCAGAACCGATACCGGTTGGAAAAGAAATAAAAGAGGTAAGATGGTTCAAGTTTGACAGGCTGCCGAAAATTAAATTCCAAAGTACAAAAGATATGATCCTATCTTTACAAAAGTGACAATCCCGATTATTAATGATTTGTCATGAAGACCCTGGCAAGGATCAATTAATCCATTGTTCACAATACCTTCCTAATCAGTTGCTGCAAGAGTTCTTTGGCAATGGATATTATATCGGAATCCAACGGGAATTTAACATGATGGCATATTCATTTGCTTGTTGACATTCCAATTACTATCGGTTTATAGTATTTGATAAATCTTATTACTCAAACTGACCGATTCGCGCTGTCATCCCTGCGAAAGCAGGGATCCAGGAACGTAATGGATTTAGTGGATTCCCGCTTTCGCGGGAATGACAAATAGTGTACGTTGTTGTGATTGAATGACTTACCATGTCGTTCGACTCAAAAACGGTCAGTTTGAGTTATTAGTTTTTTGCGTTTAATCACTAAGAATTAAAAAAGAGGTTTTTGAAATCTAAGGTATGGATCCTACAATTTTCAAGACTGATGAAATAACGGGCGTTTATCCCGACCGGCTTAACGAGGAGGATGCGTGGAAAATAGGCTGCGCTACAGCCCGATTTCTGAGATCGCTTCTTCGCGGTTACGAGCGGGGACAGGCTGCTTCTCAGTCGCTGTGCGTCGGCCGTGATATGAGAACGCACAGCGAAGCGATAGCCAAGGCCCTTATCAAAGGAATGAACTCCACGGGCGCAAATGTGATAGATATAGGAATGATTGATACGCCCCAGATGTATTTCGCAATCAATCATTTTGGCACGTGCGGAGGTGTTCAGGTTACGGCTTCGCATACTCCGGCCAAATATAACGGATTCAAGATATCCGGCCTGGACGCCAAGCCGATCAGCGGCGATACCGGCCTGAAGGATATAGAGCATATCGCAATGGCCCTGCTTCATACCAAAGGCAAGGCTACCGGCTCGATCGAGAGCCGTGATTTGACCGCTGAATACAAAAAGCACGTACTGAAGTTTCTCAGGTCAAATGTAAAGAAAATGAAGATTGCTATCGATGCTTCCAATGGAATGGCGGGCAAGATGGTGCCGGCGATTTTCGGCAAGCTGCCGATAGAAATAATCGAACTTAACTTCGAGCACACCGGCAAATTCAAACACGAGCCGAATCCGCTTATCGAAAGTAATCTGGCCGAACTGAAAAAGGCGGTAAAGAAAAACAAGTGTGATTTCGGCGTATGCTTCGATGGTGACGCCGACAGGCTGATGATGATTGACGAGAAAGGCAATACTATCGGCTGCGACCTGATGACCGCTATGATGGTGCCCTATTTCCTGGAGAAAGAGCCGAAATCGAAGGTTGTTTACGATTTACGCAGCAGCAGAGTCGTCGTCGAGGAAATCATCAAGCACGGCGGCACGCCGCGAAGAGAAAGAGTGGGACACGCTTATATGAAGAAAGCTCTGCGGGATTCGCACTCGGTATTCGGCGGAGAACTTTCGGGGCATTTCTATTACCGCGACAATTTCTATTCCGACTCGGGTATGATTACCCTGGTGCACGTAATAAACATTGTCAGCGAAGCAAACATCCCGATAAGCGAGCTAATCAGTCCGCTGCGAAGATACCACAACAGCGGCGAGATGAACTTCACGGTTGAAAACAAGCAAGCTAAAATGGACGAGCTGGCAAGAAGATACAGCGACGGGCAAATCGACCACCTGGACGGCGTGACAATCAGTTATAAAGACTGGTGGTTTAATTGCCGGCCGAGTAATACCGAGCCGCTGCTGCGATTAAATATAGAAGCCAAGAGCAAAGAGCTGCTCGATGAGAAGCTCTCTGAAATGACCGGACAGCTCAGCGAGCCCGAATGATTGATTTATTTTGAATGCAGATTCCCGTTTTTTTGGGAATGACAAAGGAATAATTAATCATGGAAATTCACACGAAAACATATCAGACGCCAAACGGCCTCGTTGAAGGCGTGCAGACCAAATGGGCGGGTTTCAATATCCTGCTGGTGACCGGCTCGAAAGGTTTTCTGGCCTGCCCCGCGATAGACATCGACGCCTGTGAAAGATACGGCGTCGCCGCAGCGATAGTGGAAAGCACGCCGGACAACCCGATAGGCACGCTGGAACGATTTGGCAACCGAAAGGTCACAAAAGCAAACGCAAAAGCCAAAGCCCTCGGCATTGAAGAAGGAATGAACGTGACCGAAGCCTTTGTGCTTATAGCGTAATTCGGAGAAAATCCGGCGAATTTTTTACAAAAGCAGGAGATTATTATGAAAGAAAACAGTCTTTCCCGCCGCCGATTTATAGCCGGTGTCGGTGCTGTGATCGGCGTTGATGTAACCACGAAAAGGACAACCATCGCATTCGGGGGCGCAAGCAGAGCCGGCTCCGCACGAGCAGTGCCGTTTCGCTACTGTTTCAACACCAGCACGATTCGCGGACAAAAGCTGAGCCTGGAAAAGGAGATCGAAATTACCGCCCAGGCAGGCTATAATGCAATCGAGCCATGGGTTGAAAAAATCCACAGTTACGTCAGAGACGGCGGTAATCTCAAGGATATTCGCAGGAAAATCAGCGATTCGGGCCTTACCGTCGAAAGCTCTATTTCCTTTTTTCAATGGATTGTGGACGACGACGCCCAGCGTGCCAAAGGCCTCGAACAGGTCAAGCGGGACATGGATGTGCTGGCCCAAATCGGCGGAAAGCGCATCGCCGCTCCTCCGGCCGGCGCCACACGCCAGGCGGGACTCGACCTGATGAAGGCTGCCGAGCGGTATCGCGCCCTGCTGGAGCTGGGCGAGCGGATGGGCGTTGTGCCACAGCTCGAATTATGGGGTTCTTCGAAGAATCTGCACCGGTTGGGACAGGGGATGTTCGTGGTGATTGAGAGCGGCCACCCGAAAGCGTGCCTGCTGCCGGACGTCTATCACACCTACAAAGGCGGTTCCGATTTCACCGGCCTGAAACACATAAGCGCCCACGCCATCCAGGTCTTTCACTTGAACGACTATCCCGCCGAGCCGCCGCGTGAGACGATAAGCGACCGGGACCGTGTCTATCCCGGGGACGGCATCGCCCCGCTGACGCAAATCATCCGCGACCTGCAAGCCAACGGCAGCCGGGCTTTTCTGTCGCTGGAGCTGTTCAATCCAACCTATTGGAAGCAGGATCCGCTGGCCGTGGCGAAGACCGGTCTTGCGAAGATGAAGGACGCGGTAGGCAAGGCATTAGACGCAAGCTAAAACTGGAATTTCAGCTACATCTTTCACGAATCGAGCTAAAGTCACGACCCCGGCACAATTGCGGTAAAAGAGGGAAAAACATGAAAATCAAAAAGTATTATCTCATTTTGGCTGTCGCTGCCGGATTTTTCTGCGCTGCGGGTCCGGGCCAGGCAGAACAATCTCTTTCCGGTGATAAGCCTCTGTTAATCAACCAGCCTCATCCGGCTTTCGCCGGGATTGATAAATTGTATGTCGTTGTGTTGCGATATGGCGCAAAACAGGACAAAGATATGCCGGCTTGGAAACAGCTCGAAACAGATGTAAAAGAAAAGGTACGCCGGGCCGGCATAGACTTAGACACACCCACGGCAGATAACATTTTAAGCATACCGGAACTAAGGATTTACGTCAGCACGCTCAACATCGAAGATTCGCAGCAGCATGTATTCCACATTCGGACGGCATTGGCAAGGGCCGTATGCCTGAAAGACAAACGAAATCCGGTTTTCAAGGCCGACATCTGGCAGTCGGCTCCGGTAATGCAGACCGTATCGGCGGAAAACATGCCTGCTAAAGTAACTGATGTCGTGCTGGAACAGGTTGAAGGCTTCATCAACATATTTAAAGCAACAAATCCGCCAGGTACAAAACCATCGGATGCCGGTATAAATGAAATAGCTCCATCGAACAATCCGGCTGAACAAGGAGAAACAGATGTGGATTCCGCGGCTGCCGGATACGTATATGTCGCATCGAACAGCAGTAATATTTTCCACAAACCGGATTGTCGCTGGGCCAGGAACATCTCGCAGGGAAACCTCATAACCTATAAGAGCAAAGACGAAGCAATAAGGGCAGGGAAAAGACCCTGTAAAACGTGCAATCCATAAGGACCGATTCCGACCCGGGCAATCGAACCGGCGGATAATATTCGTATGAGACTTCAATTTATTTTATGTAAGGTAATGCAGAGAGAGGCGTATTTTTGTGCCGCCCGCTCTAAGAACGTTGTAGATGTAGTTTTGATGCCGCAGGGCCTGCACGATGAGCCGGACAAGCTTCGCGAAGAAGTTCAGAAAGCTCTGAATAATACCCACGACATCCAGGGGCGTTCCTATGACGCTTCTCTGCTCGGCTATGGCCTTTGCAGCAACGGAATTGTCGGCTTGTCGGCGAAAATCCCGATTGTCGTGCCGCGGGGACATGACTGCGTTACGCTCCTGCTCGGTTCGAAGGAAAAATACCAGGAATATTTCGACTCTCACCGAGGCGTATACTGGTACAGCGCCGGCTGGATAGAGTCCGGCAAGCAGCCCGGCAAAGAACGGTACGAGAACCTGCTCAAGGAGTATAAGGAAAAATACGGCGACGATAACGCTCAATATCTAATGGAAATGGAACAAGGGTGGATAAAGCAGTACAATTGGGCAACGTATATCGACTGGGGTTTTGCCAACTCGAATGAATGCAGGGATTATACGAAACGCTGTGCCGAATTCCTCAACTGGAACTACGATGAGCTAAAGGGCAGCCCGGTTCTTATGCAGAAGTTTGTCGACGGCGACTGGGACGAAAGCGATTTTTTAGTCGTCAAACCCGGCCGGAAGATTAAGGAAAACCTGACCGAAAAGGGCATAATTAAAGCCGAGTAGATACAGGCTCGCTTTAAGCTGTATTATGGAATTAATTACAATCATAGTCATAGCTGTCGGGCTGGCAATGGATGCTTTCGTGGTCTCTATTGTCAGCGGGGGCGCGTACAGGCAGTTACATGTTAAGCACGCGCTGCGAATGGCCCTTTTCTTCGGGGCTTTCCAGGCTTTTATGCCGCTGATAGGCTCTCTGGCGGGACTGAGTTTGAAGGATTACATAGCAAATTATGACCATTGGGTCGCCTTTGCTCTTTTAGCGGCGGTTGGCGGCAAAATGATTTACGAGTCGTTCAAAATCAGATCCGTTGGGGAAAATCCCGACCCGTCTAATATTTTTGTTTTGCTTGTTTTGTCCATCGCAACCAGTATTGACGCCCTGGCAATCGGCATTACACTTTCACTTATCACCAGTTCTATCGCCCTGGCGGCGACAATCATAGGTCTGATAACCTTTGGGCTTTCCTATACAGGAGTTCTCATCGGCAAGAGATTCGGGCATTTTTTCGAGAACAAAATCGAAGCTCTCGGCGGACTGGTTCTTATAGGTATCGGCGTAAAAATAATGTGCGAGCATTTAATTTTTTGAGCTATACTTGCAGTCCTGTGAAAAAATATTATAATTTGTATGCTTTCAAACCAAACTGGATAGTCGTAAAATGGCAGGCTGACCTGTTTGATCGCAAGGGATGTTTTATGGTTTCTAAGGTATATATTATTAAAGCTTCTGTTGATGACGGCCCGAAGAAGATTTCTGAAAAGGCCCGCAGGCTGTTTAAGGCCGGCGGTTTTGCAGAATGTTTTAACGAAAATGATTTCACCGCGGTTAAGGTCCACGTCGGTGAAGGCGGCAACAATACGTACGTAAAAGCTCCGTATATCAAGGGATTGGTGGATGAGCTGATCGAATTGAATACAAAGCCGTTTGTGACCGATACTACAACGTTATACGTCGGTCGAAGGCATAATGCCGTCGACCATACGATTTTGGCTACAGAGCACGGTTTTAGTATGGACGGATTAGGAATACCGTTTATTGTGCCGGACGGATTGTCCGGGACGGCCGAGACTGTTGTGAAAGTCAACGGCCGGATTAACAAAGAGGTCTTTATCGCGTACGATATTACAAGAAGCCAGTCGATTCTCTCGGTGGCTCATGTTACAGGCCACGTTGCCGCGGGACTCGGAGCTACGCTGAAAACGCTGGGAATGGGCTGTGCAAGTAAAAAAGGTAAAATGAAACAGCATGCCGCCCTTAAGCTGAAAATCAGCAACGACTGCACTCGATGCGGCGTATGTTACGATCATTGCCCGGCTGATGCAATTACACTTGACGATGTCAAGGCACACATCGACCAGGACAAATGCATCGGCTGCGCGGAATGTATGGCGGTGTGCAGATTCGGCGCCGTAGCGTGCAATTGGGGCCAGGAAACGGAAGTTTTGCAGAAAAGTATCGCCGAGCACGCTTTGGGAGTACTGAAAGGCAAAGAAAAAAAAGCAACATTTTTTAATTTTTTATTGTCAATAACCAAAGATTGTGATTGTTTTGATACACCTGATATGCATAAAATAGTTCAGGATATTGGCATAATCGCTTCAACCGATCCTGTGGCCGTCGATAAAGCGGCACTGGACCTGGTGGAAAACAAAAGTGAAAAAAAACTGGCTGAATTGCTGGGCAATGTTAAACTTGACACAAGTTGTCAGATCGTACACGGCGAAAGTATCGGGCTCGGAAGTAGTAATTACGAGTTAATAGAGATTGATTAACAAGTTAACAAAAGTATGAGGATTCCACATGGCTCTTGGACAAATTATAAGAGAAAGACGTGAACAGATGAAGCTGACACTGGACGAGGTCAGCAATCGCATCGGGTTTTCAAAACCGTATCTATCAACAATTGAGACCAGTAAAGTCAAAAATCCGCCGAGCGATGACTTACTGAACAAGCTCGAAGAGGTGCTTGGATTTGAGCAGGGCCTGCTGCTGCACATTGCTCATCTCGAAAGGATGCCTTCGGATATTCGTCAGAAATATGAAACCGCGGAGGCAGAGGTTCAGAAATGGCGGCAGATTGTCAAGAATGTAATTGACAAGGAAGTCAGCCCGAATAAGCTCGGCAAGCTTGTTTCCAAGAAAAAGTTAAAAATGAAGCAAGACAGGGTTCCTTTGTCGGCAGGCCGATTGGTCCCGGTGATCAACAAAGTCTCGGCCGGTTATCCGAGAGATTTTAACGACCTGGACTATCCTGTGGGTATAGCCGACGACTATATCCGCTGTCCGGACGTGCACGACCCTAATGCCTTTGCCGTTCGCGTGGTCGGCGATTCGATGGAGCCGAAATTTAGCGAGGGAGATATCGTGATTTTCTCGCCGGCCGCGGAAGTTAACAGCGGCGATGACTGCTTTATCCGTTTCACGATGCCGCACGAGACCACCTTCAAGAGGGCTTTCTTCGAGTCGAAGGACAAAGTGCGGCTCCAGCCGAGAAACGATAAATATGCTCCCGCAATCGTAGAAGGCAAGCGCATCAACGGCATCTACCGTGCCATAATTAAGCACGAAATACTGTAGATACGCAAAACTCGGGCGACTATGATATTCAATTGACATCGGAGCCGGCGACGAGTGAAAGTTATACAAAGGCTTTCGAATCGCCGGCTTAAGCGGGTACAATATCCGGCTTTATTCTACGATAAACCAGGTAATACTCCTCGGGGCCATATCGACCGGGATCTCGACATTATATTCCCGGTCAAGCACATATTCGCTGCTATTTCCCTGCCGCTCGCGGATACTTGCTGTTTGGGTCAGTCCCATGTAGTACAGCGGAAGTTTCATCTTTTTTCTTACCGCGAGGTCCAGGGGATTATAGACCATTGCCAGGCCCTTGTGCTTCAGTTTCGGATTGACGTGTAAAATACAGTCGATATCGCGTCCATCAGGCCGGCGCACGTGAATGATGTCCGAATCGAGTATGTCCCGGTATTCTTTGTAAAAGTCCACCCACTTTTTTACGAGCGCTTTTGTCCGGTCGGTGTCGTACAAGCGCGGGCCGCGATAGCAAGCCTGGACGCCCGAGCCGAAATTCTGTGCAAGGTGCGCACCGTAAGCATCGAGATGCTCGGACAGCGGTTCGAGCGTGGCGGCGGCTCCGCCCCCGTGGTACTGGACCAGCGGCACGAACATCCAGCCCATGCTCGGCGTTTTCTTCCAGGTGCCGTCGAAAATGTTCTGCCGGCCGAGAATAATCTGCCTTTCCCGGGGCAGCGACCAGTTGACCTCCCGGTATCCCATGGCACTTTTGTTCGAGCCGTTCAGAAAATACCAGTCCGGGACATTCAGATATACCCCCCTGCCGCGGCACCATTTGTAGAAATCGGTGATTTTCTTCCATTGCTTCCATTGCGAATCGTTGAGGCCGTGATGGCCCGGATGGCTGGTCGAGGCGCAAACGTCGCCCGGATAAGAACCATCATGTTCGAGCAGGTCCAGACCGGTCTGCTCGATAAAGGTTGTTATTTTCTCGAAATAGTCGATGCCCCACCTGCTGCACAGGCACGGCGAGTTGCCGAAAATCGCCCCGCCGGATTTGCCCGTTTCAGGATTGATAGCATCATGCTCGTCGCTTATCCTGCGGCTGGCTAAAAGCGAATAGCCGCCAAGCTCGATGCCCTTGCTGTGGGCGTAATCTACCAATTCCTTGATCTGTGCCATATAATCCGGCTCGACATTTTCCATATCAAAACCGCTGCCGAAGGTCATTATGACCATTTCGAACCCTACCTCGGCGCACTGGTCGATTGCCAGGCGGACCGATTTCGTGTCCGCGTTACGAACGTGCATGATAATTGGATTTTCCGTGCTCCACGGCGCGATAGTACGGTACATTCGCCGCAGCGACAGGCCCTTGCGTTCCCGTTCGGTGCTGTCGTAGATCAACTCAAACGTCCGAAAAGATTCAAAAGTTCCCCCCTGCTCAATCATCAAATCGGGTCCTATGGGCGGCCGGACTTCCAGCATTGCCGGCGTCTTTCGCTTATAGTTGACCTGCGTGCCGTACTGCGGATCGGCAACCCAGTACGCCGTTTCGTTGGCATTTCTCGAATCGTCCCCATGAAACTCGTAGTCGCTCTCGACGTGAATATTCGGATACTCCCATTGAACGGGTTCTTCCACCAGGGACTCATACTCCACCGCTGCCAGAATCTCGCTGGTAAAGGTGTTGAGCCTGACCGGTTTGTCGCCGCCGTTGTGGATGGTCAGCCGTTTTGCCAGCAGCGGAATGCCCTGGTACATTTCATAGTGGATTGACAGCTTTAGTCCTTTAAGCTTATCGCCCGGCGGCACAAAATGCAGCGTCAGCGATTTTCCGGCCGGCGGCCAGGCTGTTTGAGCCGAACAACGCTTGCGCTTCCAGCTAAAACGTTCCTTAATATCGCCGAGCTCAAAATCGCTTAACTGAAAGGCATCGGGGTTGCCGCTCATCGAATCAATCGTCCCGGCCTGCAGATATGCGTATTCGAGCTGCCCCTGCAAGCCACCGATTTCATACTTTTGTCCATCAAGCTCGACTATCGCTTCCGGTTTAATACCCCGGATGATGGATTCTCCGGTCATCAGGTTATCATAGGCGACAGTAGCAGCATTTGGCCGGATGCGAAACGTTCGGCTGATAAGAGAGTTGCTCAGAACAATTTCCCTGCCCTCGAAACGTTTTTCGATCTTGACCGGCTCTTTGATTTGTCTGACCAGCCAGTCCGCACCGATTGCCTCGCCCGAGGCCATAAGTACGGCGAATATAACCGTTATCATTACTAATATTGGTTGTTTTGTCATAATCATAAGTCTGCTATTGCTTTGATTTCTCAAGATATCGTTCCTCTGCAATCGTTCTAACTGATATTTTTTTGACCGGCTACGGCCAGGACCAAGGCGAAAACTTTTGATGCACCGGCTTGTTTCAGTGTTTTTGAGCACTCATTCAACGTCGCACCGGTTGTTTTGATATCATCAATAAGGCAAATCTTTCGGCCGGCAAATTCATGTCGATAGCGGACGGCAAAAGCGCCGGCAACATTTTTTGCTCGCGCAGCGGGACTTACCATCGCCGGCTGAGCCCTGGTTCGGCGGATACGGACGAGGTCTGTGCTGATTTTAGCCGTTGGATGTGTTAGTTTCCCGGCTAAGACATGTGACTGATTATAGCCGCGAACAAAACGTCTCGACCAATGAAGCGGCACAGGAACAAAAAGTTCTAAATCATTAAAGAAACCGCTTCCCTGTAAAGCGGAATTGGCTAAAAAGCCCAGTACCGAATCAAGTTCCGTCCTGCCATTCTTAAAAACCAATATCATTTTCTGCAAGGTCTGGTCGTAAACTCCGGCCCGAGCGATCCTGTCAAATCGCACTTCTTTACCCTGACAGTCGGGACAAGTACCCGCCAGCATAGCAAATCTGCCGGCGTCTCGGCCGCAGCGCCGGCAGTAATCGGCGCCTGTGCAGACAACAAGCCGATCCCAGCAATTTTTACACAGTTTGTTGTCGGTATCGCTAATACTTTGGCGACAATTTACGCATACTGTGGGCCAAAGAAGCTGATTTAAGCTTTGCAGAGCGAACGTGATGGTCTGTTTTACAACAATATTTATCCCTTCTGATCTTTCTTTGTCCACACCGGCAATTATATTATAGAAGTTAAAATTAACCAGAAAGAAAGCTGCATCTATCGTTAGTTCCTTCGAGCATAAATCGCCACATCATAAGATATACTACTTTTATATTCAGCTATACTAATGTTTTTAAGGCCCATTAAAGATAATAAAATAAAGTAACTATTTTATAAGTACTTTATATACAATGCATTGCGCACTATTATTTATTGATTGCCGATGTATTTTTCTGAATCTGGAATTGACTAATGTTATGTTGGTTGTTATAATAAACCTTTCATGGTAAAATCAGTGAAAACAACCGGAAAGAAACGGACGAGAAAATCCTCCTCCAGGGTTGCCAAAGTTAAGAGTAAAAAGGCTTTTAGAAGCTACCAAAAGGCTATTGGCTATCTGTTTGAGAGGACTGACTACGAAAAGCAGCAGCGTCTGCGCTATAACGTTACTACGTTCAACCTTAAGCGTATGCACAAGCTGCTGTCGTTATTAGGTAATCCCCACACAAAAATCCATACCGTTCATATAGGCGGCACAAAAGGGAAAGGCTCTACAGCCACGATGCTGGGCAAGATGCTCGAGGCGAACGGCTATAACGTCGGACTTTATACATCGCCTCACGTGGTACACCTGCACGAGCGGATTACGGTCAATTCGGAAATGATCAGCGAAACGCAAATGCGAGACTTGCTAAACCGCATTTATGCCCCGGTTGAGAATTTGTCAAAGACCGATCCACCCACTTTCTTCGAGATTATGACGGCACTTGCCTTTATGCATTTTGTTGATATGTCCGTTGATATTGCTATTGTTGAAACCGGTTTGGGCGGCAGGCTGGACAGCACTAACGTAATTCAGCCCAAAGTCGTCGGCATAACCAGTTTGAGTATCGACCACTCGCAACTGCTTGGAGACACTATTGACAGCATTGCCGAGGAAAAAGCAGGGATTTTCAAGCGAGGCGTACCGGCTATCACCGTTCAGCAGGAACCGGCAGCGATGCAGGTTCTAAAATCGCGAGCTATTGCTCTGAAAGCACCTTTGAGCATAACCGGCGGCGATATTGATTTTTCGCTTCGATTTGAGACATCGCGGGAGCACGGCCCGCATACAAGAATCTGCCTGACAACACCAACGAGCAAATTCGAGCATCTGCGAGTGCCCCTGCACGGCAAACATCAGGCAATAAACTGCGGCCTGGCGCTGGCCATGCTGGATAAGCTCAAATCGATGGGTTACGATATAGACAATGAAAAAGCGGCTGTTGGACTTCATAGCGTCTCATTGGCGGGCCGAATGGAAATGATCTGGCATGACCCGAGAATTATGATCGACGCGGCCCACAACGCCGCGAGCATTAAGGCTTTGATTCACGCTATCGGGCAAAATATTCCGTATGATTCGATGGTTGTCATCTTCGGCTGTAATAGTGATAAAGACGTCAGAGGAATGCTGGAAAAACTGCAATACGGGGCCGACAAGGTGATTTTCACCCGCAGCAACTCGCCTAAAGCAGTCCCTCCGGAAGATTTGGCTGAGATGTACACGGAGATCTGCGGCAAGATGTGCCAGACCGCCGCCAGTCTCGGCCAGGCGCTGCAGCTCGCCAAAAGTGCCGTCAGCAAAGAAGACCTCATCTGCATTACCGGCAGTTTCTACCTCATCGGCGAGGCCAAAATGCGCTTCCAGCCAAACTTATCAACTCCTGCAGGTCAATGATTACCTTCTGAAAAGGCCGGCGCAGACTCATAGAATCCGCTTGCATTCTCACTATCTGCACACTTCTATTTTCAGTTTGCAAAAGCACAGAAACTGGAGTATAAATTCCTTTTCTTGTACTTACATGCTCGAAATAAGGAGTTGACGATGGCGGAAGTGAAAAAATATATCGCGGTTGATCTTGGCGCCGAGAGCGGCAGAGTGATGCTCGGTTCGGTTTCGGCCGACAAAGTTGTCCTCGAAGAAATTCATCGCTTCGGAAACGGGCCCATCGAACAGAATGGCTCGCTGCGATGGGATTCCAAGAAGCTGTTATCCGAGATTAAAGCAGGTATAGGAAAAGCGGCAAAGGCGGCAGGCGCCCAGGTCTGGGGCATCGGCATAGATAGCTGGGGCGTCGATTTCGGCCTGCTCGACGCCGATGGTGAGCTGATTGAAAATCCCTATCACTACCGCGACAGCCAAACCAATGGAATAACGGAAAAAGCATTCAAGCTGATGAACAAACGCGAGATATATGAAAACACCGGCTTGCAGTTCCTGCAGTTTAACAGCGTCTATCAACTGCTTGCGATGCGCTTTAATAATTCGATTGCCATGGCCAAGGCCACGCACCTGATTTTCATCGCGGATTTGTTCAGCTACTTTCTATGCGGCAAGATTTTCGCCGAATACAGCCTGGCGAGCACCTCGCAATTTATGGACATGAGAACCGGTAAATGGTCGAAAGAAGTTCTGGATGGTCTGTCCCTGCCGGCTGAAATCATGCCGAAAATCATCAGTCCGGGGACAGTTGTGAGCCAGTTGACCGCCGGAATTGGGACGGAACTTCGCTGCGGGCCCGTTCCCATAATCGCGATCGGCTCGCATGACACGGCTTCAGCCGTCGCCGCTGTGCCGGCTGCCGGGCATGCAAACTGGGCATATCTCTCATCAGGGACGTGGTCGCTTATGGGTGTCGAAGTACCGCAGGCTATAATCAATGATAAGACCTTCAAATATGAGTTTACAAACGAAGGGGGAGTTGAAAATACGATTCGGCTTTTGAAGAATATCATGGGGCTCTGGCTCACACAGGAATGCAGAAGGCAGTGGCAGCGTGAAGGAACCGACCTTTCCTATGCCGAGCTGGCGGCCATGGCCGAAAAAGCCAAACCGTTTGCCCGTCATATTGATGTCGATTACAGCGGATTCCTCGCCCCGGGCGATATGCCGAAAAGAATAAATGATTATCTAAAAGAGACAGGCCAGAAACCGATCAACGACAAGGGGCAAATGACAAGGACAATTTTGGAAAGTCTTGCCCTGAAGTACCGCTCGATAATGGAGGCGGTTGAAGATGTCGCCGGGCATAAGATCGAAGTTTTGCATATCGTCGGCGGCGGCATCCAGAACGAGCTGCTCTGCCAGTTTACGGCCAATTCTCTCGGCAGGAAAGTTATCACCGGCCCGATCGAAGCCACAGCCAGCGGCAATATCCTGATGCAGGCCATAGCAACCGGACAAATCAAGACCATTGCCGAGGCCCGCCAAATCGTCCGCAATTCATTCGAACTAAAAGAATACGAGCCGCAGGAAACCTCGCTCTGGCAAAAGCAGTATGAGAAAAGCAAAAAGTTAAAAAGGATATAAGCTTTGACCGAAAAACTCGAACACGAACTGGATAGTTTCGATCCGGACCAAAGAAAAAACGCCCTGTCGGCTCTATGTGAAAAAGTCGAAGCCGGTCAAATCTCTTTGCCCGAAGCCGGCACGGCTGTTAATTTGCACTGCCACACATTTTTCTCCTACAACACTTACGGTTATTCGCCGAGCAAATTCGCATGGCTGGCGCGCAAGGCCGGATTGGCCGTCGCAGGTGTCGTCGATTTCGACGTTTTGGATGCACTCGATGAGTTTCTGGACGCCTGTCAGCTTCTGGGCCTGAAAGGCTGCGCAGGACTTGAGACGCGGGTATTCGTTCCGGAATTCGAAGACAGGGTAATCAATTCTCCCGGCGAGCCGGGCATTTCGTATCACATGGGCGTGGGATTTCCCTCTGCGAATGTGCCGGAGGAGCAGAAAAAGTTTCTCTCGGGACTACGAGTAACCGCCCAGCGGAGAAATAGGGACCTGATGGAAAGGGTGAACAGGCATCTTCGTCCGGTCGAGCTCGACTATGAACGGAATGTGCTTACGCTGACGCCATCGGGCAATGCGACCGAACGTCATATGTGCTCGGCCTACGCCCGCAAGGCTCTGGAAATCTTTAGCCAGCCCGAAGAACTGGCCGATTTCTGGTCTGAGAAATTAGGTATGGAGATCACAACCTCGCAGCTTCCCGAAAGCAGGGATTTACTCAATGCGATTCGTGCTAAGACGATGAAACGCGGCGGGGTTGGGTACGTTCAGCCCGGCAAAGGCTCGTTCCCGCTGATGGCCGATACAAACAGCTTCATACTCGCGGCCGGCGGCATCCCCGTCCACACATGGCTGGACGGAACAAGCGACGGCGAGAAAGCGATCGAGGAATTGCTTGAAGTGGCGATGAGCACCGGAGCCGCGGCGATCAACGTTATCCCGGACCGCAGTTATACGGCGGGTGACAAAAGTGAAAAAGTGGAGAATCTCCAGCATGTGGTAAAGTTGGCTGAAAAACTGCATCTGCCTGTAGTGGCTGGAACCGAAATGAACAGCCCGGGCCAAAAATTCGTGGATGACTTCGACACCGAGGAACTTGCACCGTTAGTGCCTGTATTTGTGAAAAGTGCGTACATCTTCTATGCGCATTCAGTACTTCAGCGAAAATGCGGCCTCGGATACACCGGCGATTGGGCGAAAGAGAACTTCAAAAGCGTCGCAGAGAAAAATGAATTCTTCCGGAGGCTTGGAAGTTCGCTGCAGCCAGCGCATGAAGAAATACTCACTCTCTTAGGTGAATACGTAACTCCAAAGGAACTTTTAGACAAAGTGGTACGGGATCAGTCCTCGTAGGGAACACTACACCAGATGAAGAACGAACTCTGGTCCCGGATTTCCCATTTTGTTGGTGACAGATACGTAGGATTTTGATACCGTTGAGGAATTGTAAAGCTCGGTTGCGTAACCAAGCTTTTGATATGGGAAACGTTAGCCAAGGTGACAATGATGATCTACACAGGTGTCATGAACCGTTGGAGGGCTGACAGATGAAGACCACAAGTCTGTTCATTGAAATCATGATCCTCGGAGGCGAAACCTTAGCATGGTGTGTGATGCTGGTGGTGTGCATCGGGGGTCTATCCCCGGAGAAGGCGGCAGAAGTACTCAGCAGTCCGTTCGTATGGGGCTCGGCTCTGCCCTTTTGCTACGTCTTGGGGATAGTGGTGGACAGCCGGATCCATGAGTGGTTCTTCCGCTCAAAGCAGAAACGTATCCGTGCGACGGTCATCCGCAAGAGGCAGCAAAGCAAGGAACTCAACGATGACGAGTGTAAGGTGTACTGGAGAGAGGTGAGGAAGGCGTCTATGGGAATGCCACTCGCGGGAACCACCGTTCTGGCCTATATTAGACACCGTATACGGATTATGCGAGGGAGCGTGGGGAACATTCCCCTGATAGCGGTGTTTGGGGCCGTTTTGCTCATCAAGTCCGGGTGTGGCCTTGTATACGCGGCTCTCGTACTGCTCGTCGGAGCCGGACTGACCTATGCATGCTATCGAGTATGGGAGAGAATCGAGCGCTCATGGAGTACGTTGAGCTATGACTGGTACGAACTCCGCAACAGTCAGCAACAGTAGGAGATGACCTGACTCCTCGCTCACGCTGCTCATGGGAGTAGAACTCTATCGTTCCGGTGATTCTCGTTAATATTCACGGATAGGTGTCAGATGTTTGGGCGTGTGCTTAACCTGCAATACTGTGTAACTCCTTAGGAGAGGCATACTTACTCGAAAAGGATTGGCTACGGATCTGAAGGCTGCCTTCTCACTATATAGGAGGTACGAGAACTACGTAGTGGTCAGAGAGATACTTGCTACAATGCTCGATGCCAGTGGACAGGAAGGCAAATGCTTGTAGAAAGATCACACAAATGGAAGAAATGGGATGTTAGATTTGGCGGAAACACAGTATGCGGTGCAGTTAGTCGGCCCCGATGAGCTTATCTTAAACAAATTCAAGCAAGTCCCCAGGCCGGGCAGGCATCAGATACTCTGCCGGGTCGAGGCGGTCGGGCTTTGCTTTTCCGACCTGAAGCTGCTCAAGCAATTTTCATCACACGTGCGCAAAAGCGAAGTGGTCTCCGGCGTCGACCTAAATATTCTCAAAGAGATACCCAGCTATGTCCCCGGAGACGCAGCAACGGTGCCGGGCCACGAGGCCGTGGTTAGAATCGAAGCGGTCGGCCCCGGAGTTGAAGATTTCAAACCCGGCCGGCGATTTCTTGTGCAGACGGATTATCGCTGGGTGCGCACGGCAACTTCCAACGGCGCGCTCGGATACAATTTCGAAGGAGCCCTCGCCGAATACGTGCTGATGGATAAAAGAATAATCACGTCTCCGGAAGGAGATTCGATGCTTCTGCCCGTCAGCGGGGAGCTATCCGGCTCGGCTGTGGCGCTTGTGGAGCCCTGGGCGTGCGTCGAGGACGCCTACGCCTCCACGGAGCGGACGAGCTTAAAAACGGGCGGGCACATGCTCGTTGTCGCGGATGTGGAGGTGCCCGAAAACGCATTCGGAGATTTGTTCAACCGCTACGGCAAACCGGCTCAAATAACCTGGCTCTCGAAATCTCCGGCACCGGAGGGATTATCCATCCCGATTAAGAAAGCCGTCAATTTAGCCGAGCTTGCCGACGCCGGTTATGATGATGTAATTTATTTCGGCTCTGTGCCGGAGGTCGTTGAAACATTATTCGCAAAAGTCGCCCTGAAAGGTCTTTTGAATATTGTTCTCTGCGGCGGCAAATTCGGCAGGGACGTTGTCACTATGGTCGGCAGAGTTCACTACGGCGGCATCCGCATCATCGGCACTGCCGGCTCGGACCCGGCCGAGTCGATGGAAATCATTCCCGAGACCGATGAAATTCGCCCCGGCGACAAAATCAACGTCATCGGCGCCGGCGGCCCCATGGGAATGATGCACGTTATCCGCAATATCTGCCAGGGCGTCGAGGGCGTCAGTGTTTTCGGAAGCGACGTGGACGACGGCAGATTGGCCGCGTTGACAAAAACCGCCGCTCCTCTGGCCGAAAAGAACGGCGTTCAGTACAATACATATAACCCGACCAGGCAAGAGACGCCCGGGGCATTCGATTACACGGCCTTGATGGCGCCAATTCCCGCCCTTCTCGCCGCCGCGGTGCACGGTTCCGCCGAGCGGGGACTTATAAATATCTTCGCCGGCATACCGGCAACAGTCACCGGGGAAATTGACCTCGATACTTACATCGAAAAGCAATTGTATTTCATCGGGACAAGCGGCTCGACTTTGGAAGATATGAAGCTCATGTTATCCAAAGTCGAATCCGGCCGGCTCGATACCAACCTCAGCGTTGCCGCGATCAGCGGACTTGAAGGAGCAACTGCCGGCATCCGGGCGGTCGAGAATCGCTCGATCGCGGGCAAGATTATCGTCTATCCGGCCTGCCGGGATTTAGGGCTGGTGACTCTGGAAGAGCTGGCTGAAAAAATGCCGGACGTCGCCGAGTGCCTCAGCGACGGACTCTGGACCAAACAGGCGGAAAAGAAACTTCTGGAAATTTGTGTCTCTTGAGTGTCAAATTATCAACAAAATATACCTGAAGGATTCATGATGAGCAGTTTGAAGAAGATCGAAAAAGCGTATGAGGCGGCACGGCAGCGTTACGCCGAGGTGGGTGTCAATAGTGACGAGGCGATGGACCGGCTGAGCAAAATAGCCATCTCGCTGCACTGCTGGCAGGGTGACGACGTCGGCGGATTCGAGAGCGAGCAAGGGCTCAGCGGTGGCGGCATAATGGCCACCGGCGCGTATCCGGGCAAAGCGCGGACGCCCGACGAATTGCGGGCCGATATTGACAAAGCACTGAGCCTGATACCGGGAAAGCACAGGCTGAACCTGCACGCAATGTACGCCGAAGCCGGCGGCAAGGTCGAGCGTAACGAGCTTGAAGCCGGGCACTTCACGGCATGGATCGACTGGGCCAAAGCAAACGGCAGGGGAATGGATTTCAACGGGACATTTTTCTCGCATCCGAAAGCCGACAGCGGATTCACGCTGTCCAGCGCCGATGAAGGGATACGCAAATTCTGGGTCGAGCACGCAATTGTGTGCCGGAATATCGGAGCCGCAATGGGAAAGGCATTAGGCACGCCCTGTGTCACGAACCTTTGGATTCCCGACGGCTCCAAGGACATTCCCGCCGACCGCAAAGGGCCGCGCGAACGGCTGAAAAAATCGCTCAATGAAATCTTCGCCAAAAAAATAGGCCGCAGCAGGCTACTCGACGCCGTCGAATGCAAGCTGTTCGGTCTCGGCTCGGAAAGCTACGTTGTCGGCTCGCATGAGTTTTACCTGGCTTATGCTATCGAAAACAAAACTTTGCTCTGCCTGGACACGGGACACTTCCACCCGACGGAGGTCGTCTCCGACAAGATATCATCGGTAATGACTTTTCTCGATGAAATCCTGCTCCACGTCAGCAGAGGCGTGCGGTGGGACAGCGACCACGTGGTGATTCTCTCGGACGAGCTGCGCGCCATCGCGCAGGAGATCGTTCGCGGCGATTATCTCGAACGGGTGCATATCGGCCTGGATTTCTTCGACGCCAGCATCAACCGCATCGCTGCGTGGGTAATAGGGACACGGTGCATGATAAAGGCCCTCTTAATCGCCCTGCTGGAACCTTCGGAAAAGTTACGCCGAATGGAACTTCACGGCGATTACACCGGACGCCTGGCGATGCAGGAAGAGCTCAAGACGCTGCCCTTCGGAGCGGTATGGGATTACTATTGCATCCAGCAGGATGTAACGGCCGGGGCGGAGTGGCTCAAAGAGGTCAGGCGATACGAAGATAAAGTGACAAAGTTAAGATAATATCAAATAAGCATCGTAAGGAAAGGAAGACACATGGCAAGCGAAAGTAAGGATGGTGCCATCAAGGGATTGGATAAGCTCTATGAGTTCGAGCGGGAGCCGGTCTCGCAGAACATGCTTCAGCCGGGCAAACATTTTGCCGGTGTTTTTGCCGGTGAGCATGTTGCCGGGACCGAGTTCGTCATCGGCGCGTTGTTTGTGACCTGGGGCGCAAGCGCCTTCGATATGTTCGTCGGGCTGCTTCTTGGCAACTTAATGGCGGTGCTGACCTGGACGTTTATCTGTGCACCCATTGCAGTTCAAACGCGGCTGACTCTCTACTGGTATCTTCGAAAGATAGCTGGGCCGGTCACGACAACGGTGTATAATCTGTTAAACGCGGTCATGTTTTGTATTTTGGCCGGGTGTATGATAACTGTATCGGCCTCGGCGGTGCGCACCGTGATCGGCACGGAACGATACGCTTCGGGAATCGCACCGCAGGTGGGCTGGCTTCCCACCGATATAAGGTTTGTTTTAATCGTTGTTGTTGTCGGTGTGGTCGTTGTCACTCTGGCGATCCTTGGCTTCAAGAAGCTGGCTCAATTTGCGGAAGTTTGCTCGCCGTGGATGTTTTTAATGTTCATTGCCGGAGCGGTTATTATGCTTCCACGCCTGGCCGGCAAGATGTTTGAGAGCGGCCAGATCGGCAGTTTTCAGGATTTCTGGCTCCTGGCGAATAAATCAGTTTGGACAGGGATTGCTCCTGAGGGCAATCCGAAAATGACCTTCTGGCATGTCGCCGCCTTTGCATGGATATGTAATCTTGCCATGCACGGCGGGCTTTCGGACATGGCGCTTTTCCGTTACGCGAAAAAATCATCCTACGGCTTGTATTCGTCATTCGGTATGTTGCTTGGCCATTATTTGGCCTGGATTTGTGCCGGTATCATGGGGGCCGGGGCGGCTCTTGCCCTGGGAATGAGCCTGACACAACTCGACGCCGGCGGTGTTGCCTGGGAGGCTCTTGGTATCGCCGGAATCCTTGCAGTGGTGATTGCCGGATGGACGACCTCGAATCCCACTTTGTACAGGGCGGGATTGGCTTTTCAGGCTGTGACGCCCGGCTGGCCGAGATGGTTGGTGACATTAGTGGCCGGAGCGGCGACAACAGCTATCGCCTGCTCACCGTTTGTATTCACCAAGCTGCTGGATTTCGTCGGTTTATACGGATTGTTGCTCGTACCCGTTGGAGCGATTGTCTTTATTGAGCACTGGATATTCCCCAGAATCGGCCTTACTCAGTTCTGGGTTTCGAAAAAGAAGCTGCTCGTGAACTGGCCCGCTTTGGCGAGCTGGGGTATTGCGATGCTCGCGGCACTGATTCTTGAACGGACAGGGACAATCCATTTGTTCTTCCTGTTTGTGCCGGTCTGGCTGCTGACCTCGGTGCTGTACATTATATTCGCCTCGATGGCCGGCGCCCGTGAGAAATTCGGTGAGCAGCCGGATGAACAATCGGAATCCAGCCGCACCACAGAATCATCAGAACAGCCGGAGACAACCCAGCAGGGATACGGCAAAGATCCTGTCTTGATGGCATGTGCGATTATTGCGTTAGTGTCACTTGCTGCGTGTGTGATTTTGCCCCTCTGGGTGTACTTGTCTGACAGTGCTGCTTACCTGAAAAATGTTGCCACATTCAAGAATATTCTGATTTGGCCAACGGTGATTTATTTCATCACCGCGACAATATGGAATGTTAAAAGAAGCAGGGCCAAATAACTGCGAAATAAAAGGGACTCAACAACAATGGACAAAGCTTTAGCAGACTTGATAAGAATATCGAACACGACAGGCAGGGATTCGGCGCTCGTTCAGGGCGGAGGCGGCAACACTTCGGTCAAGACCGCGGACGGCAAATATATGTATATTAAGGCCAGCGGCACGGCTCTGAAGGATATGAACGCAAAACAGGGCTGGCGTCGGCTCCGGCTCGACGCCGTCCTGTCGGTAATCGAAGACAAGTCGCTGGCAAAGCTTGACGCCAGCCAGAGAGAACCGGCAGTCGTGGACCGTTTGCTTCTGGCCTGTGACGACAAAGTCAGAAGTGCGGCGCGCCCCTCGGTGGAATCGCATCTGCACGCCTTTCTTGAGCGGTGCGTGATTCATCTGCATCCCATCGTCGTTGCGGCGTACGTCAATGCAAAAAACGGCAGAGCACAAATCGACAAGCTCTTTAAGAGCGAGAAATTCCAGCTGGTCTGGGTGCCATACACGGATCCGGGTTTCATGCTGGCAAAGAGAATCTCGAAGCTCGTTAAGAAGTACCAACAGCAGCACGGCAGAAAACCCGCCGTGATGATTCTGGAAAAGCACGGCCTTTTCGTCACCGCTCAAACACCCGATGCGGCACTGCGCCTCGTTCGCAAGGTTATCAAGCTATGCAGCAGCAAGCTGAAAGCTCCAAAGGAGTGCACACCATCCCCAAAGCCTGCGGCCCTTCGACTTCGCTCAGGACAGGCTTTGAGGCTGCCACCCGGCGAAATCGCCGCCGCAAAGGCTGCGATTGGCAAGGCGGTCCTCGACGCCACCGGACAATCGGTGTCCGTGACCTACTATTCTAACAAATCTGTCGCAGCATTCATGGCTCGCAAAGACGCGGCCGAACTTTTAGCCACGCCGGCCCTGAATCCGGATGAGCTGGTTTACGCCAGCGGCTCGGCGATGTGGCTGGAAAATTACGATGCCAAAACCATTACACGCAAATTAAAGTCGCTCGTTCGCCGGGGCCAAAAACCGGCAGCGGCCTTTGTCGTCAAAGGCCTGGGCCTCTTCGTCGCAGCAGATGAGAAGGCCGCACCATTGATTGCCGAAATTACTACAAGCTCGCTCGTAATCCGGATGCACGCAGCGAAATTCGGCGGCGTCCTCGCCCTGAACAAACGACAGCAGGACTTCATCAACAACTGGGAATCAGAAGCCTTCCGCAAAAAATTAGTAAGCAAAAAGAAGTAAATAACCATCATAGCTTAAGAAAACTCACTTTTTAACGGCTCCGGTCGGGCCTGCTGCGAGAAGAACTGCTCCCCGACCACCAAGAGCAGGCACTGCAACTGGCACAACGGACAGGCGAATTTCAGGTGGCAGAATTGGCTGTACCTCAATACTCTTTCGAGAAATCCTTGACCGGATCAGGCAGTTGCGTTTTTTGACAATACCTGCGAGGCCGGGATGATGTGTGGCATTGCTGAGAACCGGGTTCCGGAATGGAGGGCAACGCTCGCGGTGTGCCAAAATAGTAGGAAAAAAACGGGTCATTGATGCACGTGCTCGACTTTTTTGGCGTTTTTTAAGAGACAACTCACCGCGTCAGCCAGAAAATTGTTGCCATCTCAATGAGATTTTGATATTATGTGACTTTAAGCATGCCGGGGAGTTTTTGTGAAGTGTAGATCGGTGGGTCGCGCCAAAATAGCAGTATTTTGCCATAAAAAGCACATGGGGAGGAGAGAGGAGGTAAGTAAAGAACAATATTCGGATAATCAAACAGGTTGAAATATGCGCCGAAGGATTGAGAAGAATTGAATGTCGTTAGCTGCGGGCGATCCGCAGCGAAAAAGAAAATGTCACAGAATATTTTTGAAGGAGAAATAAATGAAACGCTTATTAACAATTTGTGTGGTACTGATGATGTTGGTGATAACTTGCGTCGGTCAGGCTAACGTGGTAACTTTGAAGTTTAACGCCAATGATATTTTCAACTATGCAACCAGTGACGATTCAAGATTAAACCAGCAGGGCACTGCCCGCCAAATATATGATTGCCCGACAGGGAGATACTACCTGACATATAATGATTCTACCCGAGATACTGACGCCACGGCTTTACATGACCTGCAAAGCATAGCAAACATCCTGGATTGGTCTGGTATGTGGGCCGGTTATCAGGGAGTGTCTCACCTGCAGCTTTGGCTAAATAATGGGGCAAATGTGCGTAACTGGGGCGAAGTAATTGTTGCGAAGCCCGGGACTTTGACTGCATCTGCAGATGAATTCGGCTGGACCACAAATGTAAGCGGTGATATCGCTCATTTTAATACCTTGCTTGGGCTTCCTCCTGATACTCACAATGCAATTAGTCCGAGCTACAATCCTGCCGATAATTTATGGACGGTTACCGGTGACTTCTACGTGGATGTAGATGAAGACGGCTCCTACACCGAAGGCACCGACGAGGATTTGTTTATTGGCCAGGAGTATACTATCTGGTTCTATGCGGCAAATAATAATTGGCGCTGTGTAGATGATTATGGAAACGACGCTTGGGGCTCGCCAGATATAGAAGGTACTATCACAGCTACGGCCGTTGCCGCAGACGCAATCACCGTTGAAATTGACATCAAGCCCGGCAGTTACCCGAACGTAGTTAATCTGGGCTCGAATGGCGTCCTCCCCATCGCTATCCTTTCGAGCAAGACCTTTGATGCGACTACTGTGGACCCAGCTACTGTGACACTTAAAGGTTCGGACGTAGCAGTGCGTGGAAAGAGCGAAAATGCTCTGGCCCACGAGGAAGACGTAAACGGGGACGGCCTGCTGGACCTGGTTTGCAAGGTAGAAACTGAGAACCTTTACCCCGGCGCTGGCTATGCAATCCTAACTGGAAGCACCTATGGAGATCAAGCTATCGTGGGACAGGACGAGATAATAATCGTGCCGCCAGAGTAATTGTGCGACATTGCTGAGAAAACCCGGGACAGCAATTTAGAGTTGATTTTGGAAGCGGGGCTGCGAATACGGAAGCTTGCAGCCCTTTTTCTATGCCCTACAAAAATACGCTTGGGAATATTAGGGTTTTATCAGGGACGTTTACCTAATTTCTGCCGAGGATGTTGCCGGAGACTAATAAAGTTCTTTTACCACACTGTTTCCGAAAAAAGACGAAGTTTTAACAGGAATTGATTGTATTCTTCGTGGTTCTCAGTACCTTTCGTGTTGAATCCATCTTCCCAGAAAAATATTTACAGAAAGGATTTATAAGATTTACACAGATTTTTTTTCTTTTCACCACGTCTATCCCTATAAATCCTGTCTACTTTATGTTGATTATCCACAGCACGCACTACGCATAAAGAACGCCGTTTCACGGAGATTTTTTTGGAATTTTTTCGCCTTTTCGTGTTAATATTCGTATAATACTTAACTAAATGAATTTTGAATACAGAAGACAGGATAACAGGATGGCCAAATGATAAATGATTATTGATGATTGATGAATTGAAAATGGTAAATCCAGCGGTTTCTCCGGAGGGGCTATTTGAAAAAACAAACCCAATTTATAAACGTGCGGAATGAGCGTAAGTATCTATATGAAAGGTGATTATGAATATTTTCATGCTTTGAGACGGCGAAAAAACAAACCCAATTCAAAGCCAATCAAAGCCAATATGCCGGTCTTTGCCCGGAAATCCGAATCTCTAAGCTCTAAATCCGAAACGAGTTGAAAGGGTGCGATTTGAAAAAACAAAGCCAATTTTCAGAAGGGCAAAATGTCGCAATGCCAGTAATGATAATTGTTTATGGAGGTTTTATTGGAAAGGAGCAACGAAAAAACAAAGCCAAACAAAGCCAAACAAAGCCAAACAAAGCCAATTTGCCGATCTTCGGCCGGAAATCCGAAATACTAAGCTCTAATTCCTAAACAAGACGAAGGGAGCCAAATGACAGAATCCGAAGCAGCTTTTCAAAGTCGGATTTGAAAAAACAAAGCCAATTAGGCGGCGGCATAAATTGATGTAAAGATTTTATAGAAAGGAGATTATGATAATAAACCGGCCTGCGGAGACGAAAAAAACAAAGCCAATCAAAGCCAATTTCACACTCCCTCGCCGACAAAAGAAGTGAGAAAAATCGTTCTATGCACATACTCAATCCGAATGTAGCAAAAAAATATGAAAAATTTATATTTTCTTCTTTACAAGTTGGATTATTGTGTTATATTACTATTACACTATAGTTATAGCATATTAGAGTTTTTGATATTGAGTGAGAATTTGATATGGTTGAGTTCAAGCTGGATTTGAAAAGCGGCGTGCCCTTCCATCGCCAGATAGTGGACCAGATTCGCTACGGCATCGCTTCGGACAGGCTCATGCCCGGCGAGCAATTGCCCACGGTTCGAGAATTAGCAGTGCATCTGCAGGTGAATCCCAACACCGTACGCAAGGCTTATTCGGAGCTGGAAATCCTGGGGATATTAGACACACAGCAAGGCACCGGCACCTTTGTAAGTCACCAACAAGTCGAGATCGCCGAGGACGAGAAGAAACGTATGCTGCGGCAAATCTGCGACGAGCTTGTCGCTCGCGGCAATCAATACGGTTTTACTCTTAGAGAAATCGTTACTCATATGCAAAGGAGACTCGAAAATGGCTGAAAAAAGAAAAACCAATTTCACCCAGCAAAGCGTCACTCGCGAGTACAAAGCAACGGCCCAGCTGGAAGCCGAAGCAGCATCCCTTAACTGGGTCGCTGCTCTTGCCGCTGCTGTCGTCGTGCTGGCCGGCGCCTGCCTTAACAGGCTCATCGAAGGTACTTGGCAGCAATGGAATATCTACATCATTATTGTCACCGCCCTGTTTGCGAATATCTGTTTCTTCGGCATCAAAATCGCCAACCAGTGGGAACGGGCCATAGTCCTGCGGCTCGGCAAATTCAAATCCCTCAAAGGTCCCGGCCCATTCTTTATCATCCCGATCATCGAAACCGTCTTCCAGTCCGTCGATATGCGGATACGCTCGACCGACTTCAGCTCCGAGTCCACTCTCACTAAGGACACGGTTCCCGTCAATGTCGACGCCATCTGCTTCTGGATGGTCTGGGACGCCAAGAAAGCCATCCTCGAAGTCGAGAACTTCTACCTGGCTATCGTCCTTTCGGCCCAGACCGCCCTGCGTGACATCATCGGGACACACGAGTTAGCTGAGCTGCTCACCCACCGAGAAAAGCTCGGCAAGAGACTCCAGGAAATCCTCGACGAAAAAACCAATCCATGGGGAATTACCGTGCAGTCCGTGGAAATTCGTGACATCATCATACCCAAAGACCTGGAAGATGCCATGTCCAAGCAAGCCCAGGCGGAGCGGGAGCGTCAGGCGAGAATCATCCTTGCATCCGCGGAGGTCGAAATCGCCGAAAAATTCGCACAGGCCGCCAAGCAGTACGAATCGAATCCGGGGGCGATGCACCTTCGCGGCATGAATATGCTGTTCGAGGGCCTGAAAGAAAAAGGTTCGATGATTATCGTGCCCAGCTCCGCATTGGAAACGATGAACCTGGGAGCGATAGGCGGAATGGCCGCACTGAGCCAGGTTAAAAGCGACAAAGAACAGCGGGAAAGCGAAGACGCTTAACCAGGTAGACTTCTCTGGGCAGTGACATAATTCCTGCCGTACGCAGGAGCTATTTGCTTTTTATATCGTAGGCCATGAGGGCGTCGCCGTGGCGGATATAAAGCCGGCCGTCGGATATGACCGGGTGGGCCCAGTGTTGGCCGTCGCCTTCGGTGACACGGAAAGAGCTGACTATATCAAAATCCTTCGGTGAAGGCCTGACCAGGGCCACGTCGCCGGTGTTTTCATCGTAGCAGTACAGCATGCCGTCGGCGTAGATAATGGAGCCTTTGTTGCCGTTCCATTTGGCTTTATACATAACTTGCCCGTTGTCCCAGTCAAGACAGACCCAGTCGCCCTTTGGAATGCCGTCGAAGGTCGAGCCGTACAGATACCCGTTGACCAGTACGACCCCGCCGTGGCCGCAGTCAAGAGTCTGGTCATTCCATTTCTCGGCGACCGATGTCCCGTCGGCTGAAAGCTCGAACATCACCCCGCCTCTCGTAAATTCTCGCTCGACCGCGCTGGTAATGTACACACGCCCGTCTTTATAGACCGGCGTAACGCCGCCGGTATCGGAAGGTGTCACGTAAGGTTCCCGCCAGATCAGTTTGCCGTTGTCTGCGTTTACGCAAACGACCGATTTTTGAATAATAATTATTAGCAGGCGATTGCCGCCTCTTTCGATGAGAATAGCAGAACTGTAAGCTGACACCTCATCCAAACCGGTAGTGGCCCAGATAGTTTGGCCGGTCATTTTATCCAGTGCAACAATGACGCCCTTTTTGCCGCCGGGGGTGCAATAGACTTTGTCACCGTCAATCAAAGGTGAGCCGCTCATGCCCCAGCGAATGTTCTTGCCCTCGAACTTCTCTAATGTGTTCACTTGCCAGATTTTCCTGCCGGTCCCGGCATCGAAGCAGGCCATCACTCCTGTACCGCTGAAGACATAGACGCGATCGCCATCAATCGTCGGCGTAGTCCGGGTCCCCTTGTACGACCGTGTCCATTCCGGGCCGTAAGATTCTTTCCATTTCAGATTGCCCGCAAGATCGTATGCGAACAGAAATCCTTCGCCGTCAGTCATACCGGTCGTATATACAAATCCTTCCGCTACGGCCACGGATGAAAAACCTATGCCCAGGCCCTCGACGGACCATAGAAGTTCCGGCCCCCCTTGAGGCCACTTCTTCAGAAGTCCGGTCTCCGCCGATTTCCCATCGCGGCCGGGTCCGCGAAACTGGGGCCAGTCATCGGCAAGACATACACTGCCAGCCTGCAAAATGATAATAAACAATGCTATGATGGTCTTGATATTGTTCATAAGTCCTTCATACTATTCAGGCCAATATTCACCATGCAGCTTATTAGCTGGTCGCTTTGGCCATATAATGAGTAGTGTCTGGCTTGCGATTGTACGAGCGTAATAGCTGGTTATCAAGCAAAAATGCTTGCTCTGCAACCTCCGGTTCTGTAAAAAAGAAGCAAAATGAGAATCCTACAGTTGCTTTTCTGAGACATGATGTGCTATAATACCGCTCCTTAATGCTGTTAGCGGGGCGATTTCGCTGTTTTTGCCCTCGAAAAGTTGATTTTTCTGGAGATTTGAAGAATGGGTTTTGGTATTGATGATACTCGAAAGAAACCGGCTCCAAAGGTCAAAGACCTTATTAAAGATGGGATTGTTGGCCTTGAGGATGTAACCGACTGGCTTCGGACTATTCACGAGATTCGTTTTTTCGAGGAGAAGGTGTTCGATCTTTTGGGCCAGAATATTATCAAAGGAGCTTCACATCTTTACGCCGGCGAGGAAGCGGTCGCCGTCGGTGCCATCGCCGCGATTGAGCGGGGGGACGTGATCGGCTCGACCCACCGAGGCCACGGCCACTGCGGAGCTATCGGCAACAAATACGCAGACAGCGAAGAAGAGCGCCAGAACCACTGGAACCAGATGATGGCCGAGCTGATGGGCAAAGAAACCGGCTACTGCAAGGGCAGAGGCGGCTCAATGCACATCGCCGAGGTTTCCAAATGCAATAATCTCGGTTCGACCGGAATAGTCGGCGGCAACCAGGCCCCGGCGGTCGGTGCCGCCATGGCGGAAAAATATAAAAAGACCGGCAAAATCGTTCTTTCTTTCTTCGGCGACGGCTCCACCAATACCGGCAGTTTTCATGAAGCCATGAATATGGCCTCAACACTTGCCGTGCCGCTGGTGGCAATTATCGAGAATAATCTTTACGGAATGAGCGTGCCGTTCTCCGGCAGCGAAATCGAAGGAGCGGTCCGCGCGAGCAATATCGAGGACATAGCTCAAAGAGCGGCCGCTTATGACGTTCCGGCTATGATTATCGACGGCCAGGATACCGTTGCTGTCTTTCTTGCTGTCCGAGCCGCCGTTGAAAACGCAAGAAAAGACACTCAGATGACGATTATCGAGGCCAAGACCTACCGCTGGTACGGGCATAGCCGCAGCGATCCCCGTGCCTATCGAACCAAGGCCGAGGAAAAGGCCTGGCACCAGCGCGACCCGATTACCGTTCTGAGCAATAAACTTCTCGCCGAGAAGCTCTGCACGCAGGAACAGTTGGATCAGATAAAGGACAAGGCCTTTGCAGCTATCGAAGCGGCAACGCAGTTCGGCCTGGACAGCCCCTGGCCGAACACTGCCGATTTGACAAAGGATGTCTACGTCGAGGAGTCTTACCCCGCCGAGCTAATCGCTTCCGATAAGACCACTTCGGCAAAAGTCATGCAAGCAACGGCTGCCTTCGAGGCGGCGTTTGCCTCGTCTACAGCCAAAACAAAAAAAGCGGCAACCGAAGAAGCAAGCGGTGAAATTAAGTCGAAGTTCGGAATGGATGTTATGACCATAGGCCAGGCCGTCTCGACGGCTCAGGCCGAGGAGCTTCGACGGGACAAGAACGTTTTCGTCATGGGCGAAGACGTCGGTCTCTACGGAGGAGCGTATCAGGCGACTCGCGGCCTGCTGACCGAATTCGGCACCGACAGAATTATCGATACGGCGATCTCCGAGGCGGCGATTGCCGGAGCTGCCGTCGGAGCGGCACTTCGCGGGATGAGGCCGGTTGCGGAGATTATGTACGTCGATTTCGTGACAATCGCGATGGACCAGCTCGTCCACGTCGGCGCTTATAACCGATACATGTTCGGCGGCAAGGCGAAAGTGCCGATGGTACTGCGAACCGAAGGCGGCGTCGGCAGATGTATCGCCGCCCACCATTCCGAATCGCTCGAAGCCTGGCTCATGCACACGCCGGGGCTGTACGTTGTCATGCCTTCGACGCCTTACGATGCGAAGGGCCTGCTCAAAGCCGCTATCC
>Ga0307378_10001668_pt1 | contig 35453 bp, 49 predicted proteins | sample UN1MG_FD_202238 | JGI IMG/M metagenome (GOLD analysis project Ga0307378, IMG submission 202238) | Soil microbial communities from Risofladan, Vaasa, Finland - UN-1 | ecosystem: Environmental > Terrestrial > Soil > Coastal area > Acid sulfate soil | place: Finland: Risofladan, Vaasa | collected... | reverse complement strand
TGAGCGTTCATACTCTCGCAAGTGTCCACAATTTTGGAATGAGGTCTGGGCGGGGGTCTGGGTTTACAATGCCGAAGGCTGAATTTTTTGGAATTGATAAGGCAATAACGAAAGCAATCAAGGAACTATCAACCGAAAAATGGCGAGACATTATGCGAAGTCTAAGATGACAATTAAATTAAATAAGTTGACAGGTGGCGAAATTTATGCTATTTCTTTTTCAATGTATAATATTTACACAGGTGTATCATTTCTACACAAATCAATAGGAGGAAATTATGGCGGAAGACAAGCAGGCTAAAGACCAGGGTGGTAAAGAGGCCGACGATGCCCTGAAGGGCGACAAGTCCCAGGATGGGAAGGCTGGTCAGCAGGATGCTGAAAAGCACGTTTCAAAAGAGTCATGGGATGGTTTATTGACGGAAAAGAAAAAGGAAAAGGAACGGGCGGATAGACTCCAGGCCCAGATCGACAAGCATGAAGTTGAAAAGAAAAAAGCGGCTGATGACAAATTGAAGGCCGATGGGAAACTGCAGGAGCTTGTCGAATCAAAGGAAAAGGATATTGCTGCCAAAACGGAGCGTATCCGCCGGGCTGAACTGAAAGTTGCCGCGAAGGGCGCTGGATTGCAGGATATGGACTATGTTGATATCCTGATAAAGTCTGCAAAATTCAATGACCAGGACGAACTGGAAAATGGCGATGAACTTTTCAAGGAATTGCAAGAGAAAAAACCTTTTCTTTTCACGCAACCTGAACTTGATAAAAAACCTGGCACGCAAAATGCCGGGGCAAGTTGGAAGGCCGGGCATGTCTTTACCGAATCAGAGATTAACGCCATGACTACAGAGCAGCGTGATAAAAACTGGCCCGAAATCACGCAGCAGATGACCGCTGGGCTAATCAAATAACAGGAGCTTAAATATGGCAATTACCTTTTTACCTACAATATGGTCAAGGAGAATTCTTGATCAGCTTGACAAGTTTTTGGTTGCAGACAAAATCTGCAACAGGTTCTACGAGGGCGACGTGGCTATTGGCAATAAAGTCAATGTGTTCACTCCCGGCGACATCACCGTTGTCGATTACACAAAGAATACCGATTTGGGCGCTGCTCAGGTCACTACTGAAACTGTCAGTTATATCGACATCGACCAGCAAAAAGCTATTAACTTTTTCCTGGATGGAATCGATATCAAGCAGGTTCCGGTTGCAATGCAGAGCGCTTATTTTGAACGCGCCATGTATGCTATCCGGGATACCATCGACCAGTTCGTTTTCGGCAAGTATGTCAATGTCCACGCCAACAACACGGTCACTCCGGCTTTAACTCTGACTAGTACCAATGTCTATGCAGAGATCGCATCTCTCTATCGCAAACTCACTGATTCGAAGGTTCCGCTTGATAACCGGTTCCTGACTGTTTCCCCGCGTGTCCTGGAAATCATCAATTCCTATCTGGCCGGGAAAAATACCTCGCTTGGTGACAATGCCACAACCAATGGCTATGTCGGCAAGTTTGCCGGATTCGACATCTATCAATCTCACAATGTCCCGGCCACCGCTGAAGATGTGAGCGGAACCGGATCGACCGAAGTTGTCCATAACTGCCTGGCTGGCCATCCCATTGGCATCACCTTGGCAAAACAGATTCCGCTGGAAGGAGTTGGAGCTTTGAAAGTATTCGAACCTGAAAAACGGTTTGGTACTCAGGTCAAAGGTTTAACTGTGTACGGCGGCAAGATGTTTTATACCGGCCTGGCCAATGGATTGTTGAAAGCCTGGTGGGCCTCTTAAAGGGGGACAGCATGGTTGACATTTTGTGTTTAACAATCCAAAACAAAGAAGGCAAGATAGTAACTGTACCGCTGGTTACTTGGGAAAATGGATTGCACAAAGATCCTGACTGGCATATCTACGTCCCGCCCAAGCCAAAACTGCAACCACTAGCTCCGCCTGTGATTGTTGAATTGATAAAGCCGTCGCCTGTGGTAGTAAAGCCTGTAGTTAAAAAAGCAAAGCGCAAAGGGAAGTAAGACATGGCCCATTCCTATGAGTACCTCAATAACGAGGCGCTCTATGAGGCCAACTATACGCCAGAAATCATAGTTAGCGTGGACGGGACTAAAACAGCCCCGTCCTCTGCTACATTGACGCTTTATGATCCAGATGGGACGGAAAAGGTTGCCACGCGAATTTGTACGATTAACGGTACTACCAAGAAGATCACAGCTGCATTTACAGAAATCGACGCGCTGTCCGAAGATTGGCGGTTGCTGCTTTCGTATATCATCGGCGGGGTAACGTATAAACTGAATTTGCTTTTCGATGTCTGTAGATTTGTTTTGCTGAATCCTGTCAGTGACGATGACTTAATAGAACTTCATCCCGATTTGGCAAGTGAATGCTGGGCTGGGCAGACAACGTTTCTACCACAAATTGAAAAGGCATTTGCAGACATAAAGCGAAAACTGAAAGAACGCGGGCGTCGGGCGCGAATGATGATCGATGCGACGCAGATTAAGGACGTGATTGTTTGTCATGCACTGGAGCTTGTGTTTTTTGACTTTGCCAAGGACACAGAAGATATCTGGTGGAATCGTTATCTGAAAAAGGCAGAGCAGTTCGTCACTGATTTTGAAAGCTTGCATATTGCCTATGACAGCGACGAGAGCGGTACGGTCGATGAAACGGCCAGCTTCGGCAATGTGGAGTTGGTAAGGTGAGCAGTCAAAGCACCTATGTTGGGAATGTGATCACGGCAATTGATGCTTTGGGGTATGGACTTTCAAAGGACAATTTTGACTTTGATGCCGTGCCTTCATCGATAATGGATCAGGCATATCGTTGGGAGATCAGTACCGATGAAGTCAAGGAGTTGAGCGGGTCCAGGGTGGAAAAAGCCAAGATGCTGGATTTGTGGTTTGCCTATAAGTTGACTGCAGGCGGGGATCGGAAGGCGGCAGTCATAGCGATGCTGGACAAGATCGAAACTGTGGAAGATACACTGCTCAAAGCGCTGTCAACAATTCCAAGCATGGTGCTAAAAACGGTCATGTCGAAGCTGGTCGGGAATTACATCATTTTTAACGTGGGATTTAACTTCACGTATTGGAGGGACATTTGAAAACTGAAAAACAAAAACCAGTCGAGGTAATAGTTGCTAAATACCCGCCGTTACCAGCAGAGAAAAAGTTGGTTAAGCGGATAATTACAACGTATCATCCGCGCTTTGGGTATATCAAAAGAGAGGTGATTAAATGAGTAACATAAAAGGCGAAAGGGGTATCGGGCTGGCCAAGGCTACTGACTGGGGAATTGCCGTTGAGCCGACAACCGGAGATGGGATTTATTTGAAACGATTCACGCCGCCCAAAGGTGACCGGGGCCTGACAACCAATGGTGACGAATTTGACCATGACATGCCAACTCTCATTATGCCGGGTGACTATCCCGAGCAGCCTGGCAGCATGGGCGGGCGGCTTTACTTCGAAGGTATCGAGCGGATAATTGCCTCATTGTTCGGCGTCTACGTAGTGGGTACTCCCCCTGAAGCGGGTGTGGTTCGGCATGAATTCTCATTCAAGCCGATCATCGGATCGATTTTCTACACCATCGGGTGGGATGAAGGCGACGAGGTCAAGTGCGTCCCGTCCGCTAAAATTAAAAGCGGGAAAATATCCTACGACGATGGCTTTCAATTCGATGTCGATTTTGGCGGGGATCGGGTTACGATCACTGGATGGAGCGAACCGCTGACTATCACCTATCCGAGCGATGGTAAGGGGATTTGGCGTTTGCTGAATACCACCGTTTCAATCAATGCTCAGGGTGGAGCCGACTTTGGCCCCGGGGATGTGATTCATGTTAACAAACTGGAAATCGGCATTGATATCAAATACAAAACATTGCCGATAACCACGGGGTATGAGGGCATATCCGAGCATAGACAAAGTGATGAACACCCGGGATTTATTGTTGACATCGCCTTCCCGGAAAAGGATGCCGTCAATGCTCTGTACTTGCCGTCTTTCGATGTTGCTACGAAATACAAAATGCGGATCAAGATGGAGAGCGAAGCGGTTATCAGCGGCAAAACCAGCAAGTACACATTCGAGATCAATTTACCTGGTTTGTATTTGCCTGAGCCGCCTGTCTATGCGATGGAGTCCCCGATTCCTACTAGTGTAAAGCTGGCAACCTTTCGCGTACCCACGAATCCAACAGGGATGACCAACGTGCTGCCCTATGCGTACATGCTGAACGAAGTTCCGGCATTGACCGGATATCCGGCTTCATAAGCAAAAAATAAAAAGGAGGATCGAAAGTGAGTTTAAAAATTGGAAATGTCTTGAAGGCCATTGAAGAGGGCCGGTGGGTAAAAGTCCCGGCTACTTCCGGAGAGTTCTATCTGCAAATTAAACAACTGCTGCCAGGTGAACAATATGCGCTGAATGCCAGGATCAATGTCATCCAAAATGATGAAAAGATTGTTGACAAGGAAGCCGTTATTGCCAGGGAGCGGGAAAAGGCATTGGTTTCAAAGATTATGAATTGGCGGGAGCTGCTGGATGCTGACGGGGCTGAAATTCCGTTCAGCAAAGAGATGCTTGCCAATGTGCAATTTACTGATGTGCTTTTCGCTTGTTCTGTTATCGGCGGCGGTTACCTGTCCACTTGGCTGGTCAGGAAGGTCAACAAATCTGACATATTCACGGAGGATGCAGATACTTCTTTTTTGGCCAGTATTTAGAGGCGTGGAGAGACTGGTGGCGTGACTGGAAGGACAGAGAGCAAGGTTACGCCACACAGCTCACCGATTTTGACAGGCTTTCGATCCGGCTTTTTAAAGAACTGTGTCATGAAGTCAATTTACAGAGCGGGGCGATATTTCCTTTACTGCGTGAAGCAGGAATTGAGGGGTATGAGATGAAAGCCAAAATACTATTCAATTTTAACGAGATTCGGCAGACATTAGATTATATTGGCGATCAAAAGGCGAAAGATAGGGCTAGCAGGCGGCCGAAAAAATAATGTCCACAAAACTAGAATTACTCATTGAGCTTGACAGCAAGGGCGCTGTTCAAGGAGTCAAGGCGCTCAATACTGAGGTTGATAAACTTGGTAAAACTTCGCAAACAACGGACAAATCATCTGCCGGGTTATTTGGGACCATTGTTGGGGGCGTCACCGCTGCCAGTTTTTTAACAAAGGGTATTAGTGAACTTACCAAATTTGTCAAGGATTCAGCAAAAGCATTTATTGAAGCCGAAAGACAGCAGACTAAGCTGAACGTAGCATTAAAATATTCCGGTGAGAACATTGTTGATGCAAATAAACATATTTCTGACTATGCCGAAAAAATGGAATATCTCACCGGAGTCGATGATGATCAAATAAAGTCCCTCGAAATACTTGCTCGTCAATATGAAATTCAGAAAGATCGAATCGATGAATCAATAAAAGGTGCTATCGCTTTGACCGAAATCGGCGGAACCCTTGAAAGTAATCTGAAAGCGATAGCCAATGCTTATAATGGCAATTGGGCCCAGCTCGGCAAATTAATCCCTGAAATACGCAACGCAAACACCGAATCGGAACGGATGGACATATTGCAGAGAAAGATAGCCGAAGGTTTTGAAATATCAACCGAAGCTATGAAAACCAATGCTGGCGCTTTAAAGGAGTTGGCAAACTGGTGGGATGATTTCAAAAAGTCAGCAGGCGAAGGAATTGTCAAGGGCATACATCTTGCCGATATGGCATTTATGGGCAATCGACAGATCGTAAAAGAATGGGCGCGGGATATGGCAACGGCTAAGCAGCGATTCGATGATCTTGCCGCATCCAGTTTGAATCGTTTTAAGTCTACCAGCGGTTTACAATCGGCGCCGTCATTAAATCAGTTGGGGTTTATAGATATAGAATCTGATCTTGCGGCAGGAGAGGCTCAATATAAAACTTTTGTTGCTGCAATTGACGAGGCCGCAAAAAGTACAGGAAAATTAGTTGAAGCTGAAAAAACCTTGACCGAAGTCATGAACGAGCGCTGGGCGGCATTCAATAAAAATATTGTCCAGGATGAAGCCTATTCGGATTTTGTTTTATCAAAGTTAGGTCCGGCCATAGACAGCGCGTCTGATCATTGGGCTGATAACGTAGATATAGTTAAAGCGGCTGAAGAAGAACAAGCACGGTATGAGGAGACTTTGGGGAAAACAATCCCTACGATTGAAGAGACATCCATCGCAACTGAGAAATGGTACAAGGATGCCCAGGACCTGACGGCCGGGTTGACAGCGCTGGCAAATGTTTTCGATGATTTGATCCCTGGCCTTGGCAAAGTAATCGGTGGGATCATGGGTGCATACGAAGCTACGACTAAATTTGCCGCCGCCAGTGCCGCAGGGACGGCAACCCTTGGCGGTTTTCTTGGAATGGCCGGAGCAGTGATTGGCGGATTTATGGCATTGAGTAATGCAGTTGATGCTTATACCCAAGGGCAACAACGTGCATTCATTAAAGGCATGAATGATGGAATAAAAGTTTCGGATGAAATGGCTGAAAAAATAAGAGTGCTTGCACAGGAAGTGGCTAATCTCAGTAGTAGATCAGAAGAGTTTTATGAAAAATGGAATATGCCACTTAAATTTAATATTGATCCGAGTTGGGATGAATTTGCGGCAGCGACATCAAAGCTCCTTGGCGATATCATTGCGCAGACTGATATGTCAATTGAAACCTTTGATGAATGGGCGCAGCGAACCAGGGATATACTAGCTGATTATGATAGGGGCATGTTTACCGCCGCTGAAACTACTCTTTATATGGGTAAAGCATTTTCGGCATTGATTACAAAAGCAAAAGATCTTGGGACCGAAGGTTCTGAGTCACTGATTGCTATGTTTGAGGACCTGGCGAATCGGGGGATGCGCGTCAAGGAAATCCAGGATTACATCAACGCCAACTGGAAGGCTGGGCTTGAAGGGTACAAGAAATATCTTGAAGGTGATTTTTCCACGGCTACGATCGGGGTGTTTGAATACTTGCTGGCCTATGAAAAGAAGGTCGGCGCGAACCAGGTACTTGTCGACGGAATAGCGGGAATCACCCAAGCTTTGATCGGTATGAGCAATGTTATCGAATTAACGGAAGAGGAATTTGATAAATTTGAAATGGCTGGCCGTGATGCCTATGACAAATTGATAACGCAAAACTTTACTTCAAAGGAAGCTTTGATGCAGTTGCAGCCTATGCTCTCCCGGATGATTTATCTACAAAAAGAATATGGTCTGGCCATTGATGATGCCACCCAGGCGCTGATTGATAAGGCAAAAAAGGATGGTATTGATCTTTCGCTTGTCAAATCTCAGGATGAAGTATTCGGGGACATGGCTGGTTCACTTGCTGAGTTGGTGGACATATTCAGAAATGTATTCCCGATTGCAATTGATCAAACTACGGTTGCTTTCAGGAAGCTAAACGATGTAGCTAATAATTTTGACCCAAACAGCACTTATAATCCGAAACGACCCGACGAAGAACCTGCCGCGTCTGGATGGGAAGGTTGGGTTGCCCGTGGTAGCAACAAACGATTCTTGACCGGAGAACCTGGCGGCGAGGATGAACATGTCTCCATAATTCCCAGATCAAAATATCGTGGCAGTGATGCGGCTCCTTCAAGCGGTGGGGCAAAAACAACGATTAATAATTTTCATCTCTACAATGTGATTACCCCGGAAAATGTAGCTCCTGCAATAAGAACTGCATATATAAATAACACGCAGGGTTTAAGATCCCTGCTGGAGAATTAATATGGCATTCGGCGGCATCCCTGTTAGTGGCGGAATCACGGGTCATGGCACTTTAATTCATACAAATTTGCTTTACAGCCCATTACTGCTTGACGCATACGACAATCCTTTGGCGCGGCCTGCCTTCACCCTGGGCGGCACTGCTGGGGCGGCTGGGTATGGGGCGGCGTTTATTGCTGATAAGGATCCCAAAACCTTATACAAAACCGCTGCCAGCGATGCCGAGATGACGTTGACCATGGTCCTGGATGGTGCGGTGAAGCCGGATGTTTACGGGGTAGCGATCGTAAACCACAATCTGGTCGCCGCTTCGATGGTCACGGCCAAGTTCGAGGGCGGTAATGGTAATTATACTGATATCACTGAGGACTTGATAATTAATGCGGCTACACTGACCCCGGTTTATAAATTACTATCAGCAGTAGCGTCGGGTATGGATCGCTGGCGACTTCGCATTCAGTTCTCCTCTTCAATAGCATGGCAAATGGGTGAAGTGTTTTTAATTGGTGGGGCGCCATTGTCCTTTGATAGGAATTATAATAAAGGCTTCATTCCTGAACGTGAAATCGGAAAAGTCATCAATCATGGATTACCTGGCGTTCCGAGGATGGTTGCTCAATGGGTGCGCGAACGGCCTGAATTTGAATTTACAGATATCTCAGTAACACAGTTGACTGCATTACAAGCGGCCGCTTTAAATGGTCACGTGATATTTTCTCCATCGGGTGAAAATGGTAAAGCACTTTTTGGGTTGTGGGAATTACAACGGCCAAGGAATATATCAGCAAAAAGCATAGCTAACGCCACATATTCAGTTAGTGCAGTATTCACTGAGGCTCCGAAATGAGCCGTTTGGTAAAAGTCAAACTCTCTCTGGTTGACGGAGATCATCTCATTGCTAACCGATATGTTGCCGATGGCTCAGGGCAGTGGGAGCGGAAGATCGTTGCCTTGACCGCCCTGAAAAGGAATGTTTCCCTTGACCGAACATTCGAACGTGGTGGGTTTACCCTCACTGTTGATGATAGTGATGGTTCTTACAAGGCCATGTTTGCCAATGAAACTAATCGTAAAATCTATGGCAAGACCGTCACCCTCTATGCGTATAAAAAAGACGGGGTGACGATAGCCGAAACGGTTGTGGCTACTATTCGTGCCTGGCCGCGCGTTGAGCCGAATATCGTTTTTACCTGCGTACAGGAATTTTCCGGGGCCATGGATGCCATTCCAGCGGCCCAGGATTTGGTCATAAACTCAACCGATTTCCCAGATGCACCTACCCGGGCGCTGGGCAAGCCGGTGCTGTTTCCAACCGGGGTTTGCTATTCGCATTTTGGAAAGATCGAATGCTGGAAAGTGATTAAGCGAAATGTTGGCGCGGGCATTGATGCGAAATACCTGATAACCAAAAGCGAACCGGCTCCGGCTGCCGCTCGCATTGTTTCTATTGATACGGTTTACGAGGATGGGGTCAGGGTGCTCCCGGTATCCCGCTATGAATTGGTCAAAGGTCTGGATGGTGCCGGAGTTTCCGACGGCTGGGAATATGTCAATTACAATGGAGACATGAACCGTATCAGGATCAATTGTACGGCTGTTAGCAACCCTGGCACTGCCGGGGCGAATCCTGTCGATGCCCTGCGCGGAGTGCTGACTGCTGCCGGGGTCACGCTAGTTGACGATGGCGCAGGCGGAACGAGTGACTTTAAGGACTTTTGCACGGCGCAGACCTGGAACATGGGCGCGGCTCCTGAAGGTGCGCCTAAGACGAAAGATTATCTGGAGACCTGGTGCCAGAATTTCAACTGCTTCTGGCGGCTTGATGCTGCCGGGGCGGTGCATATCAAACATTTCGACTGGGCTGCGATTGTAGCAGACGGGACATTGACCGAGCAGCATTTTGATGGATTTGCCGAAGCGCCGGACATGAGCGAATTTGCGAATCGCTCACGGTCGAAATTTGAATATGGTAACGCAGCCTGGAATTCCGAGGTCGTGACTGATAGCACCGATGGGGATTATCTCCCGGCCACGTTGCCTATGGAGCGGCCTGAGGAGTATTTGCTTGCTGCATTCGGCGGGGCCACGAATCCGATTGTCGAGAAACTGCGGTTCTACGACCGGGTAAGGCAAATCGCAAGCGGAATCGTTGACATGGACCAATATGAAATCATCGGCCTAGAATTGCTCAAGGTCGCCAATGTAACCCATAGCCGACAGATCGGAGGGACTGGAAAATATCTGATTATATCTGAGACTCCTGACTGGATCAATGGGAACGTGGGGATCGAGATGCTTCGCCTCTGGGGTGCCTGATGGCTATTAAACCGCCCATCGTACCTTTCCATCTCCATGATTCCTTGCCGACTGACCTTGACCCGGTGATCAAGCCGCCGCCTCCTCATGGCCCATCCCATAACAAGGGCGGGGCCGACGAAGTTACCGCTCTGGATGGCCCGGTAATAACCACCGGCACTATTGACGGCGACCGACTCCCGGAAATCAGCACGACCAAGAAAGGCGCTGTTCCGGCAGTCACCCCCAGCGATCCAAAAGAGTTCCTGCGAGATACCGGGGATTTTGAGCACGTTGTTCAGGCCGATGTCGGCGGCTTGGAAGTTGCCGCAACGCCTCAATTCGCCGGGCTGGGGATCAAGACTGCCGGTAGCGATAACTGCATCAATCTGATCGAGGGCGCACAGATCGGAGTTGTCACCGGGCCGCGCCAGGTCTATCGCGATGCCGCCAAATTGCTACAAATGCTTGGCGGTGACGTTGACATCGGGGACACACCGACGCAGCCGGGAACGGGCGGCACCTGGGCACTGTCGTATGATTCCGACACCAGCGTAATCTATCGGCTGGTCGAATTCGAGGGCGATCTATACGCAGCTGGAGGCAATGGAGTTTATCGGCGCAGCGGCGGGGCATGGGCGCGAGTTCTGACAGTTGCATCGACTTCTTATTGTCATACCTTATGTATTTTTAATTCGCAACTTTATGCTTTTTTCCGGGATTCTGCTTATGTTTATAGAACGTCTAATGGGATTTCATGGACAAATGTTACGCCGGTTGATTGGAGCACTTTATTTGGATCGGCATCAATAGTTTGGAAAGGCGTTATGTATGTTGCCCGTCCCTGGGGAGAGGTTTGGTACACGACCAACGGAACATCCTGGACTCAGACCATGGCGCGAGCTGATAGTATGCTATATGGCTGGGGGTTTGCAATCTTGGGATCGAACCTCTACGTTGCGATGGAAGGCGATACCACCGGTGCTATTTATAAATTTAACGGCATAACCTGGACCAGAGTTTTATTGATAACTTCGAACTATGGTTTTCAAGCAATTTGTGTTTGGAATAACAAACTGTATGCCGGGACTGCTTACGGTGATATTTATTCATCTGCGAATGGGACAGATTGGTCCGCTCCTGTTGCCTTGCCAGCCGTTGGCAATACCAGAGATTTTATAGAATATTCCGGGAAATTGTTGACCACATCAAACGATAAGGTTTACGAAACATCTGACGGTTTGACCTGGGCGGCATTTTATGATTCTCCGGAAACAAAGGTATATTGTTTCGCCCTTTACGGCAATATCCTTTATCTCGGGACAAGCAACCTCGGGAAGATTTACGCCTATACCGACAACACCTACATTCCCGCGCCGAGTTTACAAGTATTTGGTCATAGTACGGTTTGGGGCCAGCTCAGGCCGGGGGATGCAGCAGGGATCAAGGGCAGCCTGCTAATGTCCGATGCGCCGAATTACAATAAATGGCTCGCACCGGGAGTTGCTAAAACATACGTTGCCGCGCCGGCCACTCCCGGAGGTCTCCCGGTTTACCAGGTGATCCCGGCAAGCGATGTCGTCAACACTCCGGCCGGGGGCATTGAAGCGGTTACGGTTCAAGCGGCGATTGATGAACTGGACACAGAGAAAGAGCCAGTGCTTGGCAATCCTGCAGCGGATGGAATGTCAGCGGTCTCCACAGCAGCTGGTGTGAGGTCATGGCTGACGCAGTGCAAGCTGACAACGAAGATCGATACTGGCGACCCGGCCAGCGGAATTGAAGGAGAAATCTGCATCAATACGTTTGATGACAACGTTAAAATATACGCCGACACAGCGTGGCGAACTTTAATAACATGGTAAAATAGGAGGCAAACATGAAAAAAATCATGTGCTTAGTTTTGGGGATTTTGTTTTTGGGTGCGTTTGTTTTCCCGGTCATCACCGCCGGAAATCTGACAACTGTTTCGGCCGGTTGGTATTCCTTTGCGTACACCAGCGGCTGCTACACGAAGGGCGCGGAAACCGATCTACGTATTGAGGTCGGCTACTCGTTCAGGCCGTGGACATCGAAAACCGCCATGCTGTCAGACCGTTCATCGGCAAATACCTTTGAAAACATATTGCTGATAATGAGTTCAACGGCGGTTCGCATTATCCCGGTCGAGCCGGTGCAGGGCGCGGGCACGGTATTTTTCCATGTCTACACTACCGGGGCAACCATGACCGGGACTGCCGCATTGGGCGCGACAAACGCCTTCCATTTATTCGGATTTTTGTATTAGGAGGACGGGATGGCCGATGACATCTTAATTAATATTTCCGAACCCAGCCCGATAGAGATCGACATTGCCTTGCCGAGTCCACTGGCATTTTCGTTGGATGCAGGAGTTTCAATTCACAATTTACTTTCGGGCTTGCAAGGTGGAAGCATTTATGATTTCTATCATCTGACCGCCGCGGAGTACGCAAATAAATATTTACACGACGCACTGACCGATGTACAGGGCGGCATAGCGAACGAGCACTACCATTTGAGCGCCGCCGAATATGCCGCACTTGGAACAGGGGCGCACAATGACCTGACCGGATTGCAGGGCGGACAGGCCGGGCAGTACTATCACATGACTGCCGCTGACTATGCGGCCAGGATTCTCGGCTCCGGGACAATCGGCCACATTCCTTATTTCACCGAAGCGAATGTACTTGGGAATTCCGGGATCTATTATGATGCGGTAAATGGACGAATGGGTTTGGCTATTGCCATACCATTACAACCTTTACATATTATTGGTCATTGCGATGTCACTGCCACTGGGCCATTGTTAATAACTTCTGATGGAGTTATTGGATGTGCTTTAAGTTTAGATGCAACGCCAAATGGAGGCTATAAATACTCGTTTATTTCCACAGGTTCCGGAGCGCCGTCGGGTGGTGGATGTTTTAGTTTATACACTCCACAGTTAGGGGGGTACCCATTCATAATCCGTAATAATGGACATGTGAATATTGGGTTTAATAAATGGCTCGACTATGGACAATTGGGCGTGTTCCCCGAATCGGCTATTGTAAAAGGCCTATTTATACAAGGATTTGCCGCACAAACTGCAAATCTGTTTGAAATACAAAATTCCGCCAATGCAGTATTAAATGTAATAGATGCCACAGGTAAGGTCGGAATCCTCATAGCCACACCTACCGCAAAATTACACCTACCCGCAAGCGCTGCCGCCGCGAACTTAGCCTCGCTAAAGATCGACGCCGGAGTTGTAGCAACAACTCCCGTTAGCGGGAATGTAGAGAGTGACGGAACACATCTTTACTGGACAGACAGCGGCGGGAATAGGCGGCAACTTGACAATCCCGCTTGACAATGATGCGGCCAAACAAGCAAAGCCAATGACCGCGAAATCGAAAGAAGAGAAAAAACGGCAGGGCAAAAAAATAAACGGGAGGGGAATATGGGTCCAGATATTGTAATTTATCGCGGAAACACGGACACGAGAACCATCACGATTACATCAGGCGGTGTAGCTTTTGACATGACTGGCTATACGCTGAAGTTTGTCGTGAAGAAAAGTCTCAGCGATCTCGACGCTAATGCACTGATAAATAAGGCCGTGGTGTTTTCGGTGCCTGCTACCGGGATTGGCGTTCTGTCGCTCACTCATACGGACATGTCCATTGCTCCCGGGAAAAATACCTATGAATTGAAACTCTATGATGCAGCCAGGACGCTGATAAGAACGCTTGGCGATCCTGGGCTGTTTTTAATTAAAGATGTTGTTTTACAGGAGGTATAAAATGGCTGACAAAATCACTTTGGCAATGAGTAGGCTTTGCAATATCACCTGTAAAGTTTATGTTTACAGAGTTGATGGCAAATGGTTCTTTGATAAAAAGGTATTCTACGAATGGTGGCGGGATATTTTCAACGAAGGCCCGTCCGAAACCCGCATGCTCCCCGATTGTAGCGGCGGGAAAATGCCCGAAGGCGGTCGCGGCTCATTGCTGAAGCCATTTCTATTTGACGAAATGAGGGATGTCTGGAATTTCTTTTATCTCAACGACGAGTATTTTTTCATCCTGGATCATATGGTCGACACCTTCAACGAAATGGGCGTGGTTGTCAATTATTCCCTGGCCGATGAATGTCAGGGGCATGGGGCGGACAGGCAAGCACAGAGCGTCTATTATCATAACAACCTGAATTCAATCGGCGTCTATGACGACAAGATGTTTTCTTACCATGCGAACTTTGTCCGGCGTGTACTGCGATTGCTGAAAAACAAGAAACTGAAAAACGGCCAGACGGGAACCACCTTTGAGATCGGCAATGAACTCAATAATCCAAAGGGCGGCGTGGAACTGGCAAGGGTCATCATTGACGAACTCTACAAAGAAAAGATCGAGCCTTGGAGAATCACTCTCGGGGCCATGATGATCCGCTGTAAATTCCTTGGCTATGTTGATCCCGACAAGCCGGGAACCTGGTATAGTTGCGCAAACAAGCGGACGAACATGGATGAAATCTGCACCTATCTGGTCAAGGTTTATGAATCCGAAAAACTGTTTATGAACTCTACCCATGAAGTTCGCTGGGTAGCGCACAGTTTTGGCGATTATATCGAGGATCCAATTCGGCGTCCCTTCGGTGAAATCTTTTGGCAGGTCTACGACTGGTGGGTCAAGGTCAAACGTATTGTGACTTCGGTTCGGTGTTGGCTTGATACTGATGGTTGCGATCATGCGGACGGATATACTGGCCGACCATCGGCGCAGCGGATGTACGACATGATCGTTAAGTTGGTGGGTGATTGTCCAAAAAGCGCCTGGATGACTGGCAAACATTCAAAATTCACAATCAACTTTTTACCGAACGGAGAGGAGAATTTTGAGTTGGTTTTGATCGCCAGAAAGATGGCCGAGGCGGTTCACAAGTTGACCGGGAAATGGCCCGAACTGCGCGGGAAGGTAAAAACTTATGAGGAAATGTACCCTGAAATTGAGCCGCCACCGCCACCGCCAGCGCCCATTGAGCCGCCAGTGCCAACACCGATTGAGCCGCCCGATGAACCGGAGGTCAAGCCGCCGATCAACTGGCGCGGTGAGTGGAACAACAACAAGTGGTGGATCATAGGCGGGGTGATTGCCCTGGTAGTTTTTATATTTATTTTAAAAGGATGTTAGGAGGTTAGCATGAAAAAGATAATCAATGTTCTGAGATTGATCGTTGCGGTGGCGTGGGAAATAAAGCTGGGATTGATATGTTCCACGGCTATCGCAACGGCCATTCTGGTATTGCCCAAAAAGGTCAGCGCAACCATTATTTTTATTGTAGGCATATTCATTTCCTACGTGATCAAAATTGTAAAGGGAGGTTAACATGGGACGTTTAGGTGGGAGAAAATATCTGTTTCTTTGGGCGGTGTTTGTCGTAGCGTCTGCAGCAATGTTCTTTAAAATCGGAACGTTTGCCGAATGGACGGTCGTTGTCCTGGGCGAGATCGGTTTTTATTTTGGGGCTAATGTCTACCAAAAGAAAATCGAAAAATAATAATGCCGCAATATCAATTTGTCGTTTTGGTCTGCGCCGGACTTCTGGCTATCCTCGGCGCTGTCAAAATAGTAACGGAGGCCATATTGAAAAAAGATTCTACCGAAGTGAAACGACCTTGCCATGAAAAATTCAAAGAGAACAGCGACAATATCGCAACGATAGAACGAGAGGCCGCCGCACGAAAGGACCGCATCCTGAAACTTGAAATGAACTACGGCTATATCTTGGAAAAAATAGCCATCATCGAAACCGAGATAAAAGGCCTCAATGAAACGTCGATCAAAAACGCCGAGATGACAAGGCAGATTTACGCCTGGATTGACAAGCGCAAGACAAACGGCAAGCGCAAGTAAGCTCCTCCTTTGTGTTCCCCGGAGTGCCCATGGTTCCGGGGAGCATTTCTTTATAATAATCATTTAGGGTATTGACATGGGCTGTAATATCGCCTATAATAGTGTGTCAATGCATTAACGCATTAGATATAGAATAAGGAGGTATGATATGGCCAAAGTGAGGACAAAGCGTTACCCAGACAAACCTTGTCGAAATTGCCAAAAAATCTTTTCCCCGGTTACGAGCTGGCAGATGGATTGCGGGCCTGATTGCCATGATGCTTTTTGGAAGGGGAAAAATCTGGCATCGAAGATTGCACAGGTCGAAACCCGCCTCACCGCCCTGGAGCAGTACGTCCGGGAGCGGGAGGCAAAGTGAATGAGCTACACTTATTTGCAGGAGCAGGGGGGGGTATCCTCGGCGGAATCCTTCTCGGACATACCACAGTATGTGCTGTTGAAATTGAACCTTACTGCCGAGAAGTCTTATTGCAGCGACAACGAGACGGAATCTTGCCAAAGTTCCCGATCTGGGATGACGTCAGAACCTTTGACGGAAAGCCATGGCGAGGAAAAGTCGATGTTGTCTGTGGAGGATTCCCATGCCAAGATATTTCAGTCGCAGGGAAAAGAAAAGGTATCGGTGGAGAACGATCTGGACTGTGGGGAGAGTTTGCCAGGATCATTCGCGAAATACAACCTCGTTACTGCTTCGTGGAAAATTCCCCAGCGCTGGTTATTCGTGGACTTGGAACAGTCCTTGGAGACTTGGCCACGATGGGGTATGATGCAATTTGGGGAGTGCTGGGAGCTGTTGACGCCGGGGCGCCGCATAAACGAGATAGAATCTGGATTATGGCCAACTATATGCAAAACAGAGATAGACTCAACGGGGTGCAGAACATTGGAAGGAACATCAGAAATAGCGAAGGATGGAAGAAGATGGGGAGCATCTTTGACGACTGTTATAAAATCAAAGACAATCTGCAAAGCTGGGAAACTGAATCCGGTCATCGGGGAATTGTGGATGGGCTGGCCTATCAAATGGACAGACTTGCAGCTATTGGAAATGGACAAGTTCCGGCAGTGGCTGCAATGGCATGGAATATCTTGACTGCATCCCTGGAGCAGTACGTCCGGGACCGGGAGGGGAAGTGATATACCCCGGTGACTTTGTAAACAAAATTATTTGCGGCGATTGCCTGGAGATAATGAAAGGCATCCCCGACAAGAGCGTGGACTTGGTGCTGACCGATCCACCGTATAATATCAATTTGAAGTATGATAATTACGACGACAATAAATCTCAATCCGAATATTGTGAATTAGTAAATTTGTGGTTTGACGCCATAAGAAGGATTTGCTTAAATATTATAATTACTCCCGGAAGACAAAATCTCAATTTATGGTTATCTTTATTTCCAGCAGAGATAGGAAGTTGGATAAAATCCAATGCTCATGGTGGCGCTTCAATCGCTCATTTCGCAAAATGGGAACCAATACTTTTTTATGGAAAACATAAACGTCAACGTGATAGCGATGTATTTGAACATTATGTTGACAATGGTTTTTTGAATGACAATAGTGCCATTGGTCATATTTGTCCAAAACCAATTCGCCTTTGGAAGGATATAGTCAATAATTATTCAGATGAAAACGACATCATCCTCGACCCCTTTTTCGGCTCAGGCACAACCGGCGTTGCAGCCAAGCTATTGGGCCGCCAGTTTATCGGTATAGAGATATCAGAGAAATACTGCGAAATCGCCCAAAAGCGCATAGACGGTACGTTGGTCAACAAGAAATTGGATTTCGCCGCCCTGGAAACAAAATCCTGAGCTCAGAAGTTTTGTGTGTATATTTTATACATTCGCTCATTTTATTGTTGACAAGTATAACATTTTATTGTATAACTTATATGTACGACAAAGGAGGCTTGAATGAAAAACGAACTTGCTAAAATGGATTTGGCATGGGATTACTTTTTTGACAAGATCGGTAAAGCGAATAGGAAGGACGGCCGCCCTGGGATGCTGTCTGCGAAAGCAGTTTACCTTGCTGATATTTTATATTCAATCGACGTTTATGTTTTGGGTATAAAATGCCTCGCATAAAAGATCCCAAAAAGATGGTACTCTGGACACAGCGGGTTGAACCTGAATTGTTGGTCATCCTGAAGCGCAAGGGGCGCAAGGCGGCGGCATGGGTCCGGGCGGCGCTGTGGGCGGCGGTGAAGAGATGACCTGCCCTGATTGCGGGTTTGAGGCGAAGCATTTGCGAAGCGTCAGGGCTGATACCGGGCATTTGATCGGGACGCGGTACAAGGAAATCTGCCGCACGTGTTGGCGCAAAGCGAGTGGCAAACCGTGGCGGTGGTTCAGGTTGCTGCAGGTTTTACGGTTGTATTAAAAGGAGGAAATATGAATTTATTAAAAAAATGGTTTGGCAAAAAAAACCAAGGCGCAACCCAAAAGCAGATGATGGAAGCAATGAAACGGGCGATGGAAGTTTTCCCGAATATGCCGATAAGTATTGAAATGGTATTGTGGCATCATGATATTAAAAAAGAACCGATCGAGTTGAAATTCAAATTATATATCGCTAACCCACATCCCAAATTTTGGAATTTCGATACTATCCAGGAAATGATCGGATTTTTAGGTCCAAAAAATATCAGGGCGTAATCATGACTTCCCGGCAATTCCTCGCCCTGGAAATTCTCTGCATCATCCTGGCCGCCTGCTGCATACTGCGAGGGCATTTCGGCTGGGCGCTTGCCATGCTCGGATGTGCCATGCTTAGTAATTCGATGATCGGGAGTGACCGATGATTATCGCATGCGCTGGCTGCGCCCGCATCAAGGTAAACGGCGAGTGGGTGATCGTGCCCGACCGCCCGGCCACGGACCGGGACAGCCACGGAATATGTCCTGACTGCAAAAAGATATTCTACCCGGAGATGCTCCCCAAGGCAACCCGCGAGGACTGCTATCATTGCAGGCTCAACGATCTGGATAGCGATGGGATCCCCGATGGGTGCATGGCCACTGATGGCAAATGTATCGCGCCGGGGAAGCGTTATCCGTGGGATTGATTTGTTAAAATATTTCTAAAGGAGGAATATAAAAAATGAGCGAAGCTATTGAGAAGAGAAAGAGTTTGAAGGATGCGGCAGTTGAAATCTGGTCAAATGTAAATGAGATCAGAAAGTTATTCGCCGCCGGTCTGAGTGAAGCGGAGTTTACATTTTTCATGACCCTTGGCAAAGGCCTGGGAGCAAATCCGTTTAAACGGGAAATTTGGGCTGTCAAATATGATGCGTCAAAGCCAGCATCTATTTTTTGTGGCCGCGATTTTTTCCGTAGAAAGGCGCAGGAGCAGCCGGACTATAATGGCCATGTTACCGATGCGGTCTATACAAACGATGACTTCAAGGTCGTCAATGGTATTCCCGAACATTCATATTCCCTTGTTGAACGTGGCGAATTGATCGGGGCCTATACTGCCGTATATCGGAAATCCATCGACAAGCCGTTTTTTGTTTTCGTAAAACTCAGCGAATACGACAAGGGATTTTCGCTCTGGAAAACGATGAAAGAAACGTTGATCAAAAAGGTATCCGAGGCCCAAGGTTTACGCGGCGCATATCAGGGTGTCTTTGCCGGGACCTATGATGAAAGTGAACAATGGGTTGTTGATAATAATGCAAATCCCAAAGCCGACGTCAAGCCCGCGCAGTCGACCGATGACAAGCCAGAGGACAAAGCGCCTAAAGGTGAACTTTTCAAGGAACCCGTTGACGATGTCTTTTCCACCCTGGAGAAAGAGCTGGCCGAATTTTGCGATGGCGACACCGATGCCATGCAGGAAAAGCTCCAGGCGCTGACATCGTTCCCCGAAATGAAAAAGGACGGGGATGGCAAAAAGACCAAGGAGCCTACCGGCAAGATTATTCCTGGGAAAAAATATGTCAGTGATTTGCGGATGAAAAATTCGACAGCCTGGGCTGGATCGGCGCTGAAAAAGCTCCGTGATGAAGTCGCTGGCGAACGGTAACGATCATGTCAGAACATTGCGGAAATTGCGGATCGAGGATTTGTAATCACGGGAATTGCCCAGAGTGCAACCCTTGTCGTCACTGTAACGGCGGGGATCGGGGGGACAAATATTTTGGGGATCAAGACCAAAATCAACATCAAAGTCAAGAGCGGGATCATTTTATTGACGAGAATGGTATTGATAGGTATCGGGAATGAAACACCCCGCCTGTGAAGGTTGCGAATTCGAGGGGCATTGCATAACTGAGCGCATGGACATGGAGGCTGATTGCCAAGAAGTGATAAATTGGGAAAGTGAGCGTGATGAAGAGCGCGATACCGACGTATACATGCCCCCGTTTGACGATCTATACATGGGCGATCAATGACCATCGGGGCCGGGGGAGTTACCATCTGGAAGGGGCAAGAGGTTGCCCCTATCCCAGGCTTCACTTTTGACCCCGAAGCGCACAAGTACGCGCTGAACAGCAGGCCGCTAAAATCAATCACCGGCTACACCAGCAGACTCCGCGACCATTCGTTCGTCAACTCTATCGATCTTGAATGGGGGAGCCATGCCCACAATTATCTGTACTTGCACGACCTCGGCAAACTGCTCCCCGGTGGAGATCCCCGCATGATGCCGTACATTTTAGGCTGGACGGAATTCAGGGAGCGGCAGGTATGGGACACAAAAAAGATGCTGGCCGAGTTCCCGAACTGCTCCGAGAAATACCTGATTGCCGGGAGACTTGACCGCCTGTTTGAGACCGAAAAATGGGATTGGCTGATCGATATTAAGACGGGGCAACCCGACACGGTAACAGGTCTGCAGCTTGCGGCTTATGGCTTGATGGCTATTGAGCGTGGGCTGACAACTGCCGGGCGGCTGAAGCTGGCAGAAATATGCATTTCAAAAGATGGCCGCTGCCGTATGCAGCCGTTCAGTTACAAGGTCGAGCTACCCTTTTTTTTCATGGCGTACAGTTTACAAAATCGTTATAACTTGTCTTAAAAGGAGGACAAATGGAGAACGTCGAAGTTTTACTCGAATCAAAAGAGGTTGAAAAATTTAAAGGGGAAGGGACGGAGATCGAATCCGCTGCCGTTGCCCTTGAGGTCAAGGATGAGATCAGCCGTGCCCAGATGTCGGATATGCGGGAGCGGGCCCGGCAGTTCAAAAAGAGTGTACAGGCATGGTTCAAGGAATCAAAGGAAGCCGCGGATCTTGCGCATACCAAAATTTGCGACCTGGAAAAAAAGACATTCGGCCCGGCAGATCGTGTCATCAAGATCGCCGATGGCAAGATGAACCAGTATCTACTTGAGGAGGATCGCAAGCACCAGGAAGCCCAGGCCAAGATCGATGCCGAAACAAAGCGGCGTGAGGATGCCGAAAGGGAACGCTTGCTGAAGCTGGCCGTCAAGCAAGCCGATAATGGCAAAACAGAAAAGGCAGAGGAAACTTTGCAAAAAGCTGAGGATGTCTATATTCCTCCTACTGTCCTGCCGCCGTCGCTGGATAAGACAGTAAAAACAGAAGCAGGGGGGACATCGAGCAGAAAGGATTTCGACATCGTTGTTGAAAATCCTGATATGTTTATCAAGATGGTTGTTTTAGGCGGCGGCAATTACGGCTTCATCGAATTCAAGGGCGGACCGATAAAAAGATATGCGGAAGGGAAAAGGATCGGCAACAATCTCCCCGTCATCCCCGGCTGCAGGATTACGCCGAAATACGGCTTTGCTGGCCGCTCCCGATAGCCTTCCCCTGAACCGGGGCCCGGTCCGCCGTGTCCCGTATTGAGAGGTAGGAATGATTTGGCCAATTAATTATATCAACAAGGTTTTGCAGGGCGATTGCCTTGAGATTCTAAAGACCATGCCGGATAACTCCATTGACAGCATAGTCACCGACCCGCCCTACGGCCTTTCGTTCATGGGTAAGCATTGGGATTATGATGTGCCAAAAGTTGAGGTATGGGTCGAGTGCTTGCGGGTGCTGAAACCCGGCGGGCATATTTTGTGCGCTTGCGGAACCAGGACGCAGCACCGCATGGCGGTAAACATCGAGGATGCTGGATTTGAGATTAGAGATTTGATCGCCTGGATATACGGCTCAGGTTTTCCGAAATCGCTGAATATTGGCAAGGCGGTGGATAAGATACGGGGGAATGACCGGGAGATTACAGGTAAAAAAAATGGAACCTATGCCGATATTCGTAGGGACAAAGAAACCGGTATAGCGGAATTACATGGCGGCATTGCCACCCAAAAACCACGCATTGAGGTTTATAATACCGTTGGCACTTCCAAATGGGAGGGCTGGGGAACCGCCCTCAAGCCCGCAATGGAGTTGTGGACGCTGGCCCGTAAGCCGCTGATCGGCACGGTTGCCGCCAATGTACTGCAATACGGCACGGGGGGGATCAATGTGGATGGGTGCAGGGTTGAATATGCTTCTGATTTTGATAAAGATGCGGCCTTGTCTGGAGATGCCTTCCGCCGTAAAGATTTAAGCGACAAGGGATGGTGCCGTCCGTGGATGGCAGATGCCGATAAAGTTTCAAAACACAATGCGGAAGCTAAGGAACGTGCTCAACAAGGCCGCTTCCCCGCGAACCTCATACACGACGGCAGCGAGGAAGTGCTGGCGGGGTTTCCGGTTGTTCATGGTGCTGGATATGTGCGGGGTGGTGGATTATCCCAAAATGGGAGATCAATGTTTTGTGGAAATCATGAGGGTAACGGCACCCGTATCGGCGACTCCGGCTCAGCCGCCCGCTTTTTCTACTGCGCCAAGGCAAGCAAACAGGATAGGGATGAGGGGTGCGAGGGGATGGAAGGCCAAACCGTAACGAGTTGGCATTTCAAATGTAATAAATGTGGACATACTTATTCGGAACAGAGAGAAAAATCTGGATGTCATTGTGAATGCCCGGAACCGACTGGATGGACAGGGATAAGTCGCAACAATCACCCCACCGTTAAGCCAACCGCCCTCATGCGCTATCTGTGCCGCCTCGTAACGCCGCCCAACGGCATAGTTTTAGATCCGTTCATCGGCTCAGGCTCCACGGGCAAGGGCGCTAAACTCGAAGGCCTTAACTACATCGGCATTGAACGTGAGGCCGAATACTGCGAAATCGCCCGCAAGCGCATAGATGCTACGCTTGTAAATAAAAAACTAAACTTCAAGGAGGCCACATGACCGAAAAAATACTTTGCGTAAAGTATTTGCTGGAAAAGCTGGACGGCGGGTTGATCTGCCATTGTGATGTATTCCGGCATGTCAAGGGGATGAAGCCCGGGACCGCGGAAAGGCGCCTGCGCGAGTGGCGGCACGACTTTGATCTGTACTTTTACGACAAGCCCTGGCCGAAGGGTTGCGGCTATCAGGTAGACGGCTTCACCTGGGTATTCCGGCGCCGGTTCGTCAAGTGGCTGGGCCAGCAGGTGAGGGCGGCGGAGCGGAAAGAAAATAAAATAAAGTCTTGACAATGGGGATTTCAAGGGGTAAGATGTGGTTATGCAGGCTGGAGTTATTTATGATCGGATTAAACGTAAACTATGAAGGAGCCGGGAGTTTACCCAACCTCGCCAGAGGCATAAGTAATTCCACCTGCAAACGGCTCCTTCTTTTTTTATAGGTTAAAATGAGATATCAAAAAATCCAATCTCAAATTTGGAACGACGAGAAATTCATTCAGCTTTCACCGGCGCAACAAAGATTGTTTTTTTATATTCTAACTTGCCCGCATGGGAATATTCTCGGAATGTATGTCTTAAAAGAAGGATATGCTTGTGAGGATTTAAAGACCTCAGCAAAGGACTTTCAAAAGGACTTAGCGAAGCTATGCGCTACGGGACTTGTAAAATATGATGCTCAAGTTCAGGTGGTATTGATTAAAAACTTCCTTCGGCATAATCCGATCACCAACCCAAACCAGACAAAAGCGGCAAAAAAAACATTACTTGAACTTCCAAAAACCCCTATATTAAAAGACTTTAAAGCGCTTAACGAAGGACTTTGCGAAGGACTTAATAATGGACTTTGGGAAGTCAATCCGAAACTAACAACAACAACAACAACAGATACAACAACAGACTCAGAAGAAGATACAACAAAATCAAAAGACATAGATATTTTTTCTGAACACCTTTTGAATGTTTTGAAAATTTCTTTGAGCGATAAAAAACAAACCGAAGGATTATTAAAACTTTATGGTCTCGAAAAAATGCTTGCGGCCGTAAATAGAATGAGATTCTATTTTGATATGGTAAAGAAAAATAAATGGACTGAATATGTCATTAGTAAGTACTGGAGGAATCTGTACGAGAAAATTGATTATTTCATTTCGGATGAAAACTTTGATATAAAAATGGCGGCAACCGCGAAATCAAATAAAGGCAAAGGATTAAAGCTCCAGGAATCACCATGGGAGAAAATCCATAAATATGATGCCGATGGTGACGATAATATAGACCCGCCTGAAATAGAAAAGGAAAGACTTAGGAATTCAATATCTGAATATAAATCCGAAATAAATGATGTTAGCCCTGAAGGAATGATTCGATTGGAAAATTGGCGCAAGCGATTAGCTATTTTGGAGAAATCAAAATGATCTGCACTATAACTAAGCAAGCGGACCGCGTTAAAAACGAATTTGACGAATGGACGGACAAGCGGACCGATGAATATTCCAGATTCAGGGATATCGAGCATAGCCGAAACATGAAACGCTTTGCCGGTGAATTATTCAGTGACGCTGAAAATAAAACTTATATTTTTTGCGATGGTAAATACCACTGGCATTATTTCGGCCTCATTTCCAGGACCGGTGACGACGGCCAGGTGCAAATATCGAATAAGAGCTTTTGTGATTCGATGTTTCAGCTTTGCCCTGACTGGGTTGACCGGAATCCTGAACAGGCGGTGCGATCATCCTTGCGGGCGACAGCGCCAGATCCCTGGGCCAAGCTTTCTATTGACCCGCGAGACGTTGCCGCCTTCCATGTTGCGAAGGATTTTTATAAATCCGATTTTGGTTCGCTGATTATTTCCGGATCCTGTGGGTTTGGGAAAACCTCACTTGCTAAAATGGTTGAGAATGATTTTTTACGGGACGGCAGGGATACGCACTTTGTGGCCTGTGAGCGATTGGTTCAGACGTTTCTGGAATCACAACCGACCAGGGATGAAATAGATATTGAATCCCGGCAGGCCATAATTGATATGCGTCGGGCCGATGTCGTTGTGATTGATGACCTCGGGACTGCTGATCGGGAATACTCTGAGTTTTTTAAAGAGCAGTTCAAGATGTTCCTCGATGAACGCCGGGGAAAAATTGTCGTTACTACAAATTTAACCAAAACGCAAATGGAATCAAAACTCAATGACAAGATCGTATCCCGCATATTTGAGAACTGCCGGGCGATCATGTTGAAAGGTAAGGACTATCGGAGAAATAAAGCCTCCCTCCACAGCGAGGCGAAGGGGGAATGATGAAATGTAAACATTGTTATTGTTTTAATAATGGATCTGGATTATTTTATAAAAATGTTAATTGATAAGGTTTCCATCGCCATCGAACGGCTAAAAACATTTGAGCCGCTAGATGGCTACTACCTCGCCTTTTCCGGTGGCAAAGATAGCCAAGTCATTTACAAACTTATGGAGATGTCGGGCTGTAAGTTTGATGCCCACTACAATTTAACCACCGTTGATCCGCCCGAAATTATCCGGTTCATGCAAAATAAATATCCAACCGTTATTTTTGATAGACCAAAACGTACCATGTGGCAACTGATACCAGACAAACTTATGCCCCCAACAAGAATAGCGCGTTACTGCTGCGAGGAACTCAAGGAACATGGAGGAGAACGCCGCACGGTCGTAACCGGAGTCCGAGCCGCCGAGAGCATACGCCGCAGATCATGGCAGATGTTCCAACCCTGCAAGCGCAGACACGGCCATATTTTAAACCCCATCATAGATTGGGACGAAACCGATGTTTGGGACTTCATCAGAAAAGAAATAGGCTACTGGTGCGAACTCTACGACCGGGGATATAACCGAATAGGTTGTATCGGTTGCCCTAATTCTCCAGACCAAAAGCGGCAACTGGAAGATAATCTTAAAATCAAAAAATCATACTTGCTGGCATTTGAACGTATGCTTGCTCTGAGAAAAGAGCGTAACCTTAAGACAACCTGGGCGACAGGCCAAGAGGTAATGGATTGGTGGTTGGCAAACGACAAGGGAGTAAAAATAGATGAGAACCAAAAGCAATTCATATTTGAACCGTGAGTTTTCATTTGATTGCTGTATCTGCCACAAGCCGCACAATGAAGGTAAATTTATTAGGAGGAATAAATGAACAACATCCATTATGTTTACTTGATTGAACAGTTCGCAAGGGAAGCACCAACAATGAGTGTTAAAATCGCAAATGAAATTGCAAGAAAACTGCAAGATTATTTTGATGATTACTATTATAACGCAACGTGTTTCGCACTTGTCGCCGACAGGATATTGGGGGGAGATAAAAAATTAACCGAGATGATAGAAAATGAAAAACGTCCCGGTGTTAGGGTCGCCCTGAAACAGGCACTATATTTGACGGGATGGGTTGAATGTGGCCCCTCACAGGGAAATCCAATGGACAAACTCGAAGAAGAGCTTGCCCGTAAATCAAAATGAAAGATTATGTTTTCCCTTGTTGCGTTTGTAATAAAGACCACAACGAGGTCGTAACGTGATCGCCCGCGTGTTCCCGTCAAAAACAGAATTTTCACCGATGGATGAACACGCCTATTTTGATGTTCCGGGATACTGGACGCCAAAATATGATCAGGTTTATATTTCAACAATTTTCACCTGGGACATCCCCCATGCTCAGTGGTTGGCAAAGCAATGGGAAGATCATGGCGAGGTTATTATAGGTGGTCCGGCTTTTAACGATCCCGGCGCGGAGTTTGAGCCGGGGAAATTTATAAAACCGGGCTGTGTTTTTACGTCCAGGGGTTGCCCGAATAATTGCTGGTATTGCTTTGTCCCCAAACGAGAGGGCGGGATCAGGGAATTACAAATCCATGATGGCAATATTATCATGGACAATAATTTGCTGGCTTGCTCAGAGAAGCACATCGCCGAAGTATTTAAAATGTTATCTGATAAAAGGCAGATCGACTTCAATCAGGGGCTTGATGCGAGGTTGATCACAAGGGACATTGCTGATGAAATAAAACGGTTGAAACTATATCGGGTATTCCTGGCTTACGATCGGCCAGGTGATTTCAAAACCATAAAAAAGGTTTCGCGATATTTGGATATTGGGAGAAAGCTTTGGGTTTATTTATTAGCTGGTTATCAAGGGGACACATTAGAGAAGGCCGAGGCCAGGTGTATGGATGTTGCAAAGATTGGCGCATACCCCTTTATGATGTTGTATCAATCTGAGGATCCAAAATATTATTCAGCAAAATGGTTGCGGCTTCAAAATAAATGGACGCGACCAGCAAGGTGGAAAACTTGGATGAAACATTTAAAGGCCGGGGAACCGTGCCCGAAATGTAAGGAGGAAACAAATGAATTATGAGAACATTACAAAAGCCTGTCTTTTGGTGTTTGATATCTTACGACATGACGATGATTTGGCATCAAAGAAAACCATAGAGTTAATAGACAATGCTGAAACGGATGATGAAATTAGAAACGGACTTCGCGAAGCAGTTGTCAGATTGGACATTATCAGACCAGACATTGCAAATGAAATCCGCGAGAAAACAAAAGGCTTTGCTTTTTAAACAATGCCCGGTGTGTGAAAATAAACAAGGAGGCAACCATGAAGAATGACGGCGGGGCGGCGTTCCCGAGAACACAATGGACGGGCAGTGATAAAAACACAGCACATAGAGATATCCCCGGCATGACGCTTCGGCAATGGTATAAAAGTCAGCTTGCGTCTGGCGGTTTATCCAAGCAATGCCTTGTCGAAATATATGAACACAAAGACAAGCCCGAAGAAGTAAAAACAGTTTTGGCGCATTTTGGAGAAGCTATTGGCGACATGGCCGATGCTCTGATTGCAGAGGACATGATAGCGGAGGACGAGGCGTTCGCCGCAAGGGAGGGGAAGGATGAATAAGTGGTGCCCGAAAGGGAAATGTAATTGTCATAACTATCGTGATAATCAGCATGGGAAATATTGCGCCCATAGTTTTGAAAGTGTTGGAAATTTTGAGCAATGCCCCTGGCCATCCCGTCAAGTGCGGGTGGGGGATTCTGTAAGGGGAATAATTGAATGCCCAGAATCCGGCCGAAAAATTATTTGTGAAAAAGTTAATCAAGCATACGACCATGGCCGCTCCGACATGAAGCAGGAGATAGGGGCGGCGATAGAGGTGGCAATTGAGAATTGGCCGCACGTTAAAGCAATAGCAATCACCGCCATCGAAGAGGTGAAGTGATGACCGCATACAGCCGCCGGGTCTTTGAGAGTGCCAGGCGCAACGGGGAGCCATGCTCAGTTAGGCACTATGAGCGGATCATGGATGACCTGCTGGCAGGCTGTAATCCTGATGAAATCGAGGAATTGTATCCGTTCACGGGCGAAGGGGACACGAATGTAGCCTATGCGATTTTTCGATTAAAGGTTGACGAATGGCTAGGAAATTAGTATTCGTTTCCTGGTTGTGCCTGTTCTTGTTTTTCATCTGTCTTGACATGAGGCATCAGCGGGATCGATTGGCCGTCAAGGTGAAACTGAATCGCAAGGCCCTGGCAAATCAGCAATGGGAGATCGATCGTGCCCGGGACCGCAATCAGGAAATGGACGAGCTGATCTGGATGCGCCGGGCAACGGAACTGAACCATGCAGACTGGGCGCTGATAACCAAGACTATATATCGCAAGGCAAGTGAGTATGGATTGCGGCCGGACCTGATGCTTGCGGTGGCGCATCGGGAAAGTAATTTTAATCCATTTGCTCAGAGTTCGGTTGCCAGGGGGGTCATGCAAATAAATTATAATGTTTGGGCCGAACCCCTGGCTTTGGATGAAGCGTCTATTTATGACATCGAGAAAAATATAGATGCCGGTTGTAAGATCATGCGGATGTATCTTGATGAAGCGGGCGGAAATGAAATTAGGGCGCTAGAGCTCTACAATTGTGGGTATAAATTGACCAATCCCCGGTATGTCCCACGGATACAAAGTTCAAAGTTTTACCAAGCGCCGCAGTAAAGGTTGACAAACGGTAAAACAAATACTACTATAATGGCAATGAAACTTAAAGCAGGTGATTTTTGGCTCTCCAAGCATTTCAGTTTTTTTGAGTGCACGAAATCAAGGGATCACCCGGAACTCGTAAAAGCGAACCGGGAATATTTTTCGCACCAGCCGTACCTGGACCGCCTGATTTTCGGCAGTGAATATATGCTCGAAGGGATTAGGGAAATAGTCGATGCGCCGGTGATAGTAAATAATGGCGGGCGTTTCCCGGAACTCAATGCGGCGGTTGGCGGGGTATCGACAAGCCAGCATCTATTTGCCAGGATGAATGATGGAGCTTATGACATTACAGTGCCAGGCCAAAAGGTTGAAATGGTAGCTTTTAAGATATTCAACCATGGTCTCAGTTTCTATCAAATGCGGGTATATACCAAGATCGGGTTCATTCACATCGGAATGCCCAGGAGATACAGGGACATGCAGATATCGTTTCCCGAATCGGAAGCGCCGGGATGGGCGAAATGAGCCGCTTGCGCCCCGATAAAATCACCGATGTAATCACTGGCATTTGGTATCCCTGGGAAAAGCGAGAGACGCATATTTGCTGTAAGTGCGGGTCGCAGCATTCAGTCTATTTCAAAACGAAGGACGGCAAAGTTTATTCAAAGTGGAATGTTTTGGAGAAAAGACAGGGCTTCCTGTTGTGCACATGGCAAAGGGCCAATGCGAATTGATTTAAGCGATGGTCGAATAATCAAAATTTATGGAAACGGCCATGGGTGAAATTATAGATATCAAAACCGGGTTGCCGAAAGAGCCTGACACGCCGCATTTGACGTTGCAGACTTTAGACAATAAAGTTCATATCATCCCCGTTTCTGTTTTCACGGATATCATTTCAGGGAAAATAAAGTTAACCGATATTGACGATTGGGAAATAATAGCCAGAACAGCTTTGAGTATTGTTTTGGCAGTGTCTACAAAGGAGGTTGTAAAATGAGATCATTGCTTATAAGATATCGGCTTTGGCGTGCTGGCAGAATATTTTTAAAAATGTGGAGGCACTATGAAGAAAAAGAGCAGAACGTTTTACAACCTTGGCATTATATGCGGGATATGAAATGATCAAAAAACTATTACTTAAGGTTAAAAAGTATTCCCCCTGGATTTTAGCGGTCATTCTCTTCATCTCCCTGGCGGCCGGTCTGTTCTATAAGCAGAAGTTTGCCAAGGCGGAGTTGACGCAGGTCAGGCTGATAGAGGAAAAGCGGATATTGGCTGAAAGCTATTCCAGTGATAGGGCAGAACGTATCAAAAAGGACAAGGCGAAAAACATTATCATTCTATCGCTGAAACAACAGACAATAGAAAAAGATAATGCCTCTCAATTGATTGTAGTGAAGCAAGCGAATGAGATCAAGGCTTTACGCTTCACTGTCGGGTCATGGGAAGATAGATACAACCGATTGGAGCCAGAAGCCCTACAGTTGACCGCGAAGGTTGCGGCACAGGATGAAACGATCGGATTGCTGAAGTTGACAATCAGCGAAATGGAATGTCAACATAATGAGGATATTGAATACATAGCGGGCCTGGAAATGAAATTTGTAAAGTGCCAGCGCCTGCTCGATATTAGCATTGCGAACACAGCCAGCATACTGAAAAAAGGCTGGCTGTTTAAGTTATTCGGAAATATCAAAATCGGGCCGGGTGGTGGATTCAGCATTGACGGCAAGGGCAGTATTGGAATTTATGCGATATGGGCAATCAATTAAGGTGCTATAATGGCAAGTATACCAAAGAAATCGAATAAATTAAATTTTGAAATGGCAATCAATGTAAAAAAAAGTATTGCTGGTATTAAAAAAGTTCAATCTGAAATAACAAAATTGACGATGGTTCCATTGATGGAAATCAGGAAATTGATTATTCCATTTTTGATTACTATCGGAATTTCATTTGTCCTTGGCTTTATAATTGGATTTATTTTAGGGGCGCACTATGGGCGATAAACTAAAACCTAATTTCATTGCCGCTACACTGATGATCAACAACACATCTCCAAAAATGCTGAAGCAAATAATCGCCTGGCTTAAAGCCCAGGCCGCATTTCTACAGTACAGTGAAAAACAGATAGACAAAAAGTACATCGCCCGGTATATGCCGGTGCGAGGGTTTGATGAAAAGTGAATAAGTTTACTCCCAAAAAAGCTCACTTTGTATTATTATATTTAAAGCCAGGTAGTGATACATATTTCAATGCTACGAAGTCGGCAATTGGAGCTGGTTACAGTAAAAAGACGGCAAGATCGATAGGGCAAAGATTGTTGACAAATGTTGACATAGCTGCTGCTATTGCTGAGGCTCAAAAAACTATTGCCGAAAGAGTTGGAATCACATTAGAGCGATGGTTGCAGGAACTATGCCATTCAGGGTTTCTCGATCCAATAGATTTATTTGAGGATGATGGATCTTTGAAGCTCATTAAGAATATGCCTGAATCTGCAAGGCGAGCAATTAACGGTCTTGAGGTAACAGAGATATTTGATGCCGCTGAAGGTGATCAAAAGATGGCTATTGGTTTATTGAAAAAAATCAAACTCATTTCAAAAAACGACAGTCTGGAAAAGATCGGCAAGCACCTGGGATATTTAAAAGAAGAGGTCAAGCATTCCGGGAACATTAATATTGGCCCATCTTATGAAGAGGTTAGAAAAGCAATCGCTGCTGTTGAAAAAGAAACGTGACCAACTATGAATATGCTGCTGAATATTTGCGATGCAGAAAAGATGTAGTTTACTTCGCCACAAAGTATTGTTTGACCGAAAAGAAACTCCGCGACGGCGCTTTGATCAAAACCGATATTGTCCCTTTCCCGGATTATCCCTATTTGCGGGAACTATTACTTTCGCTTCACAATCCGGGCAATACACTTGACGAAAAATCCAGGCAGATGCTTTGGTCATGGGCGGTCATGGTGGACAGTTTGCATTGCATCACTTTCGAGGACAGTTATTCAGAAAAGGTTATAAGCCGCAAGGAAAATCTTGTCGATGATGGCGGGATGAACGCCACGACTGATTCACTTTTTGGCCGCTTGTTTTTCATGTGGGATAAATTGCCGCCATTTCTGAAAGCGCCCCTTGCCTTTAGTAACCTGAAAATAACCAATACGGTCAATGGCTCTTTTGTTAAAGGTGAAAGTACGAACGTTAAGGCCGGGCGTGGCGGGGTCTATAATAAGATCAAGGCGGATGAATGGGCTTATTGTGATAACTCGGAAAGTATATTCGCGGGCATTCATTCGGCCTGTCCAAATAATAAAAAATTCGGCAGCACTCCGAATGGTAAGGGAAATAACTTTGCAAGGCTTCGATTCTCAGATCAAAAAGAAACAGGCTTCAAAATAAATACTTGGCATTGGAAAATGAATCCGGAGAAAACGCAGGCATGGTATGAACAGGAAATCAAAGGCTTGACCCGCGAGCAGATAGCCAGGGAATATGAGATCAGTTATGCCGGTTCCGTCGAAGGCCAGGTCTATTATAACTTCGATCTATTGCATGTCATTGACTTGGAGTATGATCCACACCTGCCGCTTTACTCAACCTGGGATTTTGGCATCGGGGATCCTACATCGATTATATGGTTGCAAATTAATCCTTTGGGTGATATCTTGATAGTCGATGAATTTGAACTCAATGAAGAAGAGCCGCCGTATTTTGCAGAGCTTGTCAAGGGCAAATACAAAAACAAATATGAGGATCATATTGGAGACCCGGCGGGCAAGGCGCGGGGAGTTACAAAGAAATCATGGGTATCATGGTTGCATGAATGCGGCATTGAAATCAGAACGCCATGGATTCATACTTATGATGAACGGATATTGGCTACTCGAAAGATCATGCCGAAGCTCTATGTTTCAAAGCGTTGTGTTTTATTTCAGGACCGTGTTTCAAACTATCGGTTTCCTGTTGACGATGAAGGGCGGCCAACGAGCGACAAGCCGATCCATAACTGGGCTTCGCACATGATGACCGCGCTTGAGTTTTTCGTAACCTGGAAATACCCCCTGCGGGGTGATAGCGTAAGTACTTTATAGTGAGGTGAATTATGCCGGATCAATTATTTGAGAGCAAGACGGCGGCGGTTGTTTTGAAATCGTTTCTGGAAGCAAAGAAGCAAGAGGAAATATCGAGGCAAGATAAAGCTAATGTGCGCCTGGCTGTATATCATGATGATTGGAGCGAAATTCTAGAGAAAACGTTAGCTGGGCAATTCATCAAGGAAAATTATGAAAGGATTCGATTACTGAAAAACACAACGCAGAACATTTATAAAAAGGTTGTCAATGATGTTTCAGTCGTTTACAAGGTTGCCCCTACGCGGGACTATGGCGAGAATGAAATCATAGATGACATTTACGATTATCTAGGCATCAACGAATTCATGAAGCAGTGCAACCGATATGGGACAGCCTTGAATGATGTATTAATCCGGGTAGGATGGGATGAGGATACGGAAAAGATTACATTAGATTTACAGACTCCGGCCAACACATCAGTCATTCAGCGGGATAGATACCCGCAGCAGGCTGCCGCCATTTACTACGAAATCGAATACATCGATAGCGAATTTAAGGTTGAAATGATCAATGTCTTTTGGTCTGACTTTGAGCATTTTCTTTTCAACGAAAAAGGAGATGTGAGACCCCCAACAGAGGACAACCCCGAAATGATCAACCCTTATGGCAAACTGCCGTTTGTAATTGTTCACATGAATCAGTTGCCGGGGATGTTCTGGAATCCTACCGAAGGCAGCGATATAGTTGACGGTACAATTGCGACAGGATTCAAGCGGACGCTGAAGGATCATCTATTCAAGCACCAGTCATTCAAGCAGCTTTGGTTTCGGTCGCAAAAAGGAGACGTTGCCCCCAAGATGGCATCCGATCCATTGACTGCATTTTTATTGACCGGAGAGAATTCAGAGGTTGGGGTTCTGGATTTGGTTGCGCAATTCAATGAAATGGAATTATCGCTCCAGGCTGACATCAATGCCTTCCTGGCAACCTATGGATTATCAATTGATATGTTTGCAGTGAGCGGGGAGGAGGCCAGTGGTAAGGCATTGAATATCAAAAACCGGGGCTTGCGGGAAATCAGGGAGGCGCAGTTGCCGGTATTTCGCAGGGTAGAAGGTGAACTATTCGAGATGATTCGATTGGTTTACAATACCTACAACCCGGGCGCGATCCCAGAATCACTTGAATTCAAAATTGATTTTGCGGAACTGGAGACCTACATTGAGCCGATGGAGAAAAGGAAGCAGTATCAATGGGATGTTCAAAACGGTGTTTTGTCCCCAGGTCAGTTCTTTATGAAATTCAATCCCGATATAGTCGATGAAAAGGAAGCTGAAAAACGCATGGCTGCTAACTTGAAGAAATACAAGGATATGCGAAATCAGGGCTTCAGTTTTGATAAGTTCTTCAATACGATAACCGGAGAGATGGAGCCGGAGGCAGCCATTGGAGAGGCAGGGTTTCAGAACGAAAATAAAGTTCAACCACCGGCATTGAAGCCCGGACGATTTGGAAATGTCAAATAGATACTTGGTTGACGAGATCCCTGATAAGCCTTGGGTGGGGCAGCGCTGTTTTATTATAGGCGGTGGGAAGTCATTGGAGGGCTTTGACTTTGAAATGCTTCGGGGTGAGAATATTATTGCCATAAACAGGGCGGTTGAATATGCGCCGTTTGCCGAGATCATGTTTTCCATGGACTCGCGACTTTATACCTGGTACAAGGGGCGCGGCGGAAGGAAACTGCCGGATGATGCCTATGAGAAATTTAACGCCTATCGCGGCTTGCGGATATGGACGGATCACAAGGAAGCCAGTTTCGAGAATGATGTTTTGCTTGTGAAGTTCATTGGCCGCAACGGATTGTTGACCTCACTGAGAGAAGGAATTTACACGGGTGGGAATAGCGGATATGCGGCGATTCAGCTTGCCGTTGGCTTGGGTTCAAAGGAGATATACCTGCTTGGCTATGATATGGACAAGAACGGTAACTTTCATAGTGGTTATCCTACGCCCGGGAGTGATCCAGAAACGAGAGGATGGATCGAAGGCATGAATGATCTGGCGCCGAAGCTGGAAGCGCCCGGGATTCAGG
>Ga0307378_10001667_pt1 | contig 35459 bp, 63 predicted proteins | sample UN1MG_FD_202238 | JGI IMG/M metagenome (GOLD analysis project Ga0307378, IMG submission 202238) | Soil microbial communities from Risofladan, Vaasa, Finland - UN-1 | ecosystem: Environmental > Terrestrial > Soil > Coastal area > Acid sulfate soil | place: Finland: Risofladan, Vaasa | collected... | reverse complement strand
GATTATCAGCCCCAGTGCATTATCAGGGTGTTATATAGGGTATATTAGGTCAATATCTTATAATGAGAGGAGAATAAGAGATTTTAAGGGGAAAAGGGTAGTTAGGTTTTATTAGCACCAACCTTATTTATTCTTTCTTCCCTTCTCTGCAAGTAGTGAGTATGAAGAGCATTATGATATCCATACTTGATATCAGAATGGATATTAAGTATGATAAGACAAACAGTACTCAGCCCCAATAACCCAAAAGAAATAAGATATAGGAATGAGGTACTTATTATTATGCCTATTATTACTATGGGAACAAGCACTCCACATAGGAATGGGGCAGAAACTATTGAAAGGTAAGAAACCCATTTCGGGTATACCTTTTTATTAAGGGTAAGCCAAACTTTATCCTCCATTTTCATTTCACCAATCTGTATCTCCTTTGAAACTTTAACCTTCATACTTTACCTCCTTTTGTCCTGATAATAAGGCTCGCTCATCCCTTAAATCCTCATTGCTTTTCCCGGTAGACTATTCCTCCCCATTCAGATGACCAGACAGTAAGGTAAGTTCCATCGGTGAACTCTATTACAGTTTCTCCATCACTGTAGTCATAATCTCCTACGTGCAATGAAAATTCTCCCTCTAATTTGTCGTCTGTACGGGCTCTTTTGTCTGTACTCTCTTTACCGTATAAAGGATATACAGCTTTGATAGTTTTCCCTGCTAACTTATTTACTTGTGACATTCCCCCTCCGTTCTTTATCCCAGTAAGGCTCGCTCATCCCGTTCTCCCTTTAGTAATAAACTCTAATCACCGCCAGAGCAAAGAACACAATGGCCACCACCAAAGCAACCCACAGCAACATGGGTGGTCTTTGAACCTCTACGGGGGAATCATCGGGGATAACAAGTGGGTTAACAGGTTCATCCTTTTTAGTTCGGCGGTGGCGCATATAATCTCTCATATACTTTCTTCTTTTAACTTTGTCTTTCAAAGGCATACTCTGTCATACACCTTATCTAGTTTCGTTAACCTTGTCAACTCCCAGACCTGCTATTAGACTGTATTCCAGAGGTTCACTAATCCACTTACGGCCGCTCAATAGCTGTCCTCCATTCTTAGGTCGCTCTGGCCAGAATCTCTTAGTGTCCTCCCCAACTTTCACAGACCTCGGTTTCCGTGCTACCTTGCCCAGATAACTGAAATCAGTGGCGAGAGCAAGCCCTAGCCCTATGACGCTGTGTTTCTCCATTGTGTAGCTTTTTGCCCGGGGGTGAGCCTTGATTTGGTCGTTCAGCCAATCAAAACGCAGACTGAAGTCTCCTGCCCCGTCATGTCCTTCAAAAGCTACCACACCCGTACCGCTTATCAAACATCTGCCTTCGCCTGTTAGTCTCCAGTCTCCGAGCTCTTGTGAAGTCTTTAGCGGCAACTTCTTATCGCTGATAAAACCGTCAACCGCAGTATGTAAAATATGCTCTACCCCATAATCTAAGCAGGTCTTTGCAAGGCGTATCCTGGCGTTTGCCTCAACCGCCGCTGCATAGCAGGGCTGAAAGTGTGGCCCCGGCTCTCCTCTCCTTGTCTCAGACAACTTCCCCCAGAGAGCTGCACTGATTCTGCGAATTACTAACCGGGTTAATCCAGTAGTGCCTTCCCTCTTATCGTATAGCCAGCGAACCACTCCCTCATATAAGCGATAATCAGGCTCAGTTGGCAACCAGAGCCACCAGCCCCCTGTTGCTTCAAACTCCCCGAGTTTGTAGTCATATAGAAAGTCATACTCCTGCAAGGTAAGGCAGGTTTCCCATTGCCCCACCGGAGTGTAAATCATTCCCGCCCCTTTTCTGTAAAGGAACGGGTGAAACTTGGCATTGGTGGTGATAATGCCCTGGGCGAATCCGTAGGCTGCTTGCTCCAGTGGGTGCTTCCTTTTTACCCATCGGCCCCGGCGTAAATCCAACAGTTTTGAAAGCTCATAGGGGTAACTTGCATTGATATCATAATCAAAAGCCTGTGGCCAGTATCCCATTTGAAATGCTTGGACAAGATTACCCTTCATCGCATCATAAGCCCAAACTGATGCTTCGTCTGGCATAGTTAGATAGTCAGGAATGTCTAGTGTCTCCAGTTGCTTTTTGAAGGCTGCTATTGGCGAAGTAAGTTTGTCAGTTGGCAGCCCCAGATACGCAAAGGCTTGTTGGGCTTCCAGCCCTACCTTCTGTGCCTCTTTCGCCTTCGCAATGGCATACTCAGGGCTGTTGTCCGGGGCAAAGTGCGTGTCAATGTATTGATTCGCCCCGCTGAAGTTAGCATCTGTGCCTTTCTGCATCCAAGTTAGACTAGCATTATTTACAAGTGTAGTATTATAGTATGACTTACCACCTAACGGCTGGAAAACATTGCCATGAAAATCAATGCCCCGAAAATCAATACCAAAGAATACTCCAGGGAAGTAAGTCAACTTGTAAGGTCCGAGATAAAGTTGCTCTTGGTCGCGGAGCTTCTTGCCTTCAGCCTCGGTTATCCCTATCAGCCGGAGCAGCGAAGCTACATTAGCATCGAGATCGTAGAAAATCTTGATACCATCGGAGTTATCACCGAGCAGAAAGTCTAGGTAGGGTGGCTCCCTACAGATTTTACCCTCACTGGTGGCTATTAACTCTTCTGTGATATAATATCCTATCATCGGTAAGTACCACCTAGAGCCTTTGTCTTCCGTGCCGCTACCTTTCGCTTGCGCTCCTCCCCTGGGTCAAAATCAATTCTCAAGGGGGGTAGGTATTCCGCTTTCAGAAAGTCAAACGGGCTTTTACCCTTTTCGGGGGCATAATATCTCTTGATAGCGTCAACTATTTGCCTTTTAGTCCAACCTGCTTTTTGCCTATCCCGAAACCACCTCCACCTCGTTCTCAACTGTGCTTTAAAAGGTTCGGAGCTAAAAAGACCAGGCACATTCTCCGCGGTGAATATGTGGCGTATCTCGGGGGTGATAAATCCCGCTGCCCGAAGCTTCATGTATGCCTCGTCGAAACCGATTACAATAACTTGCTCCCGGGTAATATCCTCCGGGGGCAACATCTCTCTAATCATCCTGGACACTGATACCATCCCTGTCCGAGCCTTCGGTCTACCAACTAGCGTTTCCTCCTTCAACCTGGCAACCTCAATCCGCCGCAGACCTACCCGGTATCTCTTCCGGACCAAATCGTTTACCCTGTTTTTCCCATACGCCGGGTTAGCTATAAACAGAGACCTAGCGTATTCTGTGCGCTCCTCTTTTGTGCCTCGTGGGAGCCTGGCTTGTCTGCTTACTTTCTTTTTCGCCATTTCTTCACCTCTTAAATTTATCATACCCCTCTAATTCCATATAACAACTGCCTCCTCTCTCTCTTTTCCTGCTTATGTTTACCTCTACCCATTATCATTCTCCTTCTTAAGTATTGCCACACACCTGACTACAGTCCTCAATGATACGCCTATCTGCGCAGCAATCTGGTACTGTTTAAGCTGGGACATCCCAGGTCGGCGCCAGAACCTTGCCACCTGCTTGATATTTTCCCTCTGCGCCCGATTATACTTCCCGCGGTGACCATTCCCGCCAGCAAATTCCCGCTTCTCGGCGAAAACTGCCTCCAGTTTAACCTTTGCCTCATCATATTCCAAACCATTGGTGTAGTCTATACACTCATCCCATACTTCGCCACATAACTCCCTGAATTTACAGTACTTGCAATCAAATTTACCAAGCAATGACTTGTGGTCCAGTATCCCTTCCCAACTGCACTGGTCGAGCAACAACCCCAGCTTCTGGACTTTAACCTCGCCGGCGGACTCCGCCTCATCTGGTAACTGGGCTTGCTGGGGCTTATAACTTCCCTTTAATCGTGGCATATTTCCTCTATCCCGTGAAATTTGCTGTGGCATCTTCCACAAACCATCAAACAGTTGTTCGGGTCTGTTGGGTCTCCGCCTTGGCTACGCATTTTTATCTCATGCTTTCTCAGCCCCCCGAAAATCGGGCAATTTATGACACTCCTCACATAACCCGCAACACCTTTTCAGCAGCTCCTGTATCAATTTCCTTTCCCGGCGTAATACCACTGCTCTTTTTCTACTTACCTGGTGCATTTCAGCCTCTCTACAATTTCATCCCACATCTGAGGGCGCCAGACATAGCCTTTTACCGCCTCAATCCACATCTTCTGCTCCGGTGTCAGCCTCCCTTTGTTAGACTTACACTCCACAAAGATAACCTGCCCCAAAGAAAGGTGGACCAATACCAAATCAGGAAATCCTTTCCCGTCTCCTGATACCGGCGTAACCCACTTCCCCCTCTTTGTCATAGCCTTACGAAAATGGGCTACCAGCCAGCCATAGAGGTGGGCAACCTCAATGATATCCCTGATCAGCCTATCCTCTTCATTGTTAAACACCCTTCATTCCCCCTTCTTTATCTCTTTAACAGGTCGCCAGCCTTCCAACCAAAAAGCAGACGCAATACCTCCTTGTAGAGGTTCTACAAAATTGTTATCCTTCAGCCAGCACTTGTCGGCTATTATGGAGAGGATTTGGTCTTTCAAACGCCAAACTTCTTCTTCTGTTAAATGAGTGCATTCGGTAGTATCTTCTGTATCCAGACATTGGCTTAATATTTGTTCTATCTTCTCCCTCAATTCCTCATACTCACTCATTTCGCCTCCTTATCTATCAGTTTCTCAATGGCCAAACAGAAAGCAAGGGCAGTTTTAGGAATAATCAGTTCTAGTTTCTGTAACCACTTTTTGAATAAAATGGCATAAGCTGCATCGCTACTACATCCTTGTTCAGCCATAATCTCATCTATAGCTTTTGGCACTAGCCACTTAAAGCAGGCATCAAGGGATTCAGGAAAGTCAGGTAACTCACGATAAGCCATACCATCTTTTACCCAATAACCAATCTGCTTTTCTTCTTTAATAAAAGAACCATCCTCACCAACCAGAATTTTAGAGTAGTAATAAGGTAAATCGGGTTCATACCTAAACTCTGCAAATTCTCCCATTTTCCTTTTTAGTTCCTCATACATATTGCCCTCCTTTTAACCTTTTCGTTGAAGATTCAACCACCGCTCCCCCGAGTTTCTTCGCCTCGTGGACAGTTCTCCTCACCGATTCTGGCTGGTCAATTAGCATCTGCACCTCGCGGAGAGTGTAAATGATACTCCCCGGCGCTAATTGAACCTGGTATGATTCATCCAGCACAAAATACACAGTATCTCCAAATAGTTCCGCTTTGATACAATTTGGGTCGCTCATCGGTTAATAAGATGTCCATATCTCCCTTTAGAATATTTCTTGGGGTTAATTACCTTTTTAACTTTTCTCGGCGCCTCTTCTTTCTCAGTTTTGTCTGGAATAGCCTGCAGGTGTCCAAAGTTAGCAAGCTCAATAGTTCCGTCTTCCCATATCTTCACCCGGGGTTGCCCATCGTCAATGTTTACATCTTGCGTAAAACAAGTTAAGCAAGCATCCAATAAGTCCGGCGGTATTCTCAGTAGCCCTGCTATATAACTCCGTGGCATGGGCTCACCCACTTCAAATCTAAGCGTTCCGTCTCTAAATTTTGTCTCCGCTGCCAGGGCCATTAAGTCTGCCCACACACCCCGCTTCTCCGCTGTCATAGCTCTCCCAGAACCGTACAGCCACTTACCAGTATAAAACTTAATCCAGTCCATCGGTTTGTTTCTCCTGTGGTGGCTCTACGGCGTTAAACCAGACATTCAGCGCGGCAGCTATACCATCGGCTTTTGATATCCCAAGCCTTTCAACTAAGTTGTTAAATGCCCTGGCTTGGCTAGCATCAATCTCTACCATCAACCGCACTACCTTTCCCCTTTTCCTGTTAATGACTATCTGCGTAACCATTTATCAGCCCTCCTTCTACAACAATCCTACCATACCCTATATAAAATATCAACACTTTTTGTCACACAATTCCTTATATCCTTCAATAATAAATACCCCCAAATTAGGCTATTCTTTCTTGAAAAATCTCTTATCTATCTATATTAATATCTTATATTTCTTATACTATAATCCTAATATTAATAAAGGAACCTTGTTGAATGAAAGATACCAAGGTGATAAAAGAAAGAGACATAACGATTAAAGTTGTAATCCTCATTCTTTGGGCATCTCACCACGCTTTAGAGCTTCCATTTCCTTCTCTAAAATACACCAACCATCAATTACCCAACGGGATTCTAGCCATTCCCCTACTGCCTTCAATGTTTTGGAATGTTCAGCATTGGCAACTCGTCTTCCCAATACAACTCTATGATGAGCAATATTACCTTCTACAAGATGTGGTATAGATGCAGTAGCTTTAATAATTTCCTCATCTGTCAATAACCTATCCATTTCCTTTTACCTCCTTTTATCTCTCATTATCTAGCCAACAAATCAGATTTTCCTTATTAGACTATATCTACTTCGTTTCCTTGCTATTGTGGTACTGCGTCTATTACGACTGAATATCATTTCTATTTCATCTTCGGCTAAACTTTCATACTTAAAGATTTTGACATCATGCGTTAAACCACAATCACAACAGGTGAGCCTAATGCTAAACGGGGCTTGGTTAACCTTAACTTTGACAACCTCGTCATCATCTAACAACTTATATTTCATTTACCCTCCTTTATTTCCTTAATAACGGCATATCTATCAATCTTCGCTCTGGCAGGTTAATAGTAAGGATATTATTTGCCCGCTCATCATATACGATAAAGCTGGATTCCCGGACATTTCGGGGGACATTCATTCCGTTGGTAGCCTCTTTTATTAACCGCCTAGCAGACCTCCGCAATTGCTTCATATACGGCTGCTTGAAATGAATCTTATATATCGCCTGCATCCAGTCAACAACCTCTGAAACAGTCGGTTTTCTCCCAAAAATAGGAATAAAGTCTTTGATATCGTTTATCAATGCCTCTTCAATGTTCGTTAGCTTCATTGCCTCGGTTTGGGCGGGTATATTATAAAATGTGTGTAATTTACCCACCTTTTACGCCTGAAATCTTCCTTCATTGCCATCTTTCCTCCAAAACATTATCATCATAGTGTTTTATCTTTCCATCCAATCTTTGAAGCTTTCCATTAAATTGACCACCCCTTCGGGTGTTGCTAACTTAGCTATAAGTTGTTGAAGCTCATAGACATTAATTGCTGCCTTGGTTTCAAGTCCCGTTCCACACACAGGGCATTCGCCCGGGGAACCGAAGAGATGGCAACATTTTGGACACTGGTAAATTAAAGTTGCTATTCTGCTCATGCCTTACCTCACTGTTTGCTTTCAGGATCGCTCGGGTAATTCATTGCCACACTTAACGCACTTGTAAACGAAATAGACTTGTCTTACACCTCTGTCAAAATAGGACCTCTGCCTGGCTACGGTTCTGCCCCCCCATTTTGGACATACTGGATTTGTTTTTGATCGAGCTTCTTCTTCTGTCATTTCTCACACCTCCAAATATTACTATTGTAGTATTTTGAACTCAATCACCCATACCCAAGGGTTTTTATTCCAGCCATAACCTCGTTTGACATTGAGGGAATCCCAGAGAGATTGCCAACAACAGAGTGCTGTACTATATCGGCGTTGACCATTCGGCAAATCCACTACGCCAGTCGCACATGGATTTGGTAAACCGAAGTCTCCAGGGCTATGGAATGTCACCTCTATCCCCTCTCGTGCCATATCTTCTTCTGTTATCTCCTGCAACCTCTCAACTCTCAGTCCAGTAATCCCAAGGTTTATCCGTGAAGCCCAGCGAGGCATAAAGATTGAGGGGCGAATAGGGTAAGTGCCATCAAGTTTCGTGTAGCACCATTTGCAAGTTTTATCCCACGAATAATACATAGGGATTTTATGCTTAATTTCAATACCATCGGAATAGCATATATAGCAGGTTTGTGTATCATAATCACCGCCACCATAAGTATGATTCTCTTTTACCCAGAGCCTATCGCCTACTTGACCATAGGGACAATAATCTTTAATAACCCAAGCACCAAAACTATTATGGAAATGGTAGATACGACTATCATATTTGGCTTCGTATATTTTTCTTGCTAACCTACATCCTTTAGGAATGTAGTCTATTAACTGTGGCTGTGGCTTAATAACCCGCCTAGTCTGTGTTTTTCTGCCTTCAAGAATGGCACGAACAGAATCGGTGCTGAAGATGATTGGATGTTCTTTCATCGTTTCCCCCTCTTACTATTCTCCAGGAAGTTGTCTATATCCTTCCTCTCAAACCGGCGATCCCCCCGCGGTCCCAGGTGGCAGGCGCAAAATAGCCCTTTGTTGTCCCACTCCCTTAAAGTGTTGGGGCAGACACGCAACATCTTCGCCACTTCAGTGATAGTTAGTAATTTCTCCATCACTCTATTCCCCACTCTTTAAGTTTGGCTTGCCACCATACCTTAATACAAAGAGACATTTCATTGGGCATTCTTGGTGATTGGATAAAACTTTCTATCTGCGGATTTATTTGTCCCACCACTTCCTTTATCCCTGCCTGTTTAATATCTGCTTCATTGGCATCCACCATACAATCGGGGCAGTTATATTGATACCAATTCTTGTGCTTTTCGCACCAAATAAGACTAAAACTATCTTTAGCTTCCATTCTTCACCTCCTTTTTACCGAATGTCTTTCCTCTAACGCTTGATATATCTTTTCCCTTTCTGAACAAGGTTGTTCGAGCCAACCTCTGCATCCATCACAGAGAGGCTCTACTACCTCTATCCCACTCGGTAATTTTACCTTTGTTTTTGTTACTGTCCTTGTGCAACGACATCCCTCACATCTTCCTCCCTTCCAGGTCGTGATTAAATTTGTGTGAGACCAGTCTATTACTATTCTGTTTACCATTCTATATTCTCCTTATCCATGTGAATCTTTAGCTTCTGCAGGTACTCGGGCTGGAGCATCCCGGTTGCGGATAACGCCCTTACTATTACCGCCAGCTCTAAACGGTCAAATTCCACTTCCTTGTGTCCTGACCTAATCAAGAGCCCATTCCCGGTGTAGCATTGGGGCTGTCTAGTGTTCAGTATTGATAGCCTGACTTTCATCCTACCTCCATTAACTCTGGGCTTGAATAGATATCGCCGATGACTTCAATCTCAGTTTTGTCCGCTCTATCGTCAGCGATGGGGAAGCCCCAACCGAAACCACCACCACCCTTGAATTTACCATCAGCTCTAAAAGCAAGTCTCTCTTCATCCCAGAATACATAGCAGATATTAGTCAGATTAGTTTTATGAGATGGATGCCCTAACTCTTTCCAGTTAAAACGAGTAGTCTGTAGTATATCCCCCTCATAAATCTCTCTGCCGTTCTTGTCCTTTAAGCCTGTGTATTGCATAATCTCGCAATCTTCTAAATCTGCCAGCCATTCATACTTAGCAGTCTTAATGCCTTGATTATTAAATCCATCGCTTCTAACATCTTCAAGAGTAAAATACTGCATAAATGGGCTTACTGCTTGGCGCCTAACAGCTTTTACCCAAGCCCTAAACTTTATCTCTCTCATATTTATACCCTCCCATTTCCTTTGTGCCGGGCGAGATATTCCTCAACCGCCTTATCTACCACCATTGACAGGGCTCTGTGGTTTCCGTAGTGTTTCTCCAGGTATGCCTCCAGCTTCTGGAATGTTTCCCTGGTAAAGCTGATGTGTTTGGTTGCCCTTATTTTACTAGATGCCGTCTGTTTCATATCCCCCTTCAATTTCTATATGGTAGTTTTATATCGGGGAAGAAGTGTCTAGCATCCTTCTCCGATAGCTTGCAACCACGCCGAGCAACATAATTCAAAGTGCCATCCTCACCTTGCGAAGTATCTGCACCAATATAAGCAGCCCAGTCTATGTCTTTGGTGACGCAAGCTACTATTGCTATCTGCTTTCCTTCACAATTCCAGAATCTTGCCTCAAGGAATTGTTTATGAGTATCATTCTTAAAACTATACATACTTACCTCCTTCATAGTTTCACCAACTCCAGTTTTCTGCCTTTGTACACCCCATTCTCATCTCTCATCTCTGCCCAGCCCGGTGCCGTGAATCGGGAAGCATAGCCAACACATATTCTTCCAGCGACCGTCTTGGTCTTTAGCATGGTAGCCTGCGACTCGCCCGCAGTACTCGCAGGCGGGCAATTCATAGACCTTTTTGGTGTTCTCTTTATCCTTAATCTTATAGCCAGCCTTGCTCAGTAAGTAGACCAGCAGGGAAGGTATCTCATATATGTGTTCGGCGACCCACTGGCGGGTATCGTCAGGTCCCAGCCCGGCAATATCGGTCAAGGTCTGCTCTATGTCTTCTGCCTTATCCATCGGTGCCTCCTTTATTTGCTTATTCATTTGCTATTCTGGTAGGCTTTCCAAGTTTCCTCTAAAGCTCCCCTAGCGTTTTCTCTTGTCTCTACAGCCTTGTTAACCTTGTTTTGGGCTTCCTTCACCAAGACTTCGGCTTCCTCCAAAACCTTCTCTGCCTCTATGTAGGCTTTCTCTGCTTCTGCCTTCCCCATCTACTTACCTCCTTACTGCAGCGATATACAAAGTGCCGTAACAACCATGACAAAGATTATTACAGTAGGGAATGTTCATGCTTCGACTGTGATTTTTCGGCGCCAGTATTTAATAAAATTACTCATCTACTTACCTCCTCTTAAATCCCTAACATTTACCCAGGCGTAGTAAGCAATCAAAGTGATTAGCGCCGGTATAAGGAAGAGACAAAAGGGGAACTCAACTACGATAATCGCGGTACCCATTAAGGCGAGGGCGAATACAATAAGTTTAGCCCTCAGCCACTTTACAGCCCCTTTAATCTTCCTCAGATACCATTTCCAGAAGCCTTCTTTTGCCTTTACTACTTTTGCCATTTGTTTATCCCCCTTCATTAACCTCTGAATATTAGGCTCTTGGATTGCCCTCTCTCTTGCTTTGGCATTCTCCAGTTTTAGGGCCAATAGTCAATTGACTCGGATAGGTGCAACAAGGTTCACCAGTACCAACCTTTTTAGCTTCGGCAAAATAACAATCCTTACAGTTTTTGAGTTGGAATTCCTTCATTTCAATCCTCCTTTAATTTATTCCTTTAGGCTAGATTACCGCCTAGCCAGCGGCCTCCTTATTAGCCTTACACTGGGGGCAAGTTCTTACACTTGGTGTTAACTTAAGGACAGACTCATTTGACCATATATTAGTTTCAAAGATTCGCCCACATTTTATACATTTTGTTTTAACTAGCCGATGTTTCATTCTCCTTTACCTCCTTTATTTGATAACTTAACCTCTGATGACTGAACCGGTTAACTTTTTATAATGCCTTGATGTTTTCTTAAATTCTTTGAGGTAGTCTAAGATTTCTAACCGGCGGGCATTTTTGAAGTGAGCAATATCAAGCCAACCACCATTATTTAGTTGGCTGGTAAGATATATGTAGAGTGTTTGATTGTGCTTATAAGCCCTTTTATATCCCCACCGAGGTGATAAGTAAGTGTAACTTCCAGTTCCACCTTTGTATAATTTACCTGTTAAATCCTCGTATTCTATTAAGGTATAAGGTTTTCTTTTAGTCATTTCCTTTACTTCCTTTGTTACTAGCCATCTTTAGCCACTAACTACCATAATATACCCTCCCATAAACCTTGTCAATAGGTAGCTTACATAATATCGCAGAAAATCGCTATTTTGTATCAATTAGCCACCATTATTTGACATTAAACTATGGGTATGTTATGGTTATTAAAATAATACTATGACTGGATTAACAACTTGGAGGTGAATTAATGGCAGAGCCAGATGATGCAGGTGGAATAACTCCCCGCAAAAAGCGAGGTATTGGTTCTTATATTATTCCTGCGGCAATAGCTATCTTGGTTATCGCCGGGATAGTGATGTTTACCAGTGGTCGGGGCGGGAACCCTGACACAAATGCCGGCCCTACCCCAACAACGATACCTACCATACTGCAGCTGCAGAGTTCAATCGCCACCCTTACTACCAACCAGGAGGGGCACAGTGCCAGACTGGCTAGTATTGAGAAACAGTTGGCAGGGTTGGCAGCTCCCGATGTTACCCAGGCAGATATTGACAACTTGCAAACATCCATAGCCAATCTACAGATGTCCATAAACGATTGGTCAGAGAACTTTACACTCAGAATCTCAGCCCTTGAGAATACGACTGAGGCTAACGCCACCCTAAGAGTGATAACTGAGGGTGTTGACATTACTGGTAATACATCGGCAACGCTGTGTGGTAGTTTTAATACTACAGGCAATGATACCTGCTTGACTTGGTTTGAATATGGGAATACGATAGCATATGGTAAAACAACTCTAGGGGTAGGAGGAATAGTGGCAGGGGTGGCAAGAATATTTTGCACTCCTATTGCTCTTTTAAATCCCGATACCACCTATCATTTCAGAGCTTGCGCCTCAAACAGTGTGGGGACAGTCTATGGTAATGATATGTCATTTAATACAACCCCAAGTTTGCCTATACCCACACCTAACACAACAACTTGGCTTCCAAGTGTTTCTATTGTGGCTGTAGACACAGCAAACTTGACAGCAACTCTACCCGCTGGGAACATAGGGGAAAATGCAGGTAGTTATCTAATAGAAATCTCAGTAAGTAAAACAGCTAACTGGACAGGTGACAACGCCACACTTGTGCTGAGTTTAGTCCCTGGTAATCCTGTCGCCGTTAGCAGCAGCACAACTTTTGGGGGAACAGCACCACTTTATGAGAGACAAACAGAGCCTCTTGAATGGGCTTGCAAGCCTTATGGTAGTGCCTCAAGTTGTAGTCTTATCGTAGGCACAAGTGACATAACTAAAATTCCAGTAGGAACGACTCCAATTAAAGTATGGTTTAATTTGGTCTATGGCAGCTAATAAAGTGCCTAACTTGACTTGGTTTTTGAGTTGTATTATGCTTAAAAAGGGTGAACCGATATGCTGATTTGGCATAATAAGGAGTATCGAATCTATGGTCAACAATATCGTCAATGGGCTGATAGCGGGTGTTGTCGGGGCGGTAGCGTACATTGCAGTTAAGGCTCTAGTCAGTGGCTCTGTTTATGGGCCTTTGAGCAACCACACATATAGCTGGTGTGACTGTCTCTTAGCAGGTGGCAGTGGTCCAGTACCAGCTAATGTTTCTAACTGCACCACATTATTTAGTCCCTCTGCCGGTGAGATGATGATCCACGACATCTTACCGCTGGCTGTCGCTATTATGGTGATTGCCGGTCTGTTCCTCGGGCTTACCAGGATAAAGGGAGCATAATAAAGGAGTAATAAATATGCTGATTAGGCATAGTGAAGGAGTAAACGAATATGGTTAACCAAGTAATCAACGGGCTAATCGCCTCTGTGGTGGGTGCTGTTGCTTTCATAGCCGTCAAAGCTATGGTGGGTGCTAGCATTTATGATCCAGGGGGAAATAGCGCCTACAATTCCTCGAACGCCAGTGCCGGCGAGCTCATGATCCATGACATCCTGCCTCTGGCCATTGCTATAATGGTAGTTGCCGGGTTATTCATGGGCTTGACTCGTGTCAAGGGTGCATAGTACTGCTCAGGGGGCGGGTTAAGGCTCGCCCCCTTCCTCTAATAAAATAAGTAATTAAGGAGGCTTAAGTTAATGAGGAAGAAATCCACAAAGAAGGGTCGTTGCCTTCGTTGGTCTAAATCAGGGAAGAGGCGTTGTCTCAAACGGGCAAAAGGCTAAAGTAAAATTATGCCAACTGGCGTCTATCCTAGAACAGAAGAGTGGAAAAAGAAGCTAAGTCTTCGTTTCAAAGGAAGACCTGCTACCGAGGAAGCACGAACTCCAGAAGCTAGAGCAAAAATAAGTGCTTCGCAAATGGGAAGAGTGGCCTGGAACAAAGGGCTTACAAAGGAGACTGATATTCGTGTTGCCAGCACAAGTGCTAAATTGACTGGTGTTTCTCTTTCAGAGAATCATAAGAAAGCTGTAAGCAACACATTGCGAGGTAGAAAACCTAGTCTGCGAGTTATTGCTATGTGGCAAGGACGAATACCTTGGAATAAGAACTTAACTAAAGACACTAATTTTACACTAGCAAATGTGAGCAGATTACTTAGAGGACACAAGGTTAGTAAAGAAACTAGGCAAAAGATGTCGGTCAATTTGAGAAAGGCTATTCATGCTATGTCGGAAGAACAAAAAGCAAAGTGGCTAAAAGCTCACATAGCACCAGCATCGAAGCATCCTAACAAAGCTGAGGGAGCTCTCGCAAAACTTCTAAATAGCTTGCTTCCTGAACAGTATGTCTATACAGGTGATGGACAAGTGATAATCAATGGTCTGTGTCCGGACTTTGTTAATAAGAACGGACAAAAGAAAATCATTGAGATGTTTGGTAACTATTGGCATACAAAACGAGTCAGGAAATGGCAAGACACAGAATTAGGACGCCAGATGGCATATAGTTACTATGGCTTTGACTGCTTAGTCGTTTGGGAAAGTGAACTTGTAAGAGAAAACAGGGAGGCATTAATGGGGAAAATTCTAGAGTTTCACAACAAAGATCGCACCCATTGCCTCAAACGGGTAAAGAGTTAGATACAAGTTAGGGGAGCGATACAGTGGCGAAGACAGGATTTAACAAGATAAGGGGGCAGATAAACCTGAGACTACTGATAGGTGGGGTAGTTGCTATTGCCTTTGTAGCGATGGTTGCCCCCATTATCTTCAGCTTGGCAGGTATGGTAGACACCCAGAAGTGCCTTGGCTACTTATATGAGCAAGGCTACATCGTCTATGCCGATCCGCAGGGAGTTCTTCATGCCGAGAAGATAGAGTTATCGGGCTCATCGCCAATTATCCTGACAGGCGATGCTAGGTCATGGATTGAGTTTCGCCCTGATTTAGACCCTACCAAGTTAAGTGTGAACGCCAAGCCTACACCAGTAGTGCAAGGCATTATGTTGGGGTATAGCTTGCCATTAGAAGCTGCCGATGAGGAACTATTCTATGGTATTTGTGTTCCGAACCGCTGGGACGGTGAAAGCGATATTTATGTCCACATACACGGCTGGCTGGATACTTCACAGGACGAGGCTGCCGATGCTGTTAAACTGGCGTTAGATTGGGAACACTATACCCTGGGCGATGTTGTCCCCAGTACCAATAATACTGTTTACAAAGAGGTTGTCGTAGGGGCAGTAGCCCAATATACATCTGTCCAGTTTGACCTTATCATTGACTATAACATTGATAGTGGCGACCAGATACTCGCTGACGACCAGATAGGTTTCAGACTGTACAGGGTAGCATCGTCTCACGAGATTGCAGGCGAGGTAGTAATTTGCCATGCTGGGGTTATTTTCAGGTGTGACAAGTTCGGTAATCCAAGCTATGAATAAGCAAGGAGGGCATATGGCACAGACACCACACCCAAAGGTAACACACTATTGTGTATACTGCCACAAAGCTCTCTGGGCTGATGCTGTTAAACATGGCGACAAATGGTTTCACAGGAAGTGCTGGCAGCTTTGTAACGCAAGTGGGCGTTCCAGGAGAAAAGGGGTTCTTAAGAGTATATATGTCAAAAAGGGAGTTCGCAAGAGGAGGTAACTATGGCGAAGAAAAAGGTTATTAAATGGTTTAAGCCGGGGAAACCAACGGGATGGCGTAAAGAGGATACGCAGACACAGCGGAGAAGGGTAGCATTGGCGAGCCATAAGGGAAATTTATTGTCTACCGCCCGCTCACTGCAGGCATTAAGCAATGTTACGACCGATGGCGAGACTCGGCGAAAATCCCATGCCGATGCTCAGTATTTCTATGCCCTGTATAAGAAAAAGAAAAAGTAGGGATTATGTTCAGGTCCAAGGCGTTGCTGTTACTGTTGCCTCTAATAGTGGCATTGGTATTGCCGCTGACTGTCTCAGCTGCTGGTCTGTTTGAAATCAAAAGTGCTAATGCCTATTCTGGCTATCTTGAGGCTAATGACTGGCTCATTACCATAGAATACCAGAATACTCTCGAGCCTTACTACGGCAATTATACTAGCCAGGACTCATTCCTGTTGCAGTTTACTGAAGCAGACGACACACTGATTGCACAGACTCCGTTACCGGCATGGGGTTACAAGCCAGGTTCAATTTATCTGTCTGCTGCCACCGTTTCATCGCTGGAATGGGGTTCAGGCTACAAGGTAAAGATGGCTGGCACAGATGGAGTAAATACCACAAGCCACACATTGACCGCTGCAGACTGGCGGGGTAGTGATTTAAGTATACTTGATAATTGGTGTCTGGCGTTGGCTGGTAGGTTAGAGAGCTACTACAATGTAACCTTCCTAGTGCCATCGCCAACTGCTACAACCGAAGTGTTGAATGTGGAAGGTGGCGTTATCTTTGCTATGGGCATACCGGCACTCACTCAGGTTAGACCTAATATATTTCAGATAACAACCTATATGCCCGGCTGGGAAACTACCAACTGGACAAATGCTTATCCTGAGAGTTTACCAGCCTGGGAAGTTGCAGTCGGGCCGACTTTTGCTGGTGTTTTCAACGATATGGGGGCGGCGATGGGTCTTGACGGGCAGATTGTGGGAGCTCTCATTCTATTTATCATTTACTTTGCGTTAGGTATTGGAGTGCTGGGAACGGGACACGGATTAGCGGGCCTGGTGCTGGCAACGCCTATTTTGATGGCTGGCTTCTATTTCAAACTGATACCTTTTGCAGTGCTTGGTGTGGTAATAGCCATTGCAGTATTGGTTTTGGTTCGCCAATTTTGGTGGAAAACAACTTGATATTATGAAAGATGTATTGAAGGCTTTGCAAATAGGGCTACCAGAGGCATTAATTATAGGCTTTGGTTTGATAATGCTTTATATTTTTATCCCGATGTTCATTAACGGCGGGAGTGTCTATCTGGTTGAGTCTAACAAGGCAATACTCATACCTGAGATTATAGTAGGAGTAGGCATATTAAGTTACGGGATATTTAGGGTAGCCAGGCTGATAAAAAGGGGTAGTAAAGAGAGTGGTTAGACGATTTAGGCATCTCTTACCTGTAGCGATACTAGCTCTGGTAGTTGGCTTGCTATTACCATTAAATACAGTAGTATACGCCACCTCTACTGAGACTTTACGACCGAGTGGTGTTGGTAGCGAGACAAGTATTTCTATTCAATATCCTGCCTCAACTTATCATTGGGATAAGATAGATGAAACAACAGCAGATGATTCCAGCACTTATCTTCGCACCGACAAAGCAACCTACCAGCGAGATTTATTTGCTGTTGCTAATCATACTGCTGGTAGCGGAACGATAAACTCTATCACAATTTATTTTAGAGTTACTCTTGGTAGCGGTGCTACAGAATACCGCACTGGTTATGCAAAGCCATCGCTTAAAACTAATGGCACAGTAGTTGATGGGACTCAAGTATCTGCTAACAATAATGTTTGGACTAACCATTCGGAGACTTGGACTACTAATCCTGTTACAACAGTAGCTTGGACTTGGGCTGATATTGATAATCTAGAAATAGGCATATCACTTAATTCAGCTCTTGCAGATTGGCAGTTAGCGGATTGCACCCAAGTTTATGTTGTAATCACTTATACGCCAGTAACCTCACCCTCAATTACCACTACAAATGCTACCTATGTCTCAGCAACCTCAGCGCGGCTCAACTCTTACCTTACCAGCGATGGTGGCGAGGCCTGCGATGTCAGGTTTCAATACGGTCTTGCCACTGGAAACTACACTTACAGCACAGACTGGGTAAACGATACCTACACCACGGGAATGAGTCCTTATGTAGATGTTACCACCCTGACTACTAATACTACCTATTACTTCAGGGCACAGGCTGCTAACTCAGTGGGAACGGCAAACGGTAGCGAGCTTAACTTCACCACTACAAATGAGACAGGTGCACCCACTAATCTGACAGCATATCCTTCCGATACTAGCGTCAGCCTGACTTGGGTCAAGGGCAGCGGCTCAACTAACACGCTGATACAAAGGCTGATTGGAAGTTATCCTACCTCCAACACTACACCAAGTGCGATTGATGTTGGAGCCGCAGCAATAAATAGGGCATCTACTTGTGGTAGCGGCATCACCCTTATCGGCTTGGATAATCCTGCCAATGCCAATGGCACGATAACCACCATTCAGGTTTGGGCTTTCAGCAATATAACGGGGTTCAGGGTAGGAACATTCTACCTAGTTGCTAACACAACCTACAAATGCCGTGCCAGCACAACAATCGGTAATATTACTTCTGGCTCAGTGCAGACTTTCACTAACCTTACCATTAATGTAATTGCTGGGGATTATGTCGGTTGTTATCTTGGTTCTGGTGGTGTGGAGCAGGATACCAGTGGTTATGCAGGAATTTGTTATATCTCTGGCGACTATACAAGCCCTGGCACCCAAGCAACTTACACTCTCCAATCTGGTGCTGCTATAAGTCTTCACGGCATAGGCACAAGAATATCAACTACCTTTACTGGCACACAAGTTTACTTCGGCAGTATGGCAACTGCTACCGACACAGGGCTTACTCCTGGGACAAGCTACTACTATAGTGCCTGGGGTGAAAGTGGCGGCACTTACTCCGCTACCTATGCAACAGTCATGACGACCACCAGTGCTGGTGCAGGCGTTCCTGGAGTTCCTGGAACACCTGAGATGCCAGGCGGCTGGTTTGGTGCGCCGGACTACACCAGACTATCCGGGCTACCTTTCTACAGTGTGGTAAATGACCTGGCAAACGATTATGGGATGCCACCTACCAGTTTCTGGCTGTTTATTATGCTATTTGGGGCAACACTTATGGGTTTATTTGTCTATCACCTATCGCAGAGTGCGGTAGCCTCTATTGTCGCTAGTGGTGTTGTCTTGGTAGTATTGTTATATTCGCTGGGGGGGTTGTTGTGGATTGTGTTTGCCGTAGGCATCATAGCAACGGGAGTATTTGTAGCAGTGAGGCAAACATAAAATGGTAAAGTGGTTAGCTGGTTTTGCAATGCTGTTTCTTATCTTGACGATAACCTCCAACATCATTGAAGGTGCATATCTGGGGGCTGGTGAGACAGGAACACTGTGGAGTACGATGAGTTCCTCCAACCCCTTAACTATAATTCAGGGAATTGGCAGGATGCTCACATTTGACTACGCTTTCTTTACAGGTACTTGGGTAATATTCCGCTATTTGTTTATCTGCATTTCAGTTGGGGTTTTCGTTGGTTTGTTGCTACAGATGCCGTTGTGGATGGTAGTCGCCTCTGGTGTCGTAGCGGTAGGGGTGCTTATAAGTACAATAGCATAGGTGTATTAAAAATGGTTAGGCTTGTTAAGATTATCAGCGTGTTGATACTCCTGGGTTTTATGCTATGGGCGATTTTACCAGGGTACAATACTATAGTGGGGGTAATGAATAACACCACTAATATGACTTCGCTTGAGAGTGCCGAATGGAAGTTGCTGCCGATTGTCATACCGGCAATGATAGTTATAGCCGTTATCTGGTATTATTTTAGCCACAGAGAGGAAGAACAATAATGGGCATAGAGGATATTTACAAGGGATACAGAGAAGCCACCAGCGGGCTGGAAACTTCAGCACAGCGGGAACGGGAACGAATAACGCAAGAAGTTGCTACACGACAAAGAGAACTTAGTGCTGTTGAGGAGCGAGAGTTACGCAAGCGGGACTTACCTATCACGAGGCCTAGCCCAGAGGTGCTATCAAGTATTGCTGCAAGCCGTGAGGAACTGAAAACTGCTCAGAGTGAAGCGTTGGCAGACATTGAAAGGCAAGTCAAGGAACGGCAAGCTGAGATTGACGAGTGGAAGGACAAAGCAGACAGGGAATATAAGGAACGGGAAAAGGAACGGGAAGCGGAAGTCAAAGCTATTGAGCTAAAGTTAGCACCTTACAAGACACCAGATGGCTATAATATCGCAAAAGCGCTGGAAGCAGGGGTAACCGAGAACTTCCTGGTGGTTGAAGCAGGTTTCTCACAAAAAGACATTCACGACATTAAAACCGCTACGGCAAAGGTGGAAGACATCAGTAAGAAACTAAAACCCTTTGAAATAGCGGGAGGCTATGACATAACAGGAGCGTTACAAGCGGGCATAACAGAGTCTTATTTACTGGATGCTGGCTTTTCAAAAGCAGATATAAACGAGACAAAAGCCTTTATAGCAGAGCAAGGGGCAATCGTTAAGAAGCTAGCACCTTATATGACAACCTATGCCACTGCTGCGGAAGCCTACAAAGCAGGGGTAATAACTATGTCAGAGTTTATGCTCTGGAAAAACATTGAGCTTTACCCAAAGGGCAGGGAAGGATACACGCCACTTACCACCTATGATTTATCGGCGGCGCTAAAAGCTGACATACCCGAGAGTTTTCTAATAGACGCAGGATTTGACAAGGTAGAGATTGCGGGGATAAAGGCATACGATAAAGCATTAACTGACCTTAAACCATATACCGACAAGGAAGGGAAGATTGATATTGTTGAGGCATTGCGGGCTAAAGCGGTTACCGCTAAAGACCTTGAGCTGGTAGGTATTGGCGACAAGGCTATCAAGCAAGCAGAGCACTACTCCAAGATTGGCAAAGCCCGCACATTCTGGGAAGGTATGACACCCTGGGAAGAGTGGAAAGGTGAGAAGGTATCAGTAGAGGGTGTAGGCGAGATGGCAGCAGTGATGATTGTGCCAGGGGTTTGGGCAAAGGACTGGAACGAGATGGACAACAAGTGGCGGGCTATTAACATCGCCATAGATGTCGCTGTCCTGATACCGTTCGTAGGCTGGGTTGCCCGGGGAGGGAAAATAGGTTTAGCAGGGCTCAGAATATCCTCAAAGGCAATACGGGCAACAGCCAAGACAGCTAGGGTAGCAGGAGAATCACAGAAGGCACTAACCAGCTCCCTTAAAGCATTTCAGAAAGCCGAGATGGGAGCGAAAGGCTACGCTAAACTGGCTAGTGATGTGCAACACCTTACCTATGCTTCCAGAGCAGCAGACAAGGCCTTTGCTGATAATATAATGAAGTTGACCAGCGTAACACCCAAACAACTGGCGAAGTTTGAGAAGCTCAGCGGGATGCAAGGGCTCAAGAAGTCTATCTTGGAAGTTGGCAAGACACAGAAGGAATTAGACAAAGCCTGGAGTGTTGCCAGCAAATTCAGGGTGGGGTCTAAACCGTACATACAAGAATTAACCAAAGTGCAAAAGGCACAGGCAGGATTGAACACAGCACTGGGTAAATTTGATAGGGTGATGCGACCACGAGTAAAGCTAAGAGAGGCAACAGGCTGGGATAGGGTAATGCGACCTATTGAGAAAGAACTTAAACAAGCTGAGGATGAGATGGGGCGCCTATTTCAGAAGCAGAAGGCAGGAGAATACATTGACCCCGATTACCTGAAACAAGTAAGAAGTACTGTGGAATCGCTAAAGGCTGATCTGGCTAATTTCAAGGCTGCCAAAGCGGCTGGCGAGATGCCGCCGATGCCTAAAGGCTATGTAATGAAGTGGGCGGAAATTGAAAAGACAAGTCCTGAGAGACTACTGGGGGATATTGAGGACTTTCTGAGCAAGAGGAGAGCACCGCCGGGGATACAGCAACCATTACCGCTTACTCCCCGGGCTGGTAAGGTTACTGTTAAAGTAGCTGAGAAGGTCAAAGTTGAAGCACCACCAAGAGTCAGCAAGTTAAAACTAGAGCCTGCCTATAAGCCCGAAATAAGACCAGAGCGTGCTAAGGTTAAAGCACCTTCGGTATTCCCCGGTATCAAGGCAAAGCCAAAGATTTATGTCAAACCAACACCCACAGAGATAGTGGGGATAACAGCAGCGGAGTGGTCAAGGATGCCGATAGCGGCAAGGGAGAAGGTGCTGAGGGAAGTGGAGGTAGTAGCCTATGAGGCTGTTGTAATACCCGCTACAAGAGGGCTCACAAAGGCAGAACAAATAGCAGCGGTGCAAGCAGCAACCAGAACGGCTATCCGCAATGCTGTTAAAGCTATCACGCAGGGAGCAACAAAGGCAGAGGTGGAGGCACAGGCAAAGGCAGCCTTGCAACCACTCACTAAAGTAGTGCCAGAAACGAAAGTCAAGACATTGACAAAGACTATCGTCAAGACAACCACTAAACTTACCCCGAAACTGAGGATAAGACCAAAACTTAGACTCCGTATCTGGATACCGTTGCCGAGCGGTGAGTCAAGGGTGCTAACCGAGAAGGAAGAAGAAGGCATAATAGCCTGGAAAATGGGATTTATGTATAAAATGATATTTCCACCTTACGGTCAGAAGCAGATAGTAAACAGCCGAAAGCCACTGGCAGGGGTAAAGTATTATACTGGTATTGGCTCAGCTTTCAAGAGTATCATTGCCCGGGGGGGTGTTGTCCCCAGAGTGGTATTGAGGGATATGGGAATAATGGATATCAGGATTGAAACGCCGAAGGGGAGCCGAAAGCCTACAATACACTTTAAGCGTGACATACACCAGAGAACGAGGACAACACCAGGAGTAAGTGCGGTAAGATGAGAAGACACAAGCGGATACTAACATCGCAGGAACTGGCAGATAGGGTTAAGAACCGCAGACCTAGTAGGCCACATATCGGCAGGGATTGGTTTTATATCTGTACCAAGAGCGAGGGTCGTATGGTTTTGCTCGGTCCCTATAATGACAGTTCCGAGGCGGAGGAGGTAGCAGTGTCGAAGATAAACACCGACTACGAGGTTGTGGCAATGCCTACCCGCGACCGGGCGAAGGCGACTCAAATGTTGCGCCACAAGATACTGAGGTCTGATGGTGGCGACTTGGCAACGAGTCTCAGGAGAATGAGGCACACGATTTAGATATGAATATACAAAGATTTCGTCCCAGCAAAGAGAATTTATATTATGAGTATTGGGTTCTAAAAAAATCCATAAATGATATTGCCCAAGAACACAAATGTAATCGCGCCACTGTTGGAATAAGGCTCAAAGAATATAACATCCCTATACGCTCTTGTGTTGAAGCATCCAACACACCTCTTTACATAGCTAAAATAAAACAAATTACGAAAGGCAACCAAGGTGCTCGAGGTTATCATCATACAGAAGAATGGAAATGTCAGAAAAGGGAGTCTATGAAAAGCAATACTAACAAGACGGGTAAGCCAAATACCAGAGAAGGTATTTGGGGATTACTAGCACTCATTTTACGAGGCAATGATGGTACGCTTCCAGAAAAGCTGGATAGGGAAATAAATGCCCGATTTAGCGGCGGTATATAGTTTACTGGTGGGAAGTACAAAAGATGCAGGATTTAACGAATTTTAAGGGGGAATTATATGAAAGGTATTAGAGTCTTCAACGGGGAAAAGTATCACCTGAAATCTGTCTGCTATACCGCAAAGCAGAGGGACAAGGACATTAAGCGTTTTCGGGGGGATGGGTATTTAATCAGGATTACTAAACAAAAGCAGCGAAGGTATAAAGATGCTCCCGGGGCAATAACAAGGTACAATCTTTGGGCAAGGCGTAAATAAAGAAAGGAGGTAACCGATGGCTAAGAGAAAAAAGGGCAAGAAGAAACGCAAGGAGTAGGGTTAGTTTGTGTTATGTGGCTAAAAGTGGTATAGTGAGGTAAATAATAATTCGTGATTAGCGAGTTAAAAAAGGAGGTTGAGATAGGATTAAAGTGTTCGAAGTTGGTGAAATCCGAACTGAAAAAGAGTTGGGGCGCAAGGGTTCACACAAATTTATCTGGCATGCTTGTCTGGATTGTGGAAAAGGGCGATGGACACAACTCATAAAAGGTCAACCTGAAACATTGCGTTGCTTTCTGTGCAATAATAAGCGATTTGGAGAGCAAGGCAGAGAGCGGTCTGGAGAAAAGAGTCTTGCCTGGAGGGGGGGAAAGGTAAAACGAGTCTGCCTTAACTGTGGGCAGGAATTTAAAATATGCCCAAGTCGAATAAAATATAGTGGAGGTAAATTCTGCTCCTACAGTTGTAGCATAATATATTACCGTAAGCATGGTGCATTTAATCAGTATCCTAATAAACCAGAAAAAACCCTTATAAAACTCATACAAGATAATAATCTTCCTTTCAGATATGTGGGGAGCGGAGAAGTTTGGCTTGGGAACAAAAATCCTGATTTCATCAATGTTAATGGTAAGAAGCAGGTAATTGAATATTTTGGAGTGTACTGGCATCCCCTGTTTGACGGAGCTGAAAGAACTGAACACTATAAGCAATATGGCTTTTCCGCCCTAATAATTTGGGAAAATGAGCTAGAGGATGAGCCAAAACTACTTGATAAGATAAAAACATTTACTCGGAGGAGGCTAGAATAAATATGACATCAATTTACATTTTCGTAATACTCAGTATGATTTTACTCGCTGGTGCCTATATTCTCTACCTGCGGGACAAGTTTCAAAAGGCGGTTATCGGGCATCAATATTCTACCTTCCAAACCTATACAAATTCCCGTGTAGATGCTCTGTGTAGGGTTGAGGGTAGGATTGTAGTACCCCCATCGGGGCTTCTCAGCGATAATCCCAAACCCACCGATTATATTGTTCCAGACAAAACATTTAACTTCAGCTACCCGCCACATTACCCATCATTCATACAAGCAACAGTGCCTTCAGCAGTTTACAATGAAGGAAACCCTGATGCACTCGGTCAATCGAATGAATCGCCCCAAATGTCTGCCAAGTTATTGCATAGTATGAGGAATGAGGATACTGCTGCCCTGATGATGCGGGAGATGCGTCAGTTTCTCCAGATGGATGAGATTATGGCAGCGTTAAAGAGTGCCAGCGGCGCCAAAACAGCCATATATATCAGTCTCGGAGTGCTAGCACTGGTCGGGGTGGCACTGTATATGAACATTCACCTGTCAACACAAGTCGGGCAACTGTTAGCCCTGTATGGGCTGTGAGGAACAAACAATGGCTGGAGATGGTAAAGTAAAACCAGGCACAGAATACACAAATGAGGATGCTCACCACGATATGGTGGAAGTGGCTAAAGTGCTAAAGTCCCTTGTCAAGCAGTTGCCGACCATAAATAAGCGGTTGGAACAACTGGAACAGACAAAGCCACAAGAGCAGCCAAGCAACCATGATGAAGATGATGAATCCTTTGGGGAAGGTGATAAGCGGAAAGCTCTGTCTGCCCTGTCCCAATATGTGTTCAACCCCGAAGATAAGATAATGTTACATCAAATGACCAACACTCCCAAGCGCATAGCTATGGCGCTGGTAATTGAACACACCGTCAATGAGTTCATAAACGAACACGCTTTTAATCCTGACAGCACGGTATTGGTATCGGACATATTTATGAAGTGGTTTGCCCGGGTGATGCGCTCCATTGACGGTAATTTAATAACACAGGCTATGGGCTTCTCACAGATTGAGGTGGAGAAACAGATTGAGGAGGGGGATCGCCTTGAGGCCAAAGGGGAGTTCTAGTGATAGCTACACTTGAGTCACCATATGAAACCCAACGGTGGCTTCCTTGGGAATTAAAGGAAATTAAGTTCTTTGAACAGATGGCGGAGGGGATAATCTGGCTTAGAGGTCCAGGTCGTAGTGGTAAGACAGGAACTGCGATGAATATAGCTTGGAAACTGCGGAAGTATTTCGGCAAAACTCCGGTATTGGACTTTCATCCCAAAGATGCGTTCGGGCCACACCACTATGTCGGTCCGAGAGAGTTTGTCGCGCTAATGGGCAAAATGGGCGATCTCGTTGATAAAGGAAACATTGAGGGGATGGCTAGTGAGAAGGTTAAGGCATTGATAGAAGGGGAGCTAGGATTCCCTTTAGACAACTCCACATGGCTTCTTGATGAGGCTTACAGGTATCTAAGGAATAGACATCCAAGTTCAAAACTGGTGTTGGCTTATGGGGATTTTATTGCTACATGGGGACACTATCATTTGACGGTTATCTTATGTTCCCCGGGGCTTGAGATAGACAAGCGCGTGGTTCATGACCAGCTCCCCATTGAACTCAACTGCCAGTACAATGGAGAGAAGGTGATGGCACGGGGTAGGAATGCACAAACTTGTAGGCCCGTGAGGCTCATTACACCGATGGAATGGGCTGGGCAACTGTATGATAGCTGGAATGCAATGGCGATATTGAGGAGTAAGAAAATAGAGGTAACGGGGGCATAAAATGGAGTCTATGACCAAGCCGGTTAAAATCTCATTTCTTGCCAGGGCAGGAATTAGTCTACGCCTTCCCAAAACACCAATGACTAAGCCCATAAAGATTGCCTTCTTAACAAAGGCAAAAGTGAGGTGCAGGGAATATGACAGTAAAGCTACCATTTGATTTACCACTTCGGCGGAGGCATATGCCGACAGCCATCAAGCAGGGAACAGTATTCGTATTGACCCCGCTAGGGAAGCATAAGGCAGACAGTTTTGGGCTTGACGGCGTAAAGTTTGATGTGCTGTCCACCATGGGGGAGAGCGGTCCCTGTACAATAGCTGAGATTTCCAATGAGACAGGTATCAATGATACCAAGATAAAGGCAATAATGAAGGCATTGGTTAGATCAGGATATGCCCGGGTGGCAAGCAATGAGGAATAAATGAAACCAAGGTTTATGCTTGTAAATGCTATTGACACAACTAAACAGATTGAAACTGCTGAGCCACCTCTAGGTTTAGGCTACCTAGCAAGTTCGCTAAGAGAAAACTTTGGGCAAGATTACATTGACTTCAAGGTTGTTGATAGAGATATCAGACAGGCAATAAGCGAATTTAAGCCTACTATTGTCGGTATTACTTCGGTGAGTCAGAACTATAATAAAGCAATCAAATACGCTGGTATTGCCAAGAAGTATAGCTTGCCGGTTATTATGGGAGGTATACATATCTCTACATTACCATCTACATTAACAGAGGATATGGATGTAGGTGTTATCGGTGAAGGCGAACAAGCAATCGTTGAACTCTTTAGCCTTTTTGAGGAGGACGGATATTTTGATAGGGATAAGTTAGAGAATATTTCGGGAGTTGTTTTTAGGAAAAACAGTAAACTCATTGTAACAAAGAAGCGAAATCCTATTGAGCCTTTAGACAATATATCAATGCCGGCTAGAGATCTGTTTACAATAAATAAGTCTACTTATATGTTTACCTCCCGCGGGTGTCCTTACAGATGTACCTTTTGTGCTTCATCTCGTTTCTGGGATAAGCTCAGGTTTTTCTCAGCCGAGTATGTTGTTAACGAAATCAAATATCTCGTTAAAAAATACAGTACCAAAAGGATTGAATTCTGGGATGATCTATTTATAGCAGACAAGATACGGTTAAGACAGATATTGGAATTGCTACAGAAGGAGAATCTCCTAGGCAAAGTAAGTTTCACTTGTACTGCTAGATCCAACTTAGTCAATGATGATTTAGCCCACTTGTTAAAGAAAATGAATGTAAAGTCTGTTGGTATGGGGTTAGAATCGGCTGTTCCAGCTACCTTAGAGTATCTTAAGGGGGGGGATATAAACCCCGGTAATCATAGAAACGCCGTCAAGATACTCAGAAAATACGGAATAGAGTCTTGTGCTAGTTTCATTATCGGCTCACCAGAAGAGAGCCAAGAAGATATTCTGCAAACTCTCAGATTTATTAAAGAGAATCCTTTAGGCAGTATTGATGTATATGTATTGACGCCGTTTCCTGGAACACCCGTTTGGGAGTATGCCAAAGCAAAGAATTTAGTAAGTGAGGATATGGATTGGAGTACCTTAAATGTGAATTTTGGTGAGAACCATAATCACGCCATAATCTTGTCAGAAGGAATAACGAGAGAGGAATTGTATAAACTATTCTTACTATTTGTAGATGAGAAAAAGAAGATAATGATAAGGAGGGTTTTGAGGGATCCCTCCGTTCTCTTAAGCCATCAAAAATTCTTAAAAACGACATTAAGGAGGATATTGTCTCGGCAACCGCTATTTGCGAGGTGATAGGAAAGAGATGATGCTCTTAATAGTTAAAACTCTTACACCATTATACAAGAAACTATTTAGCTGGACCAAGTACCTAAAAAGAGAACTTTCCAATTGTAATACCGCTTTAGATTTAGGGTGTGGCTATGATTCTCCAATTCAACTTTGTAATGTACCTTTTTCGGTTGGAGTTGAATTATTTGAACCTTATTTAGAGGAAAGTAAAAAGAAGAATATTCACAGTGAATATGTCAAAGCAGATATTAGGGGAATAGAGTTTAAGCCAAAATCCTTTGATGCTGTTGTAACTATTGGGGTATTGGAGCATTTAGGGAAAGAGGAAGGGCATATACTAATCAAAAAGATGGAAACTTGGGCTAGAAAGAAAGCCATAATTCAGACACCAAATGGCTATGTGTGGCAAGATGGTTATGATAATAACCCATTGCAGGAGCATAAATCTGGTTGGAGTTCAGTTGAATTGAAAGAACTAGGCTTTAAGGTATATGGGATGGATGGTTGGAAAAAGCTCAGAGGATATAAAGGCTCTCTAAAATACAAACCAGCCCTTCTATGGGAAGGAATCTCATGTTTAACTCAAATAATAACCTATCATTATCCGAAACTGGCATTTCAATTGTTCGCTGTTAAACAAATTGGTAAGGATAGGGAGTAATGATTTCGGTAGTTGTTGTCTACAATAATAAACAGTCTTTAGATAAGATTTTACTACCCAGCCTGAATAACCAGACTGTTAAATTTGAGTTTATCCCCGTGGATAACACTGAGAAACAATTCAAGTCAGCCGCTGAAGCCTTAAATTGGGGTGGAGCAAAGGCAAAAGGAAAATACATAATGTTCGTCCATCAAGATGTGGATTTATGCTCAAACACATGGCTGGGGGACACAGAAAAAATCCTAGGCTCCATACCCAACTTAGGAATTTCCGGGGTGGCTGGTGTGAGTGAGACAGGGAGGAGAAACGAGGAGAGAGGCAGAAATATTATTGAACACATGGAAGACCACAGAGTTTGGGATTGGGGTTATACTATCAAAGAACCAGAGAGAGTGCAAACACTTGATGAGTGCCTGATAATAATTCCTAAGTCTGTATTTGATACACTTCAGTTTGACAAGAAAACGTGTAATGACTGGCATTTATATGGAGTAGATTATTGTTTAAGCTGCGGGAGGCTTGGTTTTCATGTCTATGTGATACCTATGTTTATATACCATAAGACGGGTGGCCTTTTTATTAAGAAGAGTATAGTGCAAATATTGAAATCCAGAGGCTCCTTACCTACCCCTTATTATCAAACCTTGGGAAAGCTCATAAAGAAACACAAGAACCGCTATAAGCGAATTTATACGACCTGCGGTGATTGGAGCACATCCCAGCCCGTAACTCTCCAGAAAATCAAGCATTTAGCAAACAGCGGATTGAAACTTCTTTTAAGAAATTGGAAATGGCACGTTAAAGAAGTCTTATATGGGATGCAAGCGGTGATTTACTCTGTTGTTATCCTAATTCTTTTGTTCATACCAATGTTAAAACTCCTTTTAGGGAAACAGGGTCTTGGGGAGTAATGAGGAAACAGTTAGCAGTATTTCTGGTAATAGCACTGATAGGAGCAATAGGCTTTTCTTTTGTACCTGCCGTCGGCGTGACGATATCTCCCAGCACAGGATACCTGTCAATAAGCACCAATGTAGTACTTGCTGTTAGCACCATAGAGGGGCCAGCTAGTAATCCTGTTTTCAGCCCGCCAATGACCTGGTATGATAGCGACTATACCTACAGGAAGTCATTCAACATAACCAATACGACCGCCGGGGCACAGACTGACTACCAGACGAAGTTGTTGGTGAGCAAGAACAGCGGTGAAGATGGCAGTGGAATGGTAAACCTGAGCGGTCATTGTGAAGATGACTTTGACGATATCAGGTTCACCAATGCTACAGGGACCGCGCTGGACTACTGGACTGAATCTGTAAACAGCGGAACTAACGCCACAGTCTGGATTGAACTGGATAATGTAAAAGCCACTGAAAATACCTCATTCTATATTTATTACGGCAATTCAACAGTTACCTCAGCAAGTAACGGGACTAATACATTTATTGCCTTTGATGATTTTGAGTGGGGAAACAATGGGGACCACATACATACTTCTGGCGGTAGTGTAACTTGGACTTCTTCAGATGCTGCAACAATATCCACTGACCATAATGATACGGTAGGAGGAACAAGGTGCGCTAAAGTTGCAGGAGGTGCTTCTTACTCTAAAATGACAATGGTTCAAGCCGCTGGAAACACATACGCTATACGAGCCAGGCTTTGGAAGGAAGATGCTGCGAAATGTTTTCTGTTCAATCACGGTAATGCCACAAAGCGATGCTTGTTAAACATAGAGACATTGGAGAATTTATGGTACTACGGGGCTCCTACTGACACAGGTTCTAATATTATTGCTGATGCTTGGCAAACATTAGAAATAAGAGACCTTAATTTTACCGCAACCACATACGATGTTGTATTAAATGATGCGGTAGTTGTGAACAATGGAGGTATGCAAGCAGACACTACAGCAAACGGAATAGTGGAAGCCCTTATTGACCAAAACGGCGGCGCAGGCAACGATAACTACATTGATAATTTTATTATCCGCAAATACGCTGCTCCTGAGCCAACTTGGGGAACTTGGGGAAGTCAAGAGACAGCACTAGGTACTCCCACAGTAACAAATGGGGTCGGTGTTACTAACCTTACAACAACAAATGCCACACTGAATGGGAACTTGACCGACGATGGCGGCGAGAACTGCACCGCTATTATTTACTGGGGAGACAATGATGGGGTAACAACCCCCGGAAGTTGGGATAACAATGAGACTATAGGGACTGACCTGACCAATGGAACATTCTACGCAGATGTTACCAACTTAACAAATGTAACTTATTACTACCGCTGCTTTGCCAACAACACCGCTGGAAGCGACTGGGCAGATAGTTCTATAGCTTTCAAGCAGCCTGCTATTACCAATACACCTTCGAGTTACGACTTTGGCACAGTATATGCAGGAGAGACCTACTCAACTGGACTAACTAACTTTAATATCACTAACACTGGTGATGTGGCGGTCAATATAAGCATCAGTGGGACTAATATGACTGGTGGAGGTAATACTGAAGAGCAAACAACTTACAATGCGGCTGCTTCTATGTATGCAGGTGCTACCACTAGAAGGGGACAAAGGTTAACTATATCAAACCGAGTAGTCACCAAACTCTCTTTTCCTCTCTATAAAGTCAACTCTCCTACTGGGAATGTAACATTCACAATCAGAGACCTTGCTGACAACATTCTCAATAGCAAAGTCTGGGGAAATGCCAGTGCATTACAAACTTCAGTAACCTGGGAAGAAGTAGAATTTACCACTCCTATAAATATCAACGGGGAAGTTAGAACTCTCGTTGAGTTTAGTGGAGGAGATGGTGCAAATGCTATTTCCATCTACTCGCAGGATACGAATGTAAAAGCAAACGAACTCCGAACACACTATTATATTGACACTTATTATGATGATGATACCTACGATTGTGCCTATAAATACACTTACTTACCATCTTCCTGGACACTTAACGACACAGCAACACCAGGGGCAGACCAGTTTGGGCTGAAGGCTGGGATAAATGGTACGGGGGACATTGATATTGGTGCAGAAGCTAAAGACCGAGCTACTACCAGTGGCCCTGGGGTTACCCGCCTTAACAAGGCCAACCCAGCTAATGCTAGTGGGGCTATAACTTCTGTTGAAATTTGGGCAAATAGCAATATGACTGGTTGTGTAGTAGGCATATTTTACACAACCAATGGCAACACGCTGAAATGTCGTTCTGTTGCCACAATAGGCAATGTAACGGCTGGAAGCAAACAGACCTTTGGTGGACTATCTCTATCAGTGCAAACTGGTGACTATATTGGAATGTATTATTTAACTGGTAGTATAGAGTATGACTATGAGGGATACCCAGGATACTGGTATAGCAACAATGTAAACCATTGCATTGTTGATGATGAAACAACTTATGGTTTGGCTGATGGTGATGCTATTAGTCTTTATGGCACAGGAACAGATGGAGTCTACAACATAACAGTCAAGGAAGCTTCACCTTATAATAACCTCTGCACTGATTTAGCAGTAAATGCCACACAAGGTTGGGGATTAGAGTTATACACTCCAACAAGTTTTAGTGATGGTTATGAGAAATCGGGGGTAGTTACCTTAACGGCTACTGAAGCATAATGGTAATAATTACGCCTGTGGTCGGTCGGGCTTTAGAAAATAATGAGAAAGGAGGTGAACGATGAAAAGTTTTAAATGGCTGTTGGGAATAGCCCTCGTGTTGACTTTGATGCTATCTCCCGTGGCTGGGCTGTTGGGATTCGGCGGGCTGGCCCTTGCTAGTACTACCCAGAATGTGACCATCAATGCCACACCTGGTTGGCTTAGTATTAGCAATAACCTGACCGCCTTTGACTTTGGTACCGTGTATGAAGGTGTAGATAAGAATACCACCGTCAATGGCTTCAATGTTACCAACGATGGTAGTGTAAATTGCAGTATAACCATCAAGTGTGATAACTGGACACACATAACCGGGAGCAACGACTGGATTTATGGTGCAGCGGCTGAAAATACAAGCGAACTGAACTTTGCTCTTTCTAGTGGAAGCTTCCCCGGCACCATCGTTCCTGATGCTGGTAGTGCTGCAGTCAACTTGACAGCTGAGTTAAATGCTACTGATTCTCAGTTGTGGGGCCTGGAAATAGAAGTCCCATTAACCTTTACACACGGTGACCCACAGCAGACTAATGTGACACTAACAGGTGTAATACTGTAACCCGGCTAGGACTCGTGGAAAGCGGGCAATGCGGTTGAAAGGAAAGTTCCCCTAGACGCAACGAGGTGTTAATGAAAAGGAAGTTAATAGGGCTTCTGCTAATAGGGGTTTTGCTGTTGGCAGGGTGTACTCAGGTTGCCCCGGCGGTGCCGTACATACCCCCGGCAGACAATACGCCGGTTAATGGGCAACCTCCAGTTGATAGAACTTGGATTAGCCCAGCAAAGGTGCAGATAGGTAACTTCTATCCTGGAGCAAGAGCTGAGTGGGAAATATCGGTGCATAACGGCAACGATGTAATAGCGGAGTTCGCGGTAGTCTACCGTGAGCCCGACTATGTGGCTCCGGGCTATACTGAACCTCCTACCGGAACCAAGAACTGGGTAATCATTGCTGATAGTAGCCCAGTGTTGATGCCCTATGAGACAAGGGACATATTAATCGCTCTTGATGTTCCTATTACTGCGGTAATTACGGCAGACAAATGGGAATTTTGGATATCGGTAAAGGATGTAACGCAGGGCGGAACAATACAAACCGAACTCTGCTCGAGGTGGCTTGTGGTGATGCAGGACTGAAAAGATAAAATGCAATGAAATGGTTAAGGATAGGGCTGTTAATTGTAATGTTTCTGCTGCTGGTAGCACCTTTGCCGTTAACAGCGAACTCAACGGAAACTATAACGATAACAGCAGTAGGTTTTATAGTTGGTTCGCCAGGTGGATTTACACTAACCTATATCAGCGACTACGAGGTGGGAATATCGTGGACAATGGGGGAAGCTGCAAACAACACAATGGTACGAGCTGCTTATGGCAGAGTGCCGGAGAACATAGCAGATGGCTATCTGGTGTACTATGGTAACGGAACGAGTTGTAATGACACGGCGGTTAACTTTGAGGAGACAGCGAGCCAGGTATATTACCGGGCTTGGTCGCAGACTGTCGGCGGAGACTGGGAAACAGAGGGAATAAGTGCCTGGATTGAAGGAGTAGGAATGACTTTTATTGGAATTATTATGTTATGTGCCTTGCTAATAATAGCGGGCTTTTGGCGAAAGAGCCAGGCTATGCTATGGGTAGCAGCCTTGACCTGGATTGGTTTTGCCTTCTGGCAGAGGTCAATAACACCAGTTTGGGGAACTTGGGACCTGCACGAGATACTATTCTACATTGGGTTCCTTATGGCTATAGTGTGCATCGTGGAGGCGGTGATGATTTACCGTGAGGAATCGCCGGTAGAGGAGAAGCCAGTTCGCAAAGAGCCTTCAGAGGAGTACTGGGACAACTATAACAAGATGATGGGTAGGGTGAGAGCCTCGAGTACACGAATTAAGCGGCGGCGGTAAGATGTTAGCAAAGATTAAAAAAGACTTCAGGAAGCATTGGTTGTGGTGGATATGTTTTATAGGCTATATAGCATTGGGTATTCCACTGTGTGTTTTTATTAAGCTGGAGCAAGGGGTAACAGCTCCCTGGGAATCCTATGCCTATGTGATAAAACCACTTACTGGAGCTTTGTTTGCATGGGTATTAGCTTGGATAACCTTCTCTATGCTAAAAAAATACAGGGTGAGACTCTTGAAGGACTCTAAAAGTAAGGAGGCTAAGTGATAAGAATAAAATCTAGTGATGTTAGTTTTGGGAGACGATTCTGGCTAACCTTGTGCTGGGCCTTCGGCTTTCATCACCGTTTATATTATGAATATCCTAAAGTGCCAAAGTTGAGTGATGTTGACCTGGCTATGCAGAGGCTGGCACTTATATTCAGCCATGGCAAGTTGACCTGGGGGAAGACGGCACTCGCCGAGTGTAAATGTAAGGTATGTACCAGGAGATTCTGGACTCTCACTAGGGGTAGCCCAGTATGTAAAAGGCATAGCTGTTATATGGCCTTTCATTCATTCCCTGAGCGATATACATTAAAGAGAGAGAGGGCAAAATAATGGAAGTAAGCGGGACCATACACTCAATACGGGAGTGGGAGCAGCTAATCATTAAGAAATTCCCCCACGATGTTATACACGACGGCCATTTCAAGTTGAGTGAGTTTGATTCTTCAAAGAGTGCCAGCAAGATACCAGCGCGGAGCGAGGCTTACGAAAGGTCCTACCAGCTATTCCCGGCGGGCAAGAGGCAATGGTGGGAGGAGCGGGCCAATGTGCGGTTCTTTTATGATGAGAGACACGGCACGGGAACAATGAAGATTAGCAGCCGGGGTATGCACATACTGGGTATGGAGATAGAAAGCCTGCAGGCTCATGTGAGGATAAAGGGAGCTGCGATGCCGTTGAAGAACAATGTGTATATTAGAGGTAACCCGTAGCCTCTTTATTGGGGGAATTCCTTGCTCCTTCCCCGGCTTGAGTGTTCTCTTTCAGCTAGGCTTACTGTGAGGTTGTAACCAGAATATACCAGGTTGGGGGCTTGACAAGAAATTACCTATATGTTATTCTGATAGGTAAGAAAATGAAGATAAAGATACCGACACTAACCTGT
>Ga0307378_10001666_pt1 | contig 35488 bp, 39 predicted proteins | sample UN1MG_FD_202238 | JGI IMG/M metagenome (GOLD analysis project Ga0307378, IMG submission 202238) | Soil microbial communities from Risofladan, Vaasa, Finland - UN-1 | ecosystem: Environmental > Terrestrial > Soil > Coastal area > Acid sulfate soil | place: Finland: Risofladan, Vaasa | collected... | reverse complement strand
AGGCTAGGCCCATTCATAAACCTTAATAAAATGTGATTGTAAGACGGTTAGTGGTTGCTGTTTGGGTAGAACTTCACACATCGGCGCCGCTCGTCGGTCGTTCATACTTCAGATTGGGAGTAGCCTGACCCGAGCTGTGCGGTCGCCGACGCTCACGATTGCCCCCTTTTCAACATCTGAAGCAATCTGGGGTAGTACTTTTGCGAGCACCGAGTTGACGAGCTCTATCTTCGAGGATGACAGTCTCAGTGAGATGACCGAGGGTCTCGAGGCGCCTGACAGCGCTAGCAGTTCAGAGAAGTCGAGGTCCTGCGTCAAGATGACACGATTGTCCTGTCTTGCCGATGCAAGTATCTTGCCATCTGTCGCGTTGGGGGGAAGACTCTCGCTTACCGGGACAACGTCGTGACCTTGTGATCTCAAGAATTGGACTGTTCTCGCGGAGATGTGTGCATCCGCCAGCAGCCTCATCTAATGGCTAAGGTTCTTTCGCTAGCTAGCCAAGCAGCGTATTTCGCAGCCTGGTAAACATCCTCCTCCACCAGGTCCGGGTAGTCGTTCACGATCTGGGAGGCCGTATAACCATCGCCAAGCAGCTTGAGGATGAACTCCACTGTTATCCTAAGCCCCTTTATCGTGGGTCTCCCCTCGCAGATCTTCGGGTCAACAATGATTCTGTCCAGCATAGATTAGATAATCGCAGAAGTGCGCTTGCGTTTCAATAGCTGACTGGCACGTTGGCCACGTCGCGAGCCTCCCGCCCTCGACGCTCTTCTCATTGACCTTTGCCATCTGCTTGAAGATGCTCATGTTCATGTAATTCCCCCTTTTGATCCACACATTCCCAAGTCCAGCCGATCTTCGCACGTCGAAACATCGAACGTCAACAGAGGTCGCCGCTGCCTCTCATGCATCGCATTACTGCGGCAAAACGTAATCATCATTTGGAGGGGCGGATCAATGAAACTCCACCGAACCGTTGCGGTCAGATTGTGTTATGGAAGTATAACTGAGTGAGGGAGTTCAAAGATGGTTGAGATGGATGGGTCAGATAGGCAATTAGTTCTTTCCGCGATTGGAGGCGACCTTTCTGCGTTTGATGATTTGGTCAGGGTTCATTGGTTGGGCGCGTGCAGGGTAGCTATGTCGTTGCTCCGCGACGTGGATGAGGCGGAGGACCTGGTCCAGGATGCTTTTCTGAGGGCGTTTGCGCGGCTTCATGCCTTTGGATTCACATGAGCAGGGAACTGGATTACTGACTACTATGCCGACTGTTCGCATCGCGGAGTTGCCAATCGCCTTATTACGATTTCGATAAGCTGCCAGACGAACCTGAACTGGTCATCTCCGGTATGAAGTACCGCCTCTGGTATGATTGCGTGCTTGTTGATCCAAAGTGATGGTCCTGCTAATGTAACCGAGAGCGATGAGATGAGCCGGGCGATGAGGGAGTCACCAATTCATCGCGCGTCGCAGACCACAATGTGCGCGGCGTCCTTTGCCGGCCCAATGGCATAAACACAACGTTACCTAAAATGCAGGGTCATCCCCGAGGCTCCCGGCCAAGTTGACAGTGAAGGGACCGAGAGACTATATTGGAGGCAAACAGATGGAGGTTAATCGTGGGCAGTGCTTTTGTGCTTTCGTTGGTCGATATCGTTAACGTTGTGCTTACGCTCTTGATGTACGTCATCGTGGCCAGGGTCGTCCTCTCGTGGATCATCCGGCCGAATCCCTACGCGGCCCCCAACCCTGTTGTCCAGTTTCTTAATGCCATTACGGACCCCTTGCTTCGGCCCCTCAGGCGTGTTGTGCCCAGGTTGGGGCCGCTTGACATCTCGCCGATGGTAGCCATCCTGATCCTGGTGTTCATAAGGATGTTTCTGGTTCGTGCCGTGCATGCCGCGTTCTAGCCGCTGATATGGGATACGCAATTGAGATAATTGGGCTCAAGAAAACCTACCGCTCAGGAGTTCGCCGGAAAAGCATAACCGCTCTGAACGGGCTTGACCTTTGTGTAAATGAGAACGAGATATTCGGGTTCCTGGGGCCAAACGGTGCGGGCAAGACCACGACGCTCAAGATACTTGTTGGGTTACTGTTCCCAAGCGACGGGAGCGCCAGAGTTCTTGGCAGGCCGTTGGGTGACCTATCGGTAAAGGCGAGGATAGGTTTTCTGCCTGAAACCCCGTATTTCTACGAGTATCTCACGTGCTGGGAGCTACTCGATTTTTACTGTCGCTTGTTCAGCATTCATAAGGCCGAGAGGGGCAGGCGAGTTGACCGGCTCTTAGCGCGAGTTAACCTTGAACATGTGGCCGACCGGCAGGTCAGGAAGCTGTCCCACGGGATGCTGCAGCGACTCGGGATAGCCCAGAGCCTCATCAATGACCCGGAGGTCCTGTTTCTCGATGAGCCAATGGCGGGGCTCGATCCGGTTGGTCGGCGAACGATCAGGGAGATGATCCACGAGCTCAAGGCCGAGGGCAAGACCATATTCTTCAGCTCGCACATTCTGCAAGACGCCGAACTGCTCTGTGACCACGTTGGCATACTTAGGGAAGGCCGGCTCGTCAACACGGGGACGCTACAGGAGATGTTGACACCAAAGCGCGCTTCCTACGAGGCGGTGGTGACCGGCGTTCCTAATAATGCCATTGACGAGCTTTCACACATCGCAAGCAAGCTGGAGAAACGAGACAACAGGGTTCACCTTCTTATCAATGGGACGGAGAACCTTGTGAGAATGGAGCGCATTGTGGCTCAGTCAGGCGGCCTGATCGACTCGCTCACCAAGACCAGGGGGACGCTGGAGGACCATTTCATCGAGTTTATCAGTCCCGAGCCCAGGGGGAACGTAGAAGAGTGAAGACGTGGGCCATCTGCCTCAATACTTTCCGGGAGACTGTCAGGGACAAGGTATTCATTCTTCTAGTCGTTTTTGCTCTCGTCATGATCGTAGCGTCGCGTATATTCGGCTTTCTGTCCATTGGGCAGGAGCTGAAAATTGTCGAGGACTTGGGCCTCGCAAGTATATCGGGATTCAGCCTTCTGGTAGCGATATTCGTCGGGACGACTCTGGTGCACAAGGAGATCGACAAGAGAAGTGTTTACACGATCGTCTCCAAGCCAATCCAACGCTACCAATTCATAATCGGCAAGTACGCAGGGCTGAACCTGACGATCTTGGTCAACATGGTCGTTATGGGGGTGTTTTTCTACGTATCGGTTCGACTAATGCATGGGACTTGGTCTAGCCAGTTCGATATGGCGATTGTTCTGATGTATGTGGAGGTGATGGTCGTTACGGGGCTTGCGCTTTTGTTCTCGACCTTTGCGTCGCCGACGCTTAGCGCTATATTCACGTTCCTTTCCTACATAGCGGGTCATCTCTCGAACGATATGATGTTTTTTGGCGATAGGTCTCAGAATGTATTTGTGAGCATAACAAGCACCGCTCTATACTACGTCCTGCCTAACTTGTCGAAGTTCAACGTCAAGAACGAGGTCGTTCACGGGCTGCTCATACCCACCAGCTTCTACATTTACTCAATCTTGTATGGTTTGCTTTATTGTGCTATGCTTGTTATTGTCTCATCCTTCATTTTTGAGCGTAAGAATCTCAAGTGAAAGGCGCTTGTGTGCTTAGAGGGACAGGGCCCATAGCTCAACGGCAGAGCCCCCGGCTCATAACCGGTAGGTTCCTGGTTCGAGTCCAGGTGGGCCCACCAGCTATTCTTGGCCCAAGTCTGCGCCTCATTCGGTCTGAGTCGCCGAAGAACCAAGCCCCCCCAACGGCAAGTGTTTTCTTATGCCTTCCACAGATTAAGTAGGAGGTCGATTGGTGCCACCAAGGAATCAGGCTTCCGAGCTTGCGTTGCTCGTGAAGCTGCAGGACATCCAAGCGCAAAAGAGGAACATAGAGGAGTTGCTGAACGCCATCCCGCAAGAGATTGATCTCATTCAAGCCGAAACTGACCGATACGAGGAGGAGATCGAGCAGACCGTGAAGCTGGAGCAGAGCCTCGAATCGCAGCGAAGAAGCTACGAAAACGAGATAAACGACAGAGACCAGAAGCTCACGCAGTATCAAACACAGCTTCTGACTGTGCGGACGAACATCGAATACGCGGCGATGTTGAGACAGATTGATAGTCTCAAGCGGATGAATGAGGAGATCGGGGAGCAGATATTCCATGTAGAGGAAGAGATGGAGCAACTGCGGGAGCGACAGGCAGAAAAAGAGGAGGCCCATAGGCGAGTAAAGACCGAGAATGACAACAGAATAGGCGAGCGGGCCCAAGAGCTGGAGAAGATCGAGAAGCAGCTTAAAACGATCACCGCTCGCGCCAAGAGGTTAAGGGCCAGGATTTCGTCTGGGCTGTTTGCCAGGTTTCAAAAAATAGCAGAGGCGAGGGACGGTGTTGCGGTAGTGGCAGCGACGGGCGGAATATGTCAGGGTTGCTACACAAGGATTCGCCCGCAGGTCTTTGATGAGATAAGGCGTGGGGACACGATTGTGCAGTGCGAAAGCTGCTCGAGGATATTGTATTACAATGCAAAACAGGACGCCAAGAAGTCCCGATAGGCGCCAGGGTTGATGACTCTCGCTGAAAGCCCTCCTGGCCACGGGCCGGCCCACATATATGTAGATGGTGGTTCTCACGACAACCCCGGGCCATCGGCAATTGCATTCTTGATAAAATCGTCCGATGAGAAAACCACGATCGCCAAGAAGGCCAAATACATCGGCCGTGCGACCAACAACATCGCAGAATACACTGCCGTCCTTGAGGCGCTGTCGCGGGCACACGAGCTCGGCATAAGGACCATCTTGGTTCGCTCCGACTCTGATCTTGTCGTTAAGCAGTTGAGCGGCCGTTATAGGGTGAAGAACCCGAAGCTCAGAGACCTTTACCTGACCTGTAAACAAAAGATCGAGGAGTTTGACAAGTTCCGTATCGAGCACATTCCGCGGGACAGAAACAAAGAGGCTGACAAGATGGTGCAAGGCGTCATCAAGGCTCGACTAAAGAAGGTTTCGGCCGCCCCCAAGAGTGGCTTCAAGCCGGATGGAATCATCTACGTGGCGGGTGGCTCCAAGGGAGTTTTCGGGCACGCTGCTGCCGCCTTTGTCATAGTAACTCCCGACAACAAGGTCCTTGCGATAAGCTCAAGATACGTCGGTGCAAGATCGCCCAATATCGCCGAGTATGCGGCCATTTACCTCGCGGCCAAGAAGGCTCGGTCGCTCGGACTTGCGAAGCTGCTCATCCGGTCGAACAACGACCTCGTCGTCAAGCAGCTGGCTGGCCAGTTCGCTGTGAAGAGCGAGAGCCTCAAGAAACCGTACTCGGAGTGCATCAAAGCTCTTGAGAGTTTTGGGAAGTTTGCGATGCAGACCATCTCGCGCGACTCAAACAAGGTGGCTCGCAGGATGGTGTCAGAGACGATAAAGGATTATATGAGAGAGGAGAAAGAGAGGAAAGAGCCCGCTAAGTCTGAAGGGAACGATCAGCCTGAGGCTCGCGACCAATGACACGTTGGTCTTGGCAAGGTAGCAGGGGAGGAAGCCGCCTATTTGCGGCGCTTGCAGGGCTTGATCGAAGGGGTCCTCGACCGTGGTCTGTGCCTTCGATGCCGCTTGACAACGACAGTTGGAGCGTGCGATGAGCGCTGAACCTTCACAAATCGAGAAGATCGGGCGCGTGGTGTCTGCTATCGAAGCAGGCAAGGCGCCATCAGTCCTTTTCCTTTACGGTGAGGAGGAGTTCCTAATTACCGAGGCGAGAGAGCGAATTACGGAAGCACTCAAACGCCGGCTGGGCGAGGCGGCGGAGCTCGTCGAGGTGCCGGGCGGCGTGGAGGACCTGAGGGCGATCCTGAGCGAGCTTCTGAGCAGCTCCTTGTTCTCATCGAACAAAGTCGTCTTGGTGCGTGACTTTACTGCTGTGGCCGGGAAGGGCGCCTCAAAGAAAAAGGAGGTCTTGGACTTTGCCGGCAGGCTTGGGGCTGGCCTGCCCAAAGGGAAGTTCTGTGTGCTCTCGGTCTGCGAGTCGGGCACGCCTGTCGCTGCCTTCGCCAAAAGCCTCAAGAACGCCGTTGTTTTGAATTTCCCCAAGATCAAGAGCTTCCCCGGGATGCAAGTTCAGCGCGACCCGCTTTTTGCCTTTGTGGGGGAGTTCTTAACCCGAAGCGGCAAGACCATAACCTCGGATGCCTTCCTTGCGCTTAAGGACAGCGTCGGGACAGACCTAAGAACGATATGCAGCGAGCTTGAGAAGCTGTGTCTTTTCGTGGGCGAGAAGAACAGAATAGACGCTAAGGATGTCGATGCCATTGTCTCCGCCGCTAGGCAGCGCGCGTCGTTCGAGCTGGCAGATGCGGTCGCTAGAAAGAACGTTGGCCAGGCCTTCGAGACCCTGGCCAATCTGCTTCGGGAGAACACGCCGCCTCTGTTCATCGTTCAGAGCCTGGCCAGCCAGTTTCGGTATCTCTTGCAGGCAAGGGTCCTGCTCTCGCGGCACCTGGACGAGGCCCAAGTGTCGGCCATGAGCTTCTTTAGGTTCCGTGATGGGATGATGAAAGAGCTGGTTGGGCTTGTGCCCATGTTCGGGTCGGGGCCCACAAACCTCCTGACAAGAAACCCGTTCGTGATACACAAGTCGCTTCAGATGGCGACCAAGTTCAGCCACAAGGAGCTCGCTGCGGCGCTGGTCAAGGTCTCCGAGACAGATGCGGCAATAAAGCGGAGCCTCGCCCCGGCCAGCCAGCTTGTGCGCAGCCTAGTGCTCGACCTTGCTGCGCCCTCCTCGTGATTGACCAAACAAGGACATAGCAGTCCGGTAGGGGCGCTTCACGAGCCGCTCGACCTCAGTGCCACAACATATTGTGGGCGATTCGTGAATCGCCCCTACAAAAAACACGCCTGGCCCCTTTATGGGACAGCCTCTTCAATCGAGGGGCAGCCGGATGTGAGATTGCCTCTCGCATCAGCATCGCCTCGGCGTATAATCCCGCCCATGTTTGAGATGCGGTTCAATCCAATAGCGGGCGAGTGGGTGGTCGTGGCGGCTGAGAGAATGAAACGACCCGTCTTTCCGAGCGACTCCTGTCCCTTTTGCCCCGGCGTAGGGCAAACCCCTCGAGACTACGACGTGTTCGTGTATCAGAACGACTACCCGTCGATGTCTCTGACCTCGCCTTCCGACCCCTGGGCCGGCCCCTCCGGACCGTCAACCGATGACGCACCCAGCCTCTACGTCAGCATGCCCTCCCACGGCGCGTGCGAGGTGATTCTCTACAGCCCCATTCACGACGCAAACATCTACGACCTGCCCGACTGGCATGTGGAGAAACTCGTCCGGTGCTGGCAAGACCGCACGAAGGAGCTCGGCTCTCGAAAAGCCATTAGGTATGTCTTCATCTTCGAGAACCGCGGTGAGGCCGTTGGAGTTACTATTCACCATCCGCACGGCCAGATTTATGCCTTCCCGTTCGTGCCCGCTAAGATCAAGCAGGAAATCGCGTCATGCCGTCGCTACTTCGCGGCTCGGTCCCGCTGCCTTCTGTGCGACATGGTTCGGGAGGAGCTGCGCAATCGTAAACGCATCGTGGCCGAGAACGACCACTTCATCTGCATCGTTCCCTACTTCGCACGGTTCCCGTTCGAGGCGCACGTAATAGCTCGCCGGCACTTGAGCTCCATAGTCGATTTAGATGAGGCTGAGCGGAGGGCGTTCGGCGAGATGCTTCAGAATCTGGTCCGAGGGTTAGATAACCTGTTCGGTTTCAGGACAGCATACATCATGGCCTTCCACCAAGCGCCCACGGACGGCGGCGACTACTCCGCCTATCACTTCCACGTTGAGTTCTATCCTGCCCACGCCGACAGCAAAACGCGTAAACATCTCTCTGGGACAGAGATCGGCATAGACGTATTCGTCAATCCGTCCGATGTCGAGGCGAACGCGGCGCAGCTTAGGCAAGCTATTAACCAGTCGTAGATTGGAGCCGATAAGTTACAGCTCGTTCACAGTCCTACGCCCTGACCTTGCGAAAGACCATCGCGAGCATCAAGGCGAGAAACTGAACGAGCACTATGGTCGCTCCGGAGGGTATCTCGAGCCGATACGAGGCGTAGAGGCCGATGAGCGATGACGCGGTTCCGACAACGGCGGAGATGACGAGCATTTTCTTGTAGTTGACTTGCAGGACCTTCGCCGTTGCGCCGGGGATCACCAGAAATGCCGAGACGAGTATGATGCCGACTACCTTGATCGAGATGACGATAGCAAGTGCGATGAGTATCAGCAGTAGGTAGTGAAGAAAGGTTGTGGGCAGCCCGCTGACAGTGGCCAGTCGCTCGTCGAAACAGAAGAAGAATATCTCCTTGAAGAAGGCGATGACGACGACGAGCACGAGGACTGCCAGGACGGAGATGACAATGATGTCGCCTGAACTGACGCCCAGGATGTTCCCAAACAGGTAGCTAAAGACCTCTCCGGTGTATCTTTTCCTGAGCGCGATGAAGATGACGCCCATGGCCATCGAGACCGCGAAGAATATCCCTATCGCTGAATCGGCGGAGATGCGCCTGCCACGACTTGCCCAACCGATGAGGACAGCGACCACGAGGCAGAATACAAGAGTTACGGCATCCACTTTGACGTCAGCAGCAGCGCTTTCCTCGAACAGAAACAGCCCGAGTGCGAGTCCCCCGAACGCCGAGTGCGAGATGCCCTGGCCTATAAAGGCAAGCCGCTTGAGCACCACATACACAGAGAGGACCGAGCACGTGAACCCGACGATCAGCCCGGCCAGGAAGGCGTGTCGCATGAACTCAAACGTCCTGAGCGATTCAACGAAGGAGATGTCGGCGCCCACGAGCGCTATCCCCAGACTTTGAGCTGAACGATCGAAAAAAGCATCAAGCTCGGCAAGGCGCTTGATTGGGCGAAACCCGCAGCTTTGCGGCTTCTGTAAATCATTTCTTCTCCCTGTGGAACTCGTTTATGTGCCTCAAATGCTCCTTTAGATAGGCATCGAGCTCGCAGACGCCAGCCGCCTCAAGGACTTTCTCGTTGACGAGTTCCGACTTGGAATGCCAGTGCATCGTGTGGAAGAGGCATGTGATCTCATCAACGTGGTCAGCGACCTGGGCGATGTCATGTGAGACGATCACGATCGCCATGCCGAGATCGCGATTGAGTTGGGACACTTGCTCGTAGAAGAGCGCGAGGCCGTCCGTGTCGATGCCGACTGTCGGCTCGTCGAGTATCAATAGCTCCGGCGAGGGCATAAGCGCCCTTGCGATGAACGTCCGCTGCTGCTGGCCGTAGGAGAGCTTGCCGATCTGCTTTCTCGCAAGGCTAGCGATCCCGAAGCGTGCCATCAGCTTTTGTGCCCGCTCCTTCTTGGACTTGCTGACCCTGCGCAGAAGCCCAGTCTCGAAATAAGAGCCCATCAGGACAACGTCAAGGGCGGACGCTGGGAACGACGGGTCAAAATGCGCCTTCTGCGGCACGTAGCCGATCTTAGCGCGCAGCCGCCCAAGCTTGGGCGCCGGCCGCCCGAACACGAGCACGGAGCCTGAATTAGGCACTAGCTCGCCCAGCAAGAGCTTCAGAAAGGTCGTCTTGCCGCCACCGTTCGGCCCGATCAACGCCAGAAAAACGCCTCGTTTTTGCTCAAAAGTGATGCCGTATAAGGTTGGCTCGAGCTCGGCCGCATACGAGAAACTCATGTCTCTTACCTGAATCAGCGGCGTGGTATCAGCGCCGAACTTCTCGCCCTTCATCCCTCATCCTTCATCCTTCCGCCTTCATCCTTCCGCCTTCCCACAGCGGTTACCTCAGACTCCTGAGCAACGTGTTCAAATCGAACTCCATCAACGACAGATATGTGCTCCGAGACGCCACTGTCAAGTCGCCAAGCGGGTCAAGGGGCACAAGCGAGGCGTCGGCCTCGCGCGCGACCGCGACCGCCGCCTTTGAGGAGAGCTGAGGCTCGATCAGCACGACGCGCCTCGGCTGCTTGCGTAGCTGCAAGATGATCTGTTGTAAATGCTTGCTGCTGGGCCGCTTGCCCGGATGAGGCTCGATGACGTCAAGTACGCCGACTCCATACCGGCGCAGAAGATACGTGAAGGCGGGATGGAACTGCACAACAGACCTCTGCCCAAGCGCCGCAAACTTCGGGGCAAAGCGACTGTCGAGCGATTCGATCTTGCGGGCATAGAGCCTTGCATTCTTCTCGTAAAGCGTGCGCGATTCTGGGTCAAGGCTGCCAAGCGCTCTTGCCACCTCAAAAACCATCTTCATGGCAAGGCTCGGGTCAAGCCATACGTGGGGGTTTGCGCCCTCCTTAAAGCCGATCCGCTCGCCGAGCTTCACAACAGTCAGGCCACGTCTGCCAGCCGCAGTTATGAAGTCCTGCGCCCACTCCTCGAGCCCCACACCGACCATCATGAATACGTCGGCCCTTGCCAGCTTTGACACGTCAGACGGGGATGGCGTGAACGTGTGCGGACTCGAGCCGCCAGAAAGCACACAACTGACGCTCACCCGATCGCCACCTACATTGCGGGCCCAATCCGCTATGGGGAGGATCGAGGCCGTTACTCTCAGCGGCCCGGCAAGACCTGACCCACCCATATACACGAGCGAAAACAGAAGGATGAGCAAGCGAGCTACGTCCACTGGCGTTCTCCTCAACACTTAACTGAGCTCCCAATCCAGTTTACTCAAAGCAGCTTCTGCTGTAATTATACTGAATATGTCAAGAGCTTGAAGCAGAGCTTAGCACAAAGGAGACGATGCACATTGGATTCGGTGGTATTGCGAGGAGTTTACTGCTGGCTGAGAAAGAACCTCATAGACGGAAAGGTGCTCTCGGTCGAGCTCTGCGACTCCAAAAGCATCTTTATCACAATCAGGAAAAGGGGCATCAGCGTGCTGTTCCTCATCATCTCCTGGGACGCCTCGTTGTTCAGGCTCTACCCAACACGCATAAAGCCGCAAAAGATAGGGCGAAGCCCATTTGTGGGAACACTCTCGCGGCACATCCTGGGCGCCAAGATCACAAGCATATTGATGAAGTCGCTCGAGCGCGTCGTAACTTTTGAGCTAGTGAACCTCGACCTGAAGGGCAATCCGCTCGAGTTCACGCTGATAGCTGAGCTCATGGGCAAGAACAGCAACCTGGTCCTAGTTGATAGGCAATCGCGGGAGATCATCGCGGCCGGCAAGCACGTTACCGAGGCGATGTCCCGGACGAGGCCTGTTCTGCCCGGGACCGAATACACAGCCCCTCCAGCATCCCAGGGCGCCAACCCCCTCGCCGCAACCAAGGACGAGGTCACGAGAGCTCTTGAGAATGACCCAGACACGCGGCTTGAAAAGCGCATCCTCTCGCAGTTCGCTGGGGTCTCGCCGACAATCGCCCGTGAGATCAAGGCCAGAGCTGAGGAGTCATCCCACGGCAAGGACGCTCTTGCTTCGGCAGCGGACGCATTCCTGTCGATCATGGCGAAAATCAGCGGCGAACAGTTCGAGCCGTGCATCATGAGGGAGGCATCCGACGGCCTAACTAACTCCGCGCCTCGTGCGGACGGCGTCGCGTTTCAGACAACCAAATCGCTGCTCTGCCCGTTTCCGCTCATCCAGAAGCACGGTTGGGAGGTGGAGCGGTTTGAGTCAATGGCCGATGCAGCTGAGGCCTTTTTCAGGGACGTGGAGCAGGCAACAGCGCTTGTGAAGATGGGTCGGCTTCTTCTTCAGATGGTGAAATCCAGGCTCGCAAAAGCCAAACGGAGGCTTTCGAAGATCGAGGCTGAGGCGGTCGATAAGGAAGATGTGGCTCGCCTGTTTCAGAAGGGCGAGCTTCTGAAAATGAATGTCCAAAGAGCCCAAAAAGGTATGGCCAGCATCGAGGTGCAGGACGTCTTCTCGAATGAGCAGTGCGCCGTAACAATCGAGCTCAACGCTTCGCTTTCACCCTGGGCAAATGTTGATGTGTCGTTCAAGAAGGCCAAGAAAGCGAAACGGCGGCTCGCTCACAGCGCGAATCTGGTCTCAAGCGCCCGCGATGAGATCGCCTATTTCGAGGGGCTGCTGCTGCAAATCGAGGGCTGCGAGGGCATTTTGTGCTTGCAGGAAATTGCCGATGAGCTACTGCGCGTGGGCATGATCACACGCCGAAAACACGATGAGGTCGTCAGTGGAGTGGCAAGGCCATTGCCTAAGGAAGAGCGGCAGCAGTTCAGGCGATTCGTCTCGTCAGAGGGGTTCGAGATACTAGTTGGGCGAAACAACAGAGAAAACGACCTCCTCACGCTGAAGACGGCCCGGCCGTTCGACCTTTTTGTTCATGCCCAAGGGATTCCGGGCTCGCATGTCATCGTCTGGCGTGCCAACCGCAGCTCGCCGATACCCAAACGCACGATCGAGGAGGCAGCGATCATCGCAGCACTGCACAGCAAGGCGAGAAACTCGCAGCATGTCCCAGTCGATTACACTCCTCGCTCGCAGGTGAAAAAGCCGAAAGGCACTGTTCCAGGCAAGGTCATCTACATGAGTTTTCAAACAGTCTTCGTCAACCCCGACCATTCACTTTTGGCGAAGCTCGCCGCCAAGAAGGGAACAACCACCCAGAATGCGGTGCCACGAGTGGGAGCGAATGAACACAAATGAAGGGAACTGAGAACCATAAAAACTTAATGCCAGTTTTATCACTGGCTAGATTCTTCTCTCTGTGTCTCTGTGGTGGGCATTCTGCTTTGAACGAACTCCCCCAGGGTTTGACCCGTGCGCATAAGGATTGACTTGGCGTACGACGGCACCGATCTTCGTGGCTGGCAGAGCCAGCCCGAGGGCGGCACCGTGCAGGACCTGCTGGAGCGGCACCTCAGAGAGGTTCTCTCGGCGCCCGGCCTGAGGCTTTTCGGACAGGGCAGAACCGACGCTGGCGTCCACGCTTTGAGGCAGGTCGCCCATTTCGACGCAGACACCCTCATCCCACCTGAAAGGCTGCCTCGGATCCTGAACAACCGCCTGACGCAGCATGGGGTCGTCGTGCTTGAGGCGAGAAAAGTGCCCGATACCTTCCACGCCCGTTTCAGCGCCTCGTCCAGAACTTACTGCTATGTGCTTCATTGCTCGGAGGCCCCACCGCCCGTCTATTCATTGCGATATTGCTATCACGTCTGCCACCGGTTCGACGCCGGACTAGTCGAAGAGGCGATAGGCGGCTTCGTCGGCCGGCACGACTTTGCAGTGTTTTGCTCAAGCGACTGGAAGGGGGACACGACCGTGCGGACAGTGATGGAGGCGAGCCTGGTGATGGACGGTCCCTGGGTGCATCTCATCTTCAGGGCGAATGCTTTCCTGCACAATATGGTGCGGCACATGGTCGGACTACTCCTTGAGGTCGGTAAGGGCCGACTCGCCCCTGCGATCGTCCGTAGGATTGCTGAGTCTCCGAGCGCCGTTGATAGCTCGGCACGGCCCTGGAATCTTCCGCCAGCCCGCGGCCTCTTCCTTGCTGAGGTGAAGTACCCAGAGTGGCCTTGAGAGGCCGGCCGCGAATCCCCGTCTGCCGGAACGAGGAATCCACGAAGGACACGAAGAACCACGAAGATTCGCGAAACCACAAAGGAAGCACGACTTTCAATTCGCAGTCTCGTCGTTTGTCCGCACCTCAGAAAGCCGCCTGTGCAACGAAAGCATCCGCCCCACCCTCCACCAGCCGACCGTGAAAGGCCGAAGAGCGTCATGCCTCGACGTAAACAGAGCACAATTCACAACCAGGAAAACTTGCGGGGGCTGCCGAAGGCTGAGAGCCTACTCAGGTTCAGCTCACGTGGTACTTAGGTCTAGGACCCCAAGGATCCGCTTGATGATCTTGGGGTGAAGGGTCTTCCCTGAATGAAACGGGACAACGATCCTCCTCTTTCCCTTCATATAGATGCGATGACTTCCTCTGCTTTGGAGAAACCGAAAACCGTTCCTCAGCAGCAGCTGCTCGGCCTTTCGAGCAGTGACTCGAGGCAGTCTAGGCAACAGTAACCTCGACGGACGTCGTCAATATCTCCTTGCTCAACAGGTCCTTCCTCTCCTCCTCCGACAACGTCTCTACGTAAAGCGCGACGGCTTCCCGTATGTTGTGGACAATCTCGTCCAGACTGTCTCCCTGGGACTGGCATCCGTCGAGTTCTGGGCAGTATGCATAGTATCCGTGCTCATCCTTCTCGATCACAATACTCACCTTGTACGACATCCCGCGACTCCTCCCATGATCGTTGGCAGCGCCTTTTCCGAGCGCGAAGCATAACATACAACCCGCTGAATCGGCAATAGCCTTCTTCTCTGTCAGGCCGTAGAGCTCATAGACCAGGCGCTCGATCTCGTTGCCAGGCCGGAACGAGGAATCCACGAAGGACACGAAGAACCACGAAGATTAGCGAAACCACAAAGGAAGCACGACTTTCAATTCGCAGTCCGCAATCCCCAAGAGGACAATTGGGGCGACCTATTCGGAGTAAGGGTGGCCAACCGGAATAACATAGTAGGGCCTGAGACCGTCCTGGAGGCGGAGCGCTCGGGCAACCTCGTCGTCCTTGAATGCGCCGACCATGACAGCGCCGAGTCCGAGCGAGAGGGCCATGAGCGATACGTTCTGGCCAACGTGGCCCGCTTCCATCGCGACGTACCTCTCAGCACGCTCGCCGTATCGCTTGGCAGTTCTGGAGTTGTCGCTGACAACTGCGATTAGGGCCATCGCCTCCTTAACGCAGGTCTGGCCAAAACATGCCTCGGCCACCTCGCCCATGACTGATTGGTCGTGGAGGAGCTGCAGGCTGTGCCTGTCAACATCGTAATGGTGGTTATACTGATAAAGCCCAGACGACAGTCCCTCGACACCATTGTCAGCCACAGCAAGTAGCATCTGAAGGGGATAGGTCGCGCCGGCTGAAGGCACAGCCCGCTTCCCCGTGCGTATATGTCCCTGCGCTGACCATAGGAGGTCTGCCACAGCGCCGAGCGCAATTTGCCGGCTCGTAAAGCGCCTCACGCTAGAGCGCTCGTAAATGGCGCTCTTCAGGTCAAGCCCACCGGCATAACTGATGTCTGGCAGAGGTATTACCACGCTCATCGGACTTTCTCCATTGCTATATCCTTTTCGCTCTGCTGGGCATAATACGGGATAAGTTGAGCGACCTGCATGCCCAGCACCATCAAGTCATCAACATCCCTGCAAACTGAGAGTATAGCAAAAAACTCCCTCTCGATCGCTGCCTGCTGACGTTTCAATGACAAGCTGCGACCGAAGTATCTCCTGCCCCGCGAGAAACGCCTCAAGACCTCCCTTGCGCATTTAACATCCCTCGTCCAATGCACATACCGAATCGTCCCAGCCAACTCGTCCGGACCAACCCTGGCGCTGGCGAGTCGCATGGCGACTGCCTTCACAACCTCGGCCCGCCTCTGTGGCTGGACTTCGTCGAATAGCTTGGCCTTTACACTGCACATATTTTCTTGAGCATCTCATAAGATTTAGGGTAAGCAAATACAGACCGAATGAACGACGCCTTACACTGCTTGATAAAGCCGCGTCTGTCATCCATGGGCCTTCGCTGCTCAAAGGAGCTCCACTGCATGAGACCCGATGGAAAGGCTAAGAGCTCCCCTGAAGAGATGCTTATCTTGCCGAGCCCCGACGACTTCCCTCCCCCAATACTAAGCGCCATCTTGCGGTCAATCCCGAGACACCCGAAGAGGCCGCCCATCTCAGCCAGCGAAACGTCATGAAAGACTATCTGCGCCGAGAAGACGGCGCCCGAAGGGACGTAGTCCCACAGTTCCGCCTCCTGAGACGGGGTGTTAGGCTCGTATTTGGCATTATAGACCTTCCGGCCCTTTAGCTTCTCTACCAAGAGCTTTGCGCTTCTCGTGCCCGGCGCAACGCTCACTTGCCCAATTTTATGCAGGTGAGGTGCGCCGCTGGGCAGAACATACAGGAACTCTCCCTTTTGGGGCGAACTGACGAGCCTGGCATCTGAAAACACAACTCTCCCTACAAAGCCCTTAGTCCCGAACAGGAGGCAAGCTGGACAAAGCCTGGAGGACCTCTTTCTCACCGGGGGACATCTCTCGATTCGCTCGAAGCACTCGGGGAGAATCGCGACCTCCGCCATGCCCCGCTTCTCGCCACCAGCCGCGACTATCTGCCTGACAAGCTCCTGCGGCAGACTCGAGGCGCCTCTATCGTCTTCGACATATCGTGCTTTCATCCGCCTGAGGAATTGGCTCACGCAGCTCTTGGTGATCGCCTCGTAGTAAGTTCTGGCCACACCTTTGAGAGTGGTTCCAGGGATTATCGGGCTTTCGGGGCACAGGATCGATTTGACGACGAATCCCTTCTTGAAGCCGAGTTCCTCGGAGAGCCTTAGCGTGCCGTCCGATATGTGCAGAGGTGACAGCGTCTTGATCTCGATCTCCATCTTGCCCGAGAACGCAAATCCGGATGCGGCGAGTTTGCAGACGTGGGACACCGGCGTTACGGTCTTGCCAAAAGGAATCCACACAAAATCATAGCCCTTAGGGTCCCTCGGCAACTGCGACCATCGCCTCGAGTTCTGTCCGTGCGAACTCACTTGACCCCCGTGAATCTTATGAACTGCAAAACGCCGTTCTTGGTGTATTTGATGGCGATAATCTGGGTGGCGCCGTGCGGATAAGGAGCGTCCGGTGCTCTGCCAGGCCACAACAGTAGCGGAAATGGCCTATCATCACAATGGAAAACAGAAGTGCCAGACGGTATGTTGTCCGCGCTTTCTGCTTCCCATAACATAGCGAAATGGCCGTTATCCCACCGCAGCTCGACCTCGTTGTTGAACACCCGGCCTCGCTTCAAGAGGTCCGATGGCGTGCCTTCGGAGAGGTCCGCCCGGTCGAGCCGCTCCTGAATGCAAAACGCCTGCTCCAGTTCGAACACTTTGCGGTAGAACTCGTCCCCAACCAGGGTCTTGCACAGCCCGTATCCAGGCATCTTATGACTTACCCCGGTGTCTCATCGTCAGCCCTTTCGCCTGTCCGATGGCGAGATACGTAATCCAGAAGGTTCTTGGTCAGCATCGAAAGGAGCAACTTGATCGCTTCATGCGAGCTCAAGACGTATTTGAGACCGAAAAGATCGGAGACAACGTCATATTGCACTGAGGGGCGAGCGCTTGCATCGGGTTCGGGCTCTGACATCTGGGGCAGTCGTAGCAGAAGCCAATCATCGCTCATATAGCCGAACTCTCTGCGCTGGCGGTCGCCGACCAGGCTGCCGATTCCATAAACTCCGTTGGTCGGGAGGTCAGGCTTGGCAAAGAAGAACTCACACCCATCAAGCCCAACTGACACAAGCCCATACCCCTTGGAGCGAAGACCACCTATCTGCACACGCCCATCATCCACATCCATGAGCACAATGCCTATCATGGCAAGATGCCACAGCTCGAAGTTCTCGAGCACGATCCGCGTCCTGAACTCCCCGCCCACGACCGGCTCAAAGTCCTTTACTGTCGCCGACCGACCGCTACCAAGGAATCGGTCGACCGGCAGCGTCGCCCTCAGTTGGCGCTTTGGCGGGTTGTCTTCAGACGGCATTGCGTCGCTCGCGCTGAATCGGCCCGCCGCAGCCTCGCATCCGAACACCTTGCACGCCGCGCAAAGAACTTCTGAATAGAGCTTCGCATCGCTTACCTGGGCAGACCTGTTGGCCAGGGCACGTCGTGCGCAGGATGAGGCCGAAAACGGGTCACAGACCGGCAGCCCACACGACCTAGCAACGCGCTCGAAGTGGTTGCGCATCACGCCCTTAAGTGAGGAGCCCGGGATGTAAGGAGCGCTAGGTGAGGCGCCGTGAGGTGTCTGAACGTTGTGTTCTATTGGGAGCGAAACTTCAGAAGCCGAGTGCCCCGCTCGGACGAGCAGCGGCCCCTGGGGCTTAATGCTCAAGTCCAAAACCGCCCTGTTGCAAAGCCTGCTATGCACCGTCCGCCACCTCTGCACCCTCGAATAAAACTCGATGCAACACAGCCTTACACTTCGTCCGGAAATCATCCAAATCGTGGCGCCTCACGAGCTCACCCTCTTCTTTTGGCCGAGAGACTGGCTGCTGAACGTAGTCGGCTGATATGCTGTAGTGCCCGAGGTAGTTTTTCTGGAGCTTCTTGTCCCCCACCATTTGATCAAGGAGCTCTGAGACTTTCTCCGGGAGGCCGAGCTCATTGCGCCGTCGCTTGCTGAGCCCGAACTCAGAGGAGAGCAGCTTACCTATCTCGCCAGCATCGGCCTGCATGGCTCGCATCTCCATCAACTTCAGGCAGTAGTATAAAACTGCGCCCATGTCCTCTGTGCTCGGCTTGGGAATACCTATGAGTTCTTGTTCCTCGGTCGGTTCGGTCTCACCCCGTGCTGGGGCCGCAGGCCGCGCGGTATAGGTGTCGGTCTCGATGCTGAAACCCTCGCCCAAGCGCTGTATAGCGACCTCAGAGACTTCCATCTGCACGTGGCCGAGGCCGAGTCTCCGTCCTCCCCCCAGCAGTCCGAAGCCCTCGCCTAGCCTCTCGATAACCCAAAAAAGCAGTCCGAGCTCCCAATCCAGCGGCGCCGACACCAGAATCTGAAAGCCAAATACAAGCCCCGGGGGCGCCAATTCAATTCGCCGCTCGCTGCCCATAACGCCCCGCCCCAGTGTTCTGGAGACGCCCAATGTCGAACGGCGCTGCACAAGCGACTCCGACCATTCACTGAGAAGGTCGAGGTCACGGGCCACGACCCGGGCGGGATTGGCAGTTGAGCCAAATAGGCCACAAACAGTGCATGGTCTCGAGGCGCGGCCGTTGCGAAGGCAGAACGAAAGAGAGCTATCCTCGAGCGAATCTGGAAAGTCGCAGGCCCATATCACACCGTTTGTGCCATCAACGACGCTCTTGATGGCCGTTTGTGCCTGGGAGCGAAGCGCGCCTTTCAACGTCGAGCCCGGCACGAAAGGCCGTCCGCTCTCGTCTCGAACAAATGGAGTAACGACCACGCCGTCAGCTGACTTGGGATGTCCGCCCACATGCAATCCAGAGACAAGCCGCAGCTTCCCGGCAAGACTGCCCTGTATCCACTTATGATCCACTTGCACCATCGCTCTCGTCCTCAGTTGGTTCCGGACCTTCGGGACCTGATGTTTCTACTACATCAAAACTATGGGATTGGCACAAATATGACAAGTACGTCTGGGCCGCGATGAGCCAGATTGCAGGACCCCAACTGACCTCGGCGGCGATTGCTATCTGCTCTGATACTTGTCTCACCTCCGAATTGAGACCATTGAGAATCTTCTGGCCAACATCGCGCTGACGCCATCGCCTCTCAGGGGGAGAGCGGCCTATGGAAGACGTCAAGTGCATCATCACCGCATCGACGGAGCTGGCCTGTCTGGCATAAAGCCAAAGCTCCTGAACTGCTCTCCTGAAAAAATGGACCCCTCCGGAGGCAATGCTTTCCTCAGCAACAGCCTCAGCCAACCTCTGCAGGCTGCCTTTGAAACGATCAACCGCGCTCAAGAGAAGGAACCCAGTGTCCATCACGACTCGGTGTATCCAATCGTATGAAAGTCGTTACAGACGGCGATCCCGCCGAAACCGTCGCTCGTGCGCAGGCCCAGACCAGTGTCTTGGGCAGCCTCGAGCTTCCGGCAAAGCTCCTCCTTCGCTGCGCCACTGGCTCTGCTCTCAAACAGGCAGACGCTCCCACGCTGAATCGTACGCATTAGCCCGCGAGGGGCCTGACAGGCCGCGTTCCAACCACCTATTGAACCAAACCTCAGATACGACAAGACCTCTTTGGCAAAGATGCCGGCCTCGGACAACTGCTTTTCCAGAACCGTCCCGTCGCCGCTTTCCCAGAATGACCACCTTGGAAGCACGAGGTCAGACAGAAACAAGATCGAGAAGAACAGCCGGCCTTTTCTCTCGATCTCCTCGCCTATCGATCTCGCCCCGTCCCAGAGTCTTCCCCATCTCAAGAGCTCCGCCATAATCGCTGCATTGAACCGCAGAACGGCCTCACGGACGTTGGCCTTTGCCGGAGGCGCCGCGAGCCTCAATGAGAGCCGACCAAGACCCCGGCTGCGCAATGCACCGACGCTGAACTTCTCCGCCGCCAGCCTCTTGAGAGCCTCCTGCGCCATCGGCCGCAGCTTACTAATGCTCCCGGCGAACACGACTCCGGGATGCAAAAAGAAAACGGTGTAACGGCTTCCCACAACGGCTCTTCTCTCACTCCCTCCCACTGGGCAGAATGAGGCAACATCACTTCTAACAGAGACGAGCTTGCCATTGAAGAGGACGCGCGCCCGGCCATCCCGGAACGCATCGTAAACTCGCTTGTCAGAATCTTGCCGAACGACGTAAAACAATCCGTTCGCGTAACATTCGCGAAGAACGAAATCCCGAATAAGCATGTCCGGCGGATTGTCCCCGACCTCATCCCCGTTGTTCGGCTCTGAGCGGGGCCAGATCGCTGAATATGGCAGAACAAGAAGAGGCTTAAGCGGTGAGCTCTTGTCGGGTAAGGACACCGAATCGCTGTGGCCGAGCGGCAGACAGTCGGAGAATGAGACCGAGGGGGCAACAAACGCGTTTGCCATCTCCGGTTCGATGGCGCCCAGGTTCTCAAGCCTCTTCACCTGCTCGTAAAAAGCTGCCTTCACGACCGGGCCCGGCAGATAGTCGAGGGTCTGTCGATACCATTTTCCTGCGGGTGACCTAGCCACGCACAGCGGCCCTTCGCTGACGAGGATTATGCCAACCTCATTGCCATCCCCGTCGAGAGCCTCAGCCGTGGAAGGCATCTTGGCCTCACCCGCTTCTCGCATCTTAACCTCGAGTGAGCAGAAGCCCATGCCCTGGGCCTTGCCACCGCCCAGCGTCCGGACCGTCCTCACTGCCGAAACCAAGAGCTGCTCCTCATCAGGAGAGAGCGGATGCAGCGCGACGAGCCTCGCCTCAAATGCGAACGGCCCGAACGTCCGGGTGGCGCCACCGGGGCGAGAGCCGGCTTGTTCTGAACCCTCAAAACGCCGGCCACGCCTCTCCCACGGCACCGCTCCTTCGGCGCTGTTTGCCTCTCTCAGCAACGTCCCTCCCTCGAAAACCACTTTGCCGGGAGCATGACGCTGGCCAAAAATGGAGCAAATAGGGCAGGGCTTGGTCTCGCACGTCTCAAGTCTCTCATCTTGAGAGCAGTGCGCGATCCCCTTGAGGTCCAGAAGCTTCTCCGCGGCGCGCTTTATGGCGCCTTTGAGCGTGGAGCCTGATATGTAGGGAAGATCCCTTCCATGCCCCATTCCTAAAGATGGAAGCGAAGCGGCAGACGTAAACCGCACGGTTAGTGCAATCTCAATGAGAGCCCTGTTGCTCATGTCAAAACCTTCTCGCTGTCGCCCGAGAGCGCGCTTGCCACTGCGTCACGGACAAGGATGCCAACAGGCGCCTGGAGCCGCTCTGCGGAAGCGGCCATGCGTATATTCGCGCTCCCGCCTGTCCCGGCGGCTGCCAGCTGCCGGGTGAGAGCATTGCGGAGCATCTCAAGGCATCGGCCAGAATAATCCCTCCTGACAATTAGCAGCGCCTCAGACGGAGAGAGTCTATTTATGATGCAGGAGTTCGAGAGCGACTTTTCGACCTCCTTTAAGGCTTCCTCGACGGCTTTCTGCTGCTCTCGTGCGGCGCGTATGGCTGCCAGGGCGGAAGATGGCTCGGCAAACACAGAGAATGGATCACAGCCTACAAAAACCGCGGCGAGGCTGTCCGGGCTGCTCAAAAAGGACCGGCCATCGAGCCTCTCTGCGTTTTCGACGAGCTTCGTGCCAACAGAGACCTTCCAGTTACACGGCTCGCACAAGCGACGGTCCTCCGACAGGCTAAAGCTCGCGGGACGAGCATAGCACTCTGTGCAGTGTGCCAGCAGGCCGAACGCCTCGTACCGGTTCTGAACTGGGGCAACCGGCCGCTCTAAAAGGCGATCAAGCATGGCGAAGTTGACAAGTTCCGTAAACTGTTTCCTCTTGGCGAACGCCCTCCATAACGCATTCTGGTCCTGCGCCATGCCCGGTCGGACCTCGAAGCCTAACATACCTAGGCCCTCGGTGCCATGTTGCTCGACGTCGGACACAAAATCGCCGAACCATCTCTCCCTCGCTCGATACCCGAAGGCTATCTCGATGGGATAGGTCTCAATACTCTTGCACCAAACCGACGATGACAACGTCGCCACGGCTACGAACCTCGAAATCGCGTCGCACATGGCCGGAGCCGCCCCCGAGGGTGCTATCACTAGCCCCTGCGTGCACGTGTTCACCAAGAGGCAATCATCGATAAGTCGCGCAGCGACGAGCAGCGATTCGTCGGGCGAGGCTCGCAGATGGCAGTGCTTGCTGAGCTGTCCGAGCGGCTGGTCCAGGGACATTGCCCCCCTCAAGAGCCAAGCGCCGCCCAGGACGGCGTCTAGGGACGCCGGCTCGCAGAGGTAATCCCACGCGTCGTCCATCCGAAATCGGATCAAACAGACCGGCGCTGGGGCGCCTTGTCCAAAAAGCGCTTCAGACAGTCTGGTGATGATGTGCTCTTCGAGGTTGGAGCTTAGATCGTTCACCGGACACAACGAGGGGTTACAGGATAGAGCAGCCAACAGAAACAGGCGAGGGAGTACATCATCCGAATTGAGAATCGTCTCGTAATCCAGTCCATTCTCAAGCTCCAGACGGAAATCTCGCCATTGCGACTCGAATGCGTCTGCTTTGGGAAGCCGAAATCCTCGGGAGTCAGTAAGCTGCAGCTGTGCTGCCAAGCTGTAAGCTAGACCAAGCAATGATCCACCAGAATTAAGTATTCAAAGGCCTCAAGTGGCGCACCGGCAAGAGGAAAGACACGGCCTCTTGCGAGGGCTCAAAACTAGACAATTGACAGCTAAAGATCAAGCGGAAAGTTACGATAAGAATAACTCGAGGTTGTGTGGACATGCAGATGTTGCAGACTAGTTGTTGCTGTTGAGAAGGAGGAAGGCATGACTGTTTCCTTGCAATATATCCATAGGGTATATGGCGACAGACTGCGTAAGATCGACCGAAGTGCGACAGTCCAGAGAGATGAACGCCGACCGAAGAGCGAACCTGATGAGGACACGGTCCACATCTCGAAGACCGCAAAGAAATCGATCCTGACCCCCGAGACGAGCAACGGCATTGCTGGGTCTATGTTGCAGACGAAGCTGGCGATCAAGGCCTACCAGGAGGTAGCAAATGGCCTGCCTTCTATGCTCAGATAGCCACCTACTCGAGATAGACCTAAGGGCTACCAGGGCAAAATGCCCAAGCAAGGCATTCTCAGCAAAGTAGCATGTCTCCCTCCAGAGGCAATGCGTTTCCCCCTTTTCTGACCTGACGCGTTTTTCGGTGACTCCGGACCTCTTCGTCAACCCACCCCTTGCAAATGAGACCGCATCGACCGTAACATTACCTACTTAACAACTAAACACTGAAGAATCTCTGACTGGTGTAGGTTATGTGCGCACAAATGCTCTGGCCGTATCGCGAGGCGAGGCGAGTCATCGGCCAGCTTGGCGGCAGAAAAGACGTAGTTCTCGAGACGGGGTTCGGGCCTTCGGGGCCTCCTCACATCGGGACTTACGGTGAGATCGTCAGGACCAACTTCGTGGCGCTGGCCATGAAGGACCTGGGATACAGGCCCCGCATAATCTCCTTCCTGGACGATCTGGACGGGCTCAGAAAGGTCCCAGAGGGCTTTCCTGCGTGGGTTTCGGACTATCTGGGGCGCCCCGTGTGCGAGATACCAGACCCATTCGAGTGCTGCGAGAGCTTCTCCAAGCACATGCACAAGCTGCTGCTAGAGATGGTCAATGACGCGGGCGCCAAGTGCGAATACCATTTGTCGTCCGAGGAGTATGCCCGTGGCACGTTCAACAATGCGATCGAGACGGTTATGAATAACGTTGAGGCGCTCAAGAGGCTGGTCGTTCCGATGTTGTCCGATGAGATCGGCGCGAGATGGTTCCCCTTCTTTGCGAAATGCGAGAGTTGCGGCAAGCTCTACACGACGCGTGTGGTCTCGTTCAACGTCGATAGCGAGACCGTCGATTACGTTTGCGACTGTGAGTTCGGGACAGTCCGCGGATGCGGGCACCACGGCACGACTTCCTACCTTAACGGGGCTGGCAAGCTCCCCTGGCGCATCGATTGGCCCGCCAGGTGGTTCGCTCTGAACGTGGATTACGAGATCCACGGCAAGGACCTGATTGAATCGGCCTCGCTGGGCAAGCGCATCATGAACAGGGTGTTCGGGAGGCCGCCGATTCTAACGATGGTCTATGAGCTGTTTCTGGACGCTGATGGCAAGAAAATCTCGAAATCGAAAGGCTTCGCGATAGACCCTACGCTCTGGCTCAAGTACGGCACACGAGATTCACTGCACCTGATGCTATACAAGAAGCCAAAGCAGGCCAAGCGGCTCGACATATCACGCATGCCGAGCTATGTGAACGAGGCGTTTGAGATGTCCGCCGATTACTACAGGAGGCGAGATGAGTTCGGGCAGCCCGACAAGCGCCACCCCTACGAGATTCTGACGCTGCTGTCGCCGCCAGATTCAGACCCTGGGAGGATGGATTTCGCGACGCTCTGCAACCTCGTTGCCGCACTTGGTGAACGGAGCCCTGATGTGGTCAAGAGATACGCCCTTAAACTCGCCGAGCAGTCGCGTGTAGAGGATTCGGGTTATGATGTCCAGTCTGTTGGTTCAGGACTTGTTGACGAGCTCGTCCAAAAGGCAATCAAGTTCGCTGACGATATCCTTGCCACTCAGCGCGCTTATGAAGTTGAGCTGTCAGGTATTGAGCTGCAAGCGGTCAGGTCATTTGTGGACTACCTGAGGTCTGGTGAGTTCACGGGGGAGGAGATTCAGACCACGGTGTTCAACCTCGCAAGGGAGCCTGCAATCCCGCAGCCCAGGATGTTCCAGATTCTTTACGCACTGATATTGAATCAGCGGCAGGGGCCTCGGCTGGGACAGTTCATCCCAATTCTGGGTCAGAGCAGGACTGCTGATAGGATCGAGGCATCTCTAGCGAAGCTTGGAATACGAGATTGAACCAGAGTTCACCCCAAAAGGTGTCGCAATTGGATTAGGTGGCGTGATTATATCAACAGTGCCGCCGGAGCAGCAACGGCTCGGGTTCGCCTCGGAGCGTTCCGTCGAGTTGTGGGACGATAATGGTTCGGCGTCCTCGAGTGCGCGATGCCAAAGAGCGTTTCGAGAGCCGCATGTTGCCGTTCTTTTGGCGTCGGACAGAGAAGGTGAATGAGTTCATCCCTGAGCTTCACCGGCATGGGCTTGCGGAAGGCGACTTCGACCTGGCACTTCGGGTCTATTGGGCAGGGATGCACCGATCTCCGCTTCGACTGTTGCGAGTTTGAAGAAGAAGTGGGAGAACTTGACAAGGAGCATAAAGCTGCTAACTTGAATTCACACTTAATGATAGTAATTCCTAGTGGCGGACGGAGCATGTAGAATGTACATCCGACCACGGTCAAAGTGAGCCGTTTGATGGCATGAAAGCAGAGTATTATACCCAGGCCTTCACGGCGCTAGCGATTTTCGGCGGATTCGCAGTACTTGCGGCCTTCGCGTTCCTCTTCTTCACGAAGATCGCACCGCGTCTGGCTAAGAAATCAAGGACAGCTCTGGACGACAGAGTCGTCAAGGCATCGAGAACACCCATCTTCATCTTTGTCCTAATAGCGGGAATCTATTACTCACTAGTCTCAATTCCGGTGATTAGGGGCTATCACACTTATATCGGCAAGGGTGCCGGCGTTATCGCGATTTTGGTCGGTCTCTGGCTGGTCAAAAGGCTAGCTGACTTGACCTCGAAATGGTATGCGAACAAGCTCGCTAGAGGAGTCGGCCCCGATCCGCGCCGCGCACATATCATCCGAATGGTCCGTAATGTCGTCAATGCGCTCGCTGTTGTCGTCGCGGCTTTTCTACTTCTCGACGTGTCAGAGATTGACATCAAACCGATCATCACAAGCCTCGGAATCAGCGGTATCATCATCGCTCTTGCCCTTCAGAGCTTCCTGGCAGACCTATTCACGTCATTCTCAATATACATGGATAAGCCCTTCATGCCCGGGGACTTCGTGATAATCGGGGACCTTTGCGGAACCGTGAAGAAGGTGGGTGTTTTCAGCACGCGCATCCAAGCTCTCAGAGGTGAGGAGATCACCCTGTCAAACAAGGATGTCAGAGGCAAGACGATCCAAAACTTCGCCAAGATGACGCGCAGAAGAGTCGTCTTCACGGTCGGAGTCACGTATAACACACCGATTGAGAAGCTGAAGAGAATCCCAGATATGATTAAGGAGACAATCGGCAGGCTCCCCATTACGACTATCGATCGAGTCCATTTCGCCGCGTTCGCCGCCTACAGTCTCGACTTCGAGATCGTTTACTACGTTGAGACCAGCGATTACATGACGTATATGGATACACAGCACGCCATAAATATGGGTATAGCAGAGGAGTTCGAGAAGCAAGGCATCGAGATCGCCTACCCGACTCAGACGTTGTTCATCAATAAGTCTTCGGGGGCATAGCCCAGCATCGAGTTTCCGATGTGACCCCAAGTTGCTCTTATCTTGACACCCGATCGGCCAATTGCTCTTGACGTTTCGCGCCTCGAGCAATAGATTCCTTGCCCTAAACTTAAGGACAGTTCGGGTTCAAGCGGCCGGGGTGGCGGAACAGGTAGACGCACAGGACTCAAAATCCTGCGGTGCTTGGCATCGTGGGGGTTCGATTCCCCCCCCCGGCAAAATCACTACAAAGAAAAAAAAGGGCGCCCGTGTCGAGGGCGCCCCAGAATTATTCTCCTACCCGCTGAAGGCGAGCTATCGTTATTTCGGAACCGTGTTGGCGTACTCTCTCCTCAGCTCCTGTATCAGACCGCTAACGGCGTTCTTGGTGTCCGCCAGCTGCTTCAGCGTTGCCTCGTCCTTGGTCATTCTGGCGAGGCTATCTATCTGCACAAACGTCATCTGAAGGTCTTTTATCTGCTCGTTGAAGAAAGTGTTTAGGATCCTCATGTCCGCCGTCTTGAGCCTTGCATTCAGATCGATTCTCATCTTGGCAATTGACGTCTCCGTTGCCTTAACCTTCTGGTCCACATTCTGCTTCAGCGTGGCAATAGCATTCTGCGTAGCCGCGTTGTGCCCCCAAACGCTCACCCACATGACAATGGAGACGATTGCGAGAATGAGGGCAAGCCAAGCGATACCTCTTCCGGTTCTGACTCTCGCCGGCGGCCGATATGTACTCTTGACCGCTGGTCTCGGCGGGACCTTTGGAGGTTCTCTTTTCTCCGGAGCCTTTTTGAGCTCCGGCTTGAGCGATGGCTTCGTGGGTGCGGGTCCCTTAGCTGCCTCGATGTCCGACTTGCCAGTGAGAAGATACACATCGTTGACTCTCTTTAGCACTCCCGAGTCTAGATGAGGCTTCATCGCTGCCGCCAACTTCTGACGTGTGTGTTTGGTCTTGGCGGCCATGTCGGCGATCTTCATCCCCTTCGGTGTGGCCTTCAAGAGAGCAAGCACGTCCTTGAAGACCTTCTCCTGGTCCATCGTTGCCGGGACAACCGCGGCATCCTTGCTGCAATAGACGACCCTGTCCTTGACCTCAACCTTCTTGATCTCTCCTTTCTTGAGAGGGGGCAACGCAATGAATGTCAGCTTAGAGGTCGAAATCCGCAGCTGTTTGGCCAGGTCAACTGCCCGGAGCCCTTCGGGCGCCTTCTTCAGCTTCTCCAACAGCGCCGCTTGCAGATTCTTTACCTCGGCAGGGGTCACATGCACCTTCTTCTTGCCAACAGGTTTTGAAGTGGCGCCCTTGGAGGGTCTTGCCGGCGTCTTGGCGGGTTTTGGCGGCGTCTTGGCGTCCATTGACGAAACGCCCGCCGCCGCGGGTCTCCCGGGACCGGGACCCGCTGGGCTACTCTTCACGGTCTCCCCAGGCTTGCTCATCGGCGCACCAGGTTTCTCGGCTGGTTTTGTCGGCATTGCGCCCTTCTGATCGAACGGTTTTGAGTCCATAGGTCTCCCTCCTAATTATGTTATCAAGTCCTTACGACCCCATACTAATCGTGTAGGGTTTTCGGAATCTTAATTTGCGGGTCTTGCGGGGTCAAGCGGAATCTTCCCCCACCTTACAGGAGACGAGCGGCCGCAGGGCGCACACGGAGCTGGCGAGACCCTGTGGGTCAGGTCCTGGCTGACCCGTCCGGGGGCATTGTTTTGCCCAGGAACTCCGCAACGAACCCGGCCGCCCTCTTGGACGCTCCGCACTCACCCAACAGACCCGTTACCCTCTTCAGCTCATCTTTCTGCTGTTTGCGCAGCCCGGCATCTTCTAGGAGCGAGGCGAGCTCACGTCCTAGTCTTTCGGGTGTGAGGTCGGACTGTATCAGTTCCGGCACGACCCTCTTGCCGGCGATTATGTTTGGAAGCGCGACGTGATCGACCCTGATGAGGAGCTTTCCGACCAGATAGGTGGGGAACGAGACCTTGTAGCCAACTATCATCGGAACACCAAGGATGGCGGCCTCAAGCGTCGCCGTCCCCGAAGCCACAAGCGCCGCGTCCGAGGCAGCAAGCGCGTCGTAGGTCTGCCCCCGGACGACGACTACCTCTGGGTAGCGACTCAGCATGTGAGCAACAAGCTTGGGGTCAATCGTTTTGGCCAGCGCAAGTATCATCTGTAGCGGCTTGGAGTCGAGCAGGGATGAGGCGAACCTGGCCGCCTCGAGAAAGACCGGCAGCAACCTCTCGATCTCGCTGGTCCGGCTGCCGGGCAGCAGGGCGACCACAGGTTTACCCTGGTCGAAGCGCACGCGCTCAAGAAACTCCTCCTTGTCCAGCGTGGGTTTCACTGTGTCGAGAAGCGGGTGACCAACGAACCTCACATCCACTCCCGCCAGCTCGTAAAGCTCCTTCTCGAACTGGAACAGAACCAACATCTCGTCCACCAGCTGCGCGATTCTTCGGACCCGGCCGCGTCGCCACGCCCAAACCTGCGGGCTGATGTAGTAAAGGACGGGGACTTCGCACTTGCGCGCCCGTGCGGCGAGCCTTAGGTTAAAGTCGGGATAGTCAACGAAGATCGCTGCCGCTATCTCGCCCGACCGCATGAGCCTCGTCGCCTGCCTGTAGGCTGCAAGTATCCGGCTCAGTTTCTTAAACACTTCCGAGACACCCACCACGCCCAGCTCCCTAACGTCAGCGAACAGCTCGACGCCCTGAGCACGCATGTTCTCGCCGCCTACCCCGACAAACCCGAGGTCCGGCCGAAGCGATTTCAGCTCATTGATCAACGAGGCGCAGTGCAGGTCGCTCGATGCTTCCCCAGCGACGACCAGAACTCTTCTGCGGTTGGCTGCGGGCCGGTGTAGCCGGATGCTACCCATTGCTACCGGTGAAGACGGGTGTGAAATGCCGGTCTATGGAGTCCTTGATCGCGAATGCCCAGGTAAGCGCGCGGAGACCATCGGCGCCAGAGACAACTGCGGGGCTCTTGCTCTCGAGTGAGTGAACGAACGCACTAAGCTCCGCCTGAAGCGGCTCAAAATCCACTACCCGAATGGACTGCCTCTTGATATAGCGGGCGATTCTGAGCGCCGTCAGCGGCTTCTTGTGGTCGGGCTCCCCCTGCTTGTGATACATCTTGACCCTGTGAGAAAGAAGGTTGACCGATATGTATGTGTCGGGCTGGAAGAATCTGATCTTCCGCATTTTCGAGACGCTTATCCTGCTGGCCACGAGGTTCGCGACTGCGCCGTTCGGGAACTCGAGCCTGGCATTTGCGATATCGACATTGTCCGACAGGACCGGCACGCCAACGGCGGAGATGGACGATGGGGCATCGCTGAAGCAGCTGGCTACGAGGTCGATGTCATGTATCATCAGGTCGAGTATGACGTCAACGTCAAGGCCCCGGCCCGCGGACCGCGTCAGCCTGTGGGTCTCGATGAACCTTGGCCCGTGGATGAACTTCCTGACGGCCACAAACGCTGGGTTGAACCGCTCGGAGTGCCCTACCTGGAGCAGCGCCCCGGATGCGTTCGCAAGCCTCACCATATCCCGCCCGGCCTCGAGAGTGTCGGCGATCGGTTTCTCCACGAGAACCGCCCGACCGAGGTTCAAGCATTGGCTTGCGACCTCAAGGTGCGTCCGTGTGGGGGTCGCCACGACCACCGCGTCTGCCGCCTCAGCTAGCTCCTCAGTGGACATGAAAGTGCGGCAGTGGCATTTTTGGGCGGTCTTTTTCTGGGCAGCCTCGTCAATATCGTGGACACCCAGAAGCTCCACACCTTGCATCTCGCTGAGAATCCTTGCATGACGGGAGCCAAGATACCCCACACCAACCACACCGATTCTTACCTTGGACATGTCAAGCCCCAACCCTCTACCGATGAGTGTCTCTGCTCGAGCGCGCCGACAGCACCGCGTCTTGCCCCCTCCATGAACCAGGCCTCACGACCCTATCAGCGCACCCGACCCACACGCGCGAGACCTGACACCCAACATGCACACACTACTCTGAACACAGGCCGCGCCTCGAGCGCCTAATGAAGTCGATAACATGCCTTGCCTCCGCGAACTCACCGAACTCCTCCTCAATCCGAGCGAGCGCATCTTGCCGCTTGAGGTCTGCTCTGAATAGGAGACGGTATATCTCCTTGAGCATTGCTATCTTCTCGGACGAGAATCCCGCACGGCGCAGGCCGACAATGTTGGGCCCGAAATGCCTCGCGCGGACGCCCGCTGCTTGTGTGTATGGCAGAACATCCCTGTCCACAGCGGAACAACCGCCCGTCATCGAGTACGTCCCGATCTGCACGAACTGATGCACGCCGACCAGCCCTCCAAGCACTGCGTAATCCTCGATAACGATATGCCCTGCAAGCGACGCCGCATTCGCCAAGACCGTGTGGTTACCAATCGTGCAATCGTGGGCGACATGGCTGTAGGCCATCAGAAGGTTGTTGTTGCCGATGCGTGTTACACCACTCCCGTCCTTCGTTCCGCGATGGACAGTTGCGAATTCACGAATGATGTTGTCGTCGCCGATCACGACCGATGTCTTCTCACCTTTGAACTTCAAGTCCTGCGGCACGACTCCGATGATCGCGTAGGGGAATATCTGGCAGTTCTGGCCGATCGTTGTGTCGCCGGTTATATACGCCCCCATCTGGACCGACGTGCCGGGGCCTATCTTCACCCCGTCGTCAATAACACAGTGAGGCCCGATGACAACGTCGCCTGCGATCTCGGCCCCAGAGGAGACTATCGCCGTCTCATGGGCTCTCATTACTCGCCCCTCTCGACCACAGCTGTGCTCATTACCACCTCGGCTGCGACCTTCCCCTCGACCGTTGCCTTGCCCTTCATCCTGAAGTAGCTCCCCCGCTGCGCGGTCTTTCTGACCTCAAGTGTCAGCTGGTCCCCAGGAACAACCGGACGGCGGAACTTGGCGTTATCGATCGTCATAAAGACAAGGAGCTTATTCTCGATATCGTCCAGCATGTTCATCAGGAGCACCCCGCCGGTCTGAGCGAGCGACTCTACGAGCAAGACGCCGGGCATGACCTTCTGCTCAGGGAAATGCCCCTGAAAGAACCACTCGTTCGCCGAGACATTCTTAAGACCCGTGATGGTCCCCTGCTCAACGTCCATCTCAAGTATCCTGTCAACCAAGAGAAACGGAAATCGATGTGGCAAGAAGCGCATGATCCCCTGCACGTCCAACACTTGATCCACCTGCAACACCTCACACCTGTTTGTTAAGATTCCGACCGGCCAAGACGTTCGGTGAGCATCTTGACCTGTTTCCTCAGCTCTTTGACCTCACTCATCAGGGTGGGCAGCCGTAAAACTCCCGCAACCTGCCTACGCCACATATCGATCGGAACCGCAGGTATCCCTCCGACCACCGAGCCCTCCGCGAGGTCTCGCGGGATGCCGGCCTTGCTCGCCGCAATCACGTTATCACCTATCGATATGTGCCCCGCGACGCCAACTTGACCCGCAAGGGTGCAGTTGCTCCCAATACTGGTGCTTCCGGCTATCCCCACCTGCGCAACCAACAAGGTGTTCTTGCCAACCGTTACGTTGTGCGCCACGTGAACCAGGTTATCTATCTTGCAGCCCGAACCGATCGTCGTGCTCCCGAAAGTAGCCCTATCAATAGCAACAGACGCCCCCACCTCCACATCATCTCCTATCACGACGTTACCGATCTGCGGTATCTTCACATGCTGACCCTTGTCTTTGATGAACCCATACCCGTCGCTGCCGATAACTGCCCCCGAGTGCACGATGCACCTCTCGCCGATTATCGTGTCATCAATTATCGAGACCTGCGGCTTGATGACCGTACCCCGACCTATCTCAACGTTTCGGCCGACATAAACCTGTGGGTAAATAACGCAGTCCGGGCCTATCGAGGCGCCAGCCTCAACACAGCAGAACGCGCCGATAGCCGCGCTGCTCGCGACCCGGGCCTCTTGGCTGACGGCCGCATTCTGGGAGATGCCCGGCTCGGGCCTGAACGTCGGATGAAAGACGTTCACAAGCTTCACGAAGGACAGATAAGGATTTCGGGAGACTATGTGCGGCAGTCGGCACTCCTCAAAACCCTCAAAGATGATAACCGCGCTCGCCGTGGTCTCAGCAAGCAGGGGCAAGTGCTTGCGGTCCGTTACGAACGATATGTCCCCATCGCCTGCGGTCTCAATTGCCGAGACGCCGGTAATGACGAGATCGGACGGCCCCGAGCGTTCGAGCCGCAGCCTCTCTGCAATCTCTCCAAGCGTCAACTGCATCTTATCTCCTCCAATCTCATTGCCCTTGCCTTGAGCATTCGCCGATCTGGGCCCGACCATCGAGAAACCACCGACCCGCTAAACAGTGTCCCCTAATCACCAAGCGGACTGGGGGAAGGCCGCCCGCCGGCGGGAGCTGATTCTGCTGCGCTGTTGTCCGGGACCTTCTTTATCCACTCGGACTCAAAAGCCGACAGGACCTCGGCGCTGACGTCTATGATGCCGCTAGAGTACACCATGCTCGGCGGAGAGTTCATGAGCACCAGGTCGTAGCCCTTTTGTTTGGCAATGCTCTCAATGACCGACCTAATCTGTTGCGTCAGCGAGGTCATCATCTCCGCCTGCTTGTTCTCCAACTCCTTGTTGCCATCATCTACCAGGAACTTCAGGTCGAGCCTCTCCTTCTCGAACCTGCGCTGTTTATCCCTTCTTTCGGCCTGACTAAGGGCCATAAATCCTGGCGACGACAGCTCCTTCTCGAGCTGTTTCAGCTCAGCTGTTTTCTCATCAAGCTTTGCCCTCACCTTTGCCACATGTTCCTTGAACTTGACCTGCACAGCTCTGCCAGGAAGGCTGTTCATCAGAATAGCCTTCAGATCGACCGTCACGATGACCTGCTGGGGAGCATTCGGCGAGTACGCGACAGAGCTGCCAAGAGTCATCAGGCCGAGGCACAGACCAATGCCCAGCCCAGTTGTGATTGCGCCGTACTTTCTAGTCGTCATTTGCCGCCCTGCCCCGCAGTTGTCTCGGTTATCTTGTCTATTCGCTTGATCATCTCGTCCGTCAGGTCGAAGCGCGGGTTCCCATATAGAACAACCCCGAGTCGCTCAAGGATGATCGAGTATCCAAGTTCCTTCGCCATCTCGGCCGCGGTCTGCTCCACCAACTTCTGGATTCTTTGTGCGTTCTTCTTGTTCAACGCATCCGCCTCGTCGTAGGCTTCGGAGACAAACATGTCCAGGTCTGCCTTTTTGTTTCTCTGTTCACGTTTCAGCTTTTCACGGGCCTCGTTGGTCAGGGGGAGCGCCTCATTGGCGATCTTGTCGCCCAGTGCCTTAAGTTCTTGCTCACTGCGGTCGATCTCAGTCTGCTTCTTGTTCTGTAGTTCCTTTAGCTGCTGATGAGCTCGCTTACCAGTCTGCGTCTCCGTGAGAATGCGCTGCTGCTCGACGAAGCCTATCTTGACGCTCGTGGCCGGCTGCGTGGAACCAACGCTGAGCGTCGCCGCCAGGGCCGCAAACGTCACAACCGCGACGGTCCCAGCCAAGATACCTTTCATAACAATTGACACCTCCTAACTCTCTCGGTTCTGTCTCGCTCCAAATGGCGCCCACTATTAAATGCACACCAAGCCACCCCGCTGCGGACGCACCCTCTCGACGTGCAGGATGCTGCGCCATCGAAGCCGACTCTAATCCCCTATTCCTATGGCAAAATCAAAGTTTGAACTCTGCTCACCCTCAAACGGCTTGCGCTTAATACCATACACCAGACGGATCGGATAAACAAACATCGGGACAAATATCCTGACCTCTACGCCATAACTCGTCCTAAGCTCTCCCAGCTCGTAGTTCTCACCCTCCGGGAAAACTTGCCCAGCGTCGCAGAACACGCCGATGTGCAGTGGGTCCGCTAGGACATAGAAGAGCTCCGCCGAGAACAGCAGCGACTTGTTCCCCCCAACTGAGTTGCCATCCTTGTCTTTAGGACCCATTTCGTAAGTGTCGAAACCACGGCCGCCGAGAATAGCCCCGCCCAGATAATACCTCTCAAATATCGGCAGGGACTCGCCGCCGTAACCGTCCCCGTATTCGAGTCGGCCTTTTGTCGATAGCGTGAAGCGGTCCGAAAGAGGGTAATAATGCCTCAGTTCTGCCTTCAGTTTGTAGAATTCGTTGTCCCCACCCAAAAATGACCCTGCAAGCCGCCCGCTTGCCAACGCGTAGATGCCCCGCGTCGGCCTTATCCAGCTGTCCCTGGAATCCCACCATATCGAGACCATGTCGCTGCTGACCAGGCGTGTTTCCTCCTGGTAGATTATGTCGCTTTCAAGGGGCGCAAACCTGTCATCCGAGGAAACGTCCGGGTCCCAGTGCATATCCCTTTCGTTAGCGCGGTATTCTCCCGAGCCGATGTCGGACATGCGGACGTTCTCGAGCCGGTAAGTATCCGAAATACGGACCCGGTCCGAAAGTCGCCGACCAAACGTCAGCCGACCACCAGCCGCCTCTCTCGTGTACCACTCGTACTCGGTCTTGTGATCGTAAAGACCCGCGCCGAAAGAGTAATCGGTGTCGAAGAAATATGGCTCCTCGAAGTTGATCTCGTATGAGCTGCTCTTCTCGCTGAAGTTCACTGTCAGGCCAAGAGTCTGGCCGTAACCCAGAAAATTGTGCTCCACTATGCTGCCGCCTATCCCGAATCTCTGGTATTTGCTGTAGCTGGCTGTGAAACGGAGCTCGTGCAGACGCCCCTCCTTGACGCCAATGTTT
>Ga0307378_10001665_pt1 | contig 35522 bp, 35 predicted proteins | sample UN1MG_FD_202238 | JGI IMG/M metagenome (GOLD analysis project Ga0307378, IMG submission 202238) | Soil microbial communities from Risofladan, Vaasa, Finland - UN-1 | ecosystem: Environmental > Terrestrial > Soil > Coastal area > Acid sulfate soil | place: Finland: Risofladan, Vaasa | collected... | reverse complement strand
TCCCTGCCTTAGCCCCGGCACTTCTCAATATAGGCATCATCAGCGGCGCTTATCTGATTTCACCCAGGCTGAAAGAGCCCATCGTCGGCTTGGCTATTGGCGTATTGCTGGGCGGTTTGGCCCAGGTTCTTTTTGAAATGCCCCTTTTAATCCACAAGGGGTTAAAATTCCGGTTTACCTTAGATCTCCACCATGAAGGCCTGAGGCGGATCGGGACTTTAATGTTCCCAGCCACTTTTGGATTAGCTGTAGCGGAAATCAACAGCATGGTTGATACTATCTGCGCAACTCTCCTGCCTGAAGGGAGTGTATCTTATCTGTACTACAGTAATCGACTCATCCAATTTCCCCTGGGATTGTTTGGTAAAGCCATAGGAACAGCTATTCTGCCAACTATGTCAGGCCAGGCCGCCCGTGGGGAGATCGGGACACTGAAGGAAACCTTCTCATTTGGGTTGCGTCTGGTGATGTTTATCACCCTCCCGGCAACTGTCGGCCTGATTATTTTGCGCCATCAGATCGTCAGTATCCTGTTTCAACGGGGGGCCTTTACAGCCCAGGCCGTGCAAGCCACGGCTACGGCCCTGCTCTTGTATGCGATCGGCCTTTTTGCCTATGCCAGTGTACCGGTAATTGTTTCGGTATTTTACTCTTTCCAGGACACCAAAACACCAGTCAAGGCTGCTATCATCACACTGACTATCAATATGTTACTGAATGTTATCCTGATGTGGCCGCTTAAGCACGGGGGACTGGCTCTGTCAACCTCACTGTCTTCAATCCTGCATTTTTTCTGTCTTTGTTATTACCTGAGAAGAAAAATGGGCCCATTGGGTGGAAGGAAAATCTTCGTCTCATATATGAAAATAGTTGCGGCCAGTGGCCTGACCGGAGCGGGAACATGGATCGTACTGCAGTATGCCAACATGCCTTCCTTGTCCCGCACCTCCAGCGCCCTTGCCCTCATGATAATCATTTTTATCGCAGCCGTATTATATGCCTGCATTTCGCACCTCATGGGAAGTCTTGAGATGTCTTTTCTCATCGATACCCTGAGGAAAAAAAATTAACCTTCCTTTAGAAATTAATCTTCTTTTGGAAGGAGAAAAAAGAGAAAGGAAAAAAGTGAGAAATGAATAAAGAACAAGGTACCAAGCCCCAAAACCAGCAGCGGATTTCCGTTAGCATCAGTGAGGAAGTTGAAAAAGGCATTTATGTAAACCAGGCGATCATAGGCCATTCGCAAAAGGAATTCGTCATTGACCTGGGTTTTTTGGCTCCTCCGGGAAATAAGATAAAAATACAGGCCAGGGTGATCACGAATCCCATTGACGCTAAAATTCTCTACTTGTTTTTAAAAGAAAATATCGAAAAATATGAGGAGAGATTCGGTGCAATTCCTGTTCATATCCAAAAACTGCCCCCTGTGGATGGATCACCACCTGTCCATTAGCCAGTAAAATACACGAGGCAATGCGTCAATCAGCCAAAAGGACAAAATTCAAGGGCGAAAAGATAGCAATCTTCTTTAAAAAATGGTATATTAAGTCTGATAATTCTTTTTCTTGAGTGCTTGGCTACGGGAGATGATCGTCTTATGAAATGCCCATATTGCAAATTTTCAGAAAGCAAGGTTCTGGATTCCCGTGATAGCGAGGGGGGATTATCTGTACGCAGGAGAAGGGAATGCCTTGAATGTGGCCGGAGGTTTACCACATACGAACGACTGGAAGAAATCCCCTGCACGGTGATTAAAAAGGATGATCGCCGGGAGCCATTTGATAGAAAAAAACTGCTGAGCGGATTGATTAAAGCCTGCGAAAAAAGGCCGATCAGTCTCTACATCCTGGAAGAATTTGTGAACCGAACTGAGGAAAAGATACAAGATGCTCGCGGCAAAGAGATCAGGAGTAGTGATATCGGGAAAATGGTCATGGACTGGCTGTATGATTTGGATGAAATTGCTTATGTCCGATTTGCTTCAGTATACCGGCAATTTAAGGATATTAAACAATTCATGAACGAGCTGCAGGAAATTTCAAACAACCGGACCCCGGAGATATCAAGTGATCCCTGAAGATCAAGTGATACTTTAACATCAAGTAATACTTGAACATCGAGTGATTCTTCGTCAGCAGGAGTGGAACGGGAAAAGAACCGAATATCAACTACTCTCGTTGCAGGGAAAAAGCCGGATAATAGTGAGCAATAAGGAGCAATAATTATGAAGGTTCGAGCTCATCTGGTCATTTCAGGGATGGTCCAGGGAGTATTTTTTCGATCCTCCACCAAATCGGAGGCTACCCGACTTGGGGTGCAGGGATGGGTGAGAAACTTGAGCGATGGCAGGGTGGAAGTTGTGGCAGAAGGAGAAAAAGCAGACGTTGAAAAACTGGTCGCCTGGTGTCATCGCGGTCCTGTTGGGGCACGGGTAATAAAAGTTGACTCTTTATGGGAGAGTTATACTGGTGAGTATTCCTCCTTCTCGGTTTCCTATGAATACTAAAAAGCCGGCTCAGGCTTTATGGGAACGCACCGGAAAGCCATTTTTGATGCTTTTTGCTACGCCTGCAGGAAAAAGATTTCTGTTCATGTAAATAGTATTTGACAAGAATCTTAGAGACATGATATAAATTGTGCCTGTCAGATACGGGCGGGTAGCTCAGCGGTGGAGCATCGGCCTTACAAGCCGGGGGTCACAGGTTCGAATCCTGTTCCGCCCATAGTTAATATTATAATTATGAAAAAAATGAGAAAACGGGGTCGTAGTTCAGTTGGTTAGAACGCCGGCCTGTCACGCCGGAGGTCGCGAGTTCGAGTCTCGTCGGCCCCGCCATATTAAACAAAGGGGTTAGCTGAAAAAGCTAACCCCTTTGTTATTTCCGGTTGCGGATTCGTTGCATTGAGTCAGGATCATCGAGACTGTTCACGGCTTTCTTATTTCCTTTTGGAGCAGGGTGACCATAAAATATTAAGGAGAGGTTATGGCTCTTGATGAACGGATAAAAGCCAGGCGTAAAGAAATCCTGGCACTTGCCGCTCAGCATGGCGCATATAATGTCCGTATCTTCGGTTCTGCAGGACGAGGTGAAGCTGGCCCGGAAAGCGATCTCGATGTTCTTGTGGAGCTTGAGCCTGGCCGCAGTCTTTTTGATCTCGGCGGCTTATTAATGGATCTGCAAGACCTGCTGGGATGCAAGGTGGACGTGGTGACCGAGAAAGGCCTCCATTGGTATATCCGTGATCAGGTGTTGAAAGAAGCAGTGCAATTGTGAAGGACGATAAACTTTATCTTATCCATATCACCGAATGCATCGAGCGCATCGAAGAGTATATCGCTGGTGGCCGGGGTGTATTTATGGGTTCTTCGCTTATTCAGGACGCTGTGCTGCGCAATCTTCAGACTATGGCTGAATCAACCCAGCGCATTTCTGATTCTCTGAAGACCTTACATCCCGATGTGCCGTGGCGGGATATCTCCGGCTTTCGTAACATACTGGTACATGACTATCTGGGGCTGGACCTTGAATATATCTGGCAAACCATCGAACATGAACTGCCTTCACTCAAATGCCAGATCAAGACGATGTTAGAAGAATGATGCATGAAGTGAGAAGAGTGAGGCAAAGATGTTCCTCATCTCCCTTTGATGTTCCTCGTCTCCCCTTAAAAAGGTTTATATCAGACAGGCTTATGACACCATCAGGTTTTGGCCGGTTCACACTCCCCTCAATTTATTGACTTTCCCTGAAAAACGTGCTACAAATAAATACTTTTTAGCATATTACGATAATAAAATTGAAGGATCTTAGATTGAAGGATCTTAGCTCGATTAAAGACCCCCCAGCTTAATTATAACATTGCCCAGCTTCATTTATGATGCTGTCCACCGCAGATGTATAAACAACTTTCACCGGAGGGGAAATAAAATGCCTGTCATTACAAGAAATTTCAGCCTAGAGACAAGGGGAAACACTCAGATTTTAGACATCACCCATGAGGTTAAACGACAAATCCTTGACTCTGGATTGACTTCCGGAATAGCAGTCGTGTTTGTGGCAGGATCAACCGCAGGCGTTACTACTATTGAATACGAATCAGGAGTTATCAATGATCTGGCTGTAGCCATAGAGCGGCTCGTTCCCATGTCCATTCATTATGAGCATGATGCCCGATGGGAAGATGGAAACGGATATGCCCATGTTCGAGCGGCACTTCTGGGATCATCGCTCACCATACCTTTTCAAAATAAACGAGTGCTTCTCGGTACCTGGCAGCAGATTGTTCTCCTCGACTTTGATAATCGTCCGCGCTCACGCGATATTATTGTTCAATTGATTGGTGAGTAGGGTTGACCCAGGAAAAACAGAAAGTCAAAGAGTATAATCGGAAGAAAATTTTCGTTGAGATTACTGAAACTGCCTGGTTGATTATCTTCATGTTTTGCCTCATGTATTTAGGCTGGTCAGTATCAATGAGAGATTTCCTGACCGGATTCTCATCCTCCCCCTGGATAGTGAATGGTCTCTATCTTCTGGTCTTTTTTTTGCTGCTGAAAGTGATTTTGTTACCGATGGGCTATTATTCCGGCTATAGCGTAGAGCACAGATACGGATTATCTTCGCAGAGCTTCGGTTCCTGGATTATCGATGAGGTGAAAGAGCTGGGCATATCCCTGATCTTTGGCCTTTTCATCGGAGAAATTATCTATGGACTTATCCGCGCCTTTTCTTCTCTCTGGTGGTTGATTGCCTCTTTAGTTCTGAGCGCTTTTTTTATCGTCATGACCAAGCTGGCACCGATTCTGCTCATGCCGATTTTTTTCCGGTTCAAGCGCCTGGAGGACAAGGACCTTGAGGCCAGAATCCTCAAACTTACTGACCAGGCACATACGCGAATCAATGGGGTCTTTGAAATGAATCTCAGCAAAAAAACCAGGGCGGCGAATGCGGCCCTGGCCGGGATTGGCTCAACTCGCCGGATTATTCTATCTGATACGCTTTTGAAAGAATACACCCACGATGAAATTGAAGGCATCATGGCCCACGAGCTGGGGCACCAGGTATACAACCATATATGGAAGGGAATCTTGGTCCAGGGTATGTTGACCACATTGCTTTTCTTTCTGATTGCTCATAGCCTGGACAAGGGAGTTGAATGGTTTCATCTGCAGGGAATCCATGATATTGCAGGGCTGCCTTATTTAATTCTCATTACCATCGTGGTTTCTTTTATCTTCTTACCTTTGGTCAACCTGTACATGCGCTCTATGGAATACGAGGCAGATCAATATGGAGTATCGATTACGGGCAAACGTGACAGTTTTATTTCAGCCCTGGAAAAGTTATCGATGCAAAATCTTTGCGACACACAACCGAATGCAGTTGTTGAGTTTTTGTTTTATAATCATCCCTCTATCGCCAAACGGATAGGTCACCTGACCAATGGGTAAAACCACAGGGATAAGATCAAATGAGTAAAATCAAAACGCCGGAAAAGGTAATACCTTTTGCCGGAGTACTCTTGTCCGATATTAGCCTGCTCGATGAGGGCAAAAAATCACTGGAGTCAATCTTTGGCCCGATTGATCTGCAAACCCGGGTAATTCCCTTCACCCATACCAGCTACTATAATTCTGAGATGGGAGAGCATATCGTTCGCCTCTGGGTCAGATTTTCCGGGATGTTTGATCCGGAACACCTGTACAAATGGAAAATTGAGTCAAATCATATAGAAGAGACATGGGCGCACATGGAGGCAGACATATCGCTGCGGCGCATCAATATTGACCCCGGCTATGTGACTGAAGCAAAAATTGTTCTGGCCTCCACCAAGAATTTCAGCCATAGAATTTATTTGCGATCCGGAATTTATGCGGAAGTGACCCTAAATTACCGAAGAGATAGAGGGTGGCAATTTTTTGATTGGACTTATCCGGATTATAAAGAAAAAACTGCGCTGGATTTCTTTACCCTGGCCAGAAACAAATTGCTGTCAGCGAAGAGGAGTATGAGCAGCCAGTATCCTTGACATTTTTTCCACGAAGGATACAATAAATGATATAATAAAGGGATATATCTACTAACTATTACCTATAGTAGAGAAAAAAATTTCATTCTTGCCTTATAGATATTTATCATATGATGAAAAATATTGGGATTTTTTGCAAGCCTGATCTACAGCAGGCACCCCAGGTACTATCGGAATTACTTGCCTGGATCAAGGCCAGGGACCGCACCCCCTACCTTGAATGCACAACAGCGGAATTGATCTTGTTCCGAGACCAGAATCATGTCTTCCCCTTACAGGAGATTGCCGACGTGATCGACCTGCTCATTATCATGGGAGGAGATGGAACGCTGCTGCGGGCCGCTCACTTTATCGAGGGGAAAAACATCCCTATTCTGGGGGTTAATCTTGGCAGTCTGGGTTTTTTGACCGAAATTACCATCCCTGAATTGATTCCGACTCTGGAGGCAATTATCGAACGAGGATACTATACGCTGGATGAACGGATGATGCTGACCGCTTTATTCTCTTCGGATGGGCACACAGAAGATGGACACACACAGGCTCAAAGGTCCTGTGCCCTCAATGACATTGTTTTTTCCAAAGGGATACACGAAAGCCAGCTCATCGAATTATCCATTAAGGTAGATGGGGTCTGGATCAATAAATTTCTGGCTGACGGGCTTATTATCAGTACTTCCACAGGCTCAACAGCCTACTCTCTCTCTGCCGGGGGGCCGATCATTCATCCTTCGATGCATGCTATCCTGATAACTCCTATCTGTCCCCATATCCTGACCAACAGACCCATTGTTGTGCCTGGTACCCAAGTTATTGAGGTAACCTCAAAATCAAAAAGGAACATTCTGTTAACCATAGATGGTGAATTCGTCAAAGAGCTGTCATGCAATGAACAGGTTCACATCCGGCAAGGGGAAAACAAGCTCGGCTTGATTCAGGCACCGAATAAGGATTATTACCAGGTGCTTCGAACAAAATTAAAATGGGGAGAGCGATGATCACTACTCTCCGGATAGAAAACTTTGCCATTATTGATCAGCTCATGATCGATTTGAGAAAGGGATTTTGCGTTTTTTCAGGAGAGACCGGAGCAGGGAAGTCTGTTTTGATCACGGCTATGGGGCTTCTCCTGGGAGGCCGGGCCTATACGGAATATATCAGATCAGGGGAGGATAGTACCACGGTTGAGGGAGCTTTTAAAGTTGAGGGAAACCCCTCTGTCCTGGACTACCTGGAAAAAAGAGGTATTGATCTTCTGGATGACGGAGAAATCCTGATCAAGCGCAAAATCTACCGGGCTGAAAAAAGTAACCGTTGCTATATCAATCATCAGCCATGTTCCCTGTCCGTGCTGTCCGAAATCGGGCGTTGGCTGGTGGATATCCACGGCCAGCATGAGCATCAGATACTGTTATCGCCTGAGCGGCACATTGACGTTCTGGATGCTTTCGGTAATCTGAAAGAGTTAAGAGATCAGTTTGCCGCCCTGTATGAAGACTATGAGGAAAGGTGTAAAAGGCTCCTTGCCCTGATTAGGAATAAACAGCTCAGTGAGCAGAACTTAGACCTTTTGCGTTTTCAGATGCAAGAAATTGATCAGGCGAATTTGAGCCTGGATGAGGAAGCAGGGCTTGAAAAAAGAAGGCGGCAGCTTCAAAATGCTGAGAAATTATTTCAGGACCTGACTAATGTCAGCCAGGAGCTTTACGAACAGGAAGGATCTTTGCATGAGCGGTTAGGCAAAGCATCGGGGGCCTTGAGGCAATTATCCAGAATTGATGATGCTTTCTCCTCCCTGGCTGATTCCCTGGAGAATATGTGCTACCAAATGGAAGAGGTATCTTCCCAGTGTACGGATTACCTTCAGGCTATAGAATTTGATCCGCACGTATTGGATGAAGTGGAGGCAAGATCAGTAGAGATCCAGAAGATCAAACGCAAATATGGAGGTACGGTCAGGGATATCCTCGATGAGAGGGCCAAAATGGAAGAGAAATGGCTATCCATAGACCAGGCTGAAGATGAGATGGGAGAGATTCAAAAGCAAATCGAGCACGTGGCTGCAAAAGTTCTTGAAATGGCCGAGAAACTCTCTGATCGAAGGCAGCAGATAGCCTCGGAGCTGGAGCAGCAGATCAAACAGGAATTTGCTGATCTTTACCTGGCCAAGGCACGGTTTCAGGTGAGTTTGGAAAGAAAAAGTGCGGAGTCCGCAAAGACCGACCCTCCTGCCGGACCTTACAGGTTGCCCGGTTTTCCTTTCAGGCTGACCTCAAAAGGCATTGATCTGATTGAGTTTCTTTTTTCCGCCAACCAGGGGGAGGAACTCAAACCCCTGGCCCGTATTGCATCCGGAGGAGAAATTTCCCGGATACTTCTGGCTCTCAAGGCTTGTCTGAAGAGTGCGGATGATGCGCATGTTCTGGTATTTGACGAAGTGGATGTAGGCATCGGCGGCGATGTTTCCCGAGTCGTAGGCAAAAAATTGAAAGAATTATCGACCTCAAAGCAGGTGCTTTGCATTACCCATTCTCCCCAGATAGCTTCTTTGGCGGACCATCACTACATGGTTAAAAAGGTGACAGGCGATCATCGAACCAGCACGATTGTAGAACACCTGGGAAACGGACAGAGGATCGAGGAATTAGCCAGAATGCTGGGAGGTGGGGTAACTTCGGATATTACCTTTACCCATGCACGGGAGTTGATTGAATTCAGGGAATCTTGACCATATTTTTTCCATTCTGAAATTTTTCCCTCTATTGAATTGTATCGGTAAATATAGTACTATGGGCTCAGTAGCGCTTAAAGTGTAGCTATTTTGCAATAAAAACCCACTATCGATTTTTGAGGAATCAATGCACAAAAAAAGGGGAGAAGACCATTTCTCAAAGGATCGCGATTTAAAACCCTGTACCAGAGGGATCGGTATTACCCTTCGTTTATTTACTCTCATTCTGACTTTGCTCGTCTTGATGGTCATTAACCATCTCGTCTCCTACAGGCAAAACATTAAAGTTACCACAGCCTTTGAAAATATTCTGAAGGAAATTCCACACGAGCGTGCCATTTATGAAATCCAGACAGCGATAACTGACTATATCATGCCAGCCAATGACTTTCTCATTACCGAGAGCATGAACGAGCTAAAAATAGCAAAGGCTTTGGAGAAAAAAGTTCTGGAATCGTTGAATCATTGCTATTCGCTGTCCCGGACACAGGAGTTGCCGCTGATCGACCGGATAAAAGAGGATTTTGGCCGGATAAAATTTCTTTCAAACAAAATTATGTCCTCAGATGTCTCTCAGCGGGATGTGGCCAGGACCATGATGAAGGAAATGGATGATCTGGCAATTTCGACCAGAAATCATATTCAGGAACTGGTCAAGATGCATGATGAACATATGGCCAGGTCACGAAATGAAGCTGAATACGCCTGGCGCTCAGCCAATTTATGGATGATCGCTATTTTTATTATGGCCACTATTATTGGCCTGACCGTGGCCACTTACATTTCTCTCTCTATTTTGCGGCCTCTCAAACTTCTGGATGATTCCGCCCAAAGGATTGCAGATGGAAATCTGAAGGAATTCCTTCTGATCGAACGAAAAGGGGAAATCAGCAGTCTGGCCACTTCCTTTAACCAGATGATCCTTTCTCTCCGGCATCAGATCAAAACCAGCAAAACTATCCTTGATGCCATGGCTGATCCGGTCTTTACCGTGGATATGGGCATGAATATCACCTATTTCAGCCCTGCCTGTGAAGCGTTGACAGGGTACACCAGCAATGAGGCTATAGGAAAAAAGTGCAAGGAAATTTTTAAAAGTAATATCTGCGAGGGTCGATGTGCCGTCAAATGTTCAGCCAAAAAAGGAACACCAACCCTCAATGTGGAGGTTCAGATCCAGACAAAGGACCAGAAGATTATCCCGATTATGGCCAGCGCCTCCTCCATCAAGGATGAGCGGGGGGAAATTATGGGCGGATGTGAGGTATTTCGAGATATTTCAGAACAAAAGAGGATAACCAGAGAACTGAAAGAGATGCAGGAGCAGCTTGTCCTTTCTGAGAAGATGGCGGCTTTAGGCCGGTTGGCCTCTTCGGTGAGCCATGAGCTTCGAAATCCTCTGGCTGTAATCCAGAATTCAACCTATTATTTGAAAAACAAGATTGACAGTCAAGACCCGAAACTGCAAAGGCATATTGAGATCATTGAGCATGAAATCGAAAGCTCCAATAAAATCATTAGCGATCTTCTCGGTTTTTGCAGAGCAAGAAAGCCGGAACTGGCCCATGAGGATATCAATCAGGTAATCAGCTCATCTTTATCAAGGATCAAATTACCGGCCAACATCTCTATTCATCAAAACCTAGCATCAAATTTGCATACTATAATGATTGACAGACATCAAATTCATCAGGTGCTGGTCAATCTGGTCAGTAATGCGGAACATGCCATGCAAAAACGCGAAGGGAATATCTTCATCACTACTCGCGAGGATGATAGCAGGGTTGAAGTAGAAGTCACTGACCAAGGACACGGGATATCACCTCTTGACCTTGAAAAACTGTTTGATCCTTTTTTTACAACGAAAGCCACAGGAATTGGCCTGGGGCTTACGATAACCAAATCGATTATTCAGAATCATCAGGCCACGATTGCGGTAAAGAGTGTAGTTGAACAGGGGAGTTCCTTCATCATATCGTTTCCCATCAGGGAGGGTGCGGGGCAAAAGCCCATAGTGGAAGATTATTGAGGTCAATACATTGAAAATCTTGATTGTGGATGATCAGCTAGGCATGAGAGAAACCCTGCTCGATATCCTTGAAGAAGCGGGATATGAGGTCGATGCCGCAGGAGATGGGTATGGTGCGATTGAAAAAGCTGATCAGCAATTCTTTGATGTTATTCTTATCGATATTATTATGCCCGGTATCAACGGCGTAGAAGCAATCAAGGAAATCCAAAAAGAAAATAAAAAGACAGATAAAAAAACAGAGTTTATCCTGATGACCGCTTACTCCGCAGATGATCTCATTGAAGAAGCTTTGAGTTATGGCGTTTATCAGTATATCACTAAGCCCTTCCCGCCAGAGCAAATTATTTCCCTCATGGAAGAAATTAGGGGGAAAAAAATAAGCGGTCAGGGATCGGAGAATCTAAAAAAAGAAGGATAAGACAATGTCTGTCAAAGCCAACATTCTCATCGTGGATGATGAGATTGGAGTATGCTATACCATAAAAGACATTCTGGAAGATGAAGGCTACGGAGTAAGCATTACCCTCAATGGGAACGATGCCATTGAAGCACTTCGAGACAATTCTTTTCACGTGGCTATTATCGATATTAATCTGCCGGACATAAGCGGGCTGGAAATCCTCAAAGCAATTCGCAGCATGAACCTTGACCTGTACTCTATCATGCTTACTGCGGCAGCAACCATTGAAAACTCCATTAAGGCCCTCAACCAGGGAGCTTATGCTTACATCGTCAAGCCATTTCAGGTGGAACAGCTCAAAGATACGATTAAACGAGCTACCGATGAGCAACATCTTGTTTTAGAAAATAAAAAATTGCTTCGGGAATTACAGATCTCCAATGCTGCCCTGAAAGAGGCCAAGATGAAGGTGGACGATATGAATCGTGCGCTGGAGTCCAGAATCAAGCAGCGAACTCGTGAATTGTTTGACCAGAAAGAACGCACCGAGGCCATTATCGAGAGCCTGGCCGATGGCTTATGCACCGTGGATGAGCACTGGCATATTACCTCTTTCAATCGCCAGGCTAAAAAAATTACCGGATTTGAGGCTGAGGAAGTTATCGGTAAATATCATGCAGAGATCTTTAAAAGCCAGAATTCCGACTATACTAAGCAATTGATGGATTCCTTGAAAACGAAAGAAACCGTTTCTCATATGGAAGTGTATATTCGAAACAAAAATTGCCAGGTAATTCCGATTCGAGTCAGCGCCGCGCTTCTCAAGGATAAAAACGGGCGAATTACCGGAGCGGTCCAAAATTTCCGTGATATTACCGAACAGAAACAACTGCAAGAGCAACTGATTCAGGCATCGAAGCTGGCTTCCATGGGAGAGTTATTGGCTAATTTTACCCATGAAATCAAAAACCCTCTGAATGGTATGCTCCTGTTTGCCAGCCTTATCCAGATCGAAATCAAGGATAAGGATAGCGAAATTTCTGATTACGCAGACAGGATATTACAGGAAGGCACCAGGATTGGGAAAATCGCCAGCGATATTCTGACTTTTTCCCGGCAAAACCGGCAGGAATACCACCCTGAGGATGTCACAGATATCATTGAAACCACCCTGGCCCTTACTGAGCATCAGCTTCAACTCGATGGCATAAAAGTGATCAGGAAATTTGAGCCTGGCTTGCCTAAAATTGCGGCCAATAGCGGGAGACTGCAACAGGTCTTTTTAAACCTGATCAATAATGCTCAATACGCTTTAAACAAAAAAACAGGCCCGGACCCGTCTGATAAAAATTGGAAAATCCTCCAGATCAGTATCCATAAGGTCGAGAAAGAGGGGAAGCCATATATTCGAATTGAGATTTACGATAACGGTATGGGAATTCCGGAAAAGCATTACAACAAACTGTTTGATCCATTTTTCACCACCAAGCCTGTTGGGCAGGGGACCGGTTTAGGCCTCAGTGTCAGTTATGGCATCATCCAGGATCACCGGGGAGCCATTGAGGTTGAAAGCCGCATGAATGAGTTTACAACCTTTATTATAGATCTGCCTATGGCTGATTCTTACAGGGAAATTCCCAATGCCTGATGGATACGGGCCAATGAGGATACTCCTTATTGATGATGAAATCCTCTTCTGCGAAACATTCAAAGATGTTCTGGCTGATAGTGAATACGAAATATTTGCCGTCCACAAGGGAACAGATGCCTTAAAGGCGCTGGCCAGCCAAGCCATCCATGTGGCTATTATTGATCTCCAATTGCCAGACATGAATGGTCTGGACATTTTAAAAACGATCAAAGATTCCCATCTTGAAGTATGTCCGATTATGCTTACTGGACATGCATCCATGGAAACCGCAATCAAAGCCTTAAATCAAGGGGCCTACGCCTATATTGCCAAACCCTATCAGGTAGGTGAGGTCAGGGCGATTATCAGAAATGCCCTTGAGCAGCAGAGACTTTCGCTTGAGAACCGAAGACTGATGGAAGTCTTAAAGGAAAACAACCAGCAACTGATGGCTGCCAAATTCCAATTGGAGCAATTTAACAGGGAACTGGAGGACAAAGTGGAGAAAAGGGCACTGGATTTATCGCTAGAGAGAGAAAAAAATGTACGCCTGACAGAGTTGGATCAACTCAAATCAGAATTTCTGGCCATGGTCAGTCATGAATTAAAAACCCCCCTGACCTCGATTATCGGCTACAGCACCTACCTCTTGAATATGACTCCGCAAGAGCAAATCTCCGAAATTGCGGATGGATTGACTACAATCAGCCGGAATGGATACATTCTCCTTGATTTGATCAATAAACTTCTGGAATTTTCCAAAATTGAAGCAGGAAAACTTGATGCCGAATGGGAACAATTTGACTTAAAAGAGATTGCCGAAGAGGTCTTAATGATTGCTCTGCCAATGGCCAGAGAGAAAAACCTCCAATTGTCTTTAATTCCCCATGACTTTCATGAAACCATTGAAGCAGACCGCCAAAAAATTAAACAGATTATCTTGAATCTGGTGAGTAATGCCGTAAAATTTACTGAAAAGCCGAACTCGCGGATTTTGATCCATCTTGACGCCAAGGATGATTTTGTTCAGGTCGCCGTATCAGACCAGGGGATCGGCATCAGCCAGCAAGACCAGGGAGTTGTTTTTGAACGATTCCGGCAGTTAGATGCAGCTACTTCCCGAAAACTCGGTGGAACAGGCCTGGGACTCAGCATTGTAAAAAAGTTCATAGACATTCATCACGGTAAGATCTGGGTTGAAAGTGAGCCAGATAAAGGATCTATCTTTATCTTCCAAATACCTAAAAGGCAAAATATGTTCGATTTCATGATGTGATAATCATAATGATGTGATGATGTAATGAGTCGGTAGTGTGATGATGAGATATAGTGCGATGATGTGATAATGGTAAGGTAATGGCAATGTTTTGAGAATATAATGGCGAAAAATGCTGAGGGGACAAGAAGAATTGTGGGAAGAATCGAAATTGACCCGCAAAAATGCAAAGGATGTGAGCTGTGTGTAGCGCAATGCCCGCAAAAGGCAATTGCCATCGAGACCAGCTTGAATCAGCAGGGATATTACTTCGCCACAGCCCTGCACCCGGATCGCTGCACAGGCTGCGCCCTGTGCGCTGAAGTTTGCCCTGATTTGGCCATTACCGTGTTTAAGGGGTAGGAAGAAATGCGGGAGATCCGTGAGATAAGGTAATGACTGAGAAAAGGAGGATTTAAAGAGTCAAAGTCAGCCTCGTACTTGGGGGCAGTAGTAAAAAAAATTTTGTAAGCTTATACCTGGGTTATAAGGGAAAATAAAAAAAACAAGAAGATGAAAAAGATAGAAGTATAGAAGATAGAAGGGTTAGTGATGGCTAAGGAGAGCTTTTTTCATGATCATGGCTATAAGTATCTATTCTCTAATCCTACCTCGATATCTGATAACCAGCTTTGTTAAGGAAGAATGGGTAAAAAAGATTGATTTTACCCGGATGGAAAAACTCGACAAGGAGTTTATCGGGGAAGAGTACCAGAGCAGGGAATCGGATATCATTTACCGGGTTGACTACCAGGGCAGTGAGGCCTACCTATTCTTGCTGATCGAATTTCAATCCAGTGTGGATCGATTCATGGCTCTTCGAACCCTGCATTATGTTTGTCAGCTCTATCTGGATATTCTGGAGCGGAAGAGCTATACCTTCCTGCCTCCGGTTTTTCCCGTTGTTCTCTATAATGGTGATGAAAAGTGGACAGCACCGATTGAGTTCAGTGAGTTGATAGAAGAAGGAGAAGCGGGAGAGGGAGATAGAAAAGGGAAAGGATTAGATACTTATATTCCGAAGTTTAGATATTGCAAGATAGCCGAGAATGAGTTTCCTAAGGAGACCTTGCGCAAGCTGAAGAATCTGGCCTCAGCCCTGTTTTACATAGAAAACAGCTCAGTGGAGGATATTGGCAAGGCCATTAATGAAATCATAGAGATCATCATGAATGAGCAGGATAAGAAGGCTGTACACAGGTTTATAACCTGGCTTCGTAACCTGGCTGAACGAAAACGGCTCAAAGATGATAAAGGGGAAGATTATCGTATCTATAACCCAGGAGAGGTAAAGAATATGTTGACCACAACGCTGGAGAAGCTAAGAGAAGAGGGAATAAAAGAAGGAATAGAAAAAGGGAGAAAAGAGGGCATAGAAGAGGGCGTAGAAAAAGGGAGAAAAGAGGAACTGGTAGAGCTTATCAGGATATACCTCATAACCCGGTTTGATAAGGCGCCGGCAGCTTTACTGGAAGTGCTTAAGAAGGTAGAAGATATCCATGAATTGGAAAGATTAGTGCCCCTGATCTATAAGTGCCAGAATTTGGAAGAGATAGCAAGGCTCTCGGAGTTGTTTTAAGGACTGAGGGCTAAATAACTTGCCCATTTTGAGTCTGTTAGTGTGATAAAATATCATATAAAACAGATGCCTTTGACAGCCTAAAGGAGCATGTGAGTGATAAATTCCAATTACTATGAATCAGACAAGTATAAAGACTGTACTTGGAATGAACTCTATGAATTTTATAAAACATATTGTACAAAACCTGGTGAAAACTGGATATTTAGAGGGCAGGCACAACCAGGATCTAATAACCATGACTTTGAAACTAGTCTTGAAAAAGCTATCGAATGCTTTGAGATAAATAAAGACCAAACTCCTCACCTTGAAAGTTGTCTACTATGGAAATTTAAACGTCAACTTCATCACTATGGGATGCATATCCCCCGAGATAGAGAAATTGTTGATTGGTTCGCCTTGATGCAGCATTATGGAGCCCCTACACGCCTGCTTGATTGGACATACTCTTTCTTCGTTTCGGTCTTCTTTGCTATGGGAAAAGCCAAGAATAAGAACAAATGTGACATATGGGCACTTAATACCAAATCAAAAGATCCAAATGATCCAAAGCCTTTAATTATCGACCTTAAAAGTAATCAAGCATTGGAGATATTCAAAAAGAGAGAATTGACCGTATATTCTATTAGCCCTAATAAGCTCAACGAAAGATTAATTATACAGCAAGGGAGCTTTCTCTGCCCAGGAGATGTATCTAAGTCTTTCGATGATAACTTTAACGAATTTCTGAGTAAATCAAATTTTTCAAAAGATAACCTGATAAAGTTAACGATTAAGAGTGATGATATAACCGTAAAAAAAGAAATTTTTCGACACCTGCACCGTATGAATATAAACGAAGCTGTTCTATTTCCAGGGTTAGTGGGATTTGCCGAATCTTTGGAAACATTATTATTATTTCCCGATATTCTCACAGCAGATCCGACATTATCCTGAGAACAGTGATGCGGAGGATTTGTCAATAATAATTACCGTCTATCGTCCAAATTCTACTTTATGGGTAGAATATAAAAGGGCAAAAAAGCCATGAAATGTGCAATCTGTCATGGAGATGAAATTAGAGTGGTGAAGGTAAAAGAAGAGTTCGCAATTGACAATGATATTGTCTATATTCCGATAAAGGTTCCGGTCTGCAAGAATTGTGGTGAGCAATACTATGATAGGCGAACTATGCAGTTTTTGGAGGAAATTGAACAGAAATTGAGTAAAAAGCAGATCCCGCTGAAAGAAGTCGGAAAGGTTTTAGTATGTAGCTGAAAGCTTAGGAGATTCAAAACAAGAAAGGAGGCAAATATGATACTAGATGCTATTGTAAAAGAAGATGGGACTCTCATTGCAAAAGCTCCGGAATCCTTAAGAGGGAAGAAGGTCAGGATTAAGATTATCTTAAAAGAAAAAAAAGAAAAAAGAAGTTTGGCAGCTTGGAATGAGATATCTGCCATTCTTAAAAAAGCGGATGCCCTTGATATTCCGCGTCGTAATCCTGAAGACATTATAGATGAAATAAGAACTTTTAGAGAATCCAAATGAAGCTCGCGTATGTAGATTCATGCATCTGGATAACTCGCGTGGAAGGATTGCCAAAACATCAACAGATAGTTGATCAAAAATTGCATGATCTTGCAGAAGAAGGATGGATGTTTTGTATTTCTGAAGTAGTTATACTTGAGATCTTAGCCAAACTGCTGAAGCAAGATAAAGATGACTTAGTTCAATTTTATAGAAAAACATTTGACAAAATAAGAATACTAAAAAATTACTCTCATGTTTTCAGGCATGCTTTATCAATAATTCAGACTGAAAATCTTAAGGGGATGGATTCTATTCACGTAGCATTTGCAGATTATTATAACTGTGAAGGATTCGTTTCAAGCGATTCCCACTTCATGAATTTAAAGATTGTGCCACTATTGTGGATTAATCTATGAGCCTGGTATCCCCAAATACCTCCGCCCCTATAATAATAACATAGCAACAGCATAATATCATAAAATATAAGTAGAACAACAACATAATGATAGAGTCCAAATGATAATAGAGTCCAAAAGATTAAATAAAATCCTCATGACCGGCAATGAAGCCATTGCCGAGGGTGCTATTTTAGCTGGATGCCGTCATTATTTTGGCTATCCTATTACGCCGCAAAATGAGATCCCTGCGCACATGGCCAAAAGGATGCCGGATGTTGGCGGGTGCTTTCTTCAGGCGGAGAGTGAAGTAGCGGCCATCAATATGGTTTTTGGCTCTGCCGCAGTTGGGGCTCGGAGCATGACCTCTTCTTCCAGCCCTGGCATAAGCCTCATGCAGGAAGGGATTTCCTATCTGGCCGGAGCTGAGTTGCCTGCGGTCATCGTGAACATTTGCCGGGGGGGGCCTGGTCTTGGCAATATTTCAGGCTCACAAGGGGACTACTTCCAGGCCACCAGGGGAGGAGGCCATGGGGACTACCGAACCATTGTCCTTGGCCCTGCTTCGGTGCAAGAGATGTATAACCTGACCTTTCTGGCCTTTGATCTGGCAGACTTTTATCGGAATCCAGTGCTGATTCTGGCTGACGGGGTCTTGGGACAGATGATGGAGCCTATTGTTCTGGATGATTGCCGGAAGTTTAAAATGGATTTGCCAGAAAAAACCTGGGCACTGACCGGTGCCAAAAACCGACAGCCAAGGGTGGTTAAGTCGCTCTACATGGGAGAGGGCGAGTTGGAAGAACGAAACTGGCTCCTGGCCAAAAAATATCAAAAAATTCAGCAGGATGAAGTTCGGTATGAGGAGTACCAGATCGAAGATGCCGGACTCCTTCTCGTTGCTTACGGTCTATCTGCCAGAATTGGCAGGGCCGCAGTCAATATGGCCAGAAAGCAGGGTATTGCCTTAGGGCTTTTTCGCCCCATCACCTTGTACCCCTTCCCATCAAGCGCTCTGGCAGACAGGGCAGCCAAGATCGGCAAGGTTTTGACTATTGAAATGAATACTGGCCAGATGGTTGACGATGTGAGGCTGGCCGTAAATGGTTGCTGTCAGACTTTCTTCTATGGACGGCCAGGAGGAGGAGTCTTTTCGGATGAGGAGGTCCTTCGGTATTGTTTGCATGTGATGTAGCCTTTTTCTGGAAAGAGAAATTTCCTAAAGAGTTTATTACATGGCTTTATCAAAAGATGATATAATAAGGATCGCCAATGGATTCCTGAAATCTATACGGCAGAAACATGACGTGAGGCAGGCTTACCTTATACTATGAACCAGATTTTTGCCAGACCAAAATCACTCAAAGATGTTCCATTCCGGTATTGTCCCGGATGCCATCATGGGATAATCCACCGTCTGGTTGCTGAAGCAATTGATTTTTTTGATATCCGCGAGAAAACCATTGGCGTTGCTCCGGTAGGCTGTGCCGTATTTGCGCATGAATATTTTAACATCGATATGATTGAGGTCGCTCATGGTCGTCCTCCGGCAGCAGTTACCGGTATGAAGCGGGCCAGACCGGAAAACATCATTTTCAGCTATCAGGGAGATGGAGATTTGGCCTCTATCGGCATGGCTGAGACTATTCATGCAGCTAACCGGGGAGAAAATGTTTCCTTTATTTTCGTAAATAATGCCATTTACGGGATGACCGGGGGGCAGATGGCGCCTACAACCCTGGCCGGTCAGGTAACCAAAACCACACCCAAGGGCCGTGATACGAGAACGGATGGCTTTCCTTTGCGGGTCTGCGAGCTTCTGGCAACTCTGGACGGGACCACCTATATTGAGCGGGTGGCAGTCAATAATCCCGTAAATATCAAAAAAGCCAGGCACGCCATCCGCAGGGCCTTTCAAATGCAGATAGAAACCCTGGGCTTCAGTCTGGTGGAGGTGCTCTCTGCCTGTCCAACCAACTGGAAAATGACTCCGCTCGAAGCAAATCAATGGATTGAGGATATCATGACCAAGACCTTTCCTCTCGGAGTTTACAAAGAGAGATCTGAGTAGTAGATATTGGAGTAATAGATATTGGAGTAGTAGATATTGGAATAGCGGATGGAGAAGGAGGTGTCGGAGATGGAGGAGAAAAAAATTTTTATTTCCGGCTCAGGTGGCCAGGGAGTGCTCCTTTTTGGCAAAATCCTGGCCACAGCCAGTATGCTGGATGGGAAGAACGTGACCTGGATACCCTCCTACGGCGCAGAAATGAGGGGGGGGATAGTCGATTGCGCAGTTACTGTTTCCCGTGAGGATATTGGCTCTCCTCTGGTGAAAGAGCCCAATATCCTGATAGCCATGAATAATCTGGCACTGGAAAAATATTGCCATAAGGTAGTTGCCGGAGGATTAGTGCTGGCTAATCGATCTTTGACCGACTCTCTACCTCATTTTTTCCGCAGGGATGTAGAGATACTGTCCTTGCCTGCTGTGGAAATGGCTAAGGCAGCATCAGGGCATACGAAACTGGCCAATATGGTGATGTTAGGGGTATTATGCTATAAGACAAAGGTTGTTTCACGGGAAAAAATCGAGGAGAGTATTTATTCCCTGGTAGCGCATCATGATAAGGAGTTTATCTCTTTGAATTTAAATGCCTTACATACTGGGATCGAATATATCAAGAGGCAACTATATCAAGACACAACTAATAATAAACATATCGAAGGGCACACATATCAAGGGAGAAACATGTCAAGGGAGAAAGTCGTAGATGATCACACGGCCTAAAATAAACGAAGGGAAATTGATTCAGCAATTGGTAAACCGCTATGCAGCCGAGGGGCTCCTCATTCCCTTATCCTTACACGAAGTCTATGAGCGGATTCGGGAGTTTTTTGTTTACAAAATCGAGGAGCAAATCGTAGGAGTTGCCTCCCTTCACGTAGTTTGGGAAGACCTGGCTGAGCTTCGGTCCATTGCCGTTCATCCGAATTATCAGCACCAGGGTATCGGTAAAGCCCTGGCCTTGCGCTGCATAGATGAGGGCCGGGAGCTATGCATCAAAAAGGTCTTTCTCCTCACTTATAAGAAAGATTTTTTTCAAAAGGTAGGGTTTCAACTAGTTGATAAATCAGAACTTCCTCACAAAGTTTGGTCAGATTGTATCAAATGTATAAAATTCCCTGATTGCGATGAAATTGCCATGTCTTTAACTCTTTGATATTTTTACTTGCCTCAAGCAGCGAAAAAATAAAGGGTTAACCCCGGTCATACAGCTTCCTCTTGTACAGCCCCCGTACGCTACTTCTTGTACATCCTTACCTCTTGTACAGCCTCCGAAAACCGCCACCGCAGCGGACAAAGCGTGGGGGCTGCTGTCGGACGATGGTTTTCTCCAGCATGAATATGGACCACATGTCCTTATAAGCCCGCATTTTCATCTTCTCGTTATTTTGCAGGGCTGTGAGATTGGCCTTGATATTCTCATCATTGGGAATCCGCTTCAGGCCCTTGCTGAGAATCTCAATAGCTTCATTCTTTTTTCCAATGCTGCTCAGGCAGTAGGCGTAGAGTGACCAGACAATACTCTCTTTACCGGAGGCGCGACTAGCGGCCTTGAAGGCTTTATTCATTTTTTCTTCATCCTTCTTTTTCATGTATAAGATACCCAGCATACACTGGCCAATATAATGGCTGGCAATCCCCTTGGTAAGATATTCTTCAGCCTTTTTTAAATCTTTCTTGTAGTAATGGATCACTCCAATTTGGGAATTAAGCTGAGAGGCAATAAAGGGGTGCTGGTACTTATACTTGAATCCACTTTCCAGGACATTGACGGCCCGATCGAATTGTCCTTTGGTTAATTCTTCATTAGAGAGCTCGATAATGGCGGTAATCTTTTTCATGGTTAATTTAGCCAGCAGGAAAAAAACAGCGATAGCTGCAATCTGGGCCAGAATGATTCCAATAACCCAATGCCCGGGCAGTGCAAGCAAGAAGGATAGAAAAAAGATTCCAATACCGGCGAGCAAGGAAATAGCAATATTGATCATGGACAAAAGCTCCTTTTATTCTCTCGTAACTGTTCAGTATCTCAATCATTGTTCATTGGTGACTTCACAAAGTTGCCATCTTATCAGAAGTTATCCTCCTTTTCAAGCTCAGAATCGGAGTGCTGAGCGTTCTCCATTTTTAGAGTGATTTCAAATTGATCGAACTACGGAAAAGAAGCCACAGAGACAGCGGCTGCGCCCAGACATATGGACTGAGGAATACCCTTATTTCTCAGCTTCATGAAACGGGCAAAGTTCCAACCCGCAGGAAGATTGTAACATGCTTCTCGAAATCTCCTAAAAACAGCAAGTTTAATCAGTTTTTCACAATTACTGTGGATAACTTGTAGGTAACTCGGAGATTAGTACCCTTAAGTAGTCAAAAGATAAACGAAAATAGCATTTCAAGTATGAGTTGAAAAAAAATCACGGAGGGTAGTATAAGAATCTGAATTTAGGGAACTTACCTACTGGGGAATCAACTGGCGGATATGAATATCCTCCGCATAAAAAACTAAGGAGGGGTGAAACCACCCCTCCTCATCACGGAGTATCAAGCTATTGCTTGTTATTGCTTGTAATCAATCTTTTTGGCGGGCACTCAGCCGATTGGCCCTCCCCAACCGCCTGGCCCCTGGCAGTCATTCAGGCTGATGGCCCTAAGCCAGCGAGGACCTATCGCTGGCTGCTCCAATCGGCCATTGCTCTTAGCGGCCACTGAAAATGCCTTTTCTTCCATTGATCCGGGGCTGAGATTCCGGATCATCAGTAACGATCAATTCCTTGACCGGGTTGCCGTCGCTCCAATTTCCCATGTAACGCTGCTCAGGAGTATTACCAAGGGCATATTCACGGTTTTTCCCATAGAAAGCTGCGTCGGTGAGGGCATCGAACAGCTTCCATGTGCCATAATAATCAAGGGCGTTGCTACCGAAACCTAATTTTGTGCCAAAATCAAACCCTGAATTGGCAGGGATGGACATCGCCTCGGTAGAAGCTGATACGCCATCAGTATCAGCATCAGCATCAGTATCAGAGGAGTCTGACGGTACGCTCCCAAAGCCTGACAAAAAGCTGGCAGAACCTGCACTAGACGTCAAACCGCCAATGCCTGATATCGAACCGGTCTGCAATGCCCAGCAGGTAGGGGCAAAGTGGTCCGCAACCAGAGCCGGTTTTCCGGAATTATCGGAAACCAGCATGATGTAGTCCTTGTTTTCAAGCGGAATCTGAGACGTTTGAGTAAAAATCTTTTGAGCATCCTTAGATCCGACAACACTATCCTGGTCGCCCACCAGGGTGATAAGGAGAGCGTCAGAGGGAATCAATGACATATTTTCCAAAGGTGGCATTGGCGTATTGCCCGGCTCAACCGACATGACTGCCCTGGGTGCCGGCAAACCGGACTTTAGGGCCACAGCAGCGATATTAGCGGCTAACACTCCACCAACCGAATGCCCTACGGTGGCGAATTTATCCAGGTCAGGTTTCACATGACCTGAGTCCTCAAGCACCTGAATTGCATCCAACACTGCTTTAACACAGTTGGATGTGTACCTGGTGCCGTTGAGCATGGAGATTGCCGATTGATATACCGGATAGACGACAATATTGCCCTTTCTCACCAGATGATTGATCCAGGCACCGTAGGAAAGCGAAGGATTGCTTGCCCCCCACCCGTGGGTAAAAACGATCAATGGTGCGGTTTCCGGTTTTGGCCCGGCAGGCTCATAAAGATAATACTTTAAATCCCCGCTGCCGTGGACAGAGTTGGTGATCCTGCTGCAGACATAATCAGAACCGCCTGGGCCTTCCGATGGCTGAGGTGGTGGGGTGGCAGACTGGGCTGCGCCCGCCGCAATTATTATAAATGCGATCAGCATAAAGGAGATCAGAAAGAATGAAAAGGATCGGCTGCTTACGGATGTTCGGCTGCTCATGGACATGGATTGGTTGAACAGATTGATAGTTCTCTGGGCCACAGTTCTTTTGATTGAGGAAGTCATAGCAAGTCTCCTGTTTCGTTTATAATGCTCTGCAATGGAAGCACACCTTTGGATTTCCTAAGTATGATTACCTGTACGATTATCTTACGATTACGATGTTGTTATTGGATTCTCAGGAGCGATGATGGATTTCAAACATTGATGAAAATTCTTTCGCTGAGCTGCCTTTATTTTGCCCGCTTTCTTGCTCCGCACTCAATCATGCGTCTTGTAAAAACTTCTGATCATTCCTCTTGCCTCATGGTGCCTTTACTCTTTTCCACCTCCTTTTTAGTAATGTGATCTGCTGATGAGTCTTTTTTGTGTAATATCGATGAGTCTTTTTTGCGTAATGCCGACATAAATGAGAACATACTTGTCCCATTATCTCATTATCTCATTATCTTATTACCTCTTTATCTCATTATCTTTTTGTCTCTCTGTCTCTTTACTAGAGCACAAACCGTACCAATCTCAGGTGTAGATAAAATTTTTTTACTCAATTTAGATGCGCAATAGACGTAAGTTATGTTTATTTATGGAGATAAAAATGCAGAGTAAAATCAAAGGCCGGGGGGCCGCGGATCTTTCAAATCCAAAGAGAAGAGCTTGACTCACAAAATTGTCTTTATCTGCTAACCATTTTGTAATCAGACGGCCAAAATCGTAATTTTTGAAAAATATTATTTTCGGGAGACAAAACTGAGGGGGATCATTTTGATAAGATTATACCGATCACCTTTTGATGACTATTTATTGATAACTATTCATCCATATCTTGGCGACTTTTTATGGATAGCTATATTTCTTGACTAGAGGTGGTCAATACAGGTAAACTATAATATCACGATCACCTCTAGCACTTCAGTCAGATGATATAAAAAGGGAGCGGCATCTGACTGAGGTGCTTCTCTTCAAAACCAAGGAGACTGCCATGTTCATAATCCATGTCTTTGCGCATATTAAGCCTGATCAGATTGAAGCCTTCAAGGCGGCCACGATAAAAAATGCCCACAGCAGCCTGCAAGAGCCTGGGATTGCCCGCTTTGACCTTATCCAGCAGCAGGATGATCCCACTCGCTTTGCCTTGGTAGAGGTTTACCGTACGTCTGATGACCCGGCCAGGCATAAAGAAACAGCGCACTATCAAAAATGGCGCGACACAGTGGCTGACATGATGGCCGAACCACGCACCAGTATCAAGTATGCAAACGTATTTCCTGATGATGAGGGTTGGGGTTGATGATGGAGTTGATGATGGAGTTAATAATATGAGGTTGATAATAAGGATTGGGGGTTGATGATGCGTTTTGAATTCGCAACAGCCACACGGATCATTTTCGGTCAATATACTGTGCAGGAGGTGGCACCTCTGGCAGCCGGTATGGGATGCCGGGCACTGGTGGTCACAGGCCGCAGCCTTGAACGCAGTCAGCCGCTCATTTCGCATTTAAGTGAGCATGGGGTTGAAGCAGTCACCTTTCAGGTGCCTGGCGAGCCGACAACAGATATGGCTCTCGCAGGTGTGCGAGCCGCACGTGAGGCCGAATGCGATCTGGTTATCGGGCTTGGCGGTGGAAGCGTTTTGGATACGGGCAAGGTAATCGCTGCACTCCTGACCAACAGTGGCGATCTGATGGACTATCTGGAAATTATAGGCGACGGCCAGCCACTAACCCGACCTTCCGCCCCCTACATTGCCATTCCGACCACGGCAGGCACAGGTGCCGAAGTGGCCTGGAACGCTGTCCTGATTTCACTTGAGCATAAGGTCAAGGTAAGTATGCGCAGCCCATTGATGATGCCACGTCTGGCTGTGGTCGATTCCACCTTAACCTACACCATGCCGCCATCCATAACTGCCAGCACTGGCCTGGACGCACTCACCCAGGTCATAGAGCCCTATGTTTCTTGTCACTCCAACCCATTGACTGACGGAATATGCCGCGAGGGGATGCAGCGGGTCGCCCGTTCGCTTCGGCGAGTCTATGAAAATAAAAGCATGGAGGGGGTAGACGCTCCGTCGCATCCATTATCTGTTGATGAGGCAGGCAGAGAGGATATGGCCCTGGCCAGTCTCTTCGGTGGTCTGGCCCTGGCCAACGCCAAGCTCGGAGCTGTGCATGGTCTGGCCGGACCATTGGGAGGCATGATCCGAGCGCCGCATGGTATTATCTGCGCCCGACTGCTGCCCCTGGTCATGGAGGCCAATGTCAGTGCCTTGCAGTCCCGCTCGTCCGGCTCTTCGGCCCTGGCCCTGACACGGTATCATGAGATTGCCCGGATTCTGACCGGGAAAGCCACGGCCCAGGCTGATGACGGTGTCTTGTGGGTACAAGACCTCTGCGCGGCTTTGAATGTGCCGCAGCTACGTGACTTCGGCCTGACCGAAGATGATTTTTCTGCCGCAGTGGATAAGGCTAAAAAGGCCAGCAGTATGAAGGGAAACCCTATTACTCTGACCGGAGAAGAGCTGACGCATATCCTGAGAAAAGCTGTCTGAGATGAAAAGCCTCCGGACAAAAGTCAGTGACCGGTGGCCAGTAGTCAGTGGCAGTCAGTAGTCCCCTTTGTAAGACTCACTCCATTCCTGGCTACCCAGAGAAAATTCGACTGCCACATCACCGTCATTCCCGCGAAAGTGGAAATCAGGAGTAGTAAATAAATTTTGTAACTGCTCAGGTTCATCAGGGGGCAAAGGCAGCGGCTGCGCCCAAGAATATGCACAAAGCTGTCTTGTCTGTTTGCTGCTTAACTTCTTTCTTTGTGCCTTTGCCCCTCTGTGCCTGCCTGAGTAGTAACTAAATTTTTAAACTGCCGATAAATGCATATCCTTACATATTGATACTTCCACAATAATCATTCAGCAATAGTGAGCCATTAAATAGCAGCAGCATTAATTTCAGTGACATTAGTAGCCATTAGCCATTAGCAATATTAGCAATATTAGCTATTATTAGCAAGATCAGCTATTCGCAATATTAACAAAATATAAACATTCCCTAATGCGGAATAAACGCCCGATAAACAGGTGCGTAAAAGTTTTCCGCAATCAGTAACCTGCAACCAGACTCACGAGGAGAAAAAAAATGAAAAAAAAGATACTTGTCATGGTTTTGCTGGCACTGTTTCTATCACCTCTCCTTATGGCCACTGTTCAGGCTGGCCAGCTTCCTTTTCGATCTTCAGGAAACAATTTCCGAAATAATAATTCCCAGGACGATAGCTCTCAAGGAAAAACCTGGCTATCATGGAGGAACCCAACGTCTCAAGACAGCTCAGATTCCCTACAAACTTATTCAAATAGATGGATAAATTTCCCTCTTACAGGTGACGAAGCATCCCTGCAATGGATCAGGGATCAAATCGATACTGTTTTGACTAAGCTGGAGCAGGAAGGAATAACCCTTCCTGGCGATATGGATCAGAAGCTGAATAGTTTCTTTACTGCTGCTCGTGATTCCCTGGCGCAAACTCAAAGTCAAGGTTCACTGCCATTATCCAATCTGCTGAAAGGGCCGGATTATAATATGACCTGTAATTATGATCCAAAGACCCAGGTTATGGATTTTATCGCTAATCGCGTGTTAAAAAGTGATAACAGCCTTACCTCAATCGATTTAAGCGGATCACTCAACCCCACTGGTCCTTGGGATATGGCTTTTGCAATAGTAAATTCTATCTCAAACAGGGATAGAGGCAGCCAAAGGAAAGCATATTTCCAAAAACCTTTTTCCTACCTGAATTCTTCTTCCACTGATACTTCCAGCGCGGCTATCTCCAGTGCTTCAGATACCTCCAAGGATCCCCAGGAAGATAACTCCACCTCGAAAACAAATCATAGCAGGGATTTTACTTTCATCGGTGAAATCTGTCAGGACGGGCTGGTTTCCCTCTACCTGAATCCCTCCCAGACGATAAACCTGAACTTTATGGGTAACGCCTCCTATGCCACCCAAACCGGTATTGAAATTTTACAGGATGCCGAAACACGAACAGGAAAATTTTACATGGACATTCTGGATAACAGTGTTTCCGGAGCCGATGACAAACTGCTTTACCACTGGGAAAAGGCCCTTTGGTAAATGCCAAAGGAACGCTCCTCCCCCCTGCCCTTTCCACCCAGGGGAGAGGGCAAGGTGAGGGGCCATGTAAAAAAAGGGGGAAAAATGAACACTGAAATTCTTCACTCTTCTCCCTTCATTTGCCTGCCCTTGTTCTATGATTGTTTGATGGTAACTACTCAGGTTCAATAGAGAGCATTCGGATATTGAGGGCACAGTCGTGCAGCTCATTAGTCAGTCGTTCTATGCTCTCAACCTGGGTCAGGAGGTTCGTGTCCTGATAGCAGGCACATGCCTTACTGAGCTGTTCCTGGATGATGGCCATCTCTCCTGCCAGATTAATGAGCCGGTCCAGCTTTTTCATGGAGACCCTGATTGTATCGGCATTTATTCTGGCCGTCTCAACTGCCAGCGGGGCTCCCGTATTTACCTGATTGCCTGCCAGCGGGTCTCCCGTCGCCAGTGGGGCGGGCGTTCGTAGTTGCCGGACCATTTCCTGCTCGATCAGGGCAGATTCGACTTTCCCCCTGCTGACTATGCCCGCCTCGACCATCAAATCTCCGGATCGCTTTTGTCTGGCCAGGACCTGGCAGACCTGCTCCCTGGTGATATCTCCCCTCTCCACCAGGATCTCTCCAATTTTTTTCTGTTCAACTGCCAGCGGTTCTCCAGTTTCGTCTTCAAGCTCATCGTTAAGTCGAGTAATGGAGATCTGACTTTTGCCAGCGGGGCGGGCGTCATCCTGCACGAAAAGAAAAATTGCCTCAAGATCCGCTAGACTGGCGCTGGTGTTGATGATGGCATCCCAATAGAAGTAGCATTCTTCCGGGTCCATTTCTTCAAGCCAGGGGATCTGATCCGTCTGGGCGGATATGGCACACTCTCCAATAGATTGCAGTTCCCTGAGCAGACTCAAAGGATCAATGCCGGTCGCCATGACCCTCGGGTTTAATTTGATCCGAAGTCGATATGTGGACTGAGAAGCCGCGGGTACCGGAGTTGCGGGTTGAGGAGTCATGGGGTGGTGAAGCTGGCATCCTACTGCATTGTCTGAGGTGTAAAGCATCACCTGAATCTGATCCCTTGATTGAAGGAGCAGTTCGGTTAGCTCAGGAGTAATGGAAAGGTTGCCGGTTCGGACCAGATCCAGCATGGTTTCCAGATGATGGACAAAATCTGCATGATGGGCAAAATCTGCGATTTTCTGAAAGCTGAACATGGCTCCTGAACATTTGATGGTATGCATAATTCGGAAAAGGCGATTGATAAGCTCCTGATCTTTCGGATCATCTTCCAGCAAAAGGATCACCTCTTCCAGATCGGAGAGCAATACTGCTGCTTCCTCACGAAAGGCGTCCGCATACTTATATTCTCTATCCATAATGGGTGACATTCCTTATTTTCCCTCTTCCTCTGCCGCTGAAGAAGTGTAAAGTGTGGAGTGTGAAATTCTTCTCCGTTTGAATTGTGACATGGGTTCAAAACCCTGCCTTGCTCCATTCTCTCTTCACCCTTCTCCCTTCACCCTTCTCCCTTCACCTGCCAGCGGGGCGGGCGTCTTTTCTTCTGATGCCGCAGGGGCTCCCTGCCAGAGGCACCCTTCCAGGTACCCTTCTGTCAGTTTGGCGGGCGTCGGAGATTGAAAGAAAAGTCCTACCAACTTGGCTGCCTGCATAAATGCGGGTGATGGGTTTTCCAATGACAATTTCTTACCCTGGTGGAGCGCGGTCTGATGGGCTGCATACAAAAGCTGAAGCCCTGAGGTATCAATCTTGGTAATGTGTGCCAGGTTAATGGCCACAGGTGCTTCCGTAGTCAGATATCCCAGCAGAATTTCTTTCAACTGGGCTGCCTCATTGATGGTGATCTCCCCCTCCAGGCTGAGGCAGTTGCTTTGTTTGGATTGATTGTTGGAAATCTTCATTTTTTCCTCTCTTCCCTAATGAAAACATCTTGATATTTCTCCCAGTGGATTCGTTCTCTGACCTGCGACCTTTATTCAGATCAGCAAGCTTTTGAACAATCTCTTGCATCTCTTCCACCTGCAAGTTCAGTTGCTTGCTGGTAGCGGCATTTGTTTCCGCACTGTTGGCGTTCCCCTGGGTTACCTTATCCATTTGAAGAGTTGCCGAACTGATCAGATTAATCCCCTTAGCCTGCTCTTGTCCGGCAACGGCAATTTCCTGAATGATGGTATCGGTCTGTTCCGACTGTCTCGTCATTTCAAGGAAAGCCTGACCTGTGGAACTGACCAGCTCACTGCCCCTTTTGATTTTACCTACCGTAGTCTCGATCAGATTTGCCGTATTTTTGGCTGCATCTCCTGCCCGAAGGGCCAGATTGCGCACCTCCTCGGCTACCACGGCAAAACTTACTCCGGCATCTCCGGCCCTGGCTGCTTCGACTGCGGCATTCAAGGCCAGAAGATTCGTTTGGAAAGCGATTTCGTCGATGGTCTTGATGATTTTAAAGGTTTCAGTGCTTGCTTGCACAATTTCATACATGGAGCTGTCTACCTCCTCCATAGAAGACTTTACCCTTTTGATGGAAGATATGGCTTCATGGACCAGGTGTTGCGCCTGCTGAGTATTTTGTGCATTCTGGCTGGTCATGGAAGACATCTCCTCCAGGGAAGCGGATGTTTCCTGCAGCGAGGCTGCCTGTTGTGCGGCAGATTCAGACAATTTCTGGCTGGAAGCAAATGTCCCCTCCGAGGCAGAGGCAATCTGGTCCATACACTCGGTGAGGGAATGAATAATCCGGTTGAGCGGTTTGACCAGAACCTGCCGGGTGATTACCTGCATGAGGATTAATAAAGCCAGCCATATGGAGGCCAGAGTCAGGAGGGCACTGAGCAAAATGTTTTTCCGCAGGCCGGACAGGGCCGTATGTGCCTTTTGGCTGGCTTTGTCGGTCATAGCCATATTATGCTGCTGCGCTTCCTTAAGGACCTGGGTGGAATAGCTCATGCGGATTATTCCTCCCACACTGCCAAGCTGCCAATCCATATGGCAACGGACGCAGTCCGGGCTTACGATCTGAGGCTCATAGATCTCGATGGAATCTGCATTGTGCTGGATAAACCGCTTCTTTTCGGAATCTGCACTGTGCTGGATAAATCGCTTCTTTTCGACAGAGGAATCGGCATAGGCGTACAGTTTATTCCGGACATCCTCCGACAAAGTTTTATTCAGCAAATGCTGGTCCGAGGAGTAAGATATTTTTCCCTGGAGATCGAAAAGGGAAAAATCGATTAATCCTTTTACCCCTTTCTGTTTTTCCAGAAGAGCAGTGAATTTGCCCATTTCTCCCCGCTCCAGTGAGCCGGCCACGGCATGGCTGATTGAGGAAAAGAGGTTGAGGGCATTGCCCTCTTCTTTGATTTTCCACTGTGAGATGTTATCTTTTGAAATCTCCTGCATAGACTCCAGATTACCTTGAATAATGCGACTGATCCCTGCGGAGGTATACTGATACTGTACTATTTGAGCGATCCCCACAACCGCACCCAACCCGATCATTAGGGCCAGGGTTAACTTGGCATAAACATTGAGTTTCATCATATTGAATTTCCTGATATTTAAACTATCACACGGGCTCAAAACCCTGTTTTGGAGTTCCCTGACTTTGTCTTTCATGGTCTCACCTCTGCTGGCTGTGCGGGCTGCCTGTCAGGCAGGGGCAAAAGTTCCCGCTTCCGGTAAAAAGGAAAGGATGCCTTGGCAGCAAACTCAGGCATGGTGCAGCCAATGCAGGGGGCTCCGGCCTTAATGCAAAAACTGGTTCGGGAATTCCACAGCCGCAGGCTGCAATCAGCATAAGTTTTCGGCCCCATACAGCCCAGACGAAACAGGCATCCGTCTTCATCCAGGGTTTTAGCAAATTTTTCGCGTTCATAATCGGCAAAGCGCGGACATTGATCGTGAAGTACCTTGGCAAAAAACATGGTCGGCCTTCCGAATTTATCCAGATTGGGCAAACCAAACTTCAGAACATAGACCAGGGTGCCGACCAGCCAATCAGGGTGGGCCGGGCAGCCAGGCAGAGAGATGACCGGTGTGCCGATTCGATTTAACTTCAAAAATTCCGGCACGCCCATGGCGCCGGTAACATTATTTTCAGCAGCCGGAATACCACCGAAGGAAGCGCAGGTTCCCAGAGCAATTACGGCCTTGGCTTTTTGGGCCGCCCTGATTACCATCTTATCTATAGGCTCTTCGCCGACCATGCAGGCATGGGGAATCCGTGTTGGAATGCTCCCCTCTATTACCAGTATGTATCCTCCCTTATCTACGGTGGAATTGATGAGGTCCAGGCAGGTATGGCCGGTGGCAGCCGAAAGATTGGGATGAAAAATAAGTGAAATAGATGAGGTCAGGATCTGGGCTGGGCCAGGTTCAGTGGAATTTAACAGCGATATCGAACATCCGGAGCAACTCTGCCCTTGCAGCCACAGAAGAGGTGCCCGGCCTTTGGCCATCTGGTCAATCGCCTGACAAATAGCAGGTATGGCCGAAGGCCCCAATCCCAGTATTGCAGCCAAGCTCCCACAATATTGCAAGAATTTTCTTCGGGTTACTATAGTCATACTTCAAACTCCTCTTCTGTCTTTAATGAACAGCGCAGGCCAGGCAGGGATCGAATGATCGAACTATCCTGGCCGCCTCGATCGGATTTTCCTGATTTTTAATTGGTGTCCCTTCCAGTGCCTTTTCTAATGCACCCGGATTACCCTTCTCATCTCTCGGCGAGCAATTCCAGGTAGTAGGCACCACACACTGATACCGTTTAATTTTATAATCACTAATCTCCAGCCAATGCCCAAGAGCTCCACGAGGGGCCTCGGTCAAGCCGACACCTGATGCTTCTTTCGGCAGATCGTAGTCCCGGTAAGCTGGCTGATCCGGGCGAAGCGCTTCAAGCCATTGGCTGCATCGATCTGCCACCACCTTGCATTCAATGGCCCTGGCTGCATGACGGCCCAGAACGGAATAAAGGTCATCGGGTTTTTTGCCCAGATCCGATAAAAGCTTATTCGTGAGACTAACAACCTGGGAGTTTTTCCCTTCCAGGTAAGCCACCATGATCCGGGCCATAGGACCAACTTCCATAACCTGATCCTGATAGCGCGGGGCCTTCAGCCAGGAGTAAGCTTCCGCTTTTGGGTATGAGACCTCGGTTGTGCCACTGGCCGGATGTATCCCTGATGCCGGGGCAAAATAGGAATATCTGACATCCTCGGTAATCTTTCTCTGGATAAAAGTCTCCGGTTTTCCCGCCATTACTACGCCGGGAGGAAACAGACAGGGTCCGCCATTCTGATCCGATTCGGGGAAAACGCCATAGGCGAGAAGATTTCCATATCCGCGGCCAATCTGAAAGTAAGCGGGAAATGCCCTGGCTACGGCAGCCACATCAGGCAGGTAGGAATAATCAATGAATTCCTGCAATTTCTTAAGCTTCCATGTGCAGGCAGTTATCTTGTCAATGGTAACTTTTTCCGTGACTCCGCCAGGCGTCAGGCTGGCCACATGGGGGGCCTTTCCTCCGAAAAGCGCAACCATCTCATGGGCAAGACGGCGCATGTCCAGAGCTTCCAGATAATGGCGTATGGCACCGATGTTGAGTTCGGTATCCTTCAAATAATCCCCCGCATAACGGGGAAGAAAGGGAGCCGTGGGGTAGAGAAGATTATCCCCTTGACCGGCGGACTTGACCCATGCCTTCAGATCGAGTAATGCGCGGTCTCTCCCCTGATACTGAAGGATGGATGTAATATCGATAAAATCCAGGGCTGCCAGGTGATAAAAGTGGAGAATATGTGACTGGATAAAATTAGCTCCCTGGATAAGATTGCGTAAAAGGCGTCCGTTTTGAGGAATCGTGACCCCATAGGCACTATCCTGAGCCAGAATCGAGGCTATGCCATGTGAGACAGGACAGACCCCGCAAATTCTCTGGGTAATCTGCTGGGCATCCAAAGGGTCGCGGCCAATAAGAATCTGTTCAAATCCACGAAACATCTCGCCTGAACTGAAGGCCTGGACAACCCGCCCTGCCTCGACTTCAATTTTTATTTTCAGATGCCCTTCAATTCTGGTTATCGGGTCAATGGTTACGGATAGTGACATTCATTCTTCCTCCTTATCCATGCTCTTTTCTCACATCCATGCTCTTTTCTTCTTCACTACCAAAATGCTGATTGCCCGAGCACTATAAGATGTGGCATTGTTTTCATTATCGACAGGGATTTGGTGAGGAATCGGTCTTTTAAGCTGGTTACTGGATACTGGATGCTTGGGTAAAGCCACCTATGCATAGACTAACGCTCAAGGCCAATATTTTTTCACCTCATCTTATGCCGATTCATTCGACGATAAAAACGGGTTAGGATGGGAAAAGCCCGAAGAAATTCCAAGGAGAATCGATATTCATGAAACTTACTTCATTACTCGATAAATGCCTACGCTTTTACCAAGACCTCGCATGGAAAAAGTGGCCCCTTTGGGGCAGTTTGAAGTAAGGAACTGGTCAGCCCGATCAAGCACTCCCAACGCTACGTGGCTACACAAGCGCATAAGTCTACAAGTGTAGATATTCCACGTCATTCCTGCGAAAGCATGAATCCAGAGTTTGTGATAACAATTACTTCTGGATTTCCACCTTCGCGGGAATGACGGAATTGTGGCCGTTTTAACTGAATACTTACACTTGTAGACTTATCCGCAGCACCTTTGAATTCGACAGATTTAAAAAAGTGTAGTAAATCACAACACTCGCGCTATTTTTTACCTCAACAAAATCAATTGATTGTAGAATATATATTAATAGTGTCGTCAAAGCCCACACTTTATAGATATTGTTAAAAGTTTATTCATATTAAATATCAATAAGTTAATAAACGGCATAAAAAATGCGTTCCCTATGTATACGAATTTACACTATAACATAAACATACTGTAAGACCAGAAATACTGATCAAGGAGGTAAAAATCCAAAAATTAGTAGGGGCCTTATCCGTGAATGGAAATTTTGATTTTTTGTATACAATATATGACTTTGTTGATTTCCAATGGGTAAGGTATAAACCTTCGCCTTTAGGCGGAAACGTCTTTAGCATATGTTCTTTTAAGGACGAAGCTTTAGCGTGATAGAGTGTTCGAGTAAGGGAAAGGGTGCGATAAGGGCAGATGAAGGTATGCAGGGGATAGCAGGGCACCAATACAGTTGTGTAGGGTTATGGAATGTTGAAATTGGAAGATAACCGACTAAATTTCAATAAGTTATACCAAAGCATAAAAAATGCGTTGGGGATTTATTGAAAAATCACTGAGATATTTGCCTAACCCTTAAAATGAGGACGTAAGAAAATGAAAAAGGTTATCAAAATTCTTTTAATTGGACTTTTTATATTTACTGTTACACAAAATGCATATTCAACGCCGCTTACTTATGAAATGCGCCCCTGCTATACTGTTGTTAGTGACCCATGGACCGTTCCGCCGCTCGTTCTGCCCGGCGGCGACCTGGATGGTGTTGGAGCAATATTCGTCTCGAGAGATGACGGCTCATTTCTCCTTTCCGGCGCACTGTTGCCCACTGGCCGCCATTTGATCACCGCCGCACACGGTTTTACTGATAATAACGGCCTATTTAACACAAACGATGCCTCTATCATCTTTCAAGGGGAATTCGGCCCTACAGTGATAAATGCTTTAAACTATTATGCTATAACCGCAAATAACGGTTGGCATCACTTTTGCTATGCTCCAAAAATAGAGTAAAATTTTTTATTGCCACAAAATTCATTTGGCGTTGTCCATTTGCCAGGCTCTGGTAAATAAGCAAGCTAC
>Ga0307378_10001664_pt1 | contig 35537 bp, 35 predicted proteins | sample UN1MG_FD_202238 | JGI IMG/M metagenome (GOLD analysis project Ga0307378, IMG submission 202238) | Soil microbial communities from Risofladan, Vaasa, Finland - UN-1 | ecosystem: Environmental > Terrestrial > Soil > Coastal area > Acid sulfate soil | place: Finland: Risofladan, Vaasa | collected... | reverse complement strand
TGTGAAAATCCACTCCCTCCGCATCGGTGGAAAAACTCTCCTGAGCGATCAAAACAAGCAGCAGGAGGAAAACAATTCGCTTTATTGGTACCACTAGATAATACTCCCTCGTTCCCTTATTATCTTCGGTAAATCCCATGATATATTTATTACGATTAAGAGTTACCCGCCTACCCTATTCAGCTTCTATACTTGACAAAGGTCGGTGAGAGAACTAGACAAGAGAGAGTGAGCATCGATTCCTTCACAGATCGTCTTTCCGAAAGCCTAAGCTCCTACACGCCCTTCAACGAACTGCGCCGGCGGGTTCGGGAAGAGCGGTTCCCGGTCGAGGTGGAAGGTGTGCAGGGTGGGTTTCTCGCCTCCCTTGCGGCCGAACTGTCTCGAGAGGTGCAGGGCAGTACCGTCCTCGTAGTGCCGACGGAGCAGGAGGCTGGAGAAATACATGCGGATCTGGGATTGTTCGCCCGGGAGGTCCTGTCCTTCCCCTGGTGGGGAACCCTTCCCTACGGGCAGGGGCACCCCTTGCCGGCTGTGCACGGACAGCGAACCTACGTGCTCAACCGGCTCCAGGGTGGGGATCGAGCCCTGATAGTGACCTCCCTGCGGGCTTTGCTCAATCCCGTTCCCGATCCGAAGGAGTTCGAGGGCAGAGGCGTCGCGTTAGCCCTGGGGGACACTATCGATACCCTCCTGTTGGCTGAAAAGCTCTCCGCTTTGGGTTACCTGCGGGTTCCCCGAGTCAGTCTGCGGGGCGAGTTTGCCGTCCGGGGAGAGGTGGTGGATGTTTACTCCTACGGCAGCGAGGCGGGCTTGAGGATCATCTTCGATTTCGACAAAATCACTCAGATCCGCTACTTCGAGCCCTTCACGCAGGCATCGGTGTCGGACAGGCGGAAGGCATTGATACCGCCGACCCGGGAGGTGATCTTTGACGAAAAAACCCTGCAGCGGTTGCGGATGAACCTCGGGCAGATCTGCCCCGGGTCAACCGAGGCGGGCATCGAGCAGTTCCTGGAGAAACTTCGCCTGAATCCCGATACAGCCGGCAGCGAGTACCTCTTTCCCCTCTGTTCCGAGGAGCGGTGTTCCCTCCTGGACTACCTACCAGCAGGTTCGCTCCTCCTCGCGGTTGACTCGGAAGGACTTCACGGGGGCTCGGCGGTACTGCGTCGAGAGTATCTCGAGTTGTACAGGAAAAGCGGCGTCGCCCAGGGTGGGGAGGATAGGGACAGCTTCCGCCCGCCACCCCGGCAAATACTGCTCGATTATTCCATCCTGGAAACATCCTTCAACCGAATCGTGAACCTGCACTCGCTCAAAGGCGGCGGGGAGGGAAGCGACAGGATGCAGATGGGCTGCGATCCTCCCCGCTCGTTCTTCGGCAACCTCAGTTTTTTCAAAGAGGAGCTGCAAAACCTGCTCGATATCGGGTACTCGGTTTTCGTATTCGCAGATTACGCTCATCAGGCGGAACGGCTGGGCCATCTCCTCAAAGACCTGGAGGTGACGGTACTGCCCCAGGGCATCTCCCAAGGCTTCTCTCTGCCCGCCCTGCAGATCCTGGTTATAGAGGAAAATGAAATATTTGGCCGTAAACGGCGTATTCCCCGTTCCGTGGCCACGGCAAAGAGCCGGGCCATCGACTCCTTTGTGGATTTGAGTCCGGGAGACTACGTTGTTCATCTGCAGTACGGAATCGGGCTGTTCACCGGGATTGAACGGATCAAGGCGGCGGGCCACGAGCGTGACTACATCTGTCTGGAGTACGACGACGGCGAGAAGGTCTTTCTGCCGATCGAGCAGGTCAACCTGATTCAAGCGTACATCGGTCAGGAGGGGAGGCGTCCCAAGCTCGATAAATTGGGAGGCAAGGGCTGGCAGAGCAAGAAGGAGCGGATCCGGCGCTCGGTGCAGGAGATGGCGAAACGGCTGGTGTCGCTGTACTCGGCGCGCAGTACGGTCAAAGGATTCGTCTTTCCTCCGGACACGGATTGGCAGAGCGAGTTCGAAGCGCGCTTTCCCTACCAGGAGACCGAAGATCAGCTCCGGGCTATCGAGGAGGTCAAGACCGATATGGAGGGTTCCCGGCCGATGGATCGACTGATCTGTGGGGATGTGGGCTACGGCAAGACCGAGGTCGCCCTGCGCTCGGCTTTCAAGGCGGTGATGGGGGGCAAGCAGGTTGCTTTCCTGGCCCCCACGACGATTCTCTCCGAGCAGCACTTCGAGACTTTCCAGGAGCGTTTTGCAGGTTATCCCGTTTCAGTAGAAATGCTCTCCCGTTTCATCAAGCCGGCACAGCAGAAGCGTATCCTTGCTTCCCTGACCGACGGAGGCACGGATATCGTGATCGGTACGCATCGTCTTCTGCAGCGCGATGTTCAGTTGAAGAATCTCGGCTTGATGATCGTGGACGAGGAACAGCGCTTCGGCGTCAAGGACAAAGAGCGGCTGAAGGAATTGAAGACCTCTGTGGATTGCCTCACCCTGACCGCCACACCCATCCCCAGGACATTACATATGGCGCTGATGAAGATACGGGATATGTCGATCATCAACACGCCGCCTCAAAACCGCTATCCGATAGAGACCTTCATCCAGGAGTTTGACGAAGAAGTCATCACCCGGGCCGTTCGGCGGGAGATCGACCGGGGCGGCCAGGTATACTACCTCCATAACCGGGTGCAGACGATTCCCCGGATAGAAAGTTTCTTGACCCGTCTGCTGCCGGAGGTTCGTATTGCCATTGCCCACGGCCAGATGCGGGGGGAGGAGCTGGAAGATGTCATGCACCGTTTCATCCGCCGGGATGTTCAGGTGCTTCTATCAACTACAATTATTGAAAACGGTCTGGACATTCCGAACGTCAATACCATCATCATCGACAGAGCCGATATGTTCGGAATCTCTCAGTTGTACCAGTTGCGGGGCAGGGTGGGGCGCTCCGACACGCCCGCCTATGCCCACCTGTTCTATCCCAAGGGACGGATCGTGAGCGAGCTGGCCATGAAACGGCTGCGAATCATCAGCGATTTCACGGAGCTCGGATCCGGGTTCAAGATCGCCCTGAAGGATCTGGAGATACGCGGTGCGGGAAACCTCCTCGGTCGGGAGCAACACGGAGAGATCCTGGCTGTCGGGCTGGATATGTACCTACGCTTGCTCGACGAGGCGATCGACGAGCTCAAAGTCGACGATGTTGCCAAAAAGGAAGAGCCGCCGGAGGTGTACCTGGAGCTGCAATACTCAGGCTACATTCCCGATACCTACATGCCCGAGCCGATGGAAAAGATGGAGATGTACAAGAGAATCTCCTCGGTGATCAGCTACGAGGAGCTGGATGCCCTGCAGAGGGAGATGGAGGACCGCTTTGGTCCCGTGCCGGAAGATGTGCGAAGCTTGTTCGCCATCGCCGAGATTCGGATCTTATGCCGTCGTCTGTACATCTCCTCTCTGAAGGAGAGGAACGGAGGGGCGATCGTGGAGTTTTCAAAGCTGGCTCAGATTTCCGTGGACCGGGTGATGACCCTGATCAAGGAGAGCGGCGGCAGCGTCTCTCTGGATCCAAAGAGCCCGAACTGTCTGATCATCAAGACCGGCCGGGTCGGGCTCAAGGAGAAATCCGAATTCATCAGTGACCGGTTGTCCCGGCTCCTGTAACTCCCCCGAAATTTCTATCGTTCGTGCACAGGGACGTATTCCTTGTTGCGGATCACGTTGCGGTAGGCGGGGCGGATGATCCGGCCGCCGGAAATCATCTCTTCGATACGATGAGCGCACCATCCGGCAATACGGGCGAGACAGAAGATCGGAGTGAAGAGCTCCTTCGGGATATCCAGCATGTCGTAGACGAAGCCGGAGTAGAAGTCGACATTCGCCGAAACCACCTTGTCGGAGTTTTTCTCCTTCTTGAACGCCCCGGGAGAGAGACGGGCGACCCGGTTGTACAGATCGAATTCCTCGCTCCGGCCTTTGGCCTCTGCCAGTTCCTTGGCCTTGGCTTTCACCAGAACCGCCCTGGGATCCGACAGTGTGTACACTGCGTGGCCGATCCCATAGATGAGACCTTTACCGTCGAAGGTCTCCTTGCGCAGGATCTTGGCAAGATAACCGGACACCTCCTCCTCATCCTGCCAATCCTTGACGTGGTCCTTGATATCCGCCATCATCTCCATCACTTTAAGATTGGCCCCGCCGTGGAGGGGCCCCTTCAGGGAGCCCACCGCCGCAGCGATGGCCGAGTAGGTATCGGTGCCGGTCGAGCTGACCACGTGGGTGGTAAAGGTGGAGTTGTTCCCCCCGCCGTGTTCGGCATGAAGGACCAGGGCCAGATCCAGGGTCTCCGCTTCCAGGCGGCTGTATTTGCTGTCCGGACGAATCAAGTACAGCAGATTTTCTGCTGTGCAGAGGTCTTTCTGGGGACGATGAATGAACAGACTCTTGCCGTCGAAGTAGTGGCTCTTGGCCTGGTACCCGTAGGCCACCATGGTGGGAAAGCGGGCGATCAGCTCGATACTCTGGCGCAGCACGTTCTTTAGATTGAGGTCGTCGGGATTTGTATCGTAGGAGTAGCAAACCAGGACGCTGCGGGCCAGCTTGTTTACGATTTCCCGGCTCGGGGCTTTAAGAATCATGTTTTCCGTGAAACCGTTCGGAAGAGCCCTGTTTTCTCCCAGTAAAGTCTTGAACTGATCGAGTTGCTGTTGGGTGGGTAGAGTACCGAACAGAAGGAGATAGCAAACCTCTTCAAAGCCGTAGCGCTTCTCCTTCTGGAAACCATCCGTGATGTCCTGGACGTTGATGCCCCGGTACTCGAGTCTGCCGTCTACCGGTACGATTTCTCCCTCGTCGATGATGTAGCCGTGCACATCCCCGATCTCTGTCAGGCCGACGAGCACTCCGGTGCCGTCCTCATTGCGCAGACCTCGCTTTACAGAATATTTCTGGTACAGATCGAGGGGGATGCGGTTCATCTTCTCCGCGTTGCGGGTAAGCTCATCGAGCAGCCTGGTACTGATCTTGAGATCGAGTTTCTCATCGTGATTCATGCGGTGATCCTTGACGCAAGTGAATTATGTATATAAAAAGACCAGGTTGTATTTTTATGCGATTATCGGGAAGTATAGTGAAAATTCAAAAATGATACAATACCGAGTGCGCTTCGGCTGCCCGAACGGTGCTCACAGGATTCCGAGGTTTTGGGTCAGCAGAACAACGGCGATAGCCAGGACAACGATCACCGTGATGTTGCGGATGAACAGTGCACAGATCGCTGCCAGCACTCCGGCTCCGGCGGCCAAGCCGGGTCTGCCCGGGACAGCAGATAGAATTCCTGGAAAGATCAAAGCGCCCAGCGCAGCGTAGGGGAAAAACTTCAGCCATTTGTGAACCCAGGCCGGAAGCCTGATTTTTCGGGCGAAGAGGAAGGGTATCAGCCTGGGAAGATAGGTCACCAGAAACATCCCGGCGAGGAGCAACCAGATCATGGGCTGCCCTTCCCATCCGGAAGCACTATGCCGAGAGCGGAAACTCCCAGCGTGGCCGCGATCAAAGTCCACCCCTCGGACAAATCGGGAAGCAGCTTCGATAGAGCCCAAGCGACTAAGGCGCTGGTTACCGCCACCAGTGCGAACTGCCAGGTTTTCCGCGCCGAGGGCACCAGCAGAGCGATGAACAGGGCGTACAGGCCGATGCCCATACCGTTCACGATTGTAACCGGTATATAATCCGAAAACACGCCGCCCGCAAAGGATCCGCTCAGCCAAGCCAGATAGGCCATCAGAGCCATGGTGAGAAAGCTAAGGCCCGTAAGTCCCTCCGGACTGGCGTGGACGCTGGCGACAATAAAAGTCTCGTCCGTCACCCCATAGCTGAGCACCGCGGCGGTAGGTTTGGATACCTCAAGCTTCCTGGCGAGGGTGGTGCTCATGAGGAAGTGGCGAAAGTTTAGGATAAAAGTAGCTAGAACGATTTCGCTGAAAGAAACCCCGGAGGCGATCATCTTGACGGCCAGGAATTGGCTGGCTCCGGCGTACACCCAAGCGGACATTCCCGTCACTGCAGCGACGGATAGGCCCGACTGTCGAGCCAGAATACCAAATGTAATGGCAACGGGAAGGTAGCCGAGAGCAATGGGCAGCCCATTGCTCAACCCCCAACGTATTTTCTCGCTGCGCTTCATCGCCGATACTAATCTTTCGGTTTGGAGTTATTCGTCCTGCGCGGGATCACCGCGTTCGTTCCCTGCGCCATGTGTGCTCTCTGCACAGTTGTCGCAGGTATTGGCATCGGAAAACAGTATGCGTTTACTCGACATTCTCTGTCCGCACCGGCGGCAGTTCAAGCGGAACGGCAGGACATGCTCCCTTTTCACATACCCGAGCAGGAGAACCGCCGCCGCTAGAGGGAATATCAGCAGGTCCGGAAGATTGAAGTTCACGATCAGGATTGTTCCCACCATGAAGACCAAGATCAGGATTCCAAGATACAGGGTTGCCATCCGTTTCTTCTGCGCATGCTGTTGATATCGCCGCTGAAACATGTTCAACGCCAGGACAGCCAGCAGCAGGTAGAAGACATTTTTTGCGAGAAACAGTGTGATCGAGTGAAGAAAATCGCCTGCTTGTATCATGCCGGTGCAAACTTTTTTCTGTATTCGGGGATTTCAATCATCGGCGGTCGTTCCTCCTCGATGATGTTCAAAAGGATCTCTTCGAACAGATTGTTGTTCACCTGGAATTGGCGAAGGGTTGTGTTCAGTTCCGGCAGGTTGCTCAGGATTCCCAATGCTTCCAGTCGCTTGAGAAAGGTCTGCAAGATCCCGAAAGCCATTTTTCCAAGATCTCGGGTGTGCTGATTTCGGTGCACCCTCTTGTCCAGGTCTGTTTGGGCGATTGCCTGCAGACCCCAGCGATGATACACATCGATCAGGTGGGAGGTCTCCACCCCATAGCCGATGGGGAAGGGGATCTTGTCCAGCACCTGGCGGCGAACCGCATACTCTCCCGACAGAGGTTGGATCAAGGCGGCAAGCTCCGGGAAGAACAGAGAGAACAGCGGTCTGATCAGGATCTCCGTGACCCTTCCTCCTCCAGATGGCCTCGATCCTCGCGAAGAGGCGAGAGGTCTGTCGTAGAAAGCCTTAACGTAGTGGATCTCCGGTCTATAGATCAGCGGTGCAACCAGCCCGTAGACGAAGCGCGGATGGATGTTCTTGATATCCGCATCGATATACACGAGGATATCCCCCTCGCACTGATAGATCGCCTTCCAGAGATTCTCCCCCTTGCCCCGTTTCTCGCCATATTTTTTGAGGATGTCCTTCGAAAGAAAGACTTGGGCTCCGAAAGCGGAGGCCACGTCGCGGGTCTGATCGGAGGAATCCGAATCAATCACGGCGATCTCATCCAGAAGAGGATATCGCTGCATGAGCTCGCTTTTGAAAATAACGATCTCCTTACCGATCGTCTTCTCTTCGTTCAACGTGGGGATGCATAAGGAAATCTTAAGGTCTTGTTTTTGTTTCTCCTCAACCAGTGCTTCCAGATCCCGAAAGGTCGAATGGTGAAAGGTGTTGGATTTCAACCAGGACTCAATTCCCACTGCAAAATCCTCTGTCGATGGCCAGCAGCACCCCGGTCAGCTGGGCCAGGCCTGTGAATATGGGTTCTATCATTATCTCTTCCTCTGGTGTGTTATGATGTTCCCCGTAGGTGATCCCGATCGTGATTGCTGGAATATCATGGCCGATGAAGGCGGACAGCTCGGAGGTGCTTGGGGACTTGCGGGGTTGGATATCAAGGGCGCTCATGATCCGCCGGGTAGCCCTTACCATGGGATGCCGGTAGTTAATGCCGCCGGGCCTTCGACGTGCGAACACATCGAGGTTGATGTCGGCTCCTGTCTGCGAGGAAACATCGGAGACGATTGCTTCCATCTGGTGGAAGATCTCCTCGCCGATCTGCTCGTTCTCGGTGCGGATCTCGAAACGGAGCACCGCGTTGGTGGCGATCGTATTGTAGGCCTGCCCGCCCATAATCGAGCCCAGCACGATCGTGCTTCGAGGACGGCGGGGTAAACGGATCTCTTGGATACGATTGATCACTTCGTTGATCGTTACGATAGCCCCAGTGGCGCCGAAACGGGTCCAATCGTACTCTTCGGGCACCGAGCAAACGACCTCTCCCCGGTACATGCCGATGGAATCGTGGCTCAGCCGGCCCAGGGGAAAGCCTTCGACACCGATTCCGACGGAAATGGGGATCTCCGTGTTGGAGAGAAAGAAGCGCAAACCCTCCAGGTCTCCCCGGCCCAAACTTCGAGATGCTCCCATCAGCACGAGGTTGGACTGCAACTCGAGATCCAGAAGCTCGAGCAGTATCGGCAGGGTTACCACCACCGCCACCCCGAGGGCGTTGTCTCCCACACCGGGTCCGGTGGCGGACCGGGGGCGAAGAGTAATCGTATGATCCAAACTGTGGGGATGCACCGTGTCGACATGGGCCACCAGGAGGATATTCTGTTCCCCGGTTGTACCGGGAAGGATGCCTAGGGCGTTGCCCATCTCGTCGGCCGAGGCGTTGTTCAGACCCGCCTCTACGAAACGGTTTTGGATGAACTCTACCCGCCTGTCCTCCTCGAAGGTAGGTGACGGGATCTCGCTGATCATCACCAAATTGGCCAGCAGAATTTCCCGTAAGGCCTGACTGGCTTCCTTGATGAAGGGAAGCATGTTCAGGATCTCCTCGAAACTGTCCGCCACTCTGTTTTCTTGTTCGCTGCTTACATCCGCCATGGTCAGTACTATTGTATTTCTGAATCCTCCTGAGGTTCAAGGGCAGCAAACACCGCTGTAGGAGCGTGTGGGCTGGTTGTCCTTGCAGGGATCGTTCCTCTTGGGGCAGGAGGTGTATTATGCGAACCAGGTCACAGTGGAATGGGATCCGGTTTCGGATTCAGGTGCAATTAGCTATGAGGTATATGTGTCTCCGTATCCTGTCGTTAAACTTCTGGATCCTGTAGCGCACACTCTCGTGCTTGAAACGACAGAGACAGAAGCAGTGGTCACGTTTCAAGCCGAAGGCAAATATGCGGTCGGGGTTCGAACCAAGAAATCGATAGACGGGGAAGAATTGTTCTCTGAGATCAACTGGAGTCACGAGAACGGAGTGATGGCGCCAAACCCTTTTATTGTCGGGTACTATACAGGCCCGGCTGCTCCCGTCAATTTGAGAGTGCGATAGAAAAACTGGAAATTCAAACAGAGTTGGGGTATTTATTAAGATAGGTTTCTACGAATAGACGCTCGGGGTTTCGCCTCCTTTCCCCTGAGCGTCTTTTTATTGAAAATGAACAGTATCTGTCCTTGTATCGTAACGGTGAAAAACCTAGAATATATAAGCCCGGGACGATATACGTCATGAAAGCGGTTATCGTTTCAATATCATTGTGTTTCCAGGGGAATCCTGCCAATATACTAGCAGAAATGCTGCATACGAGAGTGCATATACGTCGTGTATGAAGTATAACACCCCGAACTGGGGGGCTATACTTTAAATCTGCTACTTGCTTGGGTGATATACTTCATATTTGCCGTATACTCATTAGTTGGGCGGCGACGCTAGCCGCTCATCGGACAAAATGGAAAGGATGAATGAAAATAACCAATCAAGTTACTAATGCCGAAACTGCAGACTCCGCCTGGAAGAGCCTTTACAGAGTCGGCGGAGTGGCCGCCCTGATTGCAGGTGTGATCTTCAGAAGAAACCTCGGACCAGAAATTTCGCTCTTCAGCGCACAAAAGCAACCCGACACTATAATCGATTGGTTTACGCTACTTCAGAACAATAGGCTCCTTGGACTCTCCTATCTCAACCTCTTTGACATTGTTGACTATGCTCTTGTGGGCCTAATGTTTCTCGCCCTCTACGCCGCTCTCAGACGAGCCAATAAAAGTTACATGGCAATTGCTACGACCCTTGGCTTCGTAGGGATGGCGATCTACTTCGCATCGAACACGTCCTTCTCCATGCTTTCCCTCAGCGACCAATACGCGGCCGCGACAACAGACGCGCAGAGATCTTTGTTCTTGGCAGCAGGGCAGGCGGTACTTGCCATCAACAATCCTGGCGCTATCTACCAGGGCACCGGTATCTATGTGAGTTTCCTTCTCCTAGCGGTTGCCGGTCTGATGGTCTCGGCTGTCATGCTACGGAGCAGTATCTTCGGAAGAGTAACCGCCTATGTGGGAATCCTGGCAAGTGCATTCGACTTGGCTTATTGCATCACTTTCGCCTTCGTGCCAGCGATGACTGTCTACCTCTTGTCCGCCGCCGGCCTGCTTCTGATGGTATGGCACATCCTGATTGGCCGAAGACTCTATCAGCTTGGACGTCTCGAAAGGAAGACGCCTCCCAAACAATCGTAATCAGAAGCGTTCGAGTGGATGTTGCGCTGAAAGGAGACAACCATGTCAGCTTCGGTTCTTGTAGCATATGCAACACGTTACGGTTCAACGCAGGAAGTTGCCGAGACAGTCGCGGCGACGCTGCGCGAAAGTGGGCTTGAGTTAGATATTCAGCCCATGCGGAAAGTGCGTACCCTCGCAGGGTACCGCGCGGTCGTGCTTGGGGCGCCACTCTATATGTTCCACTGGCACAGGGACGCGCTCCGTTTCCTGTCGCAGTACCGCGAGGCCCTCACGGAACGGCCAGTAGCAATTTTCGCGCTCGGCCCAACTCATGATGATAAGAAGGAGCGGCAGGATTCGCGCGCTCAGCTCGATAAAGAGCTGGTGAAGTTTCCCTGGCTTACACCGATCGCCCTTGAAATGTTTGTCGGCAAGTACGACCCGGCGAAACTACGCTTCCCTGTCAATTTATTTACCGGTAAGGAACCGGCAAGCGACCTGCGGGACTGGACGGCGATCCGCGCCTGGGCGAGCAACCTGGCCGCGAAGCTTTAGCCTGCTTTGTCACAGGCGAGCGAGTTTCCGTAGGTCAAATAGTGCGAATCTCACGAATTAACACTATGAAGACTTTCTAGGACAGATCCATGAGCCATTCCGAATCAGCGAAGATGCGGATGGGTTCGATAGGGTCACTTCGAAAAATCCGGCATTTATGAGACCGATAGCTCTGGTGATTAGACGGGCAATTTATCTGATTAAGAGCGGCCCAACATCTGGGTGAAGCCGACCTCGCTTCGCTCGTGGGTATGCGTGCGTCATGAGGCGGCATGGGCTCTGGTTTGCAACGGGGTTTTGCTCGCCCCGCTCGGCGGCTTACCCAGGGCGTTGGGCGGCAGTACCTCAATTGTGAGAAATCAACTAGAACATGCACCATATTGAAAGGAGGGTGGCTGAGTTAAAGCCTCGTTTTTCCTTATGACTGTTATGATCCGACGCACAGAACCAAGTGATTACGAAGCCGTACAGCGTATTCTGGCAAGCCCCAAAGTGGTATGGGGCACTTTACAGTTGCCGTTTCCTTCAATAGAGCAGTGGCGTAAACGCCTGGCCGAACCGCCAGAGGGTCTGTTCAGTTTAGTCGCTTGTGTTGAGAATAATGAAGTGGTCGGTCAACTTGCGCTGCAGACATTCCCCAATCGGCCTCGTCGCCGCCACGTCGGGCAAATCGGCATGGCAGTGCGGGATGATTGGCAGGGAAAAAGAGTCGGTACAGCGCTCATGCAAGCAGCGATTGACTTGGCAGATAACTGGTTGAACCTGACACGGCTTGAGCTTGAATTGTTCGTTGAAAATACCCCCGCCATCAGACTCTATGAGAAGTGTGGATTTACTATTGAGGGTACGTTGGTGGATTTTGCTTTTCGAGATGGGCAATATGTGGATACCTACATAATGGCACGACTCCGAGGGCAAATGCAAGCAGATGGGTCGTAACCACAAAGTGAAGCAGTGCAATCAGCGGTGGTTTCGATCCAGAGTAGCCGCACAACCTCTAGGATTGAGACGACCAGGCCATCGAGAGTCCGCCTTGAAGGGTGCAAAGGGTTTGGTACGTTTCGGTTTGCGCTTGGCCTCACTACAGCAGCCGCCTGGCGGCTCAGCTCCAATGTGTTCGGCGGCTTCCTGAGTGGCAAGATGATTTTTGGGCGAAAGGCGTAGCGCCGGATGTTGCTGGCTGCGATTTTTGCCTGCTACCATGTTCAAATAGATGAATAGGGAGGAGCAGTATGGAGGATAACTCAGTCATCATCATCGGGGCCGGGTTTGCAGGGCTTTCGGCTGGGATCTATGCCCAGATGAATGGTTACCGCACGCAGATCTTTGAGATGCACGACTTGCCGGGTGGCTTGTGTACAGCCTGGAAGCGTAAAGGGTACATCATTGACGGCTGTATCCATTGGCTGGTGGGATCCTCACCCCAGAGCGGAATGTACCGCTACTGGGAGGAAGTCGGTATTGCCCAGGGGCGCGAGTTCATCAACATGGACGAATACATGCGCTACGAGAGTGCCGATGGGCGCACCCTCATCCTCTACACGAACGTGGACAGGCTGGAAAAGCATCTGCTAAAGTTTTCGCCGCAAGACGCCAAGCCCATCCAGGAATTCATCCAAGGTATCCGGATGTGCCTCGATTTTGACCAACCCTCCGAATCAGACCCGCCGCTCAAACGTCTGCTAAAAGGTCTTAAGCTTGGGCTGATTCTGGCGACCAAAGGGAGAGAAATGCGGAAGTGGATGAAGATCTCCACCTCGGAATTTGCAATGCGCTTCAAAGACCCGGTGCTCCGCGAAGCGCTACTGGAAATGTGGTTTCCAGAATTCTCGATGTTCTTTATGTTTTTCACCTTTGCCTACCTGCATAACAGGAATGCGGGTTACCCCATCGGCGGTTCCTTGCCCATGTCGCTGGCACTTGCCAAGCGCTACACTAACCTGGGGGGAGTAATCCATTACGATAGGCGGGTGGAGAAAATTCTGGTGAAAGAAGATAAAGCGGTGGGCGTCCGGCTGGCGGATGTGAGTGAGCACCGCTCCGGGCGGGTGATCTCCGCGGCGGATGGGTATACCACCATCTTTAAAATGCTGGAAGGGAAATACGTGGATGAAAAGACACGTGAGCCTTACGAGAAATGGCCCATCTTCCCACCGTTGTTGTTTGTGGGAGTGGGGGTGAACCGCTCTTTTATCAATGAGCCCAAAACGGTCTCCGGCATGAGTTTCCCCTTGCGCCAGCCGACGGAAATCGGGGATGCGGTGCGGGACAGAATGCCGGTCCACATTTTTAATCAGGATCCCGCATTAGCACCGGCCGGCAAGACCAGCTTGGTGGTGACGATGCCCAGCAGTTACGAGTATTGGAAAGAGTTAACACAGGATCGGGCGGCCTACAAGGAGAAAAAAGACCAGGTGGCGCGCACAGTGGTGGAACAGCTGGACCAACGCTTCCCTGGTATCTCCCAGCAGGTGGAGATGGTGGATGTAGCGACACCGTTGACTTTTGAGCGCTACACGGGCAACTGGAAGGGCAGTTTTGAAGGCTGGCTGCTCACGCCGCAGAACTCGTTCACCGTGATGAAGCGCATGCACCAGACACTGCCCGGCCTGCAGAACTTCTACATGTGCGGGCAGTGGGTCGAGCCGGGCGGCGGTCTTCCGACCAGTGTCATGTCCGGCCGTCGGCTTGTGCAAGCGATGTGCAAACAGGACGGGAAAAAATTTCAGACTACAGTGGCGTAGGTTTCTCGTCGTCTAAACGTTCCCCTATTATCAAGAATAAAACCGTCTGGTATCTACCCCGATCTGCCCACCGACAAAGTTCAAACAGAAATTCAAACACTTTCATATTTACGTATAGGTCATATAGCTTTCAAACGGCCATTTATACGGGGAATTGACCTCGTTATATCCATAGAACGACCCCTAAACGGCTAGTCGTAGAGGAGCCGGAGATGCTCGATTTTCAAGAAAGCCTTTAGCACAGCTTTTTGGATGCTCCCGCCCGGATCCCCGCCGCTTGTTCCGAAGGATGCGGTTAGGCTGCGAAATCCCTCCGCATAGGCGGCGGCTCCGAAACGCTGCTGCACTTCAAAGCGCAGCTCGTTACGCCAACCGGATTTCCTGCCGCCGTGCGCTGTTGAAGAGGAAAGCAGAGCCCCGATCTCTGAAAGAGTGGATCTGTTCTCGCGCCGACAGATCCCCGCCTTTTCGCCGCCGGCGAGCTCCCTGAGGAATCTGTCTTGCTCTGCGACGGGAAGATAGGAGAAATCCACCAGGTCGTCCTGCACCAGAGTCTCGGTGCTGTTCAGCAGACGTTGTTCCTCTTCCTCCGGCAGCAGATCGGACAGTGATAGTATCTTGCGCCGGTAGGCATTCCGTAGAGACGGTCCTTCAGCGAAGGGTACGAGGATCCTGTCGTAAAAGCAGGCGGGATACTCTGCAAACAGACCCTTCAAGCCATCCAGGATATCCAAGTCCCTTGCCGCCAGAGGCAGCGACCACAGCAGTGAGTTGATGAACAGGTAGCCAAAGCCCTCCTGGACGGATGTGGACAGGACCAGATCGCTGCCGGCCACCAGATTTTCAAAGCTCAGATTCTCCCGCTCCAAGGCAGTTCCGATTCCCCACAGTCCGGGGCAGAGCCCATCGGCGAAAATTTTCTCTACGACATCGGAGTAGGGTTTTTCCGCGGCCGAGACTCCGGGCAGGGTAATCAGGATATTTGCCGAAGCCTCGAGGAGCAGGCAGAGGAGAACCGCTTCCAGGACATTTTTGCGCCGGATCGTTCGAATCGGGTAGAGGAGAAGGGGAGCCTGCGGTTCGTAGTGTGGAAAGGATTTTCCGAACAGCCTCTTCAGGGCCTCCCGTAAAGAGTTTCGCTGTTCATGGACCCGGTCTTGGAAGACGGGGTTTTCAAGCAAAAACACCGACTGCGCCGGGACGCCTGCCTGGATAAGTATGTTACGGTCCCGCTGGTTGAGAACCGCATATCGAACCCACGGGCTCACGGGGTAGGGATCCAGGGATAGGGTGTTGAGAAGGTGCCTCAGATTCTGAAATCGTCCGCACTCGGGAAAGTCATGGATCTGCAGGATGATGCGTTGGGGTTGCCCGGAATAGATGATCTGAAGCAGAGCCTGTGTAAAAACGGTATTCTTGCCCAGGTGGTAGTTGTGGACCCACCAGAGCGAATCATCGGAGCCGAAGGATTCGAGCAGCTGCCGGGCAAGTTTGCCTGCTTCCTCGGCTGTCTCTTTTTTGTCTCCCTTGCCCGGGTCCCGATAGTCGATCTCAGGTACGACTGTCCATTTGTCGTTGTACCGGCTGATGCGAATCCTCTCGGGAATCCGCCCGGCCACCAGCTCGATCGAGCGGATCTCGGGCAGGTGAGCGTGGAAGGCCTTAAGAGCCTGCCGAACAACGGTGCAGACCCCGCCTGTCAGGAAGTGATAATGGAAGATTTTGAGATCGATGCGATCCGCCACCAGGATTCTATGATAGCCCGATTATGGGGTTCCCGCCAGTCGGCAAAGGAGGATTCAGCGCGGCTATTCTCTGGCGATGAGTAGATTCTTGGGATCGAGTTTGAGGTGCAGGTCCTCGGGCACGACAGCATCGTGGTCTTTCACCAGCTGCAGATGGATGTGTTTTTCTTCGGGTCTCAGGCAGATCATGATGCTGAATGCTTCGACAAGATCTTTGAGCAGACTGGGAACCCCCGCTGCATCGTACTGGGGTTGTTCGTAGCCCAGGGAAACGCTGAACCAAATTTCCAAATCCTGCTCCGCGGCAAACTCCCTTACTACATTTAGTTCGTCTATTGAAACCTGGGAGAAATCGTAGGAATCCACCGCGATCGAATCGGCGGCAAAATGCCCGTCCCGAATCATCGCACGCAGTCTTTCGATGACCTGGGGCAAGCGGATCCCCTCTTGGTTGAAGTTCATGATGATCCGATGGCGGATCATTTCGTCATGAACGGCCATTACCGAATCCAGACCGAATTTATCGGCGATTTCTCTGAAGATATCCTCATACCAGTCAACGATATGGTTTGGATCGGTGGCAAAGGTCACATGAATCACTTGTTTTCCTTGAATGAGTTGGTCCGTAGCGATGTGGACCAGACAGGCCGTCTTGCCCACGCCCCGGCGGGCGGCGATCGCCCCGAGATTTCCCTTGCCCAGCCCCCCGTGGGTGGAGTGCTCGAGAATGCGCAGGGGGCTGCGCTCGTTCAGTTCCTGCTTGATCATGCCTTCTCTCCCGTTTTACTTCGTTGGTATTCTGTTTTGAGGGTCTCGGCGATGCTGTTCGGGACTTTGGCGTACCTGGAGAACTCCATGGTGAACTGGGCCTTTCCCTGAGTAATGGAGCGCAGCACCGTCGAGTAGCCGAACATCTCGCTCAGGGGTACTTCCGCGTCGATTCGGGATTGGCTTCCGTCTTCACTCGTGCTCAGGATCATACCCCGGCGCTGATTGATACCGGCAAATACACCGCCCTGATACTCCGTGGGACCTTCTACCGACACTCTCATGATCGGTTCCAGGATTTCCGGTGAAGCCTTGGAGTAGGCCCTTCTGAAGGCGCCGATCGCAGCCTGTCGGAAGGCCAGATCCGAAGAATCCACCGAGTGGGCGGCCCCGTCGTTTATTTTTACGGTCACACCCACAATCGGAAATCCGATCAACGATCCCTTGTCCAGGCAGCTTCGGAATCCCTTGTCGCAGGCAGGGATGTACTCCGTCGGGATCGCCCCGCCCTTGATCTGGTTGATGAACTCGTAGCCGCCGTTCTTACTCGGTTTCAATTCTCCGGCCACCCTGGCAAATTGCCCGGCTCCGCCGGTTTGCTTTTTATGGGTGTAATCAAAGCTCGCAGCCCTGGAGATTGTCTCTCGATAGGCCACCTGGGGCATACCCGTGTCCACATCGGCCCGGTATTCCCGGCGAATTCGTTCCAGATAGACCTCCAGATGCAGCTCCCCCATGCCGCTGATGATGGTCTGTTTGGATTCCGGGTCGACGTGGATCCTGAAGGTCGGGTCCTCCTTGGCGAACCGATTCAGCGCCTTGGACAGAAGGTCCTCGGATTTCTTTTCTTTTGCCTTGACCGCCAGGGATATCACCGGATCGGGCACAAACATGCTGGTCATCGAAAGTTTTAAATTCTTGTCGGTGAAGGTGTCTCCGGAGGCGCAGTCGATGCCGAACAGCGCCACGATATCCCCGCAGCAGGCCTCGCTGATTTCCTCCATTTTGTCCGCGTGCATACGGACCAGGCGGCCGATCCGAAACCTCTGACGACTGCGGCTGTTGTACAGCTCATCCCCCTTTCGGATAGTTCCCTGGTAGATGCGAATGTAGGTGAGCTGGCCGTACTGACCGTCCTCCAGTTTGAAGGCCAGGGCTACGGTGGGCTGATCCGGTCGGGGTTGGAGGAGGACCTTCTCCTCGTTGTTGTCCAGGTCCAGGGCGGTGCTTTCTCCCTCGCCGGGGGCGGGAAGGAAATTCACGACGCCGTCAAGAAGGGCCCGGACGCCCATATTGTGATAAGCCGAGCCGATAAAAACGGGGGTCAGCTCCTGAGTCAGGGTCCCCTTGCGGATCGCCGCGTAGATCATCTCATGCGTGGCTTGCCCCTCAAGGTAGGCTTCGGCGAGCTCGTCGGAAAACATGGTCAGCGCATCGATCAGTTTTTCCCGTAGATGTTCGGCTTGATCTACGAGTTCCGCGGGAATGTCGGCTGAAATTACCTTCTCGTTCATCGACCCTTCGTAGTACAGGGCTTTCATCTGCACCAGGTCCACGATGCCTTTGAACTTGCCCTCCAGCCCGATAGGCATCTGCATCATCACGGCGTTGTGCCCCAGGCGTTCGCTCAGCTGCTCCTTTACTCGCAGCGGATTGGCCCCCACCCGGTCGCATTTGTTGACAAAGGCCAGACGAGGTACGCGGTAGCGCTTGAGCTGCCGGTCCACTGTGAGAGTTTGGGATTGAACACCTCCCACGGCACAGAGCACGAGGATCGCCCCGTCCAGGACGCGCAGCGCCCGCTCTACTTCGATGGTGAAATCCACGTGTCCCGGGGTGTCGATGATGTTGATTTTGTGGTCTTTCCAATCCACCTGGGTGGCTGCGGAAGCGATGGTAATACCCCGCTCCCGTTCCAGCTCCATCGAATCCATCGTAGCCCCGGCGCCATCCTTGCCGTGGACTTCATGCACCGTGTGGATCTTCCGGCTGTAGTAGAGGATCCGTTCGGTTAGAGTCGTTTTCCCGGCGTCAATATGGGCGCTGATGCCCAGATTGCGCATTTTTCCGTTTTCTTCCGCCATACGCGCCTTGAGTCTCAAAAGGTCCAAAATTTCCTGATTTTCCTTACTCGTTAGTTGTTCGAGGACAGGCCGAGCTAAAATACTAAGGCGGGCGGTAAAAGTCAAGGTTTGTAGCGCATCACTTTGTCTCTTGATAAATATGCGCTACTAGGGTTTTATTACGACGCCACCCGAAAATCTTGCTTTCCTACTGGAAGCTTCGCTGTAATTTGGGCAAGATTTTCGGGTGGAAGAGGACATCGCAATCTTCCTTGTCCGTTGCGAAGGGGCGCCCAGCCGCGAAGATTGCGATATGTACTAATTCTTTCGGTCAGGAACATTCCTCGGCCGCTCTCGTGGAGGTGCGCATGGAAAAAACCAATTTGCTGAGGAAGCTGAGAGTCAAACGAAACAGAGCACGTCTGGGCGGTGGAGATCGTCGAATCATGGCGCAGCATGAGAAGGGAAAACTCACCGCCCGGGAGCGGATCAAGGTATTGGTGGACCCGGAGAGTTTTGAGGAATTCGATACCTTTGTGATCCACCGCTGTCACGATTTTGACATGGACCAGAAGCATATATTCGGTGACGGAGTGCTCACCGGTTGTGCCACGATCGAGGGCCGGATCGTCTATGTGTACGCCCAGGACTTCACGACCAACGGCGGATCCCTGTCCAAGACCCACGCCGAGAAGATCTGCAAAATCATGGATATGGCCATGAAGGTGGGCGCCCCCGTGATAGGACTGGCCGACTCCGGGGGAGCTCGGGTACAGGAGGGGATCGACGCCCTTGCCGGGTACGGAGATATTTTCCTCCGCAACGTGATGGCCTCCGGTGTAATCCCTCAAATCTCAGCCATCATAGGGCCATGTGCAGGCGGTGCGGTATACTCCCCGGCTATAACGGACTTCATCATCATGAACCGGCAAACCAGCTATATGTTCGTCACCGGTCCGAAGGTCGTGAAAACCGTTCTGAATGAGACGGTAAGCGCCGAGGAGCTCGGGGGAGCCCTTGTCCACTCAATGAAGAGCGGGGTTGCTCATTTTATGACTGAAACGGAGGAGGAGACGCTGCTTCTCATCCGCAAGATCTTCAGCTTCATTCCCGCGAACAACATGGAAGATCCGCCCTACGCGGTGCCCACCGATGTGATTGACCGTCGCTGTGAAGAGTTCAACAGCATCATTCCGGATAGTCCCAACATGCCCTACGATATTCTCGATATTATTCACAGCACCGTCGACGACGGAGATTTCCTCGAGGTGGCCAGGGGGTTTGCCCAGAACATCGTCGTTGGCTTTGCCCGCATGAACGGTCATCCTGTAGGTATCGTGGCCAATCAACCGAAGGTGGTCGCCGGCGTATTGGACATCAATTCGTCGATTAAAGGTGCGCGTTTTGTCAGGTTCTGCGACGCCTTCAACATCCCCCTCCTCTTCTTCGAGGACGTTCCCGGATTCCTCCCCGGTACCAATCAGGAGCATAACGGCATCATCAGAAACGGCGCTAAGCTGCTCTATGCCATAGCAGAGGCCACGGTGCCCAAAATCACCGTGATTTTACGCAAAGCCTACGGGGGCGCGTACATCGTGATGAACAGCAGGCATTTGCGGGCTGACGTGGTATACGCCTGGCCCACTGCCGAAATCGCGGTCATGGGATCCAAGGGCGCCGCGGAAATCATCTTTAAAAAGGGTTCGCTGCAGGCGGAGGACCCCGATGGATTCATGGCCCAGAAAGAGGAAGAGTATCAGGACAAATTTGAAAACCCCTACCGGGCTGCGGAAAAGGGGTATATCGAGGATGTCATCGAACCGGCAAATACCCGTTTCCGCCTGATCCGTGCCCTGGAGATGCTATCGGGAAAGAAGGACAGGAATCCCCCGCGGAAACACGGGAATATTCCGCTTTAGGATCGGATGTGATGAAACGAATGTTGTTTTTTTGTCTATTGGCGTGCTTGATTTCTTCTGCCGGTTTTGCAGTTGGAGAGAGAGAACAGGATTTCCTCTTCCGGTCATCTTGGACTCTGCGGGAGTTTGCCCAAGCTAATCAGGTTCCGCTGAGAAAGATCGCCGCAGCGCTCGGAAAGGATCTAGATACCGAAGCCTCCTCCACCCTGGCTGAGCTGGGCTTGACCAAGGCGGATACCAAAAAAGCTCTAGTGGAGTATCGAAAGGGGGAACTGGGCTTTGTGCGAAACATCGCCGAAACAGGAATGCTGATCGTTTTTATCAGTTTGATCGTGGTGGCTGTCCTGATCGGCCTGCTTCGTCACCTGCACATCTTCGAGAAGAAGGGGAACACGCCAGGGTGGGGGGAAAGTTCGGTGCGCTCGATCGTAGGCACGATTAGTTCCAGCGGTGATATGAGCGACTACGCCCTTGCCGCGGTAGTCGCGGCGATGTTCCTGCATGAGGAGGAGGTAGAGGAGGAGAACAGACTCCTACTGACCTGGAAACGGGCCTCCACCAACATGTGGAAAGCCTCCAGGTCCATGCCGAACGATACTTTTTTTAATTCACAGGGGAGATGGAAATGAGAACGTACAATTTGAAGATTGGCAGAGAGTCCTTCGAAGCGAGGATCGTTGAATACTCCGAGTCAAAAGTAGTGGTCAATCTGAACGGTGATCTCTACGAAGTAGAGATCGAGCCCGAGCAGGCGCCGCGTTCCCCCGTTCTCGCGCGTTCAGCACCCGGAGGAAAATCAGAGCGACCGACTCCGCAGAGAGCGGAATCGCCGCAGAGAGCGGAATCACCGTTGCAGGTCTCGAGACTTTCCGCCGGTCTGGTGATTGCGCCGATTCCCGGAGTGGTGAAATCTATCCTGGTGAAGGAGGGGGATGCTGTGAAAGAGGGGGATGTGGTTCTGGTCCTCGAGGCGATGAAGATGGACAACGAGATCTCCTCGAGATCGAATGGTACGGTCAAGACCATCCACGTTGCAGTAGGTGATTCGGTTCAAGAAGACCAGCTCCTCATAGACATCGAGGGAAAATGATGCCAGAGCTCTTGAGCTTCATCAGCACCACCGCAGTCGGACACTTCGAATATCGCGCCGTAATCATGATCGTTGTCGGTTTGGTCTTCGTCTACCTCGGAGTCTCCAAGCACTACGAACCTCTGCTGCTGGTACCGATTGGATTTGGGATCGTGCTGGGCAACATGCCGGGGGCCATCGGAGTGTACATAGACAACTCCGTAATGAACATCATCTACTTCGGCGTGAAGAGCGGTCTCTATCCGCCCCTCATCTTCCTCGGTATCGGAGCGATGACGGACTTTTCAACCCTGATAGCCAATCCCAAGCTCATCCTCTTGGGTGCTGCAGCTCAATTCGGCATCTTCGCAACGTTGTTTGGGGCCTATCTGCTCGGTTTCAGCATCGTGGAGGCCGGGGCAATTGGAATTATCGGCGGGGCGGACGGTCCCACTTCGATTTTCCTGGCGACCAAACTGGCTCCGGATCTTCTCGGAGCCATTGCCATCGCCGCGTATTCCTATATGGCCCTGGTTCCGGTCATACAGCCGCCTATCATCAGATTGCTCACGACCAAGAAGGAACGGCTTATCCACATGAAGACGCCCCGGGTCGTCAGCAAGCGGGCAAAGATTTTGTTCCCCATCATCGGCTTTGTCGCCACGGTGACCATTGCACCGGGAGCCTCCATTCTCCTCGGCATGCTGTTTTTTGGTAATTTATTGAAGGAGAGCGGGGTTACCGAGCGCCTGGCTGAATCGGCCCGTCATGCACTCATCGACATCGTAACCATCCTGCTGGGCTTGGCGGTGGGCGCAAGTACTCAGGCCGAATACTTCCTCACCCCTGCCTCCATCAAGATTTTCGTGCTGGGGGCGTTCGCCTTTGCCGTGGCCACGGCGGCGGGAGTTCTGTTCGCCAAATTGATGAATCTCTTCCTGAAGACGAAGATCAATCCCATGATCGGAGCCGCCGGTGTATCCGCAGTGCCTGACAGCGCCCGGGTCGTACATCAAGTCGGTCAACGCTACGACCCGAAGAACTTCCTTCTCATGCATGCCATGGCGCCGAATGTGGCCGGAGTAATCGGTTCTGCGGTGGCCGCAGGGGTACTGCTCGGTATCCTCGGAGGTTAAGATGAACGGCCCCTTGACCGAGCCCGCGTAATTGTGTAATTTTCTTGCCGAATACTTAAGGTAATAGTGAGGTTAACGGCATGTACGCCCTGGTGGAAATAAAAGGAAAGCAGTACAAGGCTGCAGAAGGATCGCTTCTCAAGGTCGACAAGTTCGATACGGAGGCGGGGAAACAGGTAGAGTTTGATTCGGTACTGCTCGTATCGGATGAGAAGAAGGTTCAGGTCGGCCAGCCCTACGTGAAGGGGGTCAAAGTCAAGGCCGTTGTAGAAGAGCACGGCAAAGATAAGAAGATCCTCGTCTTCAAATACAAGAAGAGAAAGAACTACAGGCGCACCCGGGGACACCGCCAGCAGTTCACCCTGCTGCGGGTGCAGGAAATCAGCGGAGCCTAGCTCCGCTTCAGCGGTGATCCGGGTTACCATCCGGTTGGATCATCACGGGTGTCTTGAAGGATTCTCTGTTTCCGGACATTCTGGGACAGGAAAGATGGGAGAGGACCTGGTTTGTGCCGCGGTAACGGTTCTTTTCAGGACCGCAGCACGGGCCCTGCAGCTGCAGCCGGATTTCGGGGTGCGTGGCGATGCTTCGGAGAGCGGGAAGATGGAGGTGCAGATCGGCGAGGTACCTGCCCGGCGGCGGGAATGGCTTGCGGGTCTCACCGCTTTCCTGATCCAAGGCATCAAGGATCTTCGAGAGGAGTACTCGAAGGCAATTCACCTGGTAATTGAAGGGGATGAGTGAAGGAGAAATATAGATATGGCACATAAAAAAGGACAGGGCAGTTCGAAAAACGGCAGGGATTCTACTGCTCAACGATTAGGTGTAAAAAGATTCGGGGGCCAGCAGGTTCGAGCCGGGGAAATACTGGTTCGACAGCGGGGCACAAAGTTCCATCCCGGTAACAACGTCGGCAGGGGAAAGGATGACACCCTTTTTGCCCTATCTCAAGGGACCGTGAAATTCCACATGAAGCAAGGGAGAAAGCTCGTCAGCATCGAAGCGTAGGCTGCCGGTCACGCTCGCATGGAGAGCAGATTCGTTGACGAGACGATAATTGAAGTTTGCTCCGGGGATGGGGGAAACGGAGTTGTACATTTCCGGAGAGAGAAATACATTCCTCGGGGTGGGCCTGACGGAGGCGACGGAGGCGACGGCGGGGATTCTCTGTTTGTAGTGCGGAAAAATCTGAAAACTCTATCCTATCTCAAGATGCGGCATGTATTCCGCGCAGATATGGGGAAGCCCGGAAGCGGCCAGAGGAGAAGTGGGCGCCAAGGACAGGACGCCGAGATTCCCGTACCCCCCGGCACTTTGGTCAAGGATCCCGACTCCGGTGAAGTTCTGCACGATATGTCTTCGCAGGACGAACCCTGGCTGTTTTTGCGGGGAGGACGTGGGGGGCGGGGCAACTGGCACTTCAAATCATCTACACGTCAGGCGCCTCGATTCGCCGAACCCGGACAGAAAGGTGTCTGCCGCCGAGTTCTGGTGGAATTAGCGCTGATCGCCGATATCGGTTTGGTTGGCAAACCGAATGCGGGGAAATCCACTCTCCTGTCAGTGCTTACCAACTCCCATGCAAAGATCGGCGCCTACCCGTTCACTACCAAGATCCCGAACATCGGGGTGTGCAGCCTGTACGACTCCGACATTGTTCTGGCCGATATTCCGGGAATCATCGAGGGAGCCTCCCGGGGGGCTGGATTGGGGTTCCAATTCCTGAAGCATATAAGCAGAACGAATCTCATTCTCTTTCTCATTGATTTACACGACAACGATCCCGGGCTAAGCTACCACATGCTCGAGAAGGAGCTTGGCACCTACAGTGAAGAGCTGACAAGAAAACCCCGTTTAGTGGTGGGTACGAAGATGGACCTTGATGAAGCCGGGGATCGATTGTCGGAACTGAGGGCCGCCGTACGGGATCAGGACTGCCTTGGTATTTCCGCGGTTACCGGGTTTGGTATCGACGAGCTGAAGCGGACGTTTTTTCGTGCGGTGGGAAGGCATCGGTGACAATAGCTGTTCTTGGAGGCACCTTCAATCCCGTGCATTTGGGTCATCTCAATATAGCCGGGGAGGTGCAGGTTAAACTGGGCTATCAACGGATCGTTTTCGTCCCGGCCAACATCCCGGCGCACAAAAAAACGGAGATGGATGCAGGCGCCGAGAACCGGTTGAAGATGCTGGAGCTTGCCGCCTCTCCCTATCCTGATTTCCTCCTCGACGACTGTGAGCTGAGAAGGGGTGGTACATCTTACACGATCGATACGGTTCGGGAACTGGCTCGGCGCTACCCCCTCGACGGGAAGCCCGGGTTGATCATCGGAGACGATCTTGTAGAGGATTTCAAGACGTGGAGGGACGTGGACCGGCTGGTCGAACTGGTTGACCTGATCATTGCCCGCAGACGATCCCCGTCGAATGTGGAGATACAGTATCCATGCCGCTATATAGACAACTCGCTGTATCCGATCTCCTCTTCCCAGATCCGCCAAAAGCTGTATTCCGGGAATGGCGAAACGGTCCGAGATTGGTTGCCCCCGGAGGTGTTTGACTATATTCAACGAAATGACTTGTACAGCTGAAGCGATAGAGGATCTGTTGCGCACAGATTTGAGCCCGGAAAGACAGGAGCATAGTCGGCGCGTTGCTGAACTGGCCGGAGTTCTGTGTTCCCGCAACGGCTTGGATTCGGCCAAGGGAGCCCTGGCGGGCTTGGCCCATGATCTGGCACGGGAGATGGACGATGGGAAAGTGGAGGTTCTTGCCGTCCGGGATGGAGGAGGAATATCCGCGCTGGAGGCGGAGCGTCCCGTGTTGCTGCACGGCCGGGCAGCGTCGGTGCTGCTGCGGGACACCCTCGGGGTTGAGGATCCGGAGATCCTCGATGCGGTGGCCAGCCACGTTACCGGGCGACCTTGTATGGGTCTGCTGGCAAAGATCGTCTTCGTGGCGGATTTTCTCGAACCGGGCCGTGGTTTTTTAGATGAGGAGTTTCGATTGGGCGCCCTGGAGCTTCCTATCGACAGCATGATGGTCCTGGTGTTGGAAGAGATTTTCAAATTCCTAAAAGTAAGAGGCAGGCCGATCGCCGAGCCGGCCCGAGATCTATACCAGGAGTTACTGAGGCAATGCTAAGAAGAAAACGAAAGTGGGATAAGAGTATATTTCTTCTCCTATTGATCGTCGTCGTTATCCTGTCGGCCGGGGTTTTTGGCTATCTTCAACTGCGTACAGACCTGTTTACGGAGATGCTCAAACGGGGGGATCCCGTGGCCGTGCTTTTTTGTCTGAGAGGAGATCAGGAGTATCGTTTTTTTGAAATTCTCCTCTACGATCCGGATACCAACCGGGCGGCTATAGTTTATATTCCGGGCAATGTTGGTATGATCATCGAGTCGCTGAAGAAAGTCGACAGGATCGATGTACTGTATAACCGGGGGGATATAGATCCCCTGATCGCCAAGATCGAAGAGCTCGTTGCCATCGACATTCCCTTTTATATCGATCTGCAGGACCGGGAAGTGAGGAACCAGGTAGATCTTCTTGGCGGACTGGATCTTTTCATCCCCAATCCGGTTGATACCACCGTCGAGGGACGGCGAGTGCTCCTTCCTTCCGGAAGTGTTGTTCTGGACGGTGACAAGATTCGCGACTTTATTTCCTATCGGGAGGAGACGGAAAACGATGTCGACAGGGCGGGGCGCAAACAAAGGTTCCTCCAATCGTTGTTGAAAAAAATTTCCGAGAGCGATCTGTTGACCAAGAAAAATGCCTTTGTGACATTCAGACGCAATATGTCGACCAATCTGAGCCCACGCGCCTTGAGCTCTTTTATCGCCGAGACGAGGAAGTTGGAAATTGAGAAGATCATTTTTCAAAGGGTTCTGGGAAGTACCCGGGTTGTAGACGGTAAGGAGCTTCTGTTTCCCCATTTTGACGGTCAACTTCTCAAAGAGATCGTAAAACAGACCGAAGACTCTATTTCCAGCCAGGAGCCCTTCGCGGAGGAGGAGTTGACGGTTGCCATAGAGGTTCTTAATGGGACCAGCGTCGGCGGGCTGGCTCGCCGGGCGGCGAATGTTTTTCAGAGTTTTGGCTACGATGTAGTGCCCGTTGCCAATGCCGATAACTCGGACTACCAAAAAACAGTGGTTCTTGATCGAAAGGGTAGGATCGCTGCGGCCGAGCGGATTGCCGAGCTTATTCGCTGTCAGCGTGTGTACTCTCGGTTGGAAGAGGACGGCGATTTAAGCATAGATGTAACGATAATTTTAGGAACGGATTTCGATGGAAGATACTGTAAGGAATAATGTTTTAGACATAGCGCGGATCCTCGAGGACCACAGGGCTGAGGAAGTCATCGCCCTTTATATCGGAGAGATGAGCGACTGGACCGATTATTTCATTATATCCACGGTTCGTAGTACAGCCCATCTGAGAGGGCTGCTTCGACTGCTGAATGAGTTCTTGCTTAAGAAATCTATTACCCCTCTAACACGCCGGAAGCTGCTCAATCGGGAAGCCGGATGGGTGCTTGTCGATTGTGGCCGTTTTGTGGTTCATCTGATGGATCGTGAACACCGGGAGTTTTACGAATTGGAAAAACTATGGTTTGATAACGAGTTGATCTATTCGTCAAAATCGTCGTAGTCCAGATCGTCTTCCTCGTCGTCCTCGTCCTCGTCGTCATCCTCGTCGAAATCGTCCTCATCCTCGTCTTTTTCGAGCTCTTCTTCTTCTTCTTCTTCTTCTTCTTCCTCCTCTTCCTCCTCTTCCTCTTCCTCTTCGAAATCGTCCTCGTCGTAGTCCTCGTCTAGTTCGTCCTCTTCCTCGTCCTCATCCTCATCCTCGTAGTCGTCATCGATATCTTCGTCCTCGTAAAAGTCCTCATCGCCGTAGTCGTCAAAGTCTTCGTCGCCCGCTTCGAAGGACGGATTCGGGGAAGATGATGGCTCCAGCCAGAGTTCCTCGTTTGGATTGTTCGTGTGTCGACTCATATCCACCTCGCACTTAGAGCTTGTCTTCACCCCTCAATCTATGATCAAGAATTGGGATATGTCAACTCTTTTTTGAGCAACTTCTTCAGTTTTTTTACTCGTTCAATTACTCGTTCAAGCGTTCGTTGACAGCGACGCTTTTTTCTGTGTATATTCCCCTGCACGGGAAGAGAGGAACCGTTGATCCTGAAGGCCCCCGCCAAGGTTAATTTGCATCTCGAGATCAAGGGCAGAAGGTCTGACGGATATCACGAGATCCTCTCCATCGTTCAGTGTATCCCGTTGTACGATCATATTCACATCTGTTCTTTGAAAAAGAAACACGCCCTCCGTGTTGTCTGCGATCCATCCCTGCCGGGAGGACACAATATCGCCGCCCTTGCCGTGGAGAGGTTTAGAAAGATTAGAGGAATCGACGATGGCATCGAGGTGAAAATAGAGAAGACAATCCCGGTGGGAGCGGGACTGGGAGGCGGTTCAAGTGATGCCGCCGCGGTTCTAACCGGATTGAATAAGCTGTTTGGATCGGTTTTAAAGCCCAAGGAGCTCCGTGATCTGGCCTCCCAATTAGGAAGCGACGTACCTCTGTTCCTTGGAGATTCCGCCGCGTTAGTGTCCGGCCGTGGGGAGAACATAACGGATTTGGCTGCAAGACAAGATTTCAATCTGGTATTGGTATATCCGGGCTTTCCGATTTCCACCCAGGATGCTTATCACTGGTTCGACCAGGCCGCCGAGAGCTGTCATTCGGGGTCTTCTCATCCAGCAGATCTCAGGTTTCAATACGAACAGAAGCGGGTGGATTCCTGGGATTTCTTCAACGCCTTTCAATACGTTGTGGAGTGTCGCTATCCGGTGATCAAACGGATCACTGAGATTTTGAGACGCTCAGGCGCCCATATCGCTGCGGTCACGGGCAGCGGATCCTCCGTTTTTGGGGTCTTTACGGATGGGAAGGCGGCAAGATCCGCAGAGGATACCCTGGCTCGTGCCTATCATCGTGTGTGGATGCTCGTGCCCTTGAAAAATGACCCTTCTGCAGATTAAAATAGATGTACCCGCGGGGAAAAGGTGGCCAGGAGGTGCACCATGGAGATTACGGACATTCGGATCAAGAGTGTGAGCACCGGGGGTAAGCTCAGAGCCTACGTGACGGTTACCTTTGATGACTGCTTTGTGGTACATAATCTGAAGATTATTTCAGGAAAAGCGGGAACCTTTATAGCTATGCCGAGCCGCAAGACAAAAACGGGGGAGTACAAGGATATCGCCCACCCCATCAACTCAGAGTTTCGGCATCAGCTCCAAAGCGAGATCATCGGCGAGTATGACAAGATCAAGACTGAGGTCGAGCACGATTCGGGGGAGTTTGAATCGGACAACGTGCAGGGTTGACCAGTCTATTCTTGGGACGTAGGCAAGCGGTAAGCCACCGGTTTTTGGTACCGGCATTTCGCAGGTTCGAATCCTGCCGTCCCAGCTACAACAATCACCAGAAGGAGAACAGGAGTATGGAGCAGAAAACACTCGCGGCCCAGATGAGGCAGCACTTCGGAAGCAGGGAATCTCGACGTTTGCGGCGGAGCGGGAAAATTCCCGCCGTTGTTTACGGTACCTCTGAGCCCAAAGGATTGACCATAGACGCTCACGAGTTCAACACGAAATTCATTACTATTTCGGAGAGTATGATCATCATCCTTCAGATCGATGGAGACAGCCACGACGTATTGATTCGAGATTACCAGGAGGATACGATTTCCGGGGCGATCACCCATGTTGACTTCTATGAAATCGAGCGGGGGAAAACCCTGCGTACGAATGTAGGACTTCACCTGGTCGGAACGGCGGCCGGCGTGCGCGAAGGGGGTGTCCAGGAAAGCTTCATTCATGAGCTCGAAGTCGAGTGTCTTCCCAAGGATCTGCCCGAACACATTGAAGTGGACATTTCAGTCCTTGAGATCGGGCACTCAATCCACGTTCGGGACATCCAGGCCCCGGCGGGTGTGGAAATACTGAACTCACCGGATCAGGTCGTCTGCATGGTCACCCACAAACGTGCTGAAGTCGAAGAGGTGCCGGAAGAAGTCGAGGCGGAAGCTGTTGAAGGGGAAGAGGAAGAGGCCGCAGAGGAGCAGGTCGAGGAGTAGGCCCTGGATCTCACCGTTGTCGGATTGGGGAATCCGGGAAACAGGTATAGCTTTACCCGTCACAACGTGGGTTTCAGGACTGTAGAAATCCTGGCGGAGAGATTCCGACTGACTTTCAAAAGGGCGTTTCTGCGAAGTTATTCCATCGCTTGGACGGACTTTGAGTCAGGAAGGCTGTACCTGGTTAAACCCCTGACCTACATGAACCGTTCAGGTGATATTTTCCCGGATGTTTTAAGACGGACCGGTGCCGCCATCGAGGAGATCCTGGTGGTCTGCGATACCATGGACCTGCCTGTGGGGGAATGCCGAATAAAACGAAAAGGATCTGCCGCCGGGCACAAAGGGTTGGCCGCGATCATTCACCGGCTGGGGCGGCAAGACTTTCCGCGGTTATACATCGGTGTCGGTCGGCCGAATCGTCGAACCGATGTGGTGGACTATGTGCTTTCTGAAGCCCGAGGCAAAGAAGCAAACCTGCTCGACGAAGGAGTTCACACAGCCGCGGGGGGTGTGCTTCAGCTGATGGAGGAGGGGCTGGAGAGGGTGATGAATGTCTTCAACAGAAGAACCGAGGGCGGTTGAAAGGAAAGTCCTCGATTATCTGCACAGGTACGGGATTGCCCGGGGATCCCGCATCTTGGTTGCCCTGTCTGGAGGGCCGGATTCACTCTGTCTGCTCCACGTCCTGCACCGACTCAAGGGCCGGTATCCGCTTGCACTGAGCGTCGCCTTTCTCGACCACGGCATTCGGTCCGGTCGCGAGACGGACAAGGATTTGGAGTTCATCCAGCAGACCTGTTCGAACCTGGGAGTGGATCTGTCCTGGGATAGATTGCCCCAGGGAGAACTCGTGCAACGCGCCCGGAGTACGGGCAGAAGCCTGGAGGAGGTTGCCCGAGAGTCCCGCTACAATTTCCTGAAGACAAGCGCCTCGGAAAAGCAATGTGAGTACATCGCCCTTGGCCACACGGCGGATGACCAGATAGAGACCCTGGTCATGCGTTTTTTTCAGGGCGTCGATCTGAGTGGATTGCCGGGAATCCCGGAAAAGCGGGACTTTCTTGTCCGTCCCCTGTACGAGTGTACCCGCCCACAGATCATACGATATCTTTCCGATCGGGGTCTGCGCTACCTGACAGACACCACCAACAAGGACAGTCGGTATCTGCGAAATGCGGTGCGTCACAACCTGTTGCCGGCAGCCGAACAGATATTCCCCGGTTTTCGTGGGAGTTTGCTCTCCCTCTCGAAAAAGCTCTTCAGATTGAGAGCCTATGTTGATTCTGAAAGTAAGAGACGTCTCGTCTGGACGCCTACCCCGGGCGGTTACAGGATCTCGGGGCAGGAGTTTCTCGCGGTTCCGGGTGTGCTGCGCGTGTTCTCCATCACAGGTCTACTCAACTCGTTGGCTGTGGAAAGGAAGAGGATACCCTACAGGTTCCTCTCTCAGGTTGAGGACGATCGTTTTGTCCGCCTTCGAAGGATCGTGCTCTCCGGTTACGGAATTCGGCTGTACTGGAGAGGGGAGCAATTGATCTTGGCCATGGAAGTTGTCGGTCGCAGCGAAAAAGGTTATTTTATAGTTATCAGAGGCGAGAACAGGATAGTAATCCCCGAAGCAGGACTCATATTCGAGTCCGGCAGTATGAGTTGCGGAGCTATCGCTGTCCTTTTTCGTTCCGCCAGATCAGGGGACACCATAACCCTAAGGGAGGGCAGCAAACAGGTTAGAAAGTTGTTTGCCGAGTGGCGAGTAGCTAAACAGGATTGCTGGAAGATCCCTGTTCTGGAAGACCGGAGAGGAACCGTTGCCGTCTTTGGCAGCCTGTTCGGGTACAGAGATAGACTTCGTACTGGAGTGTCATCCGAGCGGGGAAAAGAACTAAAGAGTATGGTTCACAGATACGATGTGGAGGTAGAGTGAACGGCGACAATAAACAGGACAAACGTGGGCCGGCGGGCGGCCCACCCCGACTACCCTTCAACAACAGAATTGCCCTCATTTCCTTGTTGGTACTGGTAGTAATTTTTATTCTCTTTTTTGTATACAGCGACCGCAGCGGCAGCCAAGAGATTGCCTATTCGGTGTTTCTGAACTATTTGGACCAGGGTGTGGTCGAATCCGTGAAAATCGTGGATCAGTACGAGATTCAGGGCACGCTGCAGAATCAATCGGGGGAGATGACCTCCTTTTTCAAGACGACGATTCCCTATCCCGATTCCACTCTTATGGACAAGCTGCTTGAAAAGAACATCCGGGTTACCGGCGGACCAAAGACAGTCTCGCCGTTCCGCGTCTTCATAGAGTTCCTTCCGTGGATTTTGGGTTTTGTATTTATCTGGTTTATGTTCCGGCAGGTACAGGGCAGCGGAAACCGGGCGTTCAACTTCGGCAAGAGTCGAGCCAAACAGTATCTCGATACCGGTAAGAAGACCACCTTCAATGACGTAGCCGGTCAGGAAGAGGCGAAGTATGAGCTCCAGGAAGTGGTGGAGTTTCTTAAAAGCCCGCAGAAGTTTTCTAAGCTTGGGGCCAAGATTCCCAAAGGAGTTTTGCTGGTCGGGATGCCGGGTACCGGAAAAACCCTGATGGCCAAGGCAATCGCCGGGGAGGCGGATGTCGCCTTCTTTCACATGTCCGGTTCGGATTTTGTAGAGATGTTCGTCGGCGTGGGCGCCAGCCGCGTCAGGGACCTCTTCGAACAGGGACGAAAGCATGCCCCCTGTATTCTGTTTATCGACGAATTGGATGCGGTCGGACGAGTTCGCGGCGCCGGCTACGGCGGCGGACATGACGAGCGCGAGCAGACCCTGAACCAGATGCTGGTGGAGATGGACGGCTTCGACACGAAGGATGGGGTGATCATTGTGGCGGCTACCAATCGCCCCGATGTTCTCGATCCGGCATTGCTCCGACCCGGACGCTTCGACAGGCTGGTTGTGATCGATATGCCCGACTCCAAAGAGCGGGAAAAAATCCTGAAAATTCACTGCCGCACCATTCCTCTCGATGATGATGTGGATCTGAGCAGGGTTGCCAGGGCCACCCCGGGGTCTTCCGGAGCGGATTTGGCCAACATGGTGAACGAAGCGGCTCTCTACGGAGCCCGCCGGAACAAGCAAAAGGTGAACATGGAGGATTTCGAGGACGCCAGGGACAAGGCGATGATGGGAATTGCCAGGAAATCCAAAGTGATTCCTCAAAAAGTGAGAAGGATGACCGCCTATCATGAAGCGGGCCACGCTCTTCTTCACTACTATCTGAAAAATGCGGACCCTCTGCACAAGGTAACAATCGTTCCCCATGGTCAGGCTCTTGGGATCGCTTTTTCACTTCCCGAATCCGACACCTACTCCCGCAGCGAGGGCTGGCTGACGGACAGGATCACGATCAACATGGGCGGATTCGCTGCTGAGGAAATCATTTTCCAGGAAAACACAACGGGCGCTCAAAACGATATCGACCAGGCTACGGAGATCGCTCGGCGCATGGTCTGCGAATGGGGAATGTCGAAGTCCCTCGGCACGGTAGCCTACGGTCAGAAAGAGGAGCCGATCTTTCTCGGAAAGGAAATCGCTCGCCACAAGGATTACTCGGAGGAGACCGCTCAGCTAATAGACAAGGAACTACGCAGTATCGTGGAGTCCGGTCTCAAGCAGGCCAAGGCTCTTCTAACCGAGCACAGGGATCAGCTCGAGCTGTTGGCCGTAACTCTGGTCGAGAAGGAGACCCTCGATGATGCTCAAATACGGGAGCTATTGGGGTTTCCGGCCAGAAAGAAGATGGAAGAATAACACAACCCCCGAGTTCAACAGCCGAGAGTATGTATGAACGGGACTTACGGTCTAACCTCTGTTGGAGAAATGAGATGAAACGATTTTTCCTCTTATTGACTGTTCCGTTTATTCTGTTTGCCTGTACCACCGTGCAAAACAGCGTTGTCCCGGAAGAAATAAAAGAGCTGCGGGCAGTGCGCTTGGATTCTATTCAGTCGAAAATCGATGAAAATCAGCTTGCCGAAGCTTATCAGGACATCTCATTTCTGAAACGAAATCCTGAAGAAGGTATCCCTGCCGCTGCGCTCGAGGATCTCTCCGGTGTGGTCCTTGACCGCCTGGTCAAAGCCTTCGAGGAACAGGTCGATAATCACGAGTACTCCGCAGCCTTTCGTTACTACCTGTCTTTGGTCGGGATCGGCAAAGAGGACCTGGTGTCGGAATGGTCCGTCCCGCTGCTGCTGTATCGCATGGCTGAATCCAGTTACGATGCCGGAGAACAGCCGCTGGCCTTCTACTATGCTCAGCGGGCTTTTACCGCCGGTTCTGCTACGGAGCCGTTGCTCAGCTTGCTGCTCAAACTGGCTGTGGAACTTCAGAACGCCAAGGTGCATCAACTTGCCTTGAAGGAGATAGAGCGGCAGGGCATCGAAGCACCGGAGGACGCTGCCGCCGCAACGGTTGGTATTCCCCCGGTGGAGAGAATGGTTCAGGGCACGGTTACCGTATGGGTGAACAGGGGGATCAAGCTTGAAAGGGGAATGGGATTCCCCGATCGGGTGATCGGTAGTGGTTTTTTTATCGACAGCCGTGGATACCTGCTTACGAATTACCATGTGATTGCCAGCGAGGTAGATCCGGAGTACGAGGGTTATTCGAGACTCTATATTCGACTCTCTGACAGTGTAGAGGAAAAGGTACCGGCACGAGTGGTCGGATACGACAGGTTATTCGACCTTGCCCTGATCAAGGCGGAGGTCGAGCCTCAGTTCACCTTCTCCTACAGCGGCAGCTCGGATCTCAAAGTAGGTGGCAGAATCATCGCCATCGGCTCGCCGGCTGGTTTGGAGAATACGGTCACCTCCGGTATTGTTTCGGCCACGGGACGTCGGTTTCTTCAGATGGGTGATGCAATCCAGGTCGATGTCCCGATCAACTACGGGAACAGCGGCGGACCGCTGCTCGATGACAGTGGACAGCTTGTCGGCATCGTCTTCGCCGGGATTGAACAGTTTGAGGGGGTGAACTTTGCGATCCCCTACAACTGGGTGGAAAAGGCTCTTCCTCGTTTGTACCGCGGCGATGAAGCCGGACACCCTTGGCTTGGCATCGCCATGCAGGAGGGTGACAAAGGACTCGAGGTGATTTATACGGTTCCTGGTTCGCCGGCAGACAGGGCGGGGATAAAGGAGGGGGACATCCTCGTCTCCCTGAACGGAACAAGTTACACGGCGATCGGAGATATCCAGTCCGCACTGCTCGATCTGGACTATCCAGTGCTCGTCAACCTGGAGTGGCAGCGGGACGGGCAGTCCTTTTCCGGTGCTCTGAGCCTGGCCGAGCGCCCCTACAGCCCAATCGAAGAGAGTTTAGCCAAGGATCTTCGGGACAACGTGCTCTTGCCGCTGTTCGGAATCAAGATCGAAAAAACAAGCCGGTTCCTCTGGAGAACCAACTACACCGTGCGTCGAGTGCTGCCAGGTTCCATCGCCGATGAGACCGGGTTGTCCAAGGACGACCCGCTGAGTATCCAGGGTTGGGAGCTGGATGAGGAAAACCGCTTTGCCCTGCTGAGGATTTACGTAAAAAAGAGAAAATCCGGCTTCCTCGAGAGTGCGGTGCAACTGGCCGCTTACTTGGAGACGGATATTTTTATCTAGTTCCCTACTTCGTCAACTCATTTCGGGTGCGTTGGAGATGGGAGCAGAACAGTCGAGATCGAGCTTTGACAGTCTTCAGATTCTGAGAGGTGAGCACCTTTTCGGGGTCGACCTCGGGTAGGGAAAGAAGCAGATACTCCACAACAGACCGGGATACGAGCGCCTGCTCCTTTTCGCAGAAGGTGCACACCTGCTGCGCGATACGCTTGCGCTCCTGAGCGCTGCGTGTACTGATCCCCCTTGGTGCCCTATTTCCGCGGGAAGAGGAGGGTATGCATATCCGGTCCAACTCGGAGAAGGAGCTAATCCTTTGG